>Ga0154020_10003518_pt1 | contig 18820 bp, 8 predicted proteins | sample Klosneuvirus_201_FD_109709 | JGI IMG/M metagenome (GOLD analysis project Ga0154020, IMG submission 109709) | Active sludge microbial communities from wastewater, Klosterneuburg, Austria - Klosneuvirus_20160825_MG | ecosystem: Engineered > WWTP > Aerobic digester > Activated sludge | place... | reverse complement strand
TTGGCAGCAGCGGCCATATTGGAAAAATCACCATACCGCCAACTTCGCCGGGATCGCTACGCTTCCTTCGATAGCGGCGAAGGACAACAGTTTGAGCAAGGGAATTTAAAACTGGTGGATCTGTTCCTTCTGGCCGGCCAATATGGCGAGCCGCCTCAGCGCAGCGGGAAACAGGAAATGTGGGAGAATATCATCAATCGGTTTGTCTAAAGTACGGTGCTCGGTTTTCTTTGTTCTTGTCCAGGCGAGTCGGGTGTAGTAGCCATGACGGCCTCTTCCTGCGATCCGGCGCTTTTCACCCGCGCAAACCGTGTTTTGATCTTCAAAAACGGCTTCTCCATGTATTGATACGACAAATGCGCTACGCCGACGGTCGCACCTACCGACACACCATACACCAGCACGTAGTGATACCAGGCGCCTCCCGACACCCAATCTGCCATGGCCCATCCCAGTCCGAAAATGACGAGTGGATGGATGACGTAAATCCCGTACGAGATTTTTCCGAGGAAGTCGAACAAGCGGGTGTTCAGGTTTAGCAAGCCGGTGCCTTTGATCTGGCCCATGATAAGAACTACGGTTACCACAGCCATAAACTCGTGATCAAAAATGTTGGCGATGTGGAACCGGTTGGTAGCCGCCAACGCTATTACGACCCAGCCGGCTGCCTGCGCCAGGCGGTGTGTGGACAAACGCACAAAAAAGGTGTGGTTGTGAAAATACAGGTGCGCACCCATAGCGCCCAACATCATGCAGTCAAATCGGTTGACATACATGGCCGTGTGGAAAACACTCCCCGAGAATGCGGCGTAGGCCAGTAATTTGAGCACGATGAAGGCGGAAAAAAGAACTGCTGTGGCCCAAAACAGGCGTTTATGAAACACCCGCACAAACACCGGCCAAAACAGGTAAAACTGCTCCTCCACCCCCAACGACCAGTAATGACCCAACAAATCGGACTTCAGTTGGAACGATTTGGGTACGTTCGGGGCGAAGAAAAAGTAAAACATGTCGCTGATAGACTCGTGCGGTACGTGTCCAATTCGGCTAATAACCAGCGCCAGTATGAGATAAGTGTAGTATAGTGGCCAGATTCGGAGGATGCGCCGGATATAAAAATTCTTGACGCTTATGGGCTGGTTTTGATTTTCGGCAAGGAGCAAGAAGGTGATCAGAAAGCCGCTCAGTGCAAAAAAAATCGTCACGCCGAAGTCCGACAAGTCAATGCCCTTTGGATTTCCGTTCGGAAGTGTGCCGATGAGGTGCGGATTCAGGTTGAATCGGTACATGTAGACCGTGATGTGCGACAGCACCACAGCCAGGGCCGCAATAGCCCGGATGCCGTTCAGGCCGGGGAAAAATATCGGTCCGCTACTCTTATCCATGTCGGTATCGAATTGTACAATGGTGGCCAGTCAAATTTCCTGCCAAACGAATGACTGCCGTACATTTACGCCATGCCTTCCGCGATGAATTTCAATGCACGGGTGCTGGACAAGCATCCCGAATTTTTGGAACAGACTCAACGCGCCCTTTTCTATGGTGATGCCCTCTTCGAAACAATACGTGTTTTTGACGGGAAAACTCCCTTGCTCACCAGGCACTGGGGTCGACTCAGTGCTGGATTGAGGTCTTTAGGTTTCGAGATTCCCTCTGGTTGGAGTACAAGTTATTTCGAAAAAGAAATCCTCCGGATTTCCCCGAAAAATGCCCGCGTTCGGCTTACTGTTTGGCGTTCGCCAGGGGGCAAGTATGCACCGGTAGACAATACTCCCCAATTTTTGATCACCGCTGAAGCAATGAGCGAGGCACAATTGATGTGGCCGAAAAACGGACTCGAACTTGGTTTGTGCCAATCAGTTCTGCTTCCCGTGGATGCATTTTCCAACTTGAAAACACTGAATGCGCCCCGATACGTGGCAGCATCCCGCGAAGCACAAGCAAATCATTGGGACGACGCGTTGCTGCTTAACGCGCACGGACGCGTTTGCGAGGCCACTTCCAGCAATGTTTTTTGGTGGGAAGGAGACCTGCTCTGTACGGTGCCGCTTTCAGAGGGCTGTGTGGCCGGCGTGTTTCGTGCGTTTGTACTCGAAACGGCTTCCGGGTTGGGCATACAGATTGTCGAAAAGGCCGCCACGCCGGAGACCTTATTAGCCGCCGCCGAAATTTTTCTCACCAATGCCGTCCGCGGCATCGTGCCTGTTCGCATTTTTGCAGGCCAATCACGGCCAAGTACACAAACAAGCCGGTTGTTCAGTCAACTTGAGCACGCTTTATTCAACCAACAGTCAACGGCCAATAGTCAACCGCGATGAAAAAAATACTCGTAGCCAATCGGGGCGAAATTGCCCTGCGCGTGATGCGCACCGCCCGCTGCATGGGCATCCAAACTGTGGCTGTCTTTTCGGAGGCCGACCGCAATGCTCCCCACGTTCGGTTTGCGGATGAGGCTGTGTGCATCGGTCCGGCGCCCTCTTCACAGAGTTATCTTTTAGCCGATAAAATTCTGGAGGTCGCTGTTCACGTTGGCGCCGACGGCATTCATCCTGGCTATGGTTTTTTGAGCGAAAATGCTGTTTTTGCTCAAAAAGTGGCAGATGCTGGTATCGCTTTTATTGGCCCACAGCCCAAAAGCATCGAGATGATGGGCAGCAAACTGGCTGCCAAGGAAGCCGCCAAACGCTTTGAGGTGCCCATGGTGCCCGGCATTGAAGAAGCCATCACGGATGTGGAGATGGCCAAGGAAATTGGCCGCAGGGTAGGATATCCAATCCTGATTAAAGCCAGTGCGGGTGGTGGTGGCAAGGGAATGCGGGTTGTAGAGCGCGAAGCGGAAGTACAGGAGCAGATGGAGCGGGCTATTTCGGAAGCCATTTCGGCCTTCGGCGACGGGGCGGTGTTTATCGAAAAATTTGTGACCTCGCCCCGGCATGTGGAAATACAGGTCTTGGGCGATATGCATGGGAATTTGGTTTACTTGTTCGAACGCGAGTGCTCGGTACAGCGTCGCCATCAAAAAGTAGTGGAGGAAGCGCCATGTGCCATCGTATCGCCCGAAATGCGCCAGGCGATGGGGGAAGCCGCTGTCCGGGTGGCCAAGGCTTGCGATTATGTGGGTGCCGGCACCGTTGAATTTCTTGTGGATGCCGACCTGAATTTCTATTTTCTTGAAATGAACACCCGCCTCCAGGTGGAGCATCCAGTCACGGAATTTATCACCGGCCTGGATCTCGTGGAGTGGCAAATCCGCGTGGCACGAGGGGAAGCGCTGGCGTTTGAACAAAAAGACCTTGCCATCAATGGGCACGCCATGGAACTTCGTGTGTGTGCCGAAGACCCATTAAACAATTTTCTTCCTTCTGTGGGAACCCTGCACCGCTATCGGGTGCCGAATGGCCCCGGAATCCGGGTAGACGATGGATACACCGAAGGCATGGAAGTGCCGATTTTTTATGATCCGCTATTGGCCAAATTAGTTGTGCATGGGAAAACCCGCGACGAAGCCATCCAAAAAATGAAAGAGGCGATTTCCGCTTACGAAATTGAGGGAGTAGCCACCACATTACCTTTTGGGAGTTTTGTCATGGAACACCCGGCTTTTGTTGCGGCTGATTTCGATACCAATTTTATCAAAAACTACTACACACCCGATGTGCTCTTGCAGGCCCAACAGGAACCGGCTACCATTGCTGCCCAACTTGCCCTGCGCCTGCACCTGCAACAAAAACGACAATTGACTGTCTTGGACCAAACAGAAAGCAATTGGACCGACCGCGTTTCCTAATACCGATGACACCACCTGTTCTCCTTTTGGTTTTCAACCGACCCGATCACACACGTCGGGTATTCGAGCAAGTCCGGCGCTTGCGGCCTGCAGAATTGTATATCAGCGCCGACGGTTCCAGGAAACATGTTCCGGCTGATGCAGAAAAGTGCGCTTCGGTTCGGGCAATTTTTGAAAAAATAGACTGGCCCTGCACCGTACGTACAAACTATCTACAGGAAAACCACGGGTGCCGCAGGGCCGTTCAGGCAGGTATCTCCTGGTTTTTCCAGCAGGTAGAAGCGGGCATCATTCTGGAAGATGATTGCCTGCCGGATCCGTCATTTTTCGATTTTTGCGCCGAACTACTGGAGCGCTACCACGATGATCCACAGGTGATGCACATCGCCGGCAACAACCCGGCGCCGCAGGCTTGTCAAAACCTCGATGCCGGGTATTTATTTTCCCGCTTTTCCTTCATCTGGGGGTGGGCGACCTGGCGACGCGCCTGGCAACTATACGACGCTGATTTTACTGATTTGGAAAAATTGTGGCAAGACCCGGGGAGTGGGCTATCGCAAATTGTTCAGGATACCGCTGCGCGTCGGTATCTGCTCGACAAATTTGAGCGCACGCGCTCCGGAGAATTGGATACCTGGGACTATGCCTGGTTCTTTACAATACTGAAAAACAATGGGTTGTGCATTGTTCCGATGGTGAATCTGGTTCAAAACATTGGTTTCGACGAAGCCGCTACCCATACCCAAACAGGACTTGCGGCTAACCGGAGCAACGAAGTTTCAGCAATAGACAAACATTTGATCCACCCCGAACATAAAAAACCAAACCCGACGATCGAAAGGGCATTTTTTTATGCATCACAAAAGAGTAGGGTAGGGCTGCTGCTCCGGCGATTTGCCCCCTGGTTTTTTTACAAAACCACCCGATCGTAATAGCCATGTGTGTTATTCGCAATCTTCTAAAACAACAAATCCGGCATCAAACGGGTCGAGGTTGGCTTTGAGCAAATCGAAAAAGCGTTCACCATATTTGAGGTAGTAGGGGATGAAACTGTCTTGACGCTCCTGCAAACTACCCCCGGGAAAGAGTTTGTCCTTAAGGCTTTTCAATTGACTCAGCGTGACCTCATGTTTTTGTTTTTCTGCGCGCACGAGCCGGCTTTCCCACTGCTCGAAATGTGCAATTGTTTTGGCCTCATCGGCACGGACAGCCTTTTCCAGGGTAGGGTCAATGGCTTGGGCTTTTTGGGCCAAATAATTGTAAATGCGCTGTAAATCAGCAACTTCAGATACTAAATTTACTTCAGCATCTGCCTGGGACTCAATGAACGCCCGAACAAGCGAGTCCGTATCTTCGAAATAACGTGCCGGCGCAAAACCAAATTTTAGTGAACGTTTCATGGAGTCTTTGTCGAACCACAACACCGAATTGCGCCGTATCAGGATAGGGTAGGGTAGGCCGTAGTGTTCGAAAAGTGAACGGCGCTCCAGCCAGTACGCCAATTCGCCGCCGCCGCCCACGTATGTGAGATTTGGCAGGATAAGTTCCTGAAAAAGAGGACGTAACACCACGTTCGGGCTAAATCGCTCAGGGTGTTGCTCCAGTTCTGTTTTCATGTCTTCCCGACTAAAAACCAGATTGGTGTGGAGCACTTTGTAGTGTTCGTTTTCTAAAACGATTCGATCCCGGCGCCCCGGCTGCATGTAAAACAAGTTGATCTCCCGGGGAGTTGCTTGTCCTTTGAAGCCCACCGACGCCAGATGTTCGATGGTCTCGGACACCAATCGGTGGGCGGTTTGTTGGCTCAGGTCATCCCACATGATCGTGCTGAACTTCCTTTTCATGTCGGGGTGGTTCATGTTGAGTACAACTAAGCCGAAACGTCCGAAAAAAGCGTGCAGCAAAGCCTGCGTGGCGTCGGCAAATGTGGTGCATTGGGTGTAGCAGCGTTCTATTTTTTCCCAAAGTGCATGTGCATTTTCGGTGTCGCCAAGGATTGGCCTCAATTCGTCCAGCACGTGCTGGAGCGTTGAGGCAGGCATTTCACCAACGGGGCCTTCAAGGCCTGGGCTCCAGCGGACCTCCTTGTTAAACAATCGAATGTGATTCAATTCATCCAAATCGTGGTCTTCGCTCCCCAAGACAAAAATCGGCACAATGTGCTTTCCTGTAACCTGTTGCACGGCGGAGGCCAGGTTAATTGTCGAAATGGCTTTGTACACAAAGTACAGCGGGCCGAGCAGCAGGCTGGGCTGGTGTGCGGTGGTCACCGTGTAGGTTTCGGAATGAAGCAATGCCGCGATATGCTCTTGTACAAGGCCGGTTTCTGGCAACATTTGGTATTGTTCCTGCAGTACTGAGGCGAGTACAGCACGATCAATATTGACTTGGCTGCGTTCTGATATCGCGCGTGAAAAATTGTTCAGATCAGGCTCCAGGTGATAAAATTGTCGCAGGGTCGGGTCTTGTGTCGCGTAAGCGATGTCGGTTTTGGCGAGTTGGGATATGGCTGTGAAAGGAATTAGCGATTTGTGCATAACAACTGCAAACAACTTGAAAGAAAGCGAGAAGAACAAGAATCATGCGGCAATGTTGTTTTTTTAGATAAAATTGTAATTCAATAATTTATGTTATGTTAAATTAACAATTTGATTTCCCGCATCGTGGCTTTTCACCTGCATGCTACTCCTCAACGAAAAAACGAACTCTGGGCGCACCTTCTACCATCTGCAAGGCGAAATCGGCAGACGTAAACATGTCAAACTCGGGGTTCAATTGTTTTTGCATCTTTTTCGCCCAGGTACTTACCTGTAGTACTTTAGTCGGTGCATCGCGCCAGTCCGCCGCTTCCACCTTAATCTCCGCACCGCTCTCGCTTCCGTTCGTGTTTTTCAAATCTTTGAACAAATCTCCGCCAACTTCCCGGAATCCAAAATACAGGTTGATCGGATCAAGAAAAATATCAACTGTTTGAATTCCGCTATCAAATAAAACAAAAAGTATGTTTTCGTTCATTTTTCGCACTTCGCTCGGCACAATCGGGCCACCACGGTCTTCCGGATTGGTTTTTCGATCCGAAAAACCTTCAATGCGCAACTTTGGAAATTCCGCCACTACCCTACTCCGCAGGAAAAATCCCCATCGCGCCGGCGTATTTTCGGGTACGATTGCCGTTCCGCCCGAAAGATCGCCCCCTACCCCGAGCGCCCCGTGCTGTAAACTGGCGATCCATTTGGGGGCAATTCGGAAAAAGCGGATAGATTCCTCCGGCAGCAATTTTTCTTGTGGCACCAGGTAGTGGAACGGGATATTTTGCAAGGTTTCGTATTGTTTAAGCCACTTCATTATCCGCTCGAGTACCAACGGGTCCTCTTCGGCGGCTGCCTTTTTTCCAATGGCCAAATGCGCAACGCTCTCCGCCCCAACTAAAGCGGTCTGGGTCGTGCGGCTTGAGTTGATCGCCTGACGGCGCTTGAATTTGTACAAATCCAGGGCAAATTTTCGGTCTTCCAGTGCCAATTGCCGGCCAAGTGTCCATGCCGCCGCATAACTGACGTCCAGCATCCCGCTTTTTTTGTCGTACAACAACAACGCATCCGCGCTTTCCACCGGCAATGCAACGGGTAATGCCGGCTCTGCTCCGCTCATCAACGGCCCGCGATAAAGCGAAGCCACGTCTCGCCCGATGCGCAGGTGGTGTGGAAGCACGGCAAAGCCCTGCTCAAAATATTTCGCCGTTTCGCCCGACACCCCTTGTGGGATTGGAAGGCGGAACAGATTCTTGTCCAATTTTTTCAAGTACTCCTTAAAATCGCCTTGATCTTCGCAGTAGAATCTCCAGCTGTACAAGCTGACCAGGCGGAACTCATCCCCTGAACCCACCAGCGATACCTGCTCTGAATTTGTCGAATTGATGGTTTGAAACGCGTACATCAGTGATACCAAGTGCGCGCTGTGCCGCTCCCCCGACTTGGGCAAGCGGTTGGTTACCAGCACTGATTGTAGTTCATCAAATGATCCTTCCGGGCCACGGGCATGCGCCAGCAGCGCCATGTCACTGGGACTAGGCAACAACGCTTTTAGAGTTTCCCGATTCAAATCTATCACCGTAACCGGATCATCTGCATTTTCACCGAACTCCAGAAAATCCTCCAAATTCGCAATATCGGCGCCGTTCTGCTGTCGAATCCATGGGGCCAGACCGGTCCTTTTTTCATACAATTCTTTCAGTGTAAGTTTTTTGGAGACCGGAATTCCGTCCGATTCATTAAAAACCAGCAAAGCGAGCCAGGGGTAGTTGGGGGTCTCCCCTACCCTGCCGCTGCGCACTACGCCGTCGGGGCTGCGTTGCCACGGCAACGATTTTGTATTTAAAACAATATGTGGCATTGCGGCGGTAAAGTCCCCTGCCCCACCGGCAGCCGGAAAAACAGACTGAATGTCTTGCGGATCCAACACAAACCGCTTGCCTTGCACGATCAGTGTTCGTAACAAAGTTTCATTCAGTGCACCTTCCCCATGCGTGTTGGATACCGCGAGGTGTTGGTCCAAACGAATGGTGTATTCACCGGCATCTAATGCGCTGTCCTGATATTCCCGAAAGGTGAAGTTATTGGCCATGTTTAAATACAATTAGTTTTAATATTTCAATACGATCCAAAGCCCATTTTCGCTACGGTAAGGTCCAGTCCCGAAAGGTCGCCTACTTCTATTACGCCAAGTGTTGGAGCGGCGCCAAACGCCGTCAGGAGCGACTGCCGTATGCTCGTAGCCGCTACCGCAGGTTGGAATGCGTTCAATACAGCCCATTTGTTAGAAGTGGCGTGCTCATCTTCATTGAACGCCAAAAACTCTGCACGGATACCGGCTATGGTGTCGGGGGGATTGGGTGGTTTCACCGTAAAACGCAAGCCGGTGGGTACGTTTGAAATTAACTGTTTGGTCGGGTTCACCTCCGGCTTTGTACTGGAGGATTGGCCCCACAGCGCTGCCGGAAGGGATTTCCTGATGGGCGTGACGTTGAAATTAGAGGCATCCAGTTCGTCAAGGTCAATGGCCATTTCGGTATCCAGATTGCTGGTCAGCATCGGGCCGGCGCCGATGGCGGGCACAGCGCCGATGCTCTGTTCAGCCCCTTCGATGCGGAATATTTTGTTTGGCACCGCCGATTCCACCTCAAACACAAGGCGGTCGGGATCCACAATCCAGGAGCCGTCCGGTGTTTCCCGGATTAAGCCTTCCGAAATGGTCATGCCAAGTACGCGTTGGGGCAAGAACGATTCCCGGAAGGTAGTCCAATCCAATGCATCCTGGCTCGGCGTGGTTTCTGCGCCGAAATACACCGTGAAACTGGTAACCCGAATGTCAATAGAGGCTGTGCCGGCAAATTCCGGTCCCCAGATGTGCAGGTCGGCACTAAGTTCCAACGAAAGTGTGCGCCGTCCGAAAAACCAGAAGGTGTAGGAAACCCCGAACTGCAGGTACAGGTTGATGTCGTAGAAATACGGCTTCCAGGAGATCAGGAAGTCGGCGCCGATGATGAACCAGGCTTTCAGATTGCCGCTGTTCCAGGTCGCCTCCAATCGTCCGCCGGCCATGACAGCTGTGGGTGTGAGGGCGAAATACATCCGGCCCTTGATTTCCACGGTACTACTGACCTGCCAGTTGAACCCAATCCGGGGCACGTTCGGGTAGTGTGCAGGCTTATTGAAACGCGGGTGGTAACCGCCGAGTGTCAGCACGAAGTCGCCTTCATGCGGGCCCTTGAACCAGGTATAAAATGCAAAACCGCCCTGCAGCGTGCAACTCTTGGACAAGAGGTACGAGTCCGGCGTGAGTTGGGCGTCGAGGCCGAAAAAGCCTTCTTCTGTATCAAATGCCCCGCGTAGGTTGAGCGTAATTTCAGCCAACGGCGGCGCGCCGGCCTCCTTGGCGCCCGGCGGCAAAACAAGTTTCGACACCCCCATCAGGTTGAGCCGGAAATTGTTGTTTCCAAAAACCGCCACCAACAGGGCAAACGAATCGAGCAATTTGAACGTGGTAAACCGGATACCGAGCGCCAAAAAGATGGAGCCTGGGGCAATAGGCACATAATTCCCGCTGATCAGCGACTCGGCCAGTTCGAGCAGGCTGCCGTCAGGAGACATAGCGATGGCCACAAACGGATGCCGGTTGATTTCGCTCACCTCCGGCAACCGCACCGAGCGGTTGAATCCGAAGCCCAGCGCCAACCCTTCCACGAAGAAAAAAGCCGGCCCGCCCAACGGATACCCGATGTAGGCGAACAGGTAAAACGAGGGCCCACGGTTGGTGGACGCGTACTCCCCAATGGCTGAAATGGACAATTTGCTCGTCTTGATGACCGCCACACCGGCAAACCGGTCTTTGACGATCACCCCGGCTGGCGCGCCCGAGGGCACATCGTCGCCGACTTTGACAAACAGTGCGCTGATTTCCACAGGTGGTTTCACAAAACTCAACCCGAAACCTTCCAGCCCGGGCACCGGCTCGAAGCGGTCGAGGCGCGAACCAATGGAGAAACCATACATCGCAAGCGTCAATGGACCAAGGGTGAGTTCGGCCTCCAGCATAAGGGTGAGCCGAGACTCGGGAAAGGCGAACCCTACCCGCGACACGTACAACGGGCCGAGTCGTTTGGCCACTTTGAACCATTTTTTTGGCGCCTCGGATGCCTCGCCAGGCGGCTGCCCCACATCACGCCGTTGTGCTGCACTCTTTTTTTTGCCGACAGGCAAGTATAGTCCGATTGCTTTCGGCCCCAGTTGGGCACTTCCTGTGATGAGCAGCCCCTTTTCAAATTGCTCGGGTTGCTCGTCCGTTTTCATCATTTGAAATTCCACGGGAAGCAATCCGTTTATTTTTTCGACCTCGTCGGCACTGAAATTGTCGCCGGTGTACAGGAACATCAGGTTGTTGACTCCGATTTCCATGTTGGCAGGCAACGCGTTTCCAACCATCGGAAGGTCAGAAAAACGCAAACCTGCAATAGGTCGGATGCCGAGCATGAGTTTGCCTTTCAGCGCCGGCGTAGCAGGTGTAGCCGGTGTACCCTGTTCCGGTTTCTTTTTAGTGTAGGCCAGAAAAAAGCCCGGTATGGGGAGCGTGAAATCAGGCAAGGAATCTACCATGCCAGGGTCAAATCGCCCGACGATTGTCTTCAGGGTAAGCGGATTGTTCTCGGGGACAAAAAGGCTGCCGGAAAACGATTTGTCGTCGGGGTCGGTGGCGAATGCCAGGTTGAGTGCCACCTGTTGCGCAGGCGTTTCGTCCGTTATTGCCGCTACTTCCAGAATCAACTGACCGAGTACCTTGATTTCCGACTTGCCTGCTTCTTTTTTGTAATAAAAATCTACAGCCGGGTCGAGGGTGAGGTCGCCGTCTAATGGCAAACTGCCGGCACAGGAAAAATTGAGTTCCTTATCCTTTTCGGTTGTGTTTTCTTTCGGAGTGAGCGTAAACGAAAAACCAATATCCGTCAAAGAAAAGTCTTCCAAACTGCCCGGCAGTGTTACACCAAAGCCCTTGCTGGTCAGGAAATTAATAAACTTCCCGACGGGCAAGCCCGGATCCATTTCCAAAGAGCCGGCTAAGTGCATGGAATCCTGTTTGTTTTCGGGAATCTTAGCCTTGAGCATCAACGTATTGAGGCTGCCATCCAGATCGAGCGTAATCTGGCTGACAAAGAATACTTCTGTTTTTCCCGGGTCGTCCTCTTTCGGGATAAACTGAAACCCCAATTCCTCCATCGCGAGGCCCGCTCCCACTGAAGCGCCGGTACCGGAATCGAGGTGGAGATCAAAACTATTGGCTGGTATTGTTTCTCCTTCTTCATCCGTGTGATCCTGAAAATACACCTGCATTGCCAAATCAAATTTCTGTGCAACGACCGTGTTTTCAAAAAAGTCGGCGGGGGAAACGGCCTTATTTTGTAGAAAAAGGTCAAACACGTCGGCAATGGAAACCTGCTCGAGTGTCGCTTCCCAGGGTTTGGTGGAATTCAGAACGCCGGTAAGCGAAAAAGGATGCCCGGAAACTGCACCGGAAAAAACGGTCGTCAGTTCCAAACTGCCTGCATCCGTGCGTTCGAGCAGGAAGTTGGTTGTGATAGAATCCACCACGAGGCCGGGAGCGGGTGTCCAGGTTTTTCCCACCAAAGACGTTTCCAGCGAAAAACTCTGAAATTTTTTGGCAGAAATATCAATGATGGCGCTTAAGGTTGTGATCGCTAAACTGCCCGCTGCCGTATTCCGGAAATTTGCCGGCAAGAAGGTATTTACCGCGCTTTCCAGGTTCAGTATTTTCCCGATGTCGCCGAGGGTCAGCAGCGTATCGCTTGTTTGAGATATCGCCAGTTGCCATTGGTTTGTGGCTACCTTGGCCAGTCCCATGCGCAGTTTGGCGCCGTCTGCAAGATCGAACAACCCACCACGGGATTCATCAAATTTGAATGTTCCTGCACCACTGTCCCAACGCATGATCACCTTGAATTCCATTGCCTTGAGCGGAATCCATTCCAGCGCATCAAGCGGAAACGGCACGTTGGTGCTTACGACAGAACTAAGTTCCACCCGCACCCGCGTGTCGCTGTCGGTGGTGGTGATCACGATTTTGGCATCACTGTTTTGACCAAAAAACAGTTTGGTAGTTTTAGCGGAATACGTGAGCACTTTTCCGTCTGCCGACAAGGTCACTTTCTCCCATTCGGTGCGCGGCGGGACACCCGGTATTCCGACCGCGTTGGGAAATAACCCCTTTTGAACAAAATGCCCAAACCCGCCCAAAACATCGGGGCCTTCGTCTGGAAAATCATTCTGTCTGATCTCCAACGTTCCTCCGAAAGATTTGATTTTGCTTTTTATATCTGTCAGGATACTCATGATCAGGCCTTTGTTTTGAACTACAGTTTGATAATGAAAGCCAATGCGAAGTACGGCGGTCGGTTTTCGTGGGCCTGGTCACCACCGGTAGATTTGATCGTTGAGTTTGGGTGACTATGCATGCCGGCAGATTGCGTAAATATGCCTGAATCATCGGCAGAGCCATCTGCGCCGGTTGCTCCATTCGTTTCAAAGCCTCGAGTGCCAATACCATGGACGTGTGCGCCATCTGCTTTTATCTCCAATGTATGCGTATGTGCCGGCAGTTCACCCACGATGAGCGTATGTGTTTCCTCCCCTCCTTTCGCACCCGTAGCGTAGTTGGAAAGGCCCTGCCCCTGGCCGGCGCCCACGACAAACCGGCTGCGCAAATCCGGAATGGTCAATCCTTCAAACGGCTGACCGCTGTTGCCGTCGCAGAGTTTCCAGCCGGGCGGCACCGCATTGGCTGCTCCCGACCACATGATGATGCCGCCACGCGGGATGAAGCCACCCATGGACACGTCGTTTTGTTTCACCTGCAAAAACTTGTTCGAGGCGGCATCCTGCAACACCAGAATCTCAAAATTGTCCACTTTGAAGGAACTGGCCGTAAGCGAACCTTGCGTTTCCACACTTTCGCCTTCGATGCTTAGCGCATTGCCCTTTTTTTTGATTTTATATTGGCCGCTGTCGGTCGCGCCGATGGTGATGCTGCCGTCGTTGGCTTTGATGGAAATGTTTGTTTGGCCGGCGCTTCGGCCTTGCAGGAAATCCTGGAATACGAGTTGGTCAGACTTCAATTCGCCATTTAATTCGACAAAATCGGCGCTGACCCCTCCTGCAACCTGAAGCAAGGCCGCTTCGTCGGCAGTGTCTAAACGGTTTTTCCCGATGCCCACGAAGGCACGCTCGGGATTACCTTTTTCGTCATATTTTTCCTGAATGGAAAACGGGGTCTTCTCGATGGGCACTACAAAGGCATCGTCCCAGTGCCCGGGTATGTTCTCGTATTGCAGGTACAGGTTCGCCATTCCCGCTGGCATGGCTGAAATGATGTTGTCCAAGTGAATCCGAAACGACTCGCCGGCGTCCAGTTCCACATCCGAAGCAGGACTAAGAATCCACTGTGGCGTAGCACCTTGCACCTCTTTTTCAACGTGCCAGAACGTATTGGCATTTTGTATGTCCACGAGTACTGCCAGGGCATTATCCTCATCGAACAAGGCCCATGTTTCGGCGGCTTCACTGGTATCGAATGCGAGTACAAGCCGGGTCGGCGCCGCACCAAACCGGCCTCTGAACGCGATGAAGTCGTTGCGCCGACGGTTGGTGATCTGGAGCGAGAGCGTATTGTGCTCGGCGCCGTTGTTCAGCACGCGGTTACCGGTAGTAAACGCGGCATGCAGCGGAATATCCCGCACACCGCGCTGATTGATGACCTCGAGCCGCTCCTGCCGAAAAAGTACCATCGAGCCGGGTTCATCGGCGGCAACGATCGTGCTGTTTTTGATCCGATACCGCAATTGTGCCTTGGCTCCACGCGATCCGTCTCCGGCGCCCGCTTTCAGGCCGTGCAAGGGAATCAGTTTCGAACTGAGGCCGCGCAGCACCAACTCCCCTTCCGAATGATACAGCAGATACACGGATACCGTGGCGTCGGGTATGTCGGGATGGCCATGCCAAAGGTGTGCGAGCACGCGCCACTCCCCCACCCCGACGGTAACCCATCCGTGGAATCGCTCCTCAATGGTTCCGGGTCGGAAACGCAGTTCGAAGTGGTAGTTGTCGGGGCCCGGAGCACCCGTATTGCCGAACAGGCGCAAGTCGCGTTCGTCTTCGTTGACTACAATCAGGTTGTGGGCCTTACCGGGTACATTGTCATTCAGGATGTACAGGTTGGCATTGCCCGACTCGTCGTAGAAGAAAAAATCTATCGGCTGGTGGCGATAAAACTCTGCCTGCGAAAGGGATGTAAGTACGAAACTGTCTTGCACGGCAATAGTAGTGATGAGTGATGAACGATGAGTGATGAGCGTTTGGGCCGTTGTTGGCTTCCCGCCAACAACGGCCTCATACTTCACGGTTAGGTTTTTTGAAGTTTCAGCCAACCCTCCCGAATCCAGACCGGCTCATGGAAGAACCGACCATCCCCGGCGGCAGCGGCAAAACCGGTGTATGCTGTGTTCAAAATCGCGTCCACACGGGCTTCAAAACCTGCAAATTCGGAGTCGGTAGCGAAGGCCGTGGCAGCGCGTTTTTCCTTCGGCAAAATCCGGTATACCGGCTCGGGGCCTTCCGTGGATACGGATTCCAGCCACCGGACAGCCTCGTGCAACAAGATGTTGTCGAGCAACCGGCTACTGACGGGAAGCAAATCTGCTGGTCGGAGTACCGGGGCAGTTCCGTTTCCGATGGCTGTATCGGTTGGCATTTGTCCGGTGAGCAACGTAGTCAAACCTTTAAATTCCGGCGCCAGGGGCGGGCGTTTGCTGGATGGAAGCGCGCGTTTTTCCTGGTCCAGCCAATGCGTTTTCCGTAACTGGTCGAAGAGTATTTCCGAAAAAACCTGCAAAAAACGCGAACGCTGCATAGTAGGATACTCGCGAATTTCTACCCATTGACCCTTATCAGTCGGGGCAGACCTCAGGGCAGTTTGCTCGATCCATTGCCATTCATATCCGCTCTCGATGGGCCGCGGCACGGTAATACGTTCGGCGGGCGTAAGGATCGGCGTGGTCAGGAAAGTAATATCTATGGCCTGAAGTGCGTCGAGGTATTGTTCGGCAGGAATATCGAGCACCTTGGTCGGCAGTATTCCGGAAAAGGCATGCACAGTGGCTCGAGGATCGAGGAGCATACACACTGTTTGGTCGGGGTCTTCTGGCGCCAGAGACTGACTGATCGGCGTGATTCTTTCGTCGAGGTAGTTGATCGGCACCTCTTTGTTGGCGCCTTCTGTGGTGTTGATGAAAAAATTTCCCTTCAAGTTACTTTCGAGGTCCTCCAGCCAGTAGCCAACAAGGCCGTCATTAAGTTGTCTATCGGCGCCGATCCGGATAGGGTAACGCACATGCATGTACCCGTCGGTTTCGCGCTCCACTCCCCCACCCTTGCGGTCCCGGTAAAAGGCGTTCCAGCCGTGGTGGACGGCAGGCACGCCTTTCAGTTCGAGGTCAATATTGGCGCGTACAATAGCCATTGGTCGGCCCATAAGTAAAGCCAGGGCTTGCTGCTGCTCAAAAGTTTCCGGTTCTACGGTGCGCAGTACCGTGTTGGTGCCGTCCATGAATTTTTGGATGAACGCGCCGTTTTGTTCCAGCAGATGCCTCACTACTTTGCGCAGGTGCGGGTTGGCAATGGCGTTTGGATCCGTCAGCGACTCCCAGCCGGGCGCCGGGCGCCAACGCACGCGATCGCCGTCGGCATCCACCGCACCGAGCGACAGGCCACTAGAATCGAAAACCACCATACTCCTGTCAAGTTGGTTGGCCATGAGCCAGCCGCAAACGGGTGTACTGCTTGGGGTATTCAGGCTTTCAGGAATGATTCCGCCAGGCAACGCGGGGTCCGGCTCGGCGCTCAGCCAGCGGAAATGCAGGCGTGCGGGCTGGGCAAGTCGGGGCGGAACATCGAGTTGCACACAGGGCGTTTTTCCATCGGCTGCCATTGTATCGGATACGGTGCCCAGGGAAGAGCCAAGTACATGATCGGCATTCATTGGCAAATCGGCGATTCGGCCAAACGTGTCCACGAGGCGCAGTTTGTTGATCAGCAGTTTGCCGGTTCGGATGGGCGTAAAATCGGTCAGCGGATTCGGGGAACGCAGGGTGCTGTTTCCGATTAGGTTTGCCACTACTCCGCTGAATTTTTGGTAATCTGGAAAACCGATGGGATCGTCCACCGGCAACTGGAAATTTTCCTGCAGCATCAGCATGGCGTTGTTGAACCCGCTGAGGGCTTGCGACAATATTTTCCCTTTCAATTCCTGCAACCGGACATCCGCTTTTTCAGCAGCGGCAACAGGGTCTTCCAGCGTGTCTGCTTTTTTGGTGTATTCGGCTAAATACGGTTTTAATTTATCCTCCATGCTTCGGAACGCCTGTGTGGTGAGGAAACTCCGTCCGAGGTAAATGTTGGGGTTTCGGCCTCGTATGGTGCGTCCGGTTCCTTTTTCCACTAAGTCCACGGCATTTACGGGCAGTTCATAGTGATGCAACACATAGTCGGGCTGGTAATCGCCGTCGCGGGCGTTGCTGTGCTCCTGAAGTGGGCAGAGTTCGACCGACCATTCGAGCAGGAACGGATTCCAGGGAGCGCCTCCAGAAAAGCAGTAGCCACGCTCGGTACCGCTGGTGGCGGGTTTGTTGGCTTCGATGCGAGTCAAAATTTCAGAAAGCCCGTCGCCAGATATTTCGGCAACTTGCCAGGGTTTGATTTCCAATGCCATGCTATCATCGGTATCGAAACGTTTGCCGGCCCGGGCGATGTCGCCGGCGATCAGCACTGTCGGTTCCTTAGCTTGCCAAAAACGCGGGCCGGATGTTTGCTGTAATACAAAACGGGGCGCCAAGCGCAACGCGCCGTGCAGGGCCTCCGCCAGGTTTTTTCGATTCGGACTTGCCAACACACCACTTCCCACTACTTCCCGAAGATGTTGCAGCATTTTTGCCATATTGGCTTCCGACGATTCCAGCGCAGCGCTGTGCGGCTTTTCTCCCTGAAAATAGGCGGTGAGCTGTTGGCCAAATCCGGGGGGAAGATTGCTTTTCAGGGCATCAGCGTGTACTTGTACCTTGGGCGAATTTTGCTGGAAAAGTAAGTGTAACAGCCCGTTCCAGTTGTGGATGTGATCGTGTCCAACCTGTGTGTCATCGGGTGCTTCGGGTACGGTGCCAAACCTGCCGAGGAAGAACGGCGCAAAGGCGAGACCGCCGCGCCAGCCGAGGTTGAGGGCCGCCAGCACGTCTTTTTTCAATTGCTGAAAATGCAGCAACGCTCGCCCCATGTCCGAAAAAGGTTGCGAGCCGAGCACAGCACCAAATAATGGTTGAAGTGCATCGGGCAACGCCGGTCGGCTGAGGTGGTGGATCAGTTTTGCCCAGTCGGTAAGGTCGTGCCGCTGCATGTCGGCGGCCAACGTGTGGTTGAGTTTCTGAAGCGCTGACTCCGGGGCGTCCGCCTCGGTCTGCAATTTTCGGTAGGCTTCGAGGAGATTTTCGTGTAAATTGGACAACTTGCCTGGGTTGGGATGTGCGGGAAACTGGCCGGTTTGAAACATCAGATCGCGCAGGGGCTGCATATCATTCTGCTCAATAAAGTACAACACTTCGTCCATATCCGGGTAATCCACGATCGAATCCTGGGGCGGGTAGGCGCTGAGCATGTATTTGTACCAGTCCACGAACAGTTGCTCGCGCAGCGAATCGCGGCGGAAACATGCCTGATCGAACACCCGCTGCTGCGCGTTCAGGTTTTGCAGCAGGGCAGCGATGTCGGCGGGCATTTTCAGGGCGGGGGCAGGCGGGTTTGCTCCGTCGGTGTTGGCTGCGATTTCGACATTTTCCAACTTGATCTCGTAGCGGCGTTCGCCCGGTTCGGCATTGAAACCTTGCCCGTGCCGAATCTCGCGGAAACGCGGACCGATGTCGAGTTGCTGCTGATCGAGGTCGTCCATAAAAAAGATGGATTCCAACTGGTCTTCCAGTTTGGCAATGCGTGCGGCTCGTTCGGCAGCGGGCACATCGGCGGCTACACGGTGAGCCAGCAAAGCAGCGAGTGCTTCGCGCCCGGTGTTGGCGAGTGTGACGGTAGCCTGAGGGGCGAGTACATCGGGTTGAACATTTGTCGGAGCGCCAAGTGTGCCGTGTTCCAGTTTCGCAAAGCAAACAATTCGCGTGTTCGGAGACAAGTCGGTCGTGCCCTCGGATAGTTTCCAGTGGAGTTTTTCCGACAAGATTTCCGCCAGAGTAGTACCCGGTTCGGTATTTTGCCAATAGGCTAAAAACTCGTCCTGTGACCGCGAGTAACGGCCGGCAATGGGGTAGGTAGGTTGGTCTCCGGGTTTGATTTCAGTATCCTGAAACCCGAATACGCTGTGACAGTTGGGATAAAACGCCGCGAAGGAAGGTTCGCCGTAGCCCACGGCGGTCAATTT
>Ga0154020_10003517_pt1 | contig 18820 bp, 23 predicted proteins | sample Klosneuvirus_201_FD_109709 | JGI IMG/M metagenome (GOLD analysis project Ga0154020, IMG submission 109709) | Active sludge microbial communities from wastewater, Klosterneuburg, Austria - Klosneuvirus_20160825_MG | ecosystem: Engineered > WWTP > Aerobic digester > Activated sludge | place... | reverse complement strand
TCGCTTGCTGGAGGTGCATAGTCATGCGCGTATCAACATCCGCAAACGGCTTTGGGCCTGGGTATTTAGTGTTGTATGCAGTGGTGAGCTCATGCCAGTTTTCTATTTCCTCTTGGGCGTGCTCTAGCGCGTGCTCGGCTTCGTGCTCATCGCCATGACGGGAGAAGACGTAGTAGTGCGCGAGGTCATGGCCCGGGCAGATGATATGTTGGCCGTTCTGCACATACGCACTCAGGAACGCAATCGCATGAGCTGCGTGCGTCTGCTCGTTAAAACGTACCATGGCGGCGAGTTCTTCGAGATGGTGCTCGGCATCATGGTCGCCCTCGGTGAGTGTAGTGATTGTTTCGAGATCAAGCTCGACAAGCGTTCCCGCCGCCGCCTTTGCGGACAAGCGATCAAGCTCAAGCTGAACATCTTGGTTGCCGACGATGCTCGTGCCCGTGCATGCGACAAGCGCGAACGCGAGCAGAACGATGAGGGGTATGGCGAAACGATTCACGGGCAGGTCACCTCGAAGCTATGATGACCGTTCCGTTGCGAGGAGCGTTTTATAGGTTTCGGGAAGAAGCAAAAAAACAAAACTGAAAAGAAAGAGTGGGCCTGGCGGGATTTGAACCCGCGTCCTTCGGCTGTCTTCGAGCCACGGTGCAAAAGCGCACCGTTGTCATATAAGACCGACGCTCGGCCAGGCTGAGCTACAGGCCCAGTGTTCCGGTAAAATTTGGATTGCGCACGAAGAAGAGAGGTGGTCAACCACCTATATGGTAGCGCGTGATCATAGCACCTACGCATCGAGTGGAGGTTAAAAACGTTCCGGCGATGACCGGAAGAGTTCCGGTTCTGTGGAAGGAAGGCATTTGAACGATCCGCGGCTTCGCACACAGAAGGGCTTAAATATAATTCAATTATACATTGAGGAATGGTCATGACGAGCTTCGACGCCACACCAAGAAAATGGGGCAACTCCCTCGGGATCACACTACCAAAAGAACTGGTGGACGCACAGGGATTAACAGAGAAAAGTGAAATCCACGTATCGGTGGTTCACAAAAATCGCAAAGGCCTCCGACACGTGTTTGGCACGTTGAAGTTCGACAAGCCAACCCAAGAACTCCTCGATGAAATAGAGGATGATTGGAAATGATGGTGAACGATGAGGTGTTCGCCGACACGTATGCACTCATCTGCATCCTTGAAGGCCACCCGGGATATGCGCCATTCGTAGACCGCCATCTGCTCGCAACAATCTTCAACCTCGCAGAGCTCCATCAAGCAGTATTACGAAAATACGGGATGAAAGAAGCGCATCGACAACTCCACAAGCACGAACACTGCCTTACGGAAATCCCGTTTGAAGTCGTTGAAGCAGCATCGGCATATCGCCTCACCCACAAGAAAGAACGCCTCAGTTACGCCGATTGCATTGGCTACGCGCTCGCGATGCAACTCAACATCCCCTTTCTCACGGGCGACAAGCAGTTCGAAGGGAAGCCGAACGTGCTGTTCGTACGGTAAACTGCGCACTTACGCACACGCGGTCGCGCAGATATCACATGTCTGGCCTGATGCCGCGACGCAGGAATGCTCCCGTCCACCGTCAATCCAGGTGCAGCAGACCACGCCATCGGCAGGTACGTCGTACGTGCGCTCAAGGGCGACCGGGGCGGCCTCATCAGCGCTGTTGCCAATCGTCGGAGAGAGCAAGATAGTGGCCACAAGCGCGAAGACCACGCCGATGAACACCACGTGCAAGTGCCGCATAGATCCTCAACATCATATCGTATTCTTATAGTTGTCTAGTAGATGATGCCACCGACGACACCTCTAACTTGTGAAAAACGAACTTTCTCTGGATCCGCAACAGGATTACTATCTCCCTTCGCGATAGCGTACCAACCGACCTCATCCCACCCCAGGCCGATGATGCGATGAATGACGCGCGTGCCGTCAAGGTCATAGATGATAATATCCCCCGGGTATAAGGCATCCACGCTTGAAACCGGCAGTTCCAGCACGATCACCCCATCATCAAGTATCGGGCGCATCGAACCCGTGGGACCAACCAGCCCAGGAATCGCCTCTGACGCACGGATCACGACCGCACTCTCTCCAAAGGAGACATCTGTTAGTTCAAGACGGCTGTGTGGCGCGGTACGCGATGCGTTCAGCGCGAACTGGGCTTCAGGTAACCTATCAAAACACGCTTGCGCACCACTTTGGATGCGCGTGAGGTTCTCTGACAACTCGATGAGCCGCTCGCGCATCACAATATTCGCGCGCACAAGCTCTTGGTTCTGGTTAAACATCTCCGCTTGCACACGAGTGTTGTCGGCAATCGTCTCACGCATGCGCTCGATGCTCTCCGTCCCCCTGCCAGCGCCAAGCATGAGCACCGCGACGAAGAGCACCAAGAGTGCGATGACGGGATGATGCTTGTCCACAAGCACAAGAACCGGGGCGTCAGGTATTTGAAGGTTCCGAGACCGCAGTACGCAACGATGCAGCGTGATCGGCGACCGCGGCGTACAGCTCTTCGAGCGTCTTACATCCTGTGAGGCGTTCGCGGAAACGATTTCCCCCAGGGTGCCCTTTCGTGAACGCTTGCGCGTGAATCTTCACTTGCGCAAACGGAATGTCGTGTGAAGCGGCGAGCTCGAGGTATTCGCGAAACGTGTCAAACTGCTCAGCAAAAGAGAGTTCTCGATACGTACCGGTCGCGAGATACTCGCGGATCTGCGCAAACAACCACGGTCGGCCGATAGCACCGCGCGCGACCATGATCGCATCGACCCCACTCTCGTCAAGTCGCCGCTTGAAATCCTCAGGCGTGAACACGTCGCCGTTCCCAATGACGGGAATGGATACGGCCTCTTTCACCTGACGGATGACCTCCCAATCAGCCGTTCCCGCATACCCCTGCTTTTGCGTGCGACCATGCACCGCAATCGCTGACGCGCCACTTGCTTCAACCAGTTTTGCGACCTCGACTGCATTAATACGCGACGCATCAATGCCGATGCGAATCTTGACCGTGATGGGCCGGTCGACTTTCTCGACCAAGTGACGTACGAACGCGCCGATGCGCGTCGGATCTTCAAGCATCGCCGAACCAGAACCCGAGCGCACAACTTTCCACGCAGGACAACCGCAGTTGATATCGATGATATCAAAACGGTCTTGGATTTGCCGCGCGGCTTGCACCACCTCACCCTCGTCATGACCGAACAATTGCACCGCGACTGGCCGCTCGGAAGCATCAGTTGCAACCATGCGCTCCGCGCGGCTCCCGGGTGAACGTACGAGCGCGGACGCCGACGTGAATTCCGTCACCGTCAAGCCAGCGCCATAGCGTTTGCACAAGGTACGAAACGCGACGTCCGTCACACCAGCCATGGGCGAAAGGACCGCTGGACCGGGCAAGGCGGGAAATGGGAATCGATATGCTGACATCTCAAAGAAGAAGAATCAGCAGCTCCTTTTAACCATTTGCCGACGCCATGAAATTGCCACAGAGATGCTTACGAACAGCCGACACATCCACATTCACGCGCTTGTACGCACCGTCGTGAGGTCACCATCATGGAACACCCCCTTGACACTCGCACTCCATAGCACGTCCTCAAGTGGCAACCTCACGAAGGGCGTTTCTTTGGGGCGTTTGTGATATTGACGATCCATTCCCATCTGTACGTATGTTCGTCATGCCATTCTTGAAGCGTCTTCATAGACCGCGTCATCGCACCGCTCTCCCGACCGAAAATCGTCATGGCGAAAGTTCTTAAGGAATGTATTCGCCCCAAAACCCTCATGTCACGAAGCGAAAAGGATATGGAACGCATTGCTCAAGCGCTCCGTGAGGGCGAAATCGCCATCTTCCCGACCGATACCGTCTATGGCATCGGTTGTATGGCGACGGATAGCAATGCGGTTCGCAAGCTGTCTCACGTACGCGGTCGCGATGCAGGAAAGCCGTTCATCGTACTGCTCGCAAGTACGAAAGATCTTTCTCTTGTCGCAAAAGACGCCGCACCCAGCGTACGACATCTCATGGAGCGATTCTGGCCGGGCCCGCTTACCATCGTCCTTCCCGCGATTGACGGGTTACCGGAGGAAGTGACTGCGGGAACGGGTACGGTCGCGGTACGTGTGCCAGGGAACGCGCTTACGCGAGAGCTTATTGCCGCTGTTGGGTCACCGCTTATCGCTCCGAGCGCGAACCACCCCACAAAAGAGCCTGCACGCAATATAGCGGAAGCGAAAGAGGCATTCCCTGGTGTCGCAGTGCTCGATGGCGGCGAGTCAGAAGGCGGTGTATCGACGGTCATCGCGCTGCGCCCGCTGCGCATCATCCGTGAAGGACGTATCTCGCGCGCTGAGATCGAAGCGGCGATGCGTTGAGCGCCATTCAACCACGCGAGTGGTCATCGGCAATTTTTTGCTTAACAGCCTCCGCAATCTTCCGTGCGTTTTCCTCGGGGTCCAGTAAGCCATCCAACAACATCTGCGCATATGTTCGCATGGGTAATCCATGCACGCGATATTCTCCAACGGTGAGTAAGCGGACGTATTGCTCATTGCATGAGAGAAAACTCCGCGCACGTGCAATCTTGCGCCGCACCACTTCTTCTTCAGAAATATCGATGAACACGCGCAAGTCCATCATGTCACGGACATCAGCATCACAAAACAAGAGAAAACCCTCGACGACGATCACCGGCGCGGGCCGGATGTGCACATGCTCTCTCTTACGAACGGTCGTGAAAACAATCTCGTGTCCCGCTTGGAGCGCGCGGATGTGGGACGCGAGCAAAGCGAAATTGATGCAAGAGGGTTCCTCGGCGTTCGGATACCCGTGCTTCGTCTTGAACGTGGACGTATCGTAATAGTACCAATCCATCTGTATGACGGCAGCAGAAAGCGATTGCGCCAAACGCTCGCAGATAGTCGTCTTGCCCGAGCAGCTCGGACCCATGATACCAAGAACAAACAATCTACTCATACCGCAAACTATCCACCGCTTGTTGCTTACTCGCTTGACGCGCCGGCAATATTCCCGACAGTACACCCAGGATGAACGCGAACGCGAGTGACCCGACGACAAGCCACCAGGGGAAAAGCGCTTTGAGCAAGTTCGTGCCTAAGACCAACGTACCAATCACTTCAACCGATTTCGCAAGCGCCATTCCGGAAAGCAACCCGATCAAACCACCCAATAACCCGAGCAAACCACTTTCCACAAGGAAAATCGTAAGAATTGCGGTATTCTTCGCGCCAATCGCTTTCATGATGCCGATTTCTTTCGTGCGCTCAAGGACCGACGTATACATCGTGTTCATGATGCCGACTGCACCAACAAGTAATGCGATAAGCGCGATGCCGATGATAACGGTTTGCACGATGCCAAACACTTGGCGGAATGAATCAACGAGGTCTTTTGGTGTCTGAATGTCGAAGTCTTCTTCGCCATCATTCAAGCCACGCGCGGATACGAGTGAACGCCGCAAATCCTCACCCACAATCTCCGGATCGGCAGAAGCATCGATTTGGGCGATGAGCATATCGTACGTATCGCCGACATCGAACACCTCGCGCATCGCATCGTCGGAGATATAGATAGACTGGTCTGCAAGCGGGTCACCCATGGGTTCGTAAATGCCAACGACTTCAAAGCGCGTACCGTCGATAGTAATCTTGTCGCCAATCTTCATTGGATCGCTTATCACGTCAGGGTCCACAAGCTGCGCGCCGATAATCGCTTTACTGCTATCCCCACTCTCAAGTCCCCGTCCTTGATCAATGTGCAGCGTGAAGGAATCTTCAAGTACTTTGCGCTCAACAGGATTATCCGACCCACCGATGACGGGGTAGTACCCAACCGCATCTCCCCAACTGATGCGTGCGCTGCGTTGCCAATACGGCACGACCCGCAGTACACCAAGCGTCCGTTCCGCTGCCGCGAGATCGCGATCCCCAAGTTGATTCGCCGTATCTTGTCCTGCGCTGTTTCCCACCGGGCTTTGCGCAGAGATGAATATCTTATCCGCGCCGAGTTCCAAAAATTCCGCGGTGATTGCGTAATCGAGACCTTGTCCGAGGCTGACCAAAGCGACAACCGCTGTGATACCAATAAAAATGCCAATAAGCGTGAGCCACGAGCGCAACCGACGATGCAGGAGATTCGACAACGCCATCTTCATGTAGTCGATGATCATGTGTTGAGCGCCTCCACAGGTTCCATCCGACTCGCCTGGATTGCTGGCGCGAGGCCGCTTGCAATACCCACACCCATCGAGAACGCGAGCGCACCGAGCACAACGCTCAAGTGAATGTCCGCAAGCAACAATCCCGGGCCAAGCGCGACTGCGGCGCCGGCTTCAACCGCTTTTGCAAGACCAATGCCAAGGCCAATACCAATCGCGCCGCCGATAATGCCTAAGATTGCCGCTTCGATGAGGAAGATCATGAGAATGCTACGGTTCGTCGCGCCAATCGCTTTCATAATGCCCACTTCACGCGTGCGCTGCAAAACAGACGTGTACATTGTGTTCATGATGCCAATGCCGCCGACAATGAGCGAGATGCCGGCGATACCGACGAGCACCGCTTGGATAACGCTAATGATTGCGAAGACGGACTCAAGTAATTGCGTGCTGGACTGCACCGTGAAATCCTCTTCACGCTCTTTCACATCACGTAAACGACGCAAGTCACGCGTGACCGCATCAATCGCGAGCGGCACGAGCGCGTCACCATCGGCTTTCGCAGTGATAGCACTATACTCCTCGGGTTCATCGAGAATATCACGCATCGCCTCTTCGTTCAAAAAAATGGCACCATCAAACGCAGGGTTACCTCCCTGCGCGAGCGTGCCAACCACTTCAAAACGCTCGCCTTCGATAATGATTTTATTACCTGGACGCATGGGCCGATCAAACTTGTTTTCCCGCGCCCAACGATTTCCCACAAGCACTTTGTTGCGGTCATTGATGTCAAGCAAACGACCCTCAAGCAAAACCGGTTTCGTAAGTTCCAGCACGAGCGCGCGTTCATCTGCATCCTCATCGGGAACACTACCCGCAAACAGCGTCTCTTCCTTATCGTTGAACACGACGGTGACTGGTTTGAGGAGTCGTCCTGCAGCGATACGCACGTACTGTGCTTCCTGTACGATGTCCAGATCGTCTTTCGTGAGCGTGGCAGCGGCGTTTTGTCCCGGCGGTCCAAAGCCTGCACCTTTCGCTTGGATGATGAGGCGGTCACTCCCAAGCGCACTAAACTGCAATTTCACCGCCGTCTCAAGGCCTTGACCAAGGCTGATGAGCGCAATGACCGCGGCGATACCGATGATAATACCAATCATCGTGAGAATAGAGCGCGTCTTTCGATGCGCGAGGTTGCCGACAGCCAGTTTCAGGTATTCAGTGCTCATCGATCATGCCTCAACGGATAGGGTGAAAATGAAAAAAAAAGGAATGAAAAAGAAAAACAGTTAACGATTTTTTCCACGTCGTCGCAGGAACAACCAAGCGCCAAGCACCACGACAAGAACAATCACGACGATAAGCGTCGTCGAAATACCGCTCTTGACGTTGGGCGCGCGCGCAACGAGCGTCACTTGCTGCTCATGGCGTTGATTGAATGCGTCCGCGTACGAAATCGTCACGGGAATGGAGACCTCGTCTTGTGTGATGCTCACGGGGACGCGTGCAGTCTTGTAATCGTCGCTGTCGATGTTGCCAACATAACGCTCAACGCCACCCGAACTGATGGAATACCCTTCTTGCTCGCCCATCGTGAGCGTAACAAACTTTATCTCACCCAATCCCTTGTTCGTAACGCGCACATTGAGATCTGATGTTCCAGCATCCGTGCCAGCAACGACATCATCAAGCGACACACTCACTAATGGCACTGCGCCGATGCGCAAACCAATCGTCTGCACGATGAGGCGACGCGTTCCTTGCGCGTCCGTGAAGTTTGCAATCAACGGCACTTGGTAGATGCCTGGCTCGAGGTTCGGTCCGGGGATGATGCCAAAACGCAACTCGCGCGACGTGCCGCCGGCGATGCCTGCGATAGGTTGTTGGTCCGTCGTACCATAGGGAATGATATCGAGGCCGTTCAGGGCGAGATGGAGGTACCCGTCCGTGATGGTCAGACGTGCGCCATTACGCACAGTTACCGTTATCGTACCTGTTTCACCCGGAATGATGGTCTCAGGAGTAACACGGACGTTCTCAACGACAAGCGCAACGTCAGAGCTGAGCACATCAATCGTGAGGAGTGCAGTCTGACGCGTTGCCGTGTCCGTGTAATATTGAATCTTAATCGGATTTGGGCCCGACGGTGCGTTGTCCGCGATACGCACACGGTACTTCACGAGGAAACTCTCTTGCGAGGGAATGCTCGGGACGGTCTTGACGCGATCCGACTCACTATCAATGGAGAACGGGAACGTGTCCACGAACTCAACGGAGATACGACCACTCGTGCCGCCCGTATTCGTGACTTGCACGAACACATCGACGACTCCACCGGGTTCAGCAGGGACGGGTTCGTAGTATAAGAGTGTGGCGTTGAGACTCTGTGAAGAGCCGACGTAGGCCGATGCACTACTCGCAAGCAAGAGTGCCGCGAGAAGTGCGAAGGCGATGTGCAGTGCGTGTCGTGTCATGTTCGTATCCTCCAAATAAGACTATGATGTGATAAATTGGCCGTCCTTCATGACGGCAATGCGTTGCGCGTTCTTCGCGACATGTTCATCGTGCGTGACCATAACAATGGTGGTACCGTGCTCCTTGTGAAGTTTTTTTAGGAAATCCATCACGCTCGCGCCCGTGCGGCTGTCCAGGTTTCCTGTCGGCTCGTCTGCGAGAATGACGTCAGGCTCGACTGCGAGTGCGCGCGCAATAGCGACACGCTGCTGCTGGCCGCCCGACAATTCGTTTGGACGGTGATCAGCGCGGTCCTGGAGATCGACGAGTTTGAGAAGCTCGTCGCCCCTTTTTTGTCGCTCCGTTTCGGAGTGCCCCTGAAAGATTAAGGGGAGCATGATGTTCTCTTTTGCCGTGAGGGTGTTGATAAGATTAAATTTCTGGAAGATGAAGCCAATTTTTCGGCCACGAATCTGCGCGAGATCGGATTCCGAGAGGTGGCTAATATCCTTGCCCCCGAGGAAAACACTGCCTTTCGTCGGGATATCAAGGCAACCGATCATGTTCATCGCGGTGGATTTGCCGCTACCAGATGGCCCCATGATCGCAACGAACTCACCTTCTTTCACTGAGATGCTAATGCCACGCAGTGCGTGCACGTCGCTGTCACCCATGCGGTACGTCTTCCACACGTCGCGCAGCTCGATGATGGGACCGTCGCGTTTGCGTTGCACCGCTTTCGTCAGTGCGGCCTTCTGTTGTGGTTTGGGTTTTTGGCTCATCGCATACGCTCCAGTTGCTTCGTCATGGTGGTGAGCATCTTGTTTATTTTTGTTGCGTGCTTGTCTGCGCGACCGTCGGCAGCCATCGCGAACATCTGGTCGCGAAACGCGAACATGGATGCGGTGACGCGTCCGAGCGGTGCTTCGCCTTTTCTGGCGCGCTCAAGCATTGCCAGCATGGGCTTGGGGTCCATCTCCATCAAGGTCATGAGTTTCTTGATGCGCGAGCTTTCCTCGTCGATAAACGTCGTGCACTGCGTCGCAGCCTTCTGCGCGCCCGTGCGCCCCTTGGCAGTGAGCGTGTAGACCTTGCGTCGACCATCTTGCTTGATGGTGACTTCGCCGGCCGACGTCATCCGTTCTAAGAGCGGATAGACGCTGCCGTAGCTCGGGCGTTTGCCTGTGTCACGCTCCATTTCTGAACACAATTGATACCCGGTGCGCGGGCCTAACAGGAGCTTTTGCAGCATAAGGTGCTGCACAAGACCGCCAGGGACCGGGACCATTGAATATCGGCATCGATATATCTATATAAATATATCGGGGCGATATATCATATACGATATATGCCCGTCGAAGGATTATGGCAGGAGCTGTGCGAGCTTCTTCCCTGCGTGCGTCTTCTGGCACGATGCGCAGACAGGGTGGCGCTTGCCTTTGGCGTCCTTGACGTGCGTTCCTTCGATCTTCTCAAGGAAGACAAAAGGAATCTCAATTTTGCACAGGGAGCAGGCGACCATATTCAAGAGAAAGACTCAAAGGGAGGATAAAAAGGTTGCGTACGGTTCAGCGCCCGTCGTGCATCGTGTAATCGCGCAAGTTAAAGTTCGGCTTGCCACCGACGTACGCGATGAAACGGTGCTTGATGCGGTTAATGGCGCCCGTCTCATCTTGATTGATACCGATGACCCATCCCCCGAGTTCCGCGCGGAGGTTTTTTTTGCGCATGAAGGGACTTTGCTCCTCAGACGTCCCGACTTGGAACATGTGGGTGTTGCGCACGAAATCATACGACTGCTTGTGATAGTGCCCGATGAGGACAATCTGCGGCTTCTCCATACTATCATAGGTGCTGATGATGCGTTGCGGTTGCAGGCTCTTCGCGTTCGCCGTACCGCCACCCGCGTGCAGGACTTTCATGAGCGCGTAAGTAGTGGCGCCTTCCAAGTCTATACCCTTCGATCGTACGATGTCATCGAACTCGCGCTCACCCTTCATCCACTCGTTAAATGACTTGATAGCTTCTGGGTCACGCTTATACTTGTTGTAGCGGAAACCTTCACCAGGAACGATAGCCACATCGCCCTCAAGGTACCCGATGAAGTCCATGTCATCGCGGCCGCCCATCAGTGCCTTGCTCGCGGCGAAATCAGCAATATCGAGTCCTGTCTTCTGCCACCACCAACCTTCATGATCATCGCCCGCGATAAATGCGGTGCGCACACCAGGGACGGCCGGGTACTCATTGAGGAACTTCTCCACCTGCGCTGTGGCACCAATATCAGTATTGGAGAACTGGTTGAATGATGCGTGACCATCGATCCAGTTACCGGAATGGAATACTTGTGTGATACCTTGATCGGCGCAGAAACGATAAAAATCCCAAAGTGGGCCGCCGCGAACCCGTGCATCGCCGACATAGTGCGGACTGCCCATATGCGTGTCGCCGACAGCACCAAAGCGCAATTCGTTTCCGTAGTACGCATCGACATCGATGCGCGCTGAGCGCTTGCGCGATACCTTGCGTAAGAGATCCTCTTCGAACTCTTCGATGATGCCCTGGTCGGAACGTAGTGCGCCAAAGACGCCGTGTTTTGATGCAGTCTTCGCAGCCGCCTTGAGCGCGGACGGGGTGCAGCCAAACTGATCGCACAACTCCTCGATCGAGTACACACGCTTGCGGTCGGACATGCGTTTGATGACTTTCTTCTCAAGCGGTGTCAAGTCGTCGCGCGCCATCAGACACCCTTCTCCTTTCGATAGGTCTTGTCGCTGCGCAAGTAGTAATCGCGGTTGAAGAACGTAATAGCTTCTGATTCGAGCGCGAACTCCTGATCCTGGAATACTTCTTGCCCAGCTCGCGGGATCATGAGCTCACAGATGTACCCGCCGATATCCGCGCTCTGTCGATTATTGCGCATGCTGGAGGACTGATCTTTGAAGCCACCGACTTGTACGGTCCAGACTTCACGCTCGAAAATCTGTTCCAAGTGGCACAGATGGCCCAAAAGGAGCACGTGCGGTTTCGTTCCGCCCTGGATGCTCTCTACCATCTTTTGCGCAGGATAGCTGCGTGCGTACGGCGTCCTTCCTGTGAGGTGGCCCATACGGACACGGGCTTGCTTACGAATGGCGTTGCCGTTATCATCCAGACCGTTCACAGGCATCAGGATATCTTGCTCGCCGTGACCGACGTAGTGTAAGTCCGTGCGGCCGGCTTCGCGCGCTTTACGCTCGATATACGGTCCGACCATCATCTTGTGTTTTTTGATGAACGTTCCTTCGCAATCAGGTGCGGTGATGAAGAAGGTATCAATACCTGGAACTTGCGGATAGTTCTTGATGAAGTGCTGCGTCTGGTATTTGGGGCCCTCGATGAGGACTTCATTTTTTGTTTTCGCAGAGATCTCACCCGCGATGAGGTCGCCACAGTGCAGGACAGTGTTGATACCGTCGCGTTTGCAAATCTCATAGAACGCGTGCAACGCATCGTCGCGATGGTTACGGTGACCGAGTTCAGTATTCGCAATCGCCGCGAAACGTGTGCGCTCTTGTCCCGGGTCCCAGTACGGCGCGATATCGAAGGGATCAACCGTTCCTGGTTCAGTGGAGAGGCGATAGAAATAGGAGCCGCGGTGCTCGCGCAGTTCGGGTTTGTACACGCCTTCTTGGCGCAATGCGACCAAAAGGGTAGCGACACGCGTGGGGGTCACCGATAATGCATCAGCGATTGCGAGTTTCGTGAGTTTGTCTGCGTTCTTTGTGTGCAGGAGGATATCGACTAAGGTATCTTGGAGGTATCGATCCTCTTTGGAGAGCTTAATCGAGAAATGTCGCGTCCCCTCCTTCGACTTTGGGGAACTACTTTGCTTCCTACCCACACCAACCACGGAGTACAGAACTAATACGCGTTGCTTTTATTCCTTGCGGCATACCCACATATATCTCACAACGTATCTATTATACAATATCTATTGTAAGATGTTCTTTAGAAGATATGATGTCGTCGACAAAAATAACTTCATGCGAAAAGTCGTCTAAAGAAAATGACGAAAAAAAGAGAAAGAATAGGTAGCTCGAAACTAGACCAAGTACGCCCCAACCAGAATCGTCCCACCCACCGCAACCAAGAGCGCGTACCACCACCCACTCCAACGCACAATCTTCTCACCGTCAAACCCAAAGATGGGAATGAGATTGAAGACGCCCAACAGCGCGTTGAGCAGCATCCCAATCCCACCGATCAACCCGAGCACCCCACTCCCAAACACCGCCAACGGCAAGAAACACAACGCTAAGAGCATATTCACAACCGGACCGGCGGCAGCAATCACCCCACTCTCTTTTTTGGACACCAACCCCGGCATCCACACCGCACCAGGAGCCGCAAACAAGACACCGAACATCGCGATAATCAGCGACACCACGAGCATCTGGCGATTCGCGCGAAATTCCCCGTGCACACCATAGCGGTGCGCCACCACTTTGTGCCCGAGCTCGTGCAAGAGGAATCCAATACCACCCGTCACGGCCGCAATAATGAACACAAGCGCAAACCCAAGAAGCGTGAAATCCCCCTCAAGCAACCCGCCGCGCAAGAAATAAATGGCAAACGCGAGTGAGGTCATCACCCACGCGACCGCGAGGTCGGCTCGCTCCACGGGCGAGAAGCGTAAGTCGGTACGGAGTCGGCGCATATCTGTCACACGGGGCGCCAAGATTATTTAAGCCTATAGACAGCTTTTAATGCTCGAGGCGTCCCCGAAGCGTTCATGCGCAGGGAACGCATTGAAGAAACACTACTGGCAATCATCGCCGCGCTACTGTTCTTCGCGCTGTTCCCCGTCTCGATTGGCACGCGTATCGCCACGGCCGCGAGCATTGCCATTGGTCTCATCGCACTCTTACTCTTGCGCTCCGCAGATTGGCACGCCGGTGGCGCAACACCGTTTGACGGCATCTTACTTGTGGGAATCGCCGCAAGCATCGTGCACTTAGCGACCTTCCTGGTCTCTGATCCAAGCATCATCAACAGCATCCTCCTTATCGTCGCCGCATCCTTTTACGCAGTCATGGCCGCACTTCTCGCACGACACCGAGGATGGCTATTTCGGGAGGCGCAGCATTGAATGAGTCAAAAGTACTACACTTCCCGCAAAAGAGTTGCGCAAAGTACGGAACGCTCGTGGTATTCCACGAGTGGCAACCCGGACCTGTGCTGCAGATCATCAATCGCCTCAAAAATGCCGGGGACAAACTCATTCACGACCATTATGAGCGCTGTATTGTCGGCAAACTTGAAGAGATTGCGATGCTTGAAACCGAGCAACTGAAAACCGCACACACGTTGTTCGTACCGGGGAAGTATGCATCCGCAGACGTACTCAAAGACCTCAAGAATATCAAAAATGCTGAGATCTATTCATTCGACCGTCTCGAGATAGGAGCGGTATTCTATATCCGCAATGCGAACGAAAGCAGTAATGATAAAGTGCACACCGAACAAGGACCAAGCAACGAAGTTATTGCGAAATTCGAACGTTGGAAAGAACTCGGGCACCAAAAAATGATTGTGGGCGCCGCCAAAAGCAATGAAGAATTTGCCTCTGTCGCGTGCGGCCGTGGACGAGACGCACCGCTTCTCTACACTGCGTTTGGTATCCAAACCATTGATCGTAAGTACGTTCTCGACATCGAGAACCTCCAAGGACCCTACACCTGCGCACCGTGGGGCGGTACATACGTCGCGATGCCGCACATGAAAAGCGCAATGAGCAACGAACGCTAATACTCCGCCAACCCTTTTTGTTGTGCGTTCCAGCGCAGATGGCGTTTGGGCGCGTCTACCTTACGGTACGTAAAGCCGTACGAAAGCAACATCTCAAGCGCGTTTGGTGTAATGGCTGGTGCGGCGAGGATGCCGTGCACGTTTTTTGTTCCCTTGATTGCGCTCACACGCTCGACGTAGCGGCGCAACTGGTCGACTGCAGTGAGGGATGCGGTCACGCGCTTGCACTCAACAACAACGAAACCGCCATCGCCATCGTGACCAAAGACATCGATAAACCCGACGTCTGTATGCTCCTCGCGCGCTATCGGGCGAAACCCATCACCCATCGATGTTGGGTTGTCGCGAATCCAATCACTCATATCGCGCTCATGACCGGAGAGATCCTGCTTTTGCCCGTCAGACAATTCCCGCGCGATGCACTCATAGACACGAAAGAGTTCGATCTCAAGGGCTGATTTTTCCGCCACGTTCGCGACACGAATGAGGAAATGATCCTCGACCTCTTCCACAGTGATAGCACTACCCGCTTTCATGTAGTTGATAGGCACGCTCGATTCTGGTTGGTGGATGAGCACGGTCCCGTCCGATTTGAGGATAAGCAACCGATCGCCGCGGCCGAGTGTCGCTTCTGCGCGGCCTGAATAAACGACACTGCAGTGCACGAACGCCGCGAGCGCATAGCGTTTTTCACGAGCGCGTAAGAGCGTTTCCGGGAAATCACGCAAGTCCATATGCGGGTGGGCCACGCGCACTCTATTATGAACCTTTCCGCATCATTTTTATACCCGCTGCGGCCCACGACACCCTATGAGGGGATTCTGGGTGGCTATCGTGCTATTAGGCATAGTGCTTGTAGCATGCGCTCAGGACGTTCCGACGTGCACGACGCCGTATATCGCAAGCGGCAACACCTGCTGCATCGATAAGGACGCGGATAGCGCATGCGACCCGACCGGTGGTGCGGATGCGCCACGGCTTGACTGCTCGCTGTGCCCGCCGCAGTTCGTGACGCAAGTTGAAGAGAAGATTATCTACAAGTACGTCTGCCCTGACGGTTCCGTGCACGATACCGATGACACGTGTCCGCAAGGTGCGCCGTCGAACGCATATTTGTTCGAAGGCAACGACGCGCAAGATGAGACAATCATCACCGCATTCGACGCGCGTGCAGCGTGCCGTGGCGAGTACAAGGCGGCTGAAATTCATCTTGAAGTCACGAAATCACCATCCATCGTGCGCTTGCTTGCAAAAAGCGACCCCGATGGTGGGTTTGTTCAGATAGCAGAGCTCTCCGGCAACACCACAATTATCGATGATGAATACTACTACATCGGCTTTTGTGACGGCGCTGACTGCGCTGGCGTAACGGACGCGCAATTGTCTTCCGACACGGCGCATCTCGTACGTGCAGTGCTTGAGTACCCGGACGGAAGCGTGACGACGCGCGATCGATTATTGGATCCGACAAACGAAGGCGAGATGGGAAAGAAGAAGTGTTGACCATGGAACCCTGGGAAGGAGCAATAGAAGAGTTTCTCAAACCCTGGCGTACAAAGAAAGAAGTCGTTGGTGCGCTGTTGTGTGGAAGCTACGCGGTTGGCACTGAGACGTCTGGTTCGGACATCGACATCCACCTTATCCTGAGTGCGAAAACGAAATGGCGAGAGCGCGGAAATAAAGTCGTGAAAGGTTTTCTCATTGAATATTTCGCCAACCCCGTCCCGCAACTCGAACTCAACCGTCGGGAAGATATGGCGAAGGGTCGTAAAATTGACGCGCGTATGTTCACCACCGGTCGCATACTGTTTGACAAGACCGGAGCGGTGCGTAAACTGGTTGAAGGTGCAAAGAAAGATCTCCGCAAGCCATTGAAACGCCAAAGTGCGGCCAGTACTGGAGCGATGAAGTATGCGCTCTGGGACGCGTTTGACGGCGTAGAGGATCTTTTCTCAACACAAAACCCAGATTTCCGCAAATGTGCGTTTGCACTCGTAGAGCAGGCGATAGAATCGTATGCGAAATACTTACGCGTTGAGATTCCAGGATCAGCGAAACGATATCGATATTTGCGAGATCCAATATTTGTCCACAACTATCAGATCAAAATGTTCCCCGATAAAAAGTTCGCAAACCTTTACGTGGCTTGTGTGAAAACTAAAACGGATGCCGCACTTCTCAGTAGCGTCCGCACCCTTCTGATTCACACGCAAGCGCGCATGGGCGGGTTCAATATCGACGGATGGAAGCTTCGTACTGCGGTGAAAAGCTAAGCGTCGCGCATCGAGCACGCATCATCTCACACCGTCATACGGCACCATCACATGCGTGAACGCGCCGCTGCGGTCGTGTACGTAACCATTTTTGTTGAGAAGGAAACGATCACCTGGTAGCACGATGCCGGCGAATCCGCGACAATCGGCGTGCACCGACCGCCAGTTGCCACCTAAGTGATAGAGGAATGTTTTCATTTTCTCCTGCGAATCGAGTGTGGAAAAATCGAGATCAAGCGAAGCGTGGATGCGGGTCGGAGTATCCGGACCGGCGGTATCTCGAAACGCAAGGACCGTGTCAGATGACAAAGGCTGAGCGTCGCGAGAATCCCCCGATACCCAAAGACCCACATCAGGAACGCTCAAACCGTAACACGGCATGCCTTGCGCGTGCGACGCCTCATGAAAGAGCATCCGCGGAAGCGAACCGATCTCGACACAACCACCGACACGCGTGCGGAAATAAAAGTCCAGGTCCGCATCAAAAGGGGCATTATCAGGCATCTGCTGATACCGCATCTTCTCCTGCAGCGAGGAACGCAGCGCCTGGAGGATGTTCTCATCGGGCACATGAAGCGTGGGGCGTTGGTCGCCCGTTTTGCCCAACGCATTCCAGTTAAAGAATCCTAAACTCTCAAGGCCATCCATATGATCGCCATGCGCGTGCGTGACGATGATGTGATGTATCGATGCCAGCTTCTTACGATACAATAAGAGGTTCGCTGTGCTCGCGGAAATATCGACAAGGACATTGCTCTCCTCGGCCGATAGAAGGAAATTGGCGTTACCGAGCTCATAATTCATCGCTGAGCCGCTTCCGATCCATTCAACAATCATAGGTTCCATACGTACGCGTTAATGGCAGCAAACAGTTAAATATAACCCCCCTCCTATAGGGGGGTATGAAGTTCATCGATGAGCTGCAGCATCTCGGCTTAACACGCAACGAAGCGAAGATCTACACGGCGATTTTAAGCAAGGGTGCGGTACGAGTCAGTCAGATCTGCGAGGATGCAGATGTCGCAACCGGAAAAGTGTACGACATCCTTCAGAGCATGCGACGCAAAGGCCTAATTTCTATCGTCGTAAAAGACGGTGTGAAAACGATCACGGCATCTCCTCCTTCTGCCATACAAGATCTGTTACATCGCAAGGAGCAGGAACTCGCGGACATCCGCGAACGCGCCACAGCGCTCCTGCCACTGCTCACTGCCACCTACACCGCTCAGGCCCAACCGTACGAATTCGAGGTTTTCACGGGAAGCGATGGCCTGCGCGCGGCCTCCGAAAAAGTGAGTTCCACACTCGAGCGAAAAGAGAGCATACTCTGCCTCGCGGTTGCGGATCGTAGCCCGACTGTTGAAATTGTGTGGAAACGATTTGCGCAAGTGGCCTCCAAGCGAGGATGCTCCTTCAAGTTCATTACCGCACAATCAAAAACGGAATCGAAAGGCCTCTGGCTCCTCCATGAATTCCATGCCGAGCACCGTCTCGTACGCCTCCCTACAGTATCCCCCATCACGATTACCCGACAGTACGTACTCATCAATGATTATCCTTCATCAAGCCACATCCTAATCCGGAGCCCGACGGTGACTGCCATTTTCCGCACGATGTTCTCATCATTGTGGGCGTATGGAGAAAAACCAGTAAGAGCAAGAACATCTACAAAACGAAAAAAATCTTAACATTTCGATCAGTACTCATGCAATCGCTTCTGCCCGAATAAGTCTTTCATGAGGAAAGAAGATTTTAGCACCGGCTCCACATCATAACCGAATTTCTGTTTGAGGAACTGTCGCGCGTAGTCGAGCATCAAGTGGCGGTCAGCGAAATGGAGCGGTTTCTCTTGCATCGCTTTCTTTACAGCCTCACGCACCACCCAGACACCTAAGGGCGTTGTGTATTCATCCGTGATGATGCGAATGGCGAGCACCGCGTTTTGACGTTTTTTGCCGTCGAGATGGTCCGTAATACCGATGCGTGCGGCGTAATAGCCGCCTACCGTGCTTGATGCGTACTCGGTGCGTCCCTTGTAGCTCTCGTAGTCCGTCCATACTTGCGCGCCCTTCGCGCCGATATACTGCTCGAACAGTTCAT
>Ga0154020_10003516_pt1 | contig 18821 bp, 16 predicted proteins | sample Klosneuvirus_201_FD_109709 | JGI IMG/M metagenome (GOLD analysis project Ga0154020, IMG submission 109709) | Active sludge microbial communities from wastewater, Klosterneuburg, Austria - Klosneuvirus_20160825_MG | ecosystem: Engineered > WWTP > Aerobic digester > Activated sludge | place... | reverse complement strand
CGCCCCGAGCCCCAGCAAGAGCGCCCCACTGGCGAAGCGCAGGCCGAGCTCGAGCTGAGGGTGCCGGGTCAGCACGCCAGAGACGCCCCAGAACGCGATGGCCACGTAGACGCTCTCGGCCAGCGCACCGCCAGCCGCGAGCGAGAGCGCGTGGCGCCGCCGCCCTTCGAGCCCGGCCGCGACGACCAGCACCAGCAACGGCCCCGCCGCGGGGATCGAGCCGACGAATCCAAACGCGATCCCCAGGGCCAGCGCGACGGCGGCCATGGTCAGCGCGCGCTCAGCCGCACGATCGCGTCGTGGATCGGGCGGTCGAGGGCGAGCCGGGTCGCGCGCCGGGCCGCGCCGAGGGCCCGCACCCCTTCGCTCAGCTTGAACGGCCCAGAGCGGGGCAGATCGTCGAGCACCAGGGCCACCAGGCCCGAGCGCCTCGGTGGCACCAGGCTCTTGTCGCGGGTGCTGCGCCACGGGGAGCGCGACGCAAGGTGGTGGTGCAACACGCGGCGACCCGCGGGCACGCCATCGAGGCCCGGACGGTCCAAGATCCCGCCGTCGAGCAGCGGGCGACCGCGGTGCCACGCCGGATGGAACAAGCCGGGCACGGTGCAGCTGGCCTGGATCGCCGGTGCCAGGGCGCCCTGGCTGAGCACACGCGTGGAGCGCGAGAGCACGTCGAACACCGACACGGCCACCGGCACGCGACAGCTCGCGAACTCGCTGACCGGCAAGAGCGCGTCGATGCGCGCGCGGAACCGCCGGCCGCGGAGCAAGCCCAGGCCGGGCGACGGGTCCCAGAAGTCGTCGCGGCGCAGGCCCGTGAGCTCGCGATCGAGCGCCGGGGCGTCGAGCCCCGCGGCCCACAGCCCGGCGACCAACGCGCCCGCGCTCGACCCCGCCACGCCGGTGGGCAAGAGCCCTGCCTCTTCCAGCGCGGCCAGCATGCCGGTGTGGGCGAAGAAGCCGAAGAACCCGCTCGACATCGCGAGGGTGAACGGGGCTTCGGAGAGCCAGGCGCGGAGCGTGGGCGGAGGAGGCACGGCGCTCACCCGGGCTTACCGTCCACGCGGGGCGCGAGCAAGATCGGCGCGAATATCACCACGAACACCAGGAACCCCAGCGCGAACAGCGCGCCAGCGGTGTTCATCGAGTGGCGATAGGCCACGTTGCCGCCGAGCGGCCCGAACACGCGCAGCAGCGCAGCCAGCACCACGGCGCCGAAGGCCACGCCGACAATCGGCTTCACCGCCAGCATGCGCCCGCTGTGCCCAAGGGACACGCGCGCCATCATCCCCAGCGTGAGGCAACCGATGGCGCCGGCAGTGAAGGCGTGCAGGGCCGCAGTCGCCGGCAGAGCCGGGGTGAGCCAGACCGCCCCGCGCAGCAAGAAGCCCAGCCCCACGAAGGCGTGACCGGCGTGCAAGATCCACAAGAGCGAGTTCCCGAACGTGTGGAGCGTCCCCCACGGCGCCATGCGCGCCAGCACCATCAGACCGGTGGCTGCGCACAGCGGGGCGACGAGCCGCTCGTCCAAGGCTGCCAGATCTGCCAGCGCCGACAGCACCACGCCGACGATGGCGGCCACGTCCAGCTTGGGCAGGTTACGGATGGTCTTCTGACCGGTCGCGTTGCGGGTGAACATCGGCACCACCCGGGCAGTCATCACCACGATCATCGCGATCACGACGTACACGGCGAGCCACGCGCCCTTGCGCGCGCCCTCGGCCCACACGCCCAGCGCGCCCAGGTGCATGCCCAGGTTGCCGGCGAAGAGCAGCGCCAGCATGGCGACGAACTGGTAGTTCCGCTTGTTCTGGGTGGCCACCATGGGCCGCGCGCACACCACCGCCAGCGCCGGCAAAAATGCCAGATCGAGCACGGCCGGCAGCGGGCGCGGCAGCTGGTCGGCGAAGAACACCGCAAGGCGCCCGACCAGCCAGAGCGCTGCGAGCGCGGCCAAGAGCCCCCCGGTCGCCGTCTCGCGCGAGGTCCAGTTGCCGATGGCGGTGAGCAAGAAGCCCGCGATCACCGCCAGGGCAAACCCGAAGATCATCTCGTGGGCGTGCCAGAACGGCCCGCCGAAGTAGGCTGGCGGGGCCTTGGCGCCGCCGAGCATCGCGAGCCAGAGCGGCATGGCCAGCGCGGCCTGCAGACCCGCGAGCAGGAAGAACGGGCGAAACCCCTTGCCCAGGATGGCGGGCTTGACCAGCTGCGCGGCGGGCTGACCCGGCTGTAGCAAGGAACGTTGGACCACGGCCCGCATGTAGCGCCAGCGGCCGTCCGAGCCAAGCCCCTGTGCTGACGACTCTCAGTGGGTCAGACGCAGGCGGGTGCGACCGTCCGCCGACTCGGACTTCGACGAGACCGGCCGCGCGGGCAGGTCCAGCGGCTGGTTCTTGGCGTACACCGGGTGCTTGCCGTGCGTTCGGAACCACTCGGCCACGCTGGCGGTGCGGTACATCTTCTCGACGATCTGCCGCCAGCCCACCCCGGTGTTGTAGGCGCAGAACGAGATCTCTCCGAGCTGGGTGCCGTAGGGGATGATGCACATCTCGGTGCGACGGAAGTCGTAGTTGAAGAGATCTTGGAAGTGCATGCCCGCGACGAACAAGAAGCGCCACTCGAAGTCCTTGGCGTCGCCCTCGCTGGCGCCGATGCGCTGGCCCTTCGCCCCCATCTGGCTCATCACCTGGCGCACCAGGGTGGAGAGGTCGTAGCCGTGGGGGGCGCGCTCGGGCCGGAAGTTCCTGAGCAGCGCCAGCGCGACCTCGGCCAGAGTGCGCTTCTTGCCGAGCCCGGCATCGGCGATGTCGACCAGATCGCGGAGAAGCTGCGGCAGGTCCACGAGCTCGGCCACCGGAACCATCTGCTTGGTGCGCTTGTTGACCAAGAGCACCGTGCCGATCCCGCAGTTCGGGTGGCAGCCGCACTTGAGCGAGCCGAACTCGGCGTCCGTGCCCAGCGTGCGATCCACCACGTCGCTGAAGGGGTTCATCGCCGAGAGCGGAAACCAGTCGCGAAGCGGCTCGGTCACGCCCAGTTGGGCGCGAAGATCGTGGGCCAGGTGGCTGAGCGTGTAGCGCTGCGCGCGGCGCGTGGCGTCGCTCACGTCCTCGTCGCGCCCGGTGAAGCTCACCGGCTGGAACGACACGACCGTGACCTTGTCGGCGTTGTCGATGGCGAAGCGCACGATCCGCCCGACCTCGTCGTCGTTGACGCCCCGGACCACGGTCACCACCAGCACCACGTCGATGCCCGCGGCCGCCAGGTTCTCGATGGCGCGCAGCTTCACGTCGTACAGGTTGGAGATCTTCCGGTGAGCGTTGGCCTGGTTGCCGATGCCGTCGAACTGCAGGTAGGCGAGCCGCAGGCCCGCGGCCTTTGCAGCCCGGCAAAAATCCGGGTCTTGCGCGAAGCGAAGGCCGTTGGTCGCGCACTGCACGCAGAAGTACCCCAGGTCGCGGGCGTAGCGAACGCTGTCGAGAAAGGCGGGGTGAAGCGTGGGTTCCCCGCCCGAGAACTGCACGCTGAGCTGGCGCTTCGGCTGAATGCTCAGCGCATCGTCCAAGATCCGGCGCACGTCCGGCAGCGACAGCTCGTGCACGTAGCCGACCTGGTTGGCGTCCATGAAGCACGGCTCGCACATCATGTTGCAGCGATTGGTCAGGTCGACGGTGAGCACCGCCCCGCGCCCGTACTTCACGCTCGAGCTTCCGTGGTCCCGCAGGCTGGTCTTCGGCGCCAGGAAGTCGCGCCCCGGGAACAGGCTCTCGATGCGGCGCAGGAACTCTGCATCGATGCTGATCAGCTCGTCGAACGGGCCGTGCTTCGGGCACTCTTTGACCATCCACACGCCGCCATCGCGTTCCACCAGGTCGGCGCGGATCTCGCCGGGGTGCTGGTGCAGCACGTCCAGAGGCTTCTTGCCGCTCAGCACGTCCTTGCGCACTTCCTTGACGCAGGTCGGGCAGAGAGAGTCCGTTCGGCGCGGCAGCCCAAGCTCGGGGAAAGACCGCTCGGCCTTGCCGATCAGCGGCGCGGGCGCCCAGGCGGGGGTCACGAGCTCGGCCTGTACGCGTTGGTTGTAGGCTTGGACGAGCGGCCAGAGCTTGTTCGCCGCGGTCGTTGCGAGCGCGGCGGCGCGACGGCGAAGGGGGGGATTCATCGGAGCGCGCGATGATAACAGACTGAGCTACTGTGCGCGGCCATGTCGGAAGGCCGCGACCAGCCGCTGTGTGTGGTGGGCGACGTCCACCTGGCAGTGTCGGCTCGGAAGCCGGTGAGCCTGGCGCTCGCTGCCCTGGTCGAGGCGCATCCGGACCACGAAATGGTGCTCAACGGGGACACCTTCGATCTGTCCAGCGATCCGCCCGGAATCCCCCCGGAGCAGGGCGTGACCCGCATCCTCGAGGCTCATCCCGAGGTGCGGGCGGCCCTCGTCCGGCACGTCGAGCGGCGTGGGCGGTTGACCCTCGTGGCCGGCAATCACGACGCGGCCGTGGCAGCCCCCGAGGTGACCGACGCCCTGCGGCGCGCGCTTGGCCCAGAGATCGAGGTCGCGCCCTGGTTCGTGCGCCGCGGCGGCGTGCACATCGAGCACGGCCACCTCTACGATCCGGACAATGCCCCGACGCATCCACTGGCACCGTGGAGCGAGGCCACCGAGCCGCTGGGCGTGGCGCTGACCCGGCGCTTCGTGTCGCGGGCTGGCGTCTGGGACTTCGCGCACGGGGACGAGACCACGCCGCTCGACGGGCTTCTGAGGACGTTTCGCCTGTACGGCGTACGGGCACCATTGAAGGTGCTGCACTACTTCGCGACGGCCGCTGCGCTGACCCGCGAAGCGGGCCGGCAGGCGGGCATCGCGCGCGAGCGCGAGGTGGGCGCCCGAGCCATCGCGGACGTCGCGCGATCGACGGGAGTGGACCCAGACGCGTTGCATGCCCTGGCGCTCGCGGCACGCGCTGCGACCCACCATCGGCGCGGAGCAACCTTCCAGCGCTTGTACCTCGATCGCTCGCTCGCCACGGTGGTCGTGCTCGGGGCGCTCGGGGCGGCTGCGCTGGGATCCACCGCCGGCGCCGGGGCGGCTGCGCTGGGCGCGGGCTACCTCGGGTGGTCCCTCTCCCGGGGAACGAACCGATACGGCGGGCTGCTCGCGCGACGACTGACCGACGCTGCGGCCCAGATCCGCGAGCTGACCGCTGCACGCTGGGTGGTGCTCGGGCACTCGCACCGCGCCTCGGCGCAGAGCGGCTACCTGAACCCCGGCTCGTTCGCCTACCCCGACGGACCGACGCGACAGTTCGTGATGGTGGGCCCCGCCGGCCAGCCCGAGCTCTGCGTGGCGTGAACGCGGGCCGGCGCGCGTTCGACTCCCTCGGCCAGCGCGGCGGGCAGATCGACACGCACGGCAAGCCCAGGTGGTTTGCGCGTTCGACTGTGGTACGCTGAGCGCCGTGACGCACGCTGCAACCCGAGCCGCCCTGCGGCGTCAAACCTGGCGTGGCGGCGTCGCACGCTCGTTCCAAGAGCTGGCCGAGCTCGACCTGGAGCAGTGGAGTCACACCACACCTGCCGAGCGAGTGGCAATGATGTGGCCGTTGGTCGAAGACTCGCTCGCGCTAGCGGGACAGAATGGACCTCCACCCCGACTTCAGAGCTCTGTTGGCGGAGTTCGCGCGCTTCGAGGTTAGGTACGTCCTCATCGGCGGCTACGCCGTGGGTCACCACGCCAAGCCCCGTGCGACCAAGGATCTCGACGTGCTCGTCTCTTCCGAAGGCGACAATGGCGAGCGCGTGGCGGCTGCCCTTTCGGCATTCGGCGCGCCGCCGAACGTCGTCCAGGCCGCGGCGCGGCAGCAGGCGACCGAGGTCGTCTACTTGGGGGTCGAGCCGGTGAGAATCGACATTCTTCGCACAGCGGATGGCATCGATGCCGAACGGGCCATCGAACGCGCCGATTCGCTGAAGCTCGACGACCTGGTCATCCCCGTCATCGCGCTGGACGACTTGATCGCGAACAAGCGGGCCGCCGGGCGCACCCGGGACCTGGCAGACGCCGAGTTGCTCGAGCGCGTGCGGTTGTCGCGTCGGGCGCCGCAGGGCGCGTGAACCGTTGCCCGCCGCTTGGAGCTTCTGGCGTTCTTGGGAGCGTTCGGCTCACCACGCCCGTTCCAGCTGGTCGGCAAGCTCTGCGCCGTTGCCGGGGCGGGCGGCGCGATCGCGCGCCAGGGCGCGTTCGACGACCCTGACCACCGCCGCGGGCGGCTCGACGCGCAGGGCCGACAGCGGCGGGATGGGCTCGCTCATGCGGCGGAAGATCTCGCCGTAGCTCTTTCCGACCACGGGGGGCCGGCCAGAGAGCAGGCGATACAGCACCGCCCCCAGGGACCATACGTCGGCGCGTGCGTCGATGTCGCTGTCGCCAAGGACTTGCTCGGGCGCCATGTAGGACGGCGTGCCGAGCACCGCGCCGCTCTCGGTCAGGCGCATCAGCGTCGAGAGAGTCGGATGCGTGGCGAAGGCCTTGGCCAGCCCGAAGTCGAGCAAGCGCACGCGCCCCGAAGCCTCGAGGAACACGTTGGCGGGCTTGATGTCGCGATGCACGATGCCCTGGGCGTGCGCGGCGCCGGCGGCGCGGGACAGATCGAGCGCGATGCGTCGCACCTCGTCCAGCTCCAGGGGCCCGCTCCGTCGGAGTCGTTGCTCCAGGCTCTCGCCCGAGAGCAGGTCCATCAGCAGCGCGAGGGTGCCCGTCGCGTCGACCGCGATGGCCTGGCGCACCCGGAGCACGTTCGGGTGGTCGATCCGGGCAGACAGCTGGGCCTCGCGAGCAAACCGCTGGGCGTGCTCGCGGGTGTCGCTCTGCATCAACTTGAGGGCAACGCTCTCACCCGTCACTTCGTCCCGCGCCCGGAACACCCGGCCCATTCCGCCTTCGCCCAGCAGCGCCTCGAGCGCAAAGCGGTCCGCGATCACCGAACCGACGTCCCAGCAGCCGGGCTGACCACCGTGGGTTGCCTCGGTCGGGGCAAGCATCGCCAAGAGGCGGCGGCAGGCGCTGCATGCGTCAATGTGGCGTTCGACCCGGTCCGCCGTCGCTTCGTCCACGCGATGCTCGGCGAACCCGAGCAAGAGCGCGTCGTCCAGGCACTCGGTCATGGCTGCCTCACGCAGCGAAAGCCCACGGCATGGGACACGGCATGGGTCTCGTTCACCAGCCGAGCGCGCAGGGCGGCGCGCATCAGCGGGGGTGACGTGTGCCAGCCGCCGCCGCGCATCACCCGCGCGGGTGGGTCCAGCGTGCTGGGCGTCTCGCAGCGCGGGTCCTGGAAGACCCCCGTGCCCCAGCACGGCTCGGTCTCGCGATTCCACTGATCGAAGGCCCACTCGCTCAGGTTGCCTGCCAGATCGACCACGGTCGCCGAGCCGAGCGCGAGCCGGTCGCGAGCGCCGCTGCCCACCGCCGCCGGGCCGCTGCCCTGGGCGGCGCAGGCTTCGCTCGGTTCGCGATCGAAGACTGCGTCTTCGCACGCCGGCGCCTCGGTTCCCCACACGAACGGAGCGCGCCCGAGGCCACTCTGCAGGTACTCGAGCTGAGCTTCGCTCGGCAACGTGCCACCCAGAAGCTCGCAATAGGCCTGAGCCTTGTGCCAGCTCAGGCAGTTGACCGGGTGGTCCTCGAATGCGCCGGGGAGCTCGGTGTAGCGACACTGCTCGAAGCCTGGTCCGGGCACGTGGGGGTTGTCGCTGGGCCCGCCGGGCACCAGCGAGCTCGCGAGCCCCGACTTCCGGAACGCCGCCACCGTCACCTCGCTTCCATCCACGAAGAACGGCGAGAGCACGACCAGACGCTCCAGGCGTCCGTCGTATTCGCTGCTGTCGGTGGTGTCGAGGGTGGGGTCGCCCATCCAGAACGCGCCGCCGGGCACGCATGCCATCCCCATCGGGGGCGCCGAGGCGCAACCAACGCGGGCCGCCCCCGCGAAGCTGCCGACCAGGCCCGCGGGCGGGCGGCCAGGCACTGCCGCCACCGGCGCGCCGGGCGGCTGGCCCACGTGCTCGGTGAGCAGCGTGACGGTCACGTGATCGACCTCGCCGGCTCGCACCGCAGGCAGCTCCACCAGCTTCTCGAGGGTCGACGCGGGGCGGGGCGTGCCCGCGATCGTGCCGGCGTTGCGATAGAGCCGAACGCGCAGGGGATAGCCGCCCTGTCCGGGTGGCGCCACGGAGCCGAAGCTGGCGCGGCCTGCGTCGACGAGATCGTGATCGACCGCGACCTCGCGCCGACAGCCCTCGCATGGCGCCACCGCGCCCGGCTCGAAGAGGGCGAGCTCGAGCCGATCGAACAGCGCCGGAACCGCGCGCGCGGGCTGCCCCGGGGCGGCGGGCAGCGGCGCATCGGTGGTCACGTGAATCACCAGCTGTCCTTCGGGGGGCGGCGCGGACGGCGCGCAGCCGAGAAGCCCGAAGCCCAGCACCAGCCCTCGCCTCACGATGCCTCCGGGTAGACGCAGCGAAACCCGATGAAGGGTGCCTTGCCCGCACCCTCGGCCCCCAGGCGCGCGGCGCTCCGCAGCACGGTCGGGGGCGCCGCCCAGCTGCCGCCCCGCAGCGCACGCTCGAGGGTGGCAGTCTGGCACTGCGGCTCCGTGACCGGAGCCTGCCGCCAGCAGGGCGCCGAGTAGTCTTCGTACGAGTCGAGCACCCATTCGCTCAGGCCACCGGCCAGTCCGTGCACGCCGAGCGGAGTGCGATCGCCCGTGCCCGAGTCCGCCGGCAGCGGACCGAGACCCAAGGCCTCGCAAACGCCGGGGGAACCTGCCAGCGAAAGCCGGCCGAAGACCGCCTGATCGCAAGCGGGCGCGCTCTCACCCCAGGGAAACGGCGTGCGCCGATCGCGGCCCGCCGAGGTCGCCATGTACTCCCACTGGGCTTCGGTCGGCAGATCGCCGCCCGAGAACTGGCAGAGCTGGCGGGCCGTCTGTTGCGACACGCAGCTCAGGGCGAATCCCTCGCGGTCACCGGGAGCGGCCTGCCAGGTGCACCCGTTCTTCACGTAGTCCGGTCCGAGCACGCCGGCGTTGACCGTGGGCATGGCCTGTGGCGCGAAGCCCGCGGCCAGCGCCGCCCGGAACCGCCCCACGGTGACCTCGTGTCGATCGACCCAGAAGCGTGACAGGTGGACCACGCGCTCGGGGCTGGGCGCCTTGTCCGGGTAGAGCAGCAGCTCGCGCGAGCCCATGATGCTGGCGCCGCCCGGAATGCAGACACGCTCGGAATCGCCGGCTCCAGCGCAAGGTTCGGACCAGGTTCCAACCTTCGACTCGGTGGCGCGAGAGATGCCAGGCTTGCCGTGCAGATCGCCCACGGTCACCCGGCTTCCATCGAAGCAGGCGGTGCGCGGCTCGGTCAGCCAAGCCATCGCTCCGGAGCAGGCACCCTGGAGCAGAACGTCGGCCGTGTCTCGGTGCCCGGGCTCGAGTGATAGCGAGAAGAGTCGGTCCACGCTGAGCGCGGGAAGTGGCTCGGTGGGCGGCGTCACGTCGATGCCGGACTGGACGAGCCGCGGGCTCTCGCCGGCGGGGGCGGGCGCCACGTCCCCTTCGTGAGTGAAGCGCTCGCCGCGGTAGTCGCGTTCGGCCCCGTCGGAATGAGCGCGCAGGCGCACCCAGACGCGAGCGGTGCGCGAGTCGTCGGCCGAGTAGACCGAGAAGCTGACGGGCCAGCTTGCCGCGTCGGGCAGGCCGATGGTGCGCGACTCGAACCAGCGGCCGTCGTCGGCGTAGAGATCGACCCGCAGCTGGCTGACCACCCGCGGCACGGGCAGATCGGTGTCCACGTTGAGCAACACCTCACCGTAGGGCTCGGGCCCGCGCGGGCTGCAGCCAGCCAGCAGCGCGAGCGTTGCGAGCGTCAGCGCGCGCGGATCGCCCATCCCAGGCCTCCCCCATCGACCGCGGGGCGGTCGGGCTCCGGGCGCGTCGCCGCGTAGGTGCCCAGCGCCACGCCGGCGACCACGACGCCCGCCGCGGTCCAGAACCACCACCGCTGCGTGAGCGCAGGCTCGTCGCGCTGCAGCCGCGCCGGCACCTCGACCCGCTCGCCCGCACGAGCCGCCGCCCCCACTTCGTAAGGCAAGAAGCCCTGCTTGCGCACCGCGATGCGATAGCGGCCCGCTGGACGGCTGAGCTCGACGGGAGCGAGCCCGACGTCGACGCCGTCGATGCTGACCGCCGACTTCGGCTCGGTCGAGGTCACGTGCAAGGTCGACGGCAGCTTCTCGAGCGCCAAATCCAGGGTACGCCGCTCGCCCGACTTGAAGGCGTGCTTCACGATCACGTCGGCAAACCCCCGCCGCGAGAGCACGAACACATGGGTGCCCGGGTCGAGGGTCAGGGCGAACCGATCCGCGGGCGGCCGCTTTCCGCGCCCGGGCTGAGACGTGCCTGCGCGCAGCAGGGCCGGGCTCGCGCTCACGACCTCGAGCGGAGCGCCGTCGACGCTGATCGTGGCGTCGGCGGGCTTCAGCCGGACCTGCACGCGCACCACGGCGGCGTCGGTTTCCTTCAGGTACCCTTCTATGTCCGCGATGATGCTCGGTGCCAGCTCGCCGCCGGCGCCCTCGGCAAGCGCGCGAGCAAAGGTCTGCTGGGCCCGCGTGTAACGCCCCAGCGCGCGCTGACAGATCCCGATGTTGTAGCTGGTGGCCGCATGGGGGCGCAGCGAAGCCGAGCGCTCGAACTCGGCCAGTGCCTCGTTCCAGCGCGCGTCGGCCGCGAGCTCGGAGCCCGCGCGGAACAGCGCCCGCGCTTGCTCGACCGCGGCGTCGGCGGGCAGCGGCTCGGCGCGGACGTGGGCGCTCGCGCAGAGCGCGACCCCGAGCACGAGGGCGGACACACGACGAAGCATCTCAGAACGGCGGCTCGGCGATCAGCTTGTCCGAACCGGTGCGCCGCGGCGGCTCTGCCGACGCGCTCGGCGCAGGCGCCCGGGTCGCCCGATGGGTGATGTGCGCGGTGGCAGACGGCGCCGGCGGAAGGGTGGCTGCGGGCTGTGCCGCGCGCGCAGCCGGAACGCCGACGCGAGGCACGCCAGCACCCAGGGCGCGCGCCAGGGTGCTGGGGCGCTCGGCGCGGGGCCACGCGAGCCCGATCAGCGCCGCGATGCTCGCCAGGCCCAGCGCCCCGCCGACCCAAAGCGACGAGCGCGCGCGCGTTCCCGCCACTTCACGCGTGACTGGAGCCCCAGTCGACACGTGCTTGGGGCTGGCGGCCGGGTGGCCGCCGGGCAAGACCGCGTCTGGAAGATCGGCGAACATCGCCTCGAGGCGCTCGAGGACCAGCGCAGCGCTGGCGGTACGCTGGCTCTTGTCGACCAACAGGCCGTCGACCAGCTCGGCCAGCGCCGCCGGCACCTCGGGCACCACGCGGCCGAGCGGGGTCACCCGGCACTCGGTCATGGCGCGCAGGATCTGTCCGAGGTTCTCGCCCCCGATCGGGCGCTCGCCGCTCAGGCACTCGTACAGCACCACGCCAAGCGCCCACAGGTCGGCGCGCCCGTCGACGTCTTTCTCGCCGAACGCCTGCTCCGGTGCCATGTAGTGCGGAGTGCCGAGCACCGCGCCGGTCTCGGTAGAGAGCCCCTGCAGGCCGTCAGTCCGGGCGATCTTGGCGACGCCGAAGTCCAAGAGGCGCGTCTGGGCGGGATCGCCGTGGGACAAGAAGATGTTCTCGGGCTTGAGGTCACGATGCACGATGCCGCGCGCGTGCGCGACCACCAGGGCCGAGAGCACCACGCGGGCGACGGTCGCCGCCGTGCGCGGGGTCAGGCGGTGGTCCCGGTCCAGGCGCTCGCGAAGCGACTCGCCCTCGAGCCAGTCCATCACCAAGACCGGTGCGCCATCGACCTCGACCACGTCGTGGATCGCGACCACCGCCGGATGCTCCACGGCCCCCGCCGCGCGCGCCTCGCGCAGCAGCCGTGCGCGCGCGCTGGGATCGAAGTGTCGGCTGGGGTGGAGGAACTTGAGCGCCACCGGCCGACGAGTCACCAGGTGGTCGGCGCGCCACACGGCGCCCATTCCGCCGGAGCCGATCGGGCGGTCGAGGCGGAACTTCTCGGCGATCACCTCGCCCGGCTGTCGCCCCAAAGGTCCCATCGAAGCCGAGGCGGCATAGCACGCCGCCCTGGCCACGGCGGGCTGTCGCAAATTTCCCGAAGAAATTGGCGATCTGGCGAGGGGTGTTACGGTGCGCTCATGGCCGCTCTGCCGGAATCGCTCGCCGCGCTTCCCAGCGACCCCGATCGGATCGCGGCCGCCTTCGAGGCGCTGCTGGCCGAAGCCCGCTCCGCACACCCCGGGCTCGACCTGGCGCCCGACTCGTTCGCAGCGGCGGTCGCCGCGTGCGTCGCCACGGCCGAAGATCCGGCCGCGGCCCTCGAGGCCCTTCCGGCCGCCGACCTCTGGCTCGCAACCGCGGCGCTGGCCGCCGTCCCCCACGCCGTCGAGCGACTCGACGAGCAGTGCATTCGCGGGTCCAAGCTGGCCCTTGCGCGGTTCGAGCTGGGCAGTGTGAACCTGGACGACGTGCTCCAGAACGTGCGGGCTCAGCTGCTCTTCGCAACCGGGGAGCGGCCGCCGAAGCTCGCGCAGTATGCGGGGCGCGGAAGCCTGCGGGGGTTCGTGCGCGTGCTGGCGGCCCGCGAGATCGTGGCGCTGAGCCGCCGCGCCGGTAACAGCCCCCTGCACGACGACGACGGGCTCGATCGGGTGGCAGAGGTCGGCGACCCGGAGCTGGCTTCGCTACGCGCTCGCTACGGGGTCGAGTTCAAGGCCGCCTTCGAGACCGCCCTCTCTCGGCTCGAGCCGCGCCAGCGCAACCTCTTGCGCCACCAGTTGCTCGACGATCTGGGGATCGACGCCATCGCCGCCCTGTATGGCACGCACCGCGCCACGGCGGCGCGCTGGCTCGCGCGGGCCCGCGAGGACCTGTTCGACCACACCGCGGCCGAGCTGGGCCGCCGGCTGAGGCTCCCGGCGCCCGAAATCGACAGTGTCTTGCGCCTGATCGGCAGCCAGCTGGACGCCAGCGTGACCCGCATTTTGCGCGACCAGGGCCCCTAGAAAAATCTTTGCGACATTCGGACGGGCGACGCGTCCATGCCCCGGAAGGAGAGAGAACTCTCATGAACCGGATTGGCTTGATCACATCGTTCTTGGTCGCATCGTTTGCCGTGGCGTGTTCTTCGGGGGCCGGAGGTGGCGGCGGGACAGGCGCCACGGCGGGGGCCGGCAGCAACGGCGGCGGCGGGGGCTCTGGAAACGCCGGCGGCGGCGGCAACGGCGGCGGCGGCGGGAACACCTGCGTGGCGTGCGGCAACGGCTGCCCGTCCATCCCCTGCGAGTGCGCAGACAACAGCATCGTCAACGCTTCGTTCTGCGACAACGGCTGCTGCGCGTCCGAAGCGGCCACCTGCACCGACGCCTGCAAAGACGCCGGCGGCTGGGTCGGCGGCGGCGGCAATGGCGGCAACGGCGGCGGCGGCGGAAGCGGCGGCGGCGGCGGCTCGGGGAACGCGGGCGGCGGCGGAAGCGGCGGCGGCGGCAACGACGTGGGCGGCGAGTGCAAGAACGACGACGGCTGCAAGACGCAGGTCTGCCTGTTCAAGGGCTCGGCCACCTGGGGCTATTGCTCGAAGACGTGCGAGAGCTTCGCCGACTGCCCCAGCTTCTGGGACTGCGAAGAGGTGGGCAACGCCTCGGGGAAGTACTGCGTTCAGAAGTGAGCGGCGCTCAGAACCCGGGCGGACAAGCGGCTGGCGGAGGAAACAACCGAGCCAGCCGCGAGTCGCAGCCGAGGAACCGGTCGTCGTAGCCGCACTTCTTCAGACCGATCACGCCCGCGGGCGTCTTGGCCAGGGCGGGCTCGGGACCGAAGGCCTGCCCCACCGAGAGCAACAGCTCGCGGTAGACCAGCTTTCCGAAGTGCGTGTCCACGGTCTGGTCGGCGGCGTGCCGCAATCGAAGATGCGAGCTTGCCTCGCGTCGCTTCCAGACCTCGGCCGGCGGCTCGGGGAAGATCTCGGGGCGCGTCTCGGAGCTGAAGTTGCACCCGGCGATCGCCGTGCGCACCCGCTCCGAAAGCGCGCGGGCCGCCACGGCATCGACGGCGACGCGCTGCCCTCCGGACACCAGCTCGATCTCGGGAAGCGCATCCGCCTGCGGTGACGGGCCCGGCGGCGGCGTCCCGTTGCAGCCGGCAGCCAGCGCGAGAGCAGCCAGCGAGCTTGCGCAAAGCTTCACGCGGGCAGCCCGCCTTCCCCGAGCTCGATGAACAAGCCGCTGGCTTGGGCGTAGGGCTTGCCGTCGGCGTCGAGCAGGTGGCCACGGGTGTGCACCTTGCGCCCCTCGACGCGATCGATGAAGGCCTCGATCAAGACGTCGCTCCCGATGGGCAGCATGCGCCGAAAGCTGACCTCGATCTTGGCAGCGACCACCCGGTGGCCGTTCAACCAGCCGACCTTGCCGATGGCGTCGTCGAGCACCGAAGCCATGCTGCCGCCGTGGGCATGGCCCGGTGGGCCCTCGCACCACGGTCCGAACCACACGCGCCCGACCAGGGCGCCGTCCTCGCGCCGGAAGTAGGCGACACGCATGCGCTGGTCGCCTTCTTGACCGTGTACCCACGAGCGCCCGCTCTTGGCGGTGATGGGAGAGAGCGCCGACCATCCGAGCTCTGCGACGACGGGCGGAGGCTGCATTGGAATTGCAGGGTAGCGCGGCGGGCGCGAGCCCTCCATGGTGGCCCGTGCCCTGCCGGCGACCTGCGCGAAAGTCCGCGGATCCTGCGCGGCACGCGGGTTGCTGGTGTAGCCTCCGAACGCGGAGAAGAGGAATGAAGAAGACGACACTGATCTCGATGGTGAGCCTGCTCTGGGCCGTGGGCTGCACCTGCAGCAAGAGCGACGACGGCGCGACTCGGGCTGCACCGAGCACGACCGTCGCCGCCGAGGGCGCACCCGTCGGCGCCGCAGCGCCGGGAGCCGCGGCACCCGCCGCCCCGGCCGAGACCGCGCCGGTGGCGGCCGCTGCGCCCTCGGGCGCTGCAGGCCCCGCGGGCGGCGGCAAGACCATCGCGTCCAACGACCTGGGGAAGGTTCAAGTCAACGACGCCGGAGCGGTCACCGCCAAGCGCGCCGGTGGCGACAGCGTGACGACCGGACGCGACGGCACGACCAAGGCCAACGGTGTGGTGGTCGATCCCAAGAAGGGAACGGTCTCGGTTCCCGGGAAGGGGACCTTCCAGACGCCGCCCGGGGCGGGGTACTGACTCACCACGCCTTCTCGAGCGCATCGAGGCTCGCGGTCGAGAAGCGAAGGAAGCGGCGGATGTATGCGCCCTCGTCCGAGATGCCAGGGAAGTCTTGTTCGGACACCAGGATCTCCGTCGGTGAAACCGCTTGCACTTGGTGGTAGGCTCGCCCTGATCGTGGGGGGATCTTCCAGACCTTTCCGGTGGAGAGCTGGATCACGAAGATGGGACAGGCCCCTTCTGTAGGGCTGGTGGAGAAGCAGCCCTGGCTGGCGGCGAAGTCCCCACTGGTTCTCAGTTCGACGAAGTACGCCGTCGCTGGATCGAGGGACGGTCCTTCCACTGGGATGAGGGCCGCGGGATCCGACGTTCGCGGCGCGTGGTAGAGCCTCGACGTCTCGAACTTGTACTTCGATGGATACAGGGGGCCATCGACCACGATCCACACCAGGGTCGTGTCGCTCTGTGCCACGCTGGCCAGGTAGCCCTTCGGTGCGGTCCACAGGAACTTCGGCCCGCCCGTGGAGGTGTAGCTGTTGACCACGGCGGCCCCAGGCCAGACCAGGAGGTTGCCGCGGCCCACGACCTCGAAGGGGCTCGTCTGCGGCACGATCACCTTGAACGCCTTGTCATCGAGGGACGTGGTCGCGAGGAGCGACGAACCCACGCCCATGCCCCAGCCTTCGTCCCACGCGAACACACTGTAACCGGGACCCGGTTTGAGCCAGTGCCCCCAGTGCAGGGCAGCTCCGGGCTGCGATCCGCCCAGCCGGCCGCCCCGGGCAACAAGCTCGCCCTTCTGCTTCGGGTCGTCCCCGTAGACCGGGAAGAGCAGCGCCGCCGCGTTCGCCCAGCCGAGGCTGCCGCAGGAGTAATTGCGGAGCTCGATAGCCCCGACCGTCGCGCCGTCGCTCAGTCGCGACGTCACCATGACCTTCGCGATCTTCCTGCTGTGGGTGACGCGTAGGAAGAACTCGCCGCCGAGCTCCTCCGCCGTGGTCCCGCCGATCAGCACGCTGCCTTGCCCCGGGACGCCCGACGAAGCATCGGACTCGAGACAGCCCGGGCCGCAGGCCTTCCACTCGCGCTTCGGGAAGGGATCGGGCACCACCTTGCCGACGAAGAGGCCGCAGCCGCCGTTGTCGGGCACCGGCGTCCAGAGCTGCTTGTCCGTCAGGAAGGTGCCGTCGTCGAAATCCATTCCGTAGATGTCTTCCCCAGCGTCTACCGGATCAGAGTCGCCGGAGTCGACCGGGCTATCGGGCCTAGCGTCGGCGGCGTCGAGTCCCGCGTCGGACGGGGCCCCGCCGCCGGACTCCGGCGATGAGCAACGCGCACACCCTGCACCGAGCACGGCCGCCACGAGCAGCATTCCACGGCGAAGCATGGTGGCCTCAGAGGTGGCTGCAGCCCGCCGCGCCGGGCTGGAAGTCGTCCGGTTCCAATCGCTCGAGCTCGAGCTTGCCCTTGCGCAGCACCGGCAAGAGCACGCCCCCGGCGGTGTTGAACGGCGCGTCCGCCAGCGCGCCGAGCCCCGATCGGTGCCCCGTCCACTTCGGGGTTCCGCCCGCCGAGATCTCGAGCTGGAACGCCTGCCACACCGCACCCGGCTTCACCTGGCCCACCAGCACCCAGGTGCCGTCCCCGCGCGCCACCAAGTCCAGGCGCTCGTAGATCCCGATGCGCGGCAGCACCAGCGCCACCGTGCCCACACGCCGCGCGACGTCGAGCACCACGAGGCGAGCCACCGGCAACTTCACCCCGTTGCCGACCACCTTGTGCGTGAAGTCGATGAAGGCGAGCTGGCGCCGGCCCGGATCGAAGCCCACCGCTCTGACGTCGTGGGGCGCCGGATCGCTCAGCGCGTTGCTCCCCGGCGCGAGCACCTGCGTCCACCGAGCCGACCCCAGATCATGCCGCCAGATCTGGCGCGTGGGCCCGCCGCCGGGCGCGTGGCCCCCGACCATGTAGACGGCCCGGTGGCGCGCCGAGTACGCGTAGGCGGGCAGCGCGCGGGCAGCGGGGCCGCTCTCGCCCTCGGCCTGGGCGGCGGCGAGGCCAGGGTCGCAGGCGCGGCAGTCGAAGGTGAGCTTGCCGCCGTCGAAGGCCACGGTGTCGATGCGCGAGCCGGGCTCCCACGAGCGCGAGAGCCCGACCGCCATCGGCGTGGCGGAAGGAGGCTCGGCGAACGCCCGGTGCGGGCTCTCCACCGGTGACAAGAAGATGCGCCCGGGATCCGCGAACGCCGTGGCGAGGGCTGGCGGCACGAGCGCGCTGAGCGGGAGCGCGCCGATGGCGGTGAAGCCCTTGCAGTCGCCCTTCGGGCAGAACACGAGCCCGCCGAGCGGCGGCAGCTCCGAGAACCCGCCCGCGGGATCGGTGGCCAGGTGGAACTCGATGAGGTCCCCCCGGAAGTACGGGTTGCAGTTGCCGAGGAGCTGACACTTGCTGAACGGCACGACCTGATCGAGCAGCACCGGCGGCTTGATGGGCGTGATCAGGTAGGTGTAGTGGTCGCGCAACCCCTCGCTCGATACCCCCTTGGTGTGGAAGTAGTCGTCATCCCGCTGAGAGGCGTAGGTGACCTTGTCGTCCTCGACGTGGCCCCAGAAGGCCCCCGTGGTGCGGACCACCCCCTGCTCCAGGTAAGAGCTCACCGCGCCCGATGCGGTGTCGGTGGCGTGATCCCAGAGCAGGTTCTCGAGGGCGCCGATCCGGAACTGCTCGTTCTCACCCTTGCCGTGCCAGAACGGATCGAAGCCGACCACCGTCGAGAAGGTCCGCGGGTAGGTCTGGTCGAGCCCCGCCCCCGGGAAAGCGGTGGCGCCGAACGGGTAGGCTGCGGTGGAGACATGCTTCCAGGTCGTGGTCACGTTCGGAGGAGGGTCGTACCCGATCTTGGGGTTCACGATGCACTTCTCCTGCAGGCACTTCTCTAGCTGGATGTTCCACTTGCTCGGGTCCGAGCCCTCCTGGAAGCGGCAGTTGCACCACCGCAGGCCGGCGGTGAGCGCAACCGACGTGGTCTGGTAGCTCTTCAGCTCGTCACGCCCGCTGCCCGAGCTGGTGATGAATCGCACCCGCTTCGAATAGTCGTAGGCGCTGTTCCACTCTTTCACCGCCCGCGACGAGAAGAGCGGCACCGGATCGCAGGCGTCGCCGAGCGGCAGCGCCATTTCCACCTTCTCGCGCCACCAGTTCGAGTTGGCCAGGATGGTCTCCCCCGGCGACTTGTCACACGAGTCGCAGACGCCGCCGACCCCGTTGTCGTTGATGTCGTCCAGCTGCTGGCTGCACCGCCCGTAGTCCGTGCCTCCGCAGAGCACGCCGTCCCGGCAGTCCTGGTTCCCGATGCCGTTCAGGCACGCCCAGCCGGTGTCGTCGTTGCAGATGCCGAAGCTCCCCCGCGCGATGCAGAAGCCCGTCTTCACCTTGCCGTCCGCCGTCGCGTAGGTGCACTCGGCGTCGCTCTTGCACGCCGCGTAGGCGTTGCGCTTGGAGCAGTTG
>Ga0154020_10003515_pt1 | contig 18824 bp, 11 predicted proteins | sample Klosneuvirus_201_FD_109709 | JGI IMG/M metagenome (GOLD analysis project Ga0154020, IMG submission 109709) | Active sludge microbial communities from wastewater, Klosterneuburg, Austria - Klosneuvirus_20160825_MG | ecosystem: Engineered > WWTP > Aerobic digester > Activated sludge | place... | reverse complement strand
TCCGTCGGCCGTAACGACGTTCGCAGGCCGCGACGGCGGATTCGCCGAACCTTTCGGGATCGCGGTTCGCGACGGCTTCGTCTATGTCTCTGACGGTGAGAAGGACGTCATTTGGAAGATCGATGCAAAAGGAGAGACGACGGCTTTTGCGTCTGGACTGAATACTCCTTCGCAGATAGCATTCTTGCCAGACGGCAAGCTGGTCGTCGCCGACACAGGCTCGAGCACGATCCGATCTGTCGATGTAAGCGGTGCAGTTACAATAATTGCGGGCATCGAGCAGGATGTCGGCGACAACGATGGTGCCGCCCTTGAAGCTCGTTTTCGAGCTCCGATCGGCGTCGCAACCGACGCGGATGGCAGGATCTTCGTCGCCGATACATACAACGACCGCATTCGTGTTATTGAGAACGGAACGGTTCGCACCCTTTCAGGATCAACAAGAGGTTTTGCGGACGGTGCCGCTGCTCAATTCGACACTCCGAGCGGCCTCGCCGTATGGAAAGGCCTCGTTCTCGTCGCCGATACCGGAAATGGACGCATCCGTTCCGTTGAAATGGACGGCTCTGTATGGACACTAACCGGCGGCGGCAATGAATATTCATCGAATTCAACTCTTTCTGCAGCTTCGCTCTATCGGCCGGTCGCGATCGCGGTCGGGCCGAATGACGAGCTTTTTGTCGCGGATCGAAGCACCTTGCGGTACATTGGCGGCGTCATTCCGCGTATCCGCACTTTGAACTCCCCTCGACGCGGCCTTCGCGATGAAAAGCTGAACGAGGCACGGTTCAATAGGATCTCGGGAATGGCCTTTGATGAAAAAGGCCGCATCTTTGTTGCCGACAGCGACAATCGCGTCGTCCGCGTGGTCGAGGCATTCCCGAGCAGATCGCCCATATCCGCCAACGAGATCGCAGATCTGCACTATTCGCCGGAGGCGTTCCGTGCCGAAGGTATATATGAGCCGCGTTGGCCGTATGGTCCGCCGGATCAGAAACGCGATATCGCCGGCACCTTCGGTGAGGTACGTGGAAAGGTGACAGGGGAAACGACAGATGTACTTCATTTCCACAATGGCCTCGATATTGCCGGCAGTTATGGAGAGACTGCCCGGATCGTTCGAAGCGAAACCGTACTTGAACCAACGGCGGCAGAAAATTTCGGTACCTTGCGCGAACTCGTACGCCTGCCGCAGCTCGGCTATATTCACATCCGGCTTGGCCGAAATGCGAACGGAACAACATTCGGTGATCCGCGATTTTTGTTCTCGACGGATGCGGCGGGAAAGCTCAACGGCGTAAGGATTCCCCGCGGGACGAACTTCACTGCAGGCGAGGCGCTCGGCACACTGAACCCGATGAATCACGTCCATCTTGTCGCCGGTAGAAGCGGTTACGAGATGAACGCTCTCGAAGCCCTTGTCCTTCCGAACGTCTCGGACGGTATTGCACCGATCATCGAGAATGTTCACCTTTCGATCGACGGTAAGGAAATTGAAACAAACGCGCATGTAAGCCGTATTCAGCTTGCCGGAAAGATACGGCTCATTGCCGAAGCCTACGATCGAATGGACGGCAACCCGGATCGCCGCAAACTAGGGCTTTATAAGCTTGGCTGGCAGCTGCTGAAGGGTGATCTGACTCCGACGTCCGACATAGATTGGACGATAAAGTTCGACCTATTGCCGCCGCTTGATTCTGTACCTTTCGTCTATGCGAAAGATAGCTATTCGGGCGCGACCGGAAATACGCGGTTCATATATATAGTTTCGAATCGCGTGCATGGTGAGATCGTCGAGGAAAATGCGATCGATCTCTCGAAGCTCGATCCCGGAAAATGGGTGATACGCGTCGCTGCGGCCGATAGGTTCGGCAATACGGCGATAAATGACATACCGTTCGAGGTGAACTGAATGAAGACGATAATTCTATCTCTGATCCTGACTGCACTTGCTTTTTCAACGTTCGCACAAGCTCCAAAAGTGCCGATAGCAACGCCGCCTGCTCCCGTCTTTACCGACACCGAGCGGCAAACGGAGCTTGCAAAACGCCGTGCCCAGGTCGCCGCTCATATGCAGGACAACAGCGTTCTCGTAATGTTCAGCGCCGAGCCGAAGCTTTATACAGCCGATGTCGATTATGTCTTTCGGCAAGAGAACGACCTGTTCTATCTGACCGAGCTGAAGGAGCAGAACATCAGTCTTGTCATCGAGAAAAAGAACGGAAAGGTCACGGAAACCGTCTATCTGCCGAAACGCGATCCGCGATTTGAGACTTGGAACGGCAAGCGATATTCGATCGACGAGGCCAAGCGCATCTCAGGGATCGGCAATATCGTCGATGCGTCGGGCTTTCGCGGATATTTGAGCTCACTTGCGAAGGACGCGGCATCGACCGAGAATATCTATCTTCTACTGCCTAATGGAGAGCAAGATGCTGAAGGCCAACGCGAATACCGCCAGGAAGCTGCATTCGCCGCGACCATACCGAACGCAAAGACATTGAATGCACGGCCGATATTTGACGACCTTCGGCTGATAAAGAGTCCGTACGAGATCAAGCTTCTGCAGCACGCGATCGATATCTCGATCGAGGGACATATGCGCGCCTGGGCAACCGCCGGACGTGCAAGCTGGGAATACGAGGTGCAGGCCGAGCTTGAGTATGTTTTCAAACGGCGGAATGCAGATTATTGGGGATATCCCTCAATAGTCGGATGCGGCCCGAACGCGACGACATTGCATTACGAAGAATCACAGTCGCCCGTCAAGGCTGGCGAGCTTATGCTGATCGACGCGGCGGCCGAGTACAGTCACTACTCGGCCGATATCACACGGACATTCCCGATAAATGGGAAATATACAAAAGAGCAGGCCGACATCTATCAGATCGTTTACGATGCTCAAGAGGCTGCGGCAAAGACCGTCAAGCCGGGATCGAAATTCTCTGACGCGAGTGCCGCTGCGGACAAGGTCATTCGTGAAGGCCTTTTCAAACTAGGCCTCGTAACCGACCCGAATTCGCAGGAATATCGCGTTTGGTATATGCACGGCCTCGGCCATTGGATCGGAATGAACGTGCATGATGTTGGGAGCTACGCAAAACCGCTTGCACCCGGAATGGTCTTTACGATAGAGCCAGGCATCTATATTCGCGCCGATGCTCTCGATTACCTGCCGGATACGCCAAAAGCACGGGAGTTCAAGGCCAAGGTGATGCCTGCTTTCGAAAAATATAAGAATATCGGTGTGCGTATCGAGGACGACGTTCTTGTGACGCCGACCGGAATTGAGTGGCTCTCGAAGCCGCTTCCCCGAAAGATGAAGGACATCGAGGATTTTATGAGGATCGCTTCGAAGAACGTGCCATTCGGGGCCATTCGTCCATCGCTTTTTCCATATTCAAGCCGTTCGGGAGAATGATCGTGATAATTGACTCGAACATTCACGCAGTCGTATCCGGCGGGGTGCGGCTGCCTTTTCGTTTTGTGAAATCGGCGGAGAAAACGGATAATTAGTCGGTACTGCCCAATTTTTTTCCTGTCGATGAGCAAAGAGCCTTTTGAACAGAACAGCAAGCTTCCGCTTGTGATCGTGAACCCCAAGTCCGCTTCAGGCTCGACGCGTGAGAATTGGGCTGCGACGGCGAGCGAATTACGGACACACTTCGGGGCGTATTCAGCCGCCTTTACGAAAGCTTCTGGCGATGCAACTGCGATCGCAGAACGTGCCGCTCGCGAAGGCCGACGTTTCATCATCGCATGCGGCGGCGACGGCACGATCAACGAGGTCGCGAACGGAATAATACGCTCCGGTGCGGATACTGAGCTAGGCATCTTGCCGTCGGGCACGGGCGGTGATCTTCGCCGTTCGCTAAACATTCCGAACGATCCGCGTGAGGCGGCACGGGTGTTGCGCGATGGCGTGACAAAAGGTATCGACGCAGGGAAGGTCAGCTTTGTTGATAACGACGGGATCGACACATCGCGGTATTTTTTGAATGTAGCATCCGTCGGCCTTGCCGCCTCGATCATAGATCGTGTCAAAGCCTCGAAGACATTCAACTGGCTGCCGACAAAGCACCTGCGCGGACAAGCGAATTTTGCGGCTTCTACGCTTCGCGAGATCGCGGATCTGGAACCGTTCATTCTTCGCGTCCGTGTCGACGACGGTGAAGAGAGCAACGTCCAGTCGGTGAATTTCTGTGTTGCGAACGCACGTTACTTCGGCGGCGGTATGATGATCGCTCCTGACGCAAAGCTTACGGACGGCTTTCTCGATATTGTGAATATCGGTGCGATATCTGCCGCAAAGGTCGTCGCACGGGGCATCACGCTTTATCGCGGCACACATCTCGCTCTCGACGAAGTGGATCATCGGCTTGCTCGGAAGATCGAGGTCGCGGCCTTCGACCCAAGTGCCGAGATACGTCTCGAAACCGACGGCGAACTTCCCGGCCGCCTGCCTGCCGCTTTTGAGGCTGTACCGAATGCGATTCGCGTGCGAGTGCCGAACATTGGTTGAATCGGGCGAGTCTTTTTAGGATCCTTTTTAAGAAATGAAAGTATTTTTCGCCATCGCCCTCGTGCTCGCGATACCTGCGACGGCATTCACCCAGACGGCCGTAGATCGATCGGATACGCAATCCTGGAACGATCTCCAGCTGACGGTGCCGCTTTCGAAAAAGGTTGATTTCGTCACAAAGCTTTCACTGCGATTCGGGAACAACGCGACAAAATTTGCCGAGGATCGCATCTTGTTCGGCTTTGCTTTCAAACCCGCGAAGAATCTATCGATCACGCCCTACTACTGGCAGGTGAATTCCCGCAATCCGGCGACACGGAAATATTCCGCTGAGCATCAGTTCGATGTTGCGGCCGTTTACCGCCGTCCGGTGGGAAAATACGGCCTTACGCACCGAAGCACTTACGAGTACCGAATGCGGAAGAACGGGAATTCATGGCGTTACCGTGCACTCGCCGGGGTCGATCGAGCCCTTCCTGAGAAGTGGATCAAGGACACGAAGGTTTTTACGACAGCCGAGGTTTTTTACGATTCGAAGCCGCGGAAATGGACCCGCACCCGTTTTACCGTCGGCATTTCGCGGAAGCTTACGAAACAGCTCTCGCTCGATGTTTTCTATACGCGTCAGAACGACGGATATTCACGCCCCGGCGATCTGAATGTTATCGGAACGGCGTGGAAGGTGCGTCTATGACCGCTTTGTGATCAGGCCGCGGTATTGTTTTCTTAACGATAATGAGCGAAAATTCCTTGTAATCACCCAAGTTCTAATTTTTAGGAGAAACCGAAGAAATGAAAGCGACAGTTCTTTTTGTCTTAGTGTTTGCATTCACCTTTGCTGCGTCCGGACAGGCTCCGGCACCGCAAGCCAATGAGCTCGCCACTTACATAAAAGAGCATTACTCGAAACGCGAGGTTCAGATACCGATGCGCGACGGCGTGAAGCTCTTCACATCCATCTACGAACCGAAAGATCAGTCGCAGAAATATCCGATAATGATGAGCCGCACGCCGTATAGCGTCGCTCCTTACGGCGCCGATAAATTCAAGACCGCTCTCGGCCCGGATTATCAGTTCGCGCGTGAAGGCTACATCTTCGTGTATCAGGATGTTCGCGGCCGTTGGATGAGCGAAGGCAAATTCGTTGACGTTCGCCCGGAGGTCGCTCAATACGGCAAGGCAAAGATCGATGAATCCACTGACACTTACGACACGATCGACTGGCTGATAAAGAATGTCGCGAATAATAACGGAAAGGTCGGAACTTACGGCATTTCGTATCCCGGCTATTACACCTCGGCGGGTTCGATAAACTCGCATCCGGCTCTGAAGGCCTGCTCGCCGCAGGCACCCGTCAGCGATTGGTATCACGGCGATGATATGCACCACAACGGTGCTCTTTTCCTTGCACAGAATTATTCGTTCTATCGCTTCTTCCAGCCGTTCACTACTCCGTCCGATTCGTTCTCATATCTGCGGCCTTGGAAAGGGCGGGAGACGCAGGACGGATACGATTTCTTTTTGAAACTTGGCGGCCTGCAGGAGGTTGCCGACAGTTTCGTCGCGGGCCTCGGAGTTCGGCAGCCTTATTGGGACGATATGCAGGATCATCCGAATTACGACCAATACTGGAAAGATCGAAATGTCCTGCCGCACCTCAACAAGGTCGGCTGTGCGACGATGACGGTCGGCGGCTGGTATGACAACGAGGACCTTTATGGTGCATTGAACACATATCGTCACATAGAGAAGCAGAATCCGGGGATCTACAACATCCTCGTCGTCGGCCCTTGGTTTCACGGCGGATGGGCACGTTCTGAGGGCGAATGGCTTGGAACAGCGTATTTCGGTTCGGAAACGTCCGAGTACTATCGCGTGAATATGGAACTTCCGTTCTTCAATCATTTCCTGAAGGACAAGGGCGACATTTCCCTTTTGAAAGAAGTGAACGTATTCGACACCGGCACCAACGCCTGGAAGTCGTTTGACGGTTTTGATCCGTCGAGCGGCAAGGACACGGCGTTGTATTTCACGAAGGGCGGCGGTCTCTCCTTCACGCAAGGGGCAGATGCCGGTTACGACGAATACGTTTCGGATCCGATGAAGCCGGTTCCCTACACGCAGAAGATCACGCTCAGCTATCCGCGTGATTATATGACCGAGGATCAGCGTTTTGCTTCGACACGGCCTGACGTCCTTGTCTATGAGACGGCGCCGCTCGCCGAGGACGTTACGGTGGCGGGCGACATCAAGCCGTCGCTCTATATCTCTTCGTCGGGCACGGATTCGGATTTCGTCGTCAAGCTGATCGACGTATTTCCCGACGACTACAAATTCCCTGAGGGCAAGAAGCCGCCCGAGAACTCGGCCTTCTCGGTCTTCGAGCCCGGCGGCTATCAAATGCTCCTCCGCGGCGAGCCGATGCCGGCAAGATTCCGCGAGGGATTTGAAAAGGGCATACCGCTCGTCCCGAATAAAGCGACGTATCTGCCTTTTACGATGCCCGGAATAACGCATACATTCAAGAAAGGCCATCGGATAATGGTGCAGGTTCAGAGCACGTGGTTCCCGCTTGTTGCACGCAGTCCGCAGCAGTTCGTCGAGAATAATTTCAAAGCGACATCGGCGGACTTCCGGAAGGCAACTCAGCGTGTGTATTTCGGCGGAAAGACCGGCTCGGCGATCGTGCTGCCGATAGTGAAATAGCTCCGTCTTCGCGTTATCGTATGAAAGCGCTATTCATTCTGCCGTTCTTGGCCGCATTGGTACTTGCAACTGGCGTGCACGCCCAACCCGCACGCCAGTTGTCTGACCAGGCGTTCGCTGATCTTGAGGCACGCCGGTTCGATTCAGCGATCCTGAACTTCAAACAGTATCTTGCGAAGGAACCACGAGATGCTTCGGCATACTTCGGACTTGGCACGGCATACTACGAGACAGAGGATTTCACTAATGCGATCACGGTATTGAAAGAAGCTCGCCGCTTGGACCCCAAAATGACCAAGGCCCAACGCATCCTTGCGGCATCCTACTACGCTGCCAAGCGTTTCCAAGAAGCTTCCGCCGCATATGCTGTTGTCGTAAACGACGCTCCGAACGACGCAGATTCGTGGATCTATCTCGGAAATTCCTTAGATTATATCGGCAAACTGCCCGAGGCGATCGCCGCTTATAATCGGGCTGTCGAGCTTTCGCCGACGGATCCCGAAGCGTGGTGTGAAATGGGCGTTGCCTACTATCGCGGTAATCGTTTTGCAGAGGCTCGCGACCCGTTGAAAAAGTGTCTTGACCTTGACCCATCGGCCGAAAAAGAGAAAGGCTTGCTTGCAAATTCGTACTACAATAACGGCGAGTACGAGAATGCCGCGGGGCTTTATAGGGCTATTGTTGAGAAGAAACCGAAAGACGCCGTCACACACAAATATCTTGGGGACGCCTATTTTAAGCTCCGTCAATATGCGTCTGCGGTCAATTCGCTAAAGATCGCCATCGCCCTCGACCCCAAGTATGTCGATGCGGTCGATCAACTTGGCCGGGCGTATCTGGCTCAAGGCGACTTCGCTTCGGCGAAAGGCCAATATGCACGCCTCCTTGAATTGGATAAGAAAGCGGCAGCCAAGTTCTGGGAAATATACATTAAGCTCGGCGGCAAGTAGAATCAACGTATGACTTCACTATCTATCTGGTTTGGAAGATTGCTCGTTCTCGTCGGGATCGTCGGCTATGCATACGGAATGACGCAGGGAAATGCGAGCTTGACGGCATTGATCCCCGCAGTCTTCGGACTTCTGCTTATGCTGATGGGCCATCTTGGACAACGGAGCGAGGGTGCCCGCAAGCACTTTATGCACGTTGCCGTGCTCATTGGATTGATCGGATTCGTCGTACCGGCGTGGCGTCTGATCTCGAAATTCGACGGTTTTACGGCTTCGGCAGCTCACATTTCGCAGCTGCTGATGGCAGTATTCTGCCTCTTGTTTGTTATCTTCTCGATCAGATCGTTCGTAAACGCACGGCGAGGCTGAGACAACTGCGGCCTTAATTATCCGCCGCGTCGCCGTTGCTCGTGCAGTTGAGAACGATCTCGACTTCGAGTCCGCCGCTCACATTGCGAGCGCTGATCTCGCCTTTGTGTGCCACGATCGCACGCCTTGCGATCGCAAGTCCGAGGCCTGTTCCGCCCGTCTTACGATCTCGCGCTTCACCAAGCCGGTAGAACGGGATGAAGAGGTTCTTCAGCTCAGCTTCCGGAACGCCTCCGCCGCGATCTCCGATCTGGATCTTCGCGTTGCCGTTATCGGCGATCACCGAGACGCGCACCTTCGTGCCGTCATCCGTGTACTTCACCGCATTTCGAACTACGTTCTCGATCGCACTTCGAAGCAGATTCTCATTGCCGACCATCGTGCATTTGTCCGACCAGACGAGATCGACCGCCTTGCCCTTCGCCTTTGCCTCGAAGTCAGCATCGGCCGCGACCTCGCGAACGATCTCCGTTAGATCGAGACTCTCGCCGCGAAATTCATCGAATGCTCCGCTCTCGAGTTTTGAGAGCGTCAAGATCCTTGAGATCATCTCATTCAATCGTTCCGATTCGCCCTCGATCCTGGTCAGCAGCGGCTGAAGTTCCGGCCCCGACCGCTGCTTTGCGAGTTCCAACGCAACATTCATCCGAGCGAGCGGAGAACGCAGTTCGTGTGAGACATCCCTAGAAAGCCGCTGCTGCGACGTAACAAGCGACTCGATCCTCTCTGCCATCGCATCAAAATCGCGCGCAAGATCCGCAAGCTCGTCGCGCCTCCGCGGGAGCTGCGGAGTGACGCGAATCGCAAGGTCGCCAGCCGCAAGCCGATTCGTAGCTTTCCTCAGCTTTCTAATAGGCGAGGTCAGATATGCGGCCAACATCGCGCAGAATACCACCGCAAAGGCTAATAGTACGGCGAGCCTGAGCATGCCGATCCAAGAGCCAAAGAAGTAGGACGGTATTCTCGGAGATTCCCATTGAATGACCAGAACACCCTTTCGCCCCTTGGAAAGCTCGATCGGGACGGCTCCAAAGTCAGGTCCCTCCTCCCGCTCAATGTAGACAGGTTCATTCGACGATCGAGCTTGGGCCAGCATATCTGTATAATCGTTCGTCGAAATGCCATAGATCCTTTTGTTGTCCTGGTCGAATAAAGTGATCGACGCGATCGCACCGCTATGCTCTAGTCGCCCGAGGAACTTGAACATCTCGGCATCGCCGCTCCCAGACTCGATCTGCTCGGCAATGCTTTTGTAAAAGTCTAGTCGATGTTTCGCAGACTCCTGCCAACGTTTATACGCGGGCTCCATCTGAAACGTCCTCGATATGAAAACGATCACAAAGAACATCAGCGCCACGGCTGCCAGGAACCATAAAAAGATCTTTAAGAAAAGCTTCATACAACGGTATAGATATAACCGACCGAACGGATCGTCTTGATGCGAACGCTTCCGTCGTCGCGATTCCCCAACTTCTTGCGAAGATTGCTGATGTGCATATCGAGGCTTCGGTCAAAGGGCGAGAGCTTTCTATCGAGTACAGTCTCGCTCAGGTCTTCCTTGCGTACGACCTTGCCGGCGTTTCGAAGCAGCTCAAAAAGCAGTTCGAACTCGACGGATGTTAGATTCAGCTCTTCGCCGTCAAGCGTTGCAAGCCGCGAACTCGACGAGATCGCGATGCCGTCAAGTTCGATGACCTCGCCGACCTGTTCGGAGCTTGCAGGTTCCGCAGTGCGGCGTAAGATCGCCCGCAGTCTCGCGGCAAGTTCCCGCGGATTGAAGGGCTTCGCTAGGTAGTCGTCCGCCCCGATCTCGAGCCCGACGATACGTTCCATATCATCGCCGCGGGCCGTCAGCATTATCACGGGCAGCTTCGATTCCTTTCGCAAATTTCGAAGCACCTCAAACCCATCCATCTTCGGCAGCATCACGTCGAGGATCGCCATCTCATACTCACCCGACAATGCCCTCGCCAAGCCTGTCTCGCCATCGTTCACCGACTCGGCATCAAAGCCTTCGACACTCAAGTATTCGCTCACCAATTCGCAAAGCTCTTCATCATCATCGATGATCAGCACTTTATTCATTGCCTCATTCTACGCCATCTTGATAGCCGTTTGAGCGGGTTTTACAATTCTTTACGAATCCAAACATAAACTTAAAGGCTAAAAGCCGGCATAATTCGTCTAATGTTGCATACCCCGAAGCTTTCCGGGCGGTGAAAGCAACATTTTCGACGAATAAGCAGGAGCAAATACAGAAAAATGAAAAAGGTAATCTTAGGTGTCATAGCGGCCGCAGTAGTAGCGACCGGAGCAATTATCGGTATCAGCCAGGTTCGTGCTCATAAGGATGGCAAATCATTCATGGGAATGAGGCACGGCCGCGGTATGGGAATGGGCATCAACCTTCGGGGTCTAAACCTGACGGAAGAGCAGAACGCAAAGGTCAAAGCCATCTTCGACGCGAGCCGCGAGACGATGAAGCCTTTGATGGCTGATATGCAGGCAAATCACAAGAAGCTCGCCGAACTGAATAAGGTTGTCTTCGATGAGGGAGCAACCCGTCAGATCGCGAATGATCAGGCCGCGATCATGGCGAAAATGATCGTCGAGCGTGAAAGGACAAAGTCACAGGTTTGGGCGATCCTGACCGAAGAGCAGAAGGCAAAGGCCGCAGAGATGCGATCTGTGAAACGCGAACGCAAGATGGGTGAAAAACTCGAAAAAGCGGACGCCAACACACCGCAGCAGTGAACGATCCATAGAACGATCAACGACTGAGGCCGCCCTTGAGGCGGCCTCTTTTTGTCATCACTCAAACGCTGATCGATCCGATCCTTACAAGACTCACCTCAAAATCGTCGTCAAGCTCAACGACATCGCTGTCCAAAAGTTCTGCCCCGATCAGACGAGCGGGATTCCGGCTCGTCATCTTCGCAACATCGTCCGGAAAACATCCCCAACGCAGCATATTCTTGACGGCGTCGAGCATCGTAATGACAGAACCCGCGATACTGCCGCGTTCATTCTGTGTCGTGCCGTTCAAAACTGAGATCCGCTCGCCCCACAGGTCATAAGTTCCATCACCGAGGCCCGTCGGCGCGACCGAATCGCTGATAAGCGAGACGCGATCAACTCCTTTTGTGCGGCAGGCGAGTGCCACCATTTCCTTCGCGACGTGGCGGCCGTCGGCGATGATGTCGAACGAGACTTCGCTAGACGTAAGCCCCCAGCCGGCAACCCCCAATTCACGATGATGAATGCCGCTCATTGCGTTAAAAAAATGCGTGAGATGCTTCGCTCCGGCAGCGAGGGCGGCATCTAGCGTCGCGACATCGGCGTGCGTATGGCCGATCGAGGCGACCCAACCTCGCTTCGTCAATTCGCGGATCAGTTCGATACCGCCTTCGACCTCGGGAGCGAGCGTCATCATCTTCGCACCCTTATGCGGCGTCGGCAGCCGATCGAGTTCACTTCCTGTGAAACTCTTAAAAAATGCGGGCCGCAGAGCACCGCACATCTGCGAATTCGCAAAAACGCCTTCGTAGTGAACGCCTAAGATCCGAGCGTGTGCAACCGTCGAAGCCTCTTGCTTTTCGCACGCCTCATCGATGGCGCCGATCACTCGCTTGTATGCGTCGTCCGAATCCGGCACGAGCGTCGGAAGCCAACCTGCAACACCTTGCGTCGCAAGGAACTCGCTCACCCGCACGAGATCTTCCGCCGACGCGCTATTCACATCGACGCCGACGGCGCCGTGGTTATGTATATCGATAAAGCCGGGCAATCGAATCGTCATCTCGACTAATATTACAAAAATTTAAGCCCGTGGAGCCTTTCTCGGTCAAGAAAAAGACTCCACGGGGCAAAACACCGTTGTATTAACAAGCTCCTAGAAAAGGAACTTGATGCCGAACTGCATCGTCCTCGGATCGCGGACGCCCGTGATGCGTCCGAAGCTCGAGGTCGTGGATGCGGCCGTACCGAAGGTAGTGAAGTTCGTCGTATTCAGAGCGTTGAACATCTCGCCCCTCAACTGCAGACGCATCGTCTCCGTGAAATTGAAATTCTTCACAAGTGTGAAGTCAACACGGAATGTACGCGGGCCGTTGATGATGCCGCGTCCCGCATTTCCCGGCACGGCTGCGGCACCGGTCGGCACCGAGTTCTGGAAAACAGACGTATTGAACCACTGGTCAAAGGTATGCGGCGCGTTCGAATTAGGATCTCCATAGAGATACGGACGGCCGCCTGCCGGTGACGCTGAGTTCAAAAAGCCGATTCCGGCCGGATCGTATGCAGAATACGTCGGAGTATAAGGCAGCCCCGTTTGATAAGTGACGATACCCGAAACCTGCCATCCGCCGAGCATCAGCCCCGTAAAGTCATGCCGCTTGTCAAAGAACGGCAGCTCATAGACATAGCTGCCCGTCAGGATATGCCTTCGGTCGAGGGCCGCACGTCCGTATTCCGCGTCGATGTCATAGCTGTTCATCGGAGCAGAAGAGCGGTCGGTCTGGCTATTGGTCAAATTCTTCGACCAGGTATAGGCAATGTTCGCCTGCGAGTTCGAACCCAATCTGCGTGTTCCTGAGATCTGGAGACTGTGGTAATTCGAACTGAAACGCGGAGCGATGATGCCGATGCCCTTCCAACCGCGGAACGGCCTGATCTGATCAAGGATCAGCTCGGACGCCGCCGACGTGAACGGGATGGGAAGCCCCGTAACAGAATCCGTTCCCTGGCACGCAACCGTCGGAGTCGTTGACGCTCCGACCGCACACATCTGCGAATACGCATAACCCGGACGCAGGTTATTCACATCCACGATACCGATCAGATTCGTTCCGATCGAACCGTAGTAGCCGATCGAGAAGATCGTATTCTTATCGATCTGCCGCTGATAGTCGAGCGACCAATGCTGCATGTAAGGCGTCTTATAGTCGGCCTGTATGCCGCGGATCAGACCGGGTGCACTTGCACTCGCAACCACAGCAGCCGAGCCGGGAACCGGATTGCTGATGTCCACGCCGGAGACCGTGATGGTTTCCTGATACGGCGGATTCGCACCCAGAAGCTGCTCGAACGTTCCGACGAGCGTCTGTTCATGATAGATGCCGTAGCCCGTGCGGATCACGTTCTTGCCGTCGCCGAACGGATCCCACGCAACGCCAAATCGCGGGGCAAAATTCGTCTTCGGCGCGTTCACTATGAACTTGCCGTAGGGCGAACTCATCGGCGTACAGTTGTAAGCGGCCGGGCCCGTCTGGAAGTTCTGTGCATTGACGATGATGCCGTTGCAATAGTTGCCTGAGCCGGCGACGCGATTTCCCGCACCGGTAACGAGCGGGGCCTGTGCAGGATTCCAGAGCTCCGGCACAAAATTCGAAAGGTGTCCGTTCTTGTCCCAGGGCGAACCGAAGAACGAATAACGCACGCCGAAATAGATCGTAACGTTGCGTCGGATCTTGAACTCATCCTGAGCGTAAGCTTCCCAATTCTGCTGTCTGAAGTCGGCCTTTAGATCGAACTTCGATTGAGTGAATCCGGCGTTGGTTCCCAAGAGGAAATTGGCAAACGCCTGTTCGATCGCCTGATTACCGGTACACGTAATGCCGGCTCCGGCTCCGTTCACACAGACAGAACCGCGTGTCGGGCTCGCCGCTGTCGTATTGTTGAATGCACTGAACACGCCCTGATTCGAGCCGCCGAGGGCATTCTCGACCTTACGGTATTTCGAGTAGGCAACGCCGAATTTCATCGTGTGGTTGCTTACGATCCAAGTCGCGCTTCCCGACATCTCGTGCTTATTCGAGAAGTTGTCATAGCCGCCGAACGCCTGCAGATTGCTGATGCCGGCCCCCGTAATATGAGCAACGCGTTCATCGTTATTCTGGAACGGCATCGGAATGCTGATGCTCGGACTATTCTCTTTCGCAAGCGTGCCTATCGTTTTACTCAAGATCGCGCCGTACGAATACGTGTATCTTGCATCAAGAATGAAATTCGGATTTACGACCCATGTCGTCGAGAGTGTATGAGCACGTCCCGGCGAATCGGTTCTTGATGTCGAAACTCCCGGAATACCCGAACCGCCCGAGAAGAGCGAGTTCGGATCGATCGTCGGGATCTTATCCCTCTGATAGCGATAGTACGCCGTCCAATTGTTCGTGAATGCCGTATCGACCTTTACGATCTCTTGTCGGAAATCGAAGACGCCCGATGCCGGTGCCAGAAGTCCGTATGCTCCGTTGTTCGGCGTTGGGATCGAGTTGATGATGCTCGATAGATACGCTGCCGAAACCGGATTGATCGTGGCCATCGAAGAGAACGACGTTCCTGCGGGCAAGATCTGCGTACAGGTCCGCGTCGAACCCGATATAGTACCCGAGAGACAGATCGGATAGGCAAAGACACCGCTCTTCATCCCGGCCGTAGGAACGGTCGAGCTCAGCGTCGGGAAACGACGATCCTTCCTCTGCTCTTCTGAGAAGAAGAAGTACGTCCGCGGCATCTTCGAGAACATCGAGTCGCCGGGCTTCGCATTACCGAAACGGAGGAAGTAGATCGGGCCGCCGATCGTAAAGCCGTAGTTGTTGTAGCGGAACGGCGGACGGATCGCTTTGCCCTCAGAATCGCGGCCAAGCGGTGCCGTCCTATTGTTCAGGAATGTGCTTGCATTGAATTTCTCGTTCCTCACGAACTCGAAGAGCGAACCATGGAACTGATCCGTGCCGCTGCGCGTGACGACGTTGACCTGGCCGCCGCCGCTTCGTCCTGATTCCGCCGGATAGAGCGAACGCAGCACCTTGAATTCGCCTATAGCATCAACGCTCGGATAGGCCTGGATCGTCAAATTAGAACCGCGGTCAGTGATGTCCGCACCGTCAACCGTGAAGGTATTCTGACTGCTGCGTGCACCGTTGACCGAGATCTGGACCGTGTTCGCCTGGCCGTCCGGATTCGACGTACCGACATACACCTGATCTGAAAGATTCGATGAGACGCCGGGAGCGAGTGTTACGAGCTGCACGAAGTTTCGATTGTTGATCGAAAGTTCGCGAACTTGATTGCCGCTGATCGTCGTGCCGGCCGTCGGGGTGGTTGATTCGATGACGACATTCTCGGCATCAACGGTAACGACCTCATCGATCTGCCCGACCGAGAGCGTAACGTCAACTTGGCGCCGCTGGCCGACATCAACCTTTACGTCGTTATTCACGACCTTTTTGAAATTCGGCGCCTCTACCGTAACGCGATAAACGGCTACCGAAAGATTCGGTATCGAATAATTACCTGCGCTCGACGTCGTAACGGTTCGTACGACGCGGTCGCCCTGAGATGGAAGAGTAACGGTCACTGTCGCGTTCGGAACCGCCGCTCCATTGCTGTCAGAGACCGATCCCACGATCGACCCGGTGATCTCCTGGGCTGCAATGAACCCGCTCAGGCATAGAATGCCGATCGCGGTCATAAGGCCCGAAATCAATGCTCTCTTAGTCATATTTTTCTACCCTCAATTTGTGTGAATGCGGTCATCTCCAGAGCATCTACCCATAAGCAACTGTTAAGTGTTCTTGGGTTTGCTCAAATTTTCGTTATCGTATCAATCACGGTTAAAAGCCGGTTTCTCTCTCCGAACGAGAGATCCCAAAGCCCAACTAATTGCCAATGCGAAAATGAGAAACTAAAGAGTTATAACTCTAAAGTGTTTCATTTGTAAAGCAAATAAGGCACCCTTCGTCTTAAAAATTCATCAACGCCGGGTTTTGCCAATTCAGCAAGCGAGTCGGCAGTTGCTCCTTGTTTCAATGCATCAAGCAATCTCGCATTGACAAGGAGCCGTCCAAACCTATCGATCTGCCACTCGCTCGGATAAAGTTTCCGCAATGCGGCGGCGGCCGTAAGGCCGGTCCTGACCGCATCGAAGTTAGCTCGATCGGTGACGATCACATTCACGCCGCCGCACATCTCGCCCTTGAAGACCGAGGCATTCGGCGTAAACCTAACCGGCACAAAGCGCACGCCGGGCAGAACTTTCGCGTTCAGTTCCGCAGCCAAAGCGCGCCCGTCGATCCACGGAGCACCGATGACCTCGAACGGCGTGTCCGTCCCTCGTCCGACGCTTACATTCGTGGTCTCAAGAAGTCCTATGCCGGGATAAAGCGTTGCTTCGGCAAGAGAACGCATATTCGGCGACGGATTCACCCACATCTGCCCTGTCTGGTCGAACCACATCGAACGCGACCAGCCCGACATTTCGACGATGCGAAGATCCGCACCGATCTTCCGCTCGGTGTTCATCATCTTCGCGAATTCGCCGATCGTCATCCCATATCGAACGGGCACGGTGTGCGCCGCGATGAACGAAAGCTTATCTTCGTCCGCAATGGGACCTTCAACGGCATTGCCGTTTATCGGGTTCGGACGATCCAGCACGAACACGGGCTTGCCGGCCTTCGCAGCCTCTTCCAACACGTTTCGAAGAGTTGCCGTGTAGGTGTAGAATCTCGCTCCGACATCCTGGATGTCGTAAACGATCGCATCGAGATCCGCCAATTGCTCCGGCTTCGGCCGACGCGTTTCGCCATAGAGCGAATAGACCGGAAGGCCTGTTTTCGTGTCCCTCGCATCGTCGATCTTTTCCTGATCGAGTTCCCCGCGAATGCCGTGCTCGGGCGAAAAGAGTGCCGTGAGCTTCACATTCGGCGCGTCATGCAGAACGTCGATCGTCGGCTTTCCGTTGAGGTCGCGGCCGGTCTGATTGGTAACAAGTCCGATCCTCAATGTCGCCAGCTGCTTGAATCCATCACGCTCCAAAACATCGATGCCGTTGAGAACGGTTCTTTCGATACGATTAAGAGGTCTATACAAGCCGCCATACTGCATCCTGCCGAACGTCGTTACGACCTCAACATGCCGCTTGAATATTGGCAATTGAGCGGCGACCTGAGCGGAATATTCCGCCTCTGACTCGCGCACTTTCTCGATCGGCGTGTCTTCGACCGCAGCGGCCGCAAGCGTCGCGACCTTTGCGCGTATCGGCGTTACGTTGCCCTTACCACTGGGATGAACTCGATTTGAAAGGAAGATCACAAAGGTTTGCGAAACTCGGTCGATCCAAATGCTCGTGCCTGTAAATCCTGTGTGGCCGAAGGATCCGAGCGGAAAAAGTTCGCCGCGGTTCGATGAGAACGGCGTATCGATATCCCAACCGAGGCCGCGTGTATCGCCGGTGTCCGACACGACGTTCGGAGCCGTCATTCTCGCGACCGTCGATGCCGAAAGAATGCGTTTCCCGTTCAGTGTCCCGCCATTCAAAAGCATTTGGCAGAATTTTGCGAGATCGTCCGCCGTCGAAAATAACCCGGCATGCCCGGCTACACCGCCCATTCTGTACGCCGTCGGATCGTGGACCTGTCCGCGGAGAATTCTCTCGCCGGCCGCCTTGTCTCCTTCGAATTTCGAGCCAAGGTAGCTTTGTTGGCCGCGAATGTCCTCGGTCGGAGCGATCCGTCCACGAATGGATGCCGCAAGATCATCTTGCGCGAATGTTGAATTAGCGTCTGCTTCGGGCGGCCGAAAATTTATGAAGAACGTGCTGCCCATCCCCAACGCACGGAAGTTGTTTTCGGCAAACTCATCGAGTGTCTTGCCAGACAGAAGCTGCACGAGAGCACCGAGTATCTCGAAATTGATATCCGAATATACGAATTGCGTGCCGGGCAGATCTCGAAGTTTCTCTTTGTATAGTGCTTGGAGCATTCCTTCGCGTCCGCTCCATTTTTCCTTTAGATCAAAATCCGGAGCGTATCCCGAAGTATGAGTTAGCAGTTGTCGGATCGTGACGCGCTTTGCTCGTTCATCTTGGATCTCGGGGAAATACTTTCCAACTGTGTCATTCAGCCGAAGCTTCCCGTCCTCAACGAGTTTCATCACTGACGTTGTTGTGGCAACAACCTTTGTCAGGCTCGCAAGGTCAAAGATCGTATCGACCGTCATCTTCTCAACTGATGGCACGAGTGCTCGATTTCCGAACGCCTGTCTATAAACGATCTTGCCTTTGTGGCCGACGAGAACGACCGCTCCGGGCAGATCCTTTTCAGCGATCGCTTGCTCGACTGCCGGACCGATCTCAGCAAGCTTGTCGGGATTCATCCCCGCAGAACGCGGACTCGCGGCAGACGATCCCTGAGAGTAGGTTGTAACCACGGAGACGCCGAGACACAGAGCAACACAGAGCCAGAGCGAAGCCAGATAGAAACTTACTAAATTTT
>Ga0154020_10003513_pt1 | contig 18829 bp, 16 predicted proteins | sample Klosneuvirus_201_FD_109709 | JGI IMG/M metagenome (GOLD analysis project Ga0154020, IMG submission 109709) | Active sludge microbial communities from wastewater, Klosterneuburg, Austria - Klosneuvirus_20160825_MG | ecosystem: Engineered > WWTP > Aerobic digester > Activated sludge | place... | reverse complement strand
GCCCGGAAAGCAGCCGATGGCGCGCTGCGTTGCGCAACGCGGAATATGCGTAACTCGAAACACTGTGAAACTTGAAACACCGTGAAACTTGAAACACCGTGAAACTTGAAACACCGTGAAACAACAGAGAACCTGATGAAGTCGAAGGAGAAAACTGCATGAAATTTTGGGGACTGGTAGCGATTATCTTGGTGGGGGTGTTTGCCTTCGTCGTCGGTCAACGCCTGAGCGCCGATGCCGTCGGCATGGCAATCGGCGTGTTATTTGGCGTGCTGGCTGGGGTTCCTGCTGCCCTGCTCGTGTTGGCATCTGGACGCAGACGGCAAGAAGCGGAGTTCGAGCAAGACGAGGATGAGGAAATCGTGCAACCTTACGGCGCAGGACGTAGAGGCCGTAACCAAACCGCATACGGCGCGTTGCCGGCGCAGGCGCCAGTGATCGTCTTTGCGCCCCCAGCCGCGGCGCCACCCGCAGCTCCGTATGGCTATACGAATCAATACGTCGCACCGCACCCTTCCCAGCAACACGCACTGCCAGGCCCGACCGCACAGCCCGTCGATGCCAGGCGCGCGTTCAAAATTGTGGGCGAGCAGGAGGAGTGGATCACCGAGTGGTGAACGCCGACGCTAGAACGATGTATATTTCTCGTAGCCCGCCTGGGGAATTTCACTCTCAGGCGGGCGCTTTACTTCATGTGCGTCGAGACTGTACATGTCGCCATGCGCCAAAGTGTGAATCTCAACGCCCTTGATCTGAAAGGGTTGATCGAGGGGTGTATCGTACAAATTACATTCCTCAATGTGCGCCCCATCGACGATGAGTGCACTGCCGGCGCCGAAAACCTCGAGTATGCTGTTGGCATAGAGTACAACGCCGGTGTCAGGGTCAAGCGCAACACCGATCAAGAAGGGATTATAGGCGACTGCGGTCAACAAGCGCGGCAGATGCGTCCGAATGTTCGTCCCCGCCTCCCCGTCGCAATCGACAGTCATCCGGTTGACAATGCCGAGTCCTGGTGCAAAGCGAATCAGCGCAGGGGTGAGAGGTGATTCTGCGCCGGCTGGGGCGTCCGCGGCGACGACCATGTGCTGGCTCATGACCGCGCCGCCCTGACCCACCCCACAGATGACGCGGCCACGTGCATTGACGCGGCGGATGGATTGAGCAACTGGCGTGCCGCCAAGCAGCCCCACGAAACGCAATGGGTTGCCATCTGTGATCAGGATGCCGGTGGCGCTTTCGACCAGATTGACCAGCGTAGGATCGTGTGCAGCGCGACGGTCATCGGCGCGCAACAGTTCGACCCACTCCACTTCTGCAGCAACCAGCCACCGGCGAAAACGTTCGGCGTGGATAGCGTCAGATGCTGCGGTGGACACGATCAAAATGCGGGCGCCATAGCCGCCCGCTTCGTCCCAGAAACTCTGTAACATGCGGGCAAAGGGTTGCTCCTCGGTAAGCGGCCCCATGAACATGATCGGGCCGCGCGTGAATCCAGGTGGCACGGGTGCAGGCATGTGGTTATTCTCCTTCTTGTAAACCAATCGTGCTGATGAATGCGGCGGTCGCCTGCTTACTGTGCACTTTCTAGCTGTGCACTTTCCAACTTTCCACTTTCCGGCTCTAAAAAATGCAGGGAGCTAAGCAGGCTACGGAATAATTGTTCGGTTTCAGCGCCGTCAGCCTGATGGGCAAGCGTCGCCAGCAACAGTTGAGAGCCGCTCGCGTCCAGCATGGCAGCCTGATAGCCGTCCACTTCTCCGGCAGGCGTCGCCATCGAGTAGTGGACAAAAGCAGCCGGCAAGCCATCGCGACGGAGGTCGGCGTCCAAGCGGGCGGTGATATCACGGACGCCCTGTGCGTCGGAAAATTGTTCTGTTACATCGAGCAAATACTGCTGCAAAGAGAGGTCGTTGCGCGGCAAGGCGGCGATGCTGAAACGCATCGGGCTCTGCTCAAAAGTTGCACCACCCTGCCAGGCCACCACCAGCGGCGCCAAATACACCATCTCCGCAGGCTGCTCGCCCGTCCACACTTGGGTTGTGTATTGCCAGTCTGCGGGCAGCGTCAATGTAAAAAGGTCGGTGGCAACCACGCCGCCGGTCATCGCAGCAACTTTGTCGCCGGCGTGTGCGGTGCCCATCGGCGTCGCCACCGGTGCAAGCTCGGCGGCTGGCGGGGCGGGGCGAGTCGCAGCCCAGCCCATAAAACCCAACGCGGCCAGCACCAACATGCCAACGACGACAAGCACCAGGTTCTGTCTTTGCATGGGTCGTTCCTTCGAGCAGGATGCTTACGCTTGTGACGATGGACAGAGCCGGCGGATCGCGCAAGCGATGCAATTGGGTTTACGCGCGTCGCAGACGCGACGCCCATGAAAAATCAGGAGGTGCGAGAGGTCGATCCACTGATCGCGTGGGGTGATTGCCATCAAATCTCGCTCAATTTTCTCGGGGTCATTTTGAGTGCTCAGCGCCAGTCGCTGCGCCAGCCGCCTGACATGCGTATCGACCACGATGCCGTCGCCGATCTGGTAGGCCGTGCCCAACACCACATTGGCGGTCTTGCGCGCTACGCCGGCCAGTGTGAGCAGATCCGCCATATTGTCAGGCACCACGCCATCGTATGTCTGGACGATCCGCTGGCATGATTCCTGGATGTTTTTGGCTTTGTTGCGATAGAACCCAGTGGAATGGATCATCTCCTCCACTTCGGTGCGGTCCGCCTCGGCAAACGCGCGTGCGTCCGGATACCTGGCAAAGAGCGCAGGGGTCACTTTGTTGACGCGTTCATCCGTACATTGCGCCGACAGAATCGTGGCAACCAACAATTCCAGCGGGCTGCGATGGTGGAGCGCACATTGCGCATCGGGATGTTCGGCGTGGAGCAGCGCAAGGATCGGGCCGATCCGTTCGGTCGCAGGGGCGGCGGCGGTCAATTCCGTGCTCATAGCATAGCTTCCTTCACCAAAAATCAGGAATAGATCGGCTCGGTGCGCACGCGATAGTCCGAATCGTCGATGCGTTGCCAGGGATAGTGAATGAAATCCTCAGTTACCTGCACGTAATGTTCTGGTTCATCTTCGGTGAAGACGCTGCTTTCCTTTTTCCAGTGCAGCACGGCGATCTCAGGGTAGCCGCCAGCAATTTCGATGCGGCCTTTGACCGCCATAACGGTGCGTCCGCGATACCACAAGTTGTCCACGACCAGGATTTTGCGGTCGCGCAGGCGGTCGTCAGAAGGGAACTGCACAAAACGCGGCCAACTCAATGTCGTCCGCTGGCTTGGGTTCTCGGGGAAAAGCACCGCGGCCGTCAGCACTTCCTTCATTTTCAACGCCTCGGCAATCATGCCGCCCGGAATAATGCCGCCGCGCGTGATCGACAAAATTGCATCATACGGTGTGTTCAGTTTGAAGATCAACTGACTGACCAGTTCCTCCAACTCACTCCAAGAAAGGTAAACATGTTTCATGGGTTTTGCTCCACTGTGTAGGGCGGCGCCAATTTCAGACGACCTTTATCGCGCGCGATGACTTTTGATCGCGCAGGCAAGCGCGCTGACTAACGCGCAGACGGAAACGCAGTCCACAGGGCAATATCAGCCGCTAATTGGCTGGTTAAATGGTGCGCGGTCGTCACAAAGCGATTTTCACCCGAAACGACAGTTATCGCAACATCGGAGACTGCCAATGACAGATGTGGCGGCGCCGACAATTGGATCCGATAGCTGCCTGGCGCCACATTCCACAGCCGGAACTCGCCGCGCGGGTCGGATTCCGTCATAGCAACAACTGTCCCGCCGGCTGTCAGCAGGGTGGCCTGCACCCCCGGATACCGCACGTTGCCGGCGATCCAGGCAACGCCGCCCGGCCAGACGCGCACCAACACGGGATCATGGTCGCTGGCGTGGAAGACATTATCAACCGCAGGCGCGATGGGCGCTGCATGGTCGGCGCTGATACGCAGCGGCTGCACCTCGCCGATCAGACCCGTCAAAGCAGGAGTGACCAACAGGTGATCCAGCGTTTGGCTGGCGCCGTTGAAAATATAGGTGTAGCGACTCAACTGCGGCAGACGATCGTAGAGATGCACCAGATCCGGTTCAGGCGCGGTTTGCACCGTTGTGACCGGTGCGCTGCCATAGTAATCGTTGAGATCACCCAGCACGACAACCGCCGCATTCGCATCTTCCGCCAGCCGCGCTTGCACCAGCGCTGCCACCTGCTGCGCCTGCACGACCCGCCGCGGCAAATTCGCAGCCTCATCGCCCGCCTTGCTCTTCCAGTGGTTGACGACCACCGTGAGCGAAAACGGCTCCCCCCACATCCCTTGCACGGATAGATCGACCAGCAACGGGGCGCGGTCAAACAACGGGTATTCACCTGCCGGGCAAACGCCAGGATCGATGACCTCATAGTCAACCGGCGAGCAGGCTTGCGGGCTTTGTGCGGCAAGCACTTGCACATGATCCGTGCGCGTCAGCAGGGCATTCGTTAGCGGGAATTCAAGATTGTTGCTCTGCGGGCCAGGCAGCGCCGTCGCCATATAAGGCAGGCCATACTCGTTGGTAAGCAGCGTCGCCAGCAACTCGACGTCGCGCGGTTGACCAGCTTCTTGCAGCCCAATCACCGTGCAGCCGGCAAGCCAATCGGCAATCGCGGCCGCGCGTCGCCGCAATTCGTGGTCATAGTCAGCCGGGTCGGGGTGTTGTGCAGAGCCGCTGCCCATCCCCATCAAGTTGTACGAGCAGAGCGTAAACTCCATGTCGCTGGCCGGCGTGGCTTTAGCCGGCGTTCTTTCGGCGCCGCTCACCATTTCGACCCGGCTGCCGGGCAGCAGTAACAGTTGATACTTCCCAAAATTGTAGTCGAGAATCGCTGCTGCGGGTGCGCCATCCGCCGCGGTGATGCGCACGCGATCGCCGTGATTGAGATCCGGCAGGGGAACGCCCAGCGCGCCGCTTACGTAGAGTAATTGCGCCTGTTCAATCGCCTCATCGAAAAAGACGCGGCCATCACTCAGATAAGGTTGAATCGATGCCGGCGCCAGCGCCATTTCAGCTTCGCCGCTGGCATAGCGTTTGGTCGGCCCGTGCACGACGCCTTCCAGCCGCGGCAGCAAGACCAACATGCCCTCCAGCGCCTCGTAGCGCTGCGACGGATGTTCGCCATAGCGCACTGTGGGCAACGGCGCCGGCGCAATCGTCAGCGTCCGGCAGAGCGAGGAAGGCTCGATGGCTTTGACGCGGGAGAGTTCAGTCTTTTCATAAAACTCATCGACCAGTGCGTCGCGCACGACGACGCAGGCGCCAGGCTGTACAACCGGCCGCTGGCGCGTATAGACGTAGATGCCGTCACTCGTCTCGGTGCGGCCATCGCCGGTGGGGTCTTGTAAGTAGAAGCCTTCCAACCCGACCGCAGTAACGATGCCCAGGCTGTCGATGTAACGGCCAGCTTGTGCGGTGGACGCACCCTCGCCTTGCAGCAGATAGACCGGGATCGGTTCGCCATCCTGGGCCGCGATAACTGCCGGCGCGGCCCAGGGCAGCGCCGCCAACAATACAATAAGCCACGAACGAAAAAATTTGGTCACGGAAGCTGACTCACCTTTCTGTGGTCTGTGTGTGCCCGTCATTGTACTATGCTAAGATAGCGCTTGTCATGCGTCATGCGTCCAGGGTCATTTCTTTTCACCCACACAAGGGAGCGTTATTTCGACTATGGCCAAGATCAGAATTTCGGTCATCTTTCTGTGTATTTGCCTAAGCGTCACAGGGGTAGCGCCCCACACCGCCAGCGCACAGCCCGACGCGCCGTGGCAGACAGCTCCAGCCGCGGCGTACGTGATCGAGTTGGACGCGCCCGCCGCGGCGGAGTTTCTGATGCAGCGTCAGCAGGAGGGCGTCGCCGCGGCCAGCGCCGCTGCCGCGACCCAGCAGTATATCGCCGATCTCGACCAGGTGCAGCAAGGGATGCTCCCCAGCCTGGCGCGTGTGGGCGCGCCCGTGCTCTATCGCACACAGCGCGTCTACAACGGCATTGCGGTGCTGGCGACGCCCGCGCAAGCTGACGCGTTGGCCGCGCTGCCGGGCGTGAAAACGCTGCACCGCATGGTAAGCAAGACGCCCGACACCGCGTCCAGCGTGCCTTTCCTGGGCGCGCCGGCGTTGTGGCAAGGCTTCGACCGCATACCAGCCGTGCGCGGGGAAGGGATGCGCATTGCCGTCATCGACACCGGCGTTGACTATCTGCACGTGGATTTCGGTGGCCCAGGCGTCGGGTACGCGCAGAACGACAGAACCCGCAGCGGCGATGTCCCCGGCTTCCCCAGCGCAAAGGTGGTGGATGGTTATGACTTTGTGGGGGATGCTTATAACGCCGACCCGCGCAGCGCCACCTACAACCCGATCCCAGCTCCGGATCCAGACCCGATGGATTGCTACGGGCATGGCACCCATGTGGCAGGCATTGCCGCTGGCTATGGCGTGACGCAGGCGCAGCAGCCGTATTCAGGGCCGTGGGACGCCACCACGGACTTCGGCAATTTTCGCATCGGGCCGGGGGTTGCACCGCTGGCGCAGATCGTTGCGCTGAAGGTTTTCGGCTGCTCCGGCGCTTCCGACGTGGTCGATCTCGCGCTCGAATGGGCCGTCGATCCTGACGGCGACGGTGATTTCTCCGACCGCGTCGATGTGATCAATCTGTCGCTTGGCTCGCCCCTGGGCGATCTCCAGGATACAACCACTATTGCCGCCAATCATGCCGCGGCCATAGGTGTTGTCGTCGTAGCCTCAGCGGGCAATACGTCCGACTATCGCTTCGTGGTGGGCAGCCCATCCAACGCCGACCGCGCCGTGAGCGTCGCCGCCACCCAACATGGTGTGCTGCGCCCGCCCAGTGGTGCAGCACAGCGAGTGGACACTATCGCCGCGTTTTCCTCGCGCGGCCCGCGCGTCGGCGACGCCTTGCTCAAGCCGGATCTGGCCGCACCCGGCGCCGGCATTACATCGGCGGCCTCCGGCACAGGCGCGGGTGCGTTGTCGTTTTCCGGCACATCGATGGCCGCGCCCCATGTGGCCGGCGCGCTTGCTCTCCTCCGCCAACTTCATCCCACATGGAGCAGCGAAGAGATCAAAGCGCTGGCGATGAACACAGCCTATCCGCTGGTGCGGAGCGGCCTTTCGCCCACCTCTACGCTCTATGCGCCCAGTCGCACCGGTGCGGGACGGGTCGATCTGCCCGCGGCCGCGCGCGCGCAAAGTGTGGCGTACGCGGCCGCACAGCCTGGCCGCGTCTCACTGAGCTTTGGCATGCCGGAAGTGCTGGACGCTTACACATCGGCGCAGCAATTGCACGTCGTCAATCATGCAGAGCAAGCACTCTCCTATATGCTCAGTTACTTTGCCGTGACCGCGATGCCGGGCGTCACTGTGACGTTGCCGCTCACGCAGATCACCGCACCTGCCGGCGGCGCGCTCGATGTCCCGGTCATTCTACGCGCCGACGCAAGCGAGATGGGGCGCGCCACACCGCCCAACGTAGGCGAAAGCATCGCATCCGGTCGCCCCTGGTTCGACGAAGCAAGCGGGCATATCCTGCTGTGGCCATCCAATGGCGTCTGGCAGGCGGTGTTGTCCGGCGCCGCCGCAACAGCTCCGTCAGGCTTTGCCGAGTTCGCCTATCAGCCCGCCACGCATACTCTGACTTACACCCTTGCCATCACCGGCATGGCGCCCACCAGCGTGACCAATATCACATTGCGCGCCGGTCAACTCAGCGATGCTGATGCGCTGCTCTATACTCTGTACACCAGCAGCGAGGGCGCGCTTTCCTTCCCGGCGACAGGCGAACTGCCATTCAAACCAGAGCATGAGTTGCTGCTCGCCGCCAATGAGCTTTCTGTCGAAATCAGCGATGACGAAGCGCCGGCTGATTCAATACACGGGCAACTTATGGCGACAATGCCGATCTTGCACACACCGCTGCACGCGGCCCCGCGCCCGGTGGCGGCAATGCACGCCGCGCCCGCGCGCGTCGAAATGAAGCTAGATGCAGCGGCGTCGATCACATTAACCGGGCGCGCCTTGCTGGGCAGCAGCCCACCCACCGATGTGACGTCGGTGGCAAACGTTTTTCAGCTTGAGTTGCAAAGCCCCAATCGTCGCCCGCCCGAACTGCCAGCCGAGGCGCCGGATCTTTACGATGCAGCCGACATCAGCCATGTAGGGATTGCCACTGACTTTGCGAGCGTGGGCGCCCAGGATGCGTTGCTCTATTTCGGCGTGGCGACGCATGAACCCTGGTCGTCGCCCAATCTGGTGCGGTTCGATGTGTGGCTGGATATCGATGGGGATGACGCCGCCGATTTCCGTCTGTTCAACAGCAGCCGCGAAGGATATACGACCGATGCGTTGATTGGGGATAGTTTTGTGAGTGTACTCGAAAATCTGCGTACAGGCCGGCGCGTCGTACAACTGCCGCTCAACGGAGCAGGGCCAGGAGACCTGGACATGCGACCCTTCCAGAGCCGAGTGATGGTGCTGCCGGTGCGCGTGGCCGATCTGGGGCTGATCCCTGGGCAGAGCGTATTCGCCTATACGATCAGAAGCTATCACCGTGCGCTCGGAGACGGGCCAGGAGATGTCATCGACCACACGCCGCCGCGACAATTTGACCTGGCGCATCCAGCGTTGGATGTGACGCACGGTGGCAGTCATGCGCTCTTGATCGACGACAGAGATGGCATCGTCTTATCGCTGCAGTTGGATGCGACCGGCTATGCCCAGCAGAGACCTGGCGGCCTGCTATTATTTCATCATCATAACCGGGTCGAGGAACAGGTGGAGGTGGTGAACGTGCGCTTTACATGGCCGGCTATCCTTTATCTACCCTTGATAGGAGAGTAACCACACACAACGCCATGACCTGTCCGGCTGACGCACCTTCTTACGCATCACGAATTACGCATCACCAGAATGCTACCCAGCAAACAGGATGCGCCCACAGCTTGGGCAAAAGATCGGATTGCCCTCCTGGATATTGGCGTTGCTGACGACGCCTGTTGGCAATGACATGTTGCATGCGCCACACGTGCCATGTTGGACGGCCGCCACCGCCACCCCGGCCTTGCGTTGAGCGATCTGCGCGTAAAGCTCCAGCGCGTCGGCGTCCAGCCGCTCGGTCACATTCTGCCGCTGCTGCTTCAACTGGGCATACATGCGCTTGAACTTGGCTTCTTCTTGCTGAAATGTCCCCTGCGCGACCTGGGTAGACGCTTCAACTTGCGCCAACGTCACGCGCTGTTCACCCAGGCGTGCTTCGGTCTCCTCGCGCAGTTGCAATGTAGTCAGAGCAACATCTTCAACCTGGGCGCGCTGCCGCTTCATCGAATCAATGCTGGCCTGCAGTGCTTCCAGCTCCTTTGCATTGCGCACTTCTCCACTCATCAGGCGATGTTCGCTTTCTGTGATGCGTGCGGCAAGCTGCTGTCCGTTCAGTTCGGCGTCGAGCTGGCGTGCGTGCAACTGCTCCATCTCCGTTTGCGCCGTTTCCACCGCGGTGCGCGCCTGGCGCAATTCATCCGACTCGGCCAGCTTGCGGCGAATCTGCGCCACGCGACGGCGCACTTTCTCCAGATTGACATCGATCTTTTGTAATTCGTAGAGTCTGGCAATATCCATAGCGCGACCCTTTCTTGAGAGGCTAATTGAATTGATTATAGCACCCGCCCCCTATCAACAAGAAATGCCCCGGAAACAAAGACGATCAATCCCTCGCAACCGTGCAACTTGGGTGGGGTTCACCGCCGATGGTATACTCAATAATTGTGGAATCGACCGGGACCGACCCGCTTCATTCCAATTTGCGTCAAAGGTTATTTTCACAGGAGTGATTACATAGCATGTCAAGGTATCCATCCAATCGCGGCAGTGAAAGCTTTATGGAATTTGCCTTGATGATCATCTTGCTGGCGATCGTGATGCTGGCGATCCTGCTGATCGTAGGCGACAGCGTCCGCGAATTTTTCAACGACATCGGCATCCGCTGGTCGCTCTTTGGCGGCCAAGGGTTGTGGACGCCGCTGCGACTGCCCTGGATTTTGACGTACAGGCAGCTATGATCGATCTTCAGCGCGCGAGTGGCGCCATGAGCACCTGGGCTGCTGCCGGCGTCGATTTTCTGTTTCCGCCGCGCTGTGCAGGGTGCGGGCGCGCGGGCCAGCGCATCTGTGCACACTGCGCCCAACTGGTGACGCCGACCCCCGCGACCATCTGTGAGCGTTGCGGCCGCGTGCAATCGGCCCGCGTCCAGCAATGCAGCCAGTGCGCAGATGGGACAGATTTTCCCTTGTATTGCGTACGCGCCGCCGCCCTGCACATCTCCCCTTTGCGGGAATGGATCCACCTTCTGAAATACGAGGGGCGGCGCGATCTGGGCATCCTGCTCGCGCGCTATCTGACGGCCGCGCTGGCTGCCCCGGATTGGGCGGCTGTTTGCGCGCAGTTAGACGGCGTCATCCCGGCGCCGCTGCACGCTGAACGCTTGCGCGAGCGTGGCTACAATCAGGCCGAACTGCTCGCGGTTGGGCTGTGTCGTCAGACAGGGCTGCCGCTGCACACCGATTTGCTGCGTCGCGAAAAATTGACGCGGTCGCAAGTCGGGCTGAATGCCGCCGAGCGCAAGGCAAATGTAGAAGCTGCGTTCGTCGCCGCACCTGCCTGTCGCGGGCTGCGCTTGCTGTTGATCGACGATGTCTACACCACCGGCGCCACCTTGCGCGCCTGCGCTCATGCTCTGCTCGACGCCGGCGCCACCCAAGTTTCTGCTTTGACCCTGGCCCTACCCACTCACATAGATCCATCGATGACCCATGACTTATCCCATTCCTGACCAACTCATCCGCGCGCTCCACACAGCGGCCAAGATCCTGTGCGTCAGCCATGTCAACGCCGACGGCGATGCTTACGGCAGCGTACTGGGCATGACGCATATCCTGACCCGCATCGGGAAACAGGTCACTGCTGCGATGCCCGACCCTGTCATTCCCGACTTTTCTTTTCTGCCTGGCGCCGACGCGATTATCAAACCAGACGCGGTTGCCGACGATTACGACCTGATCGTCTGTCTCGATATGTCCAGTGCGGATCGCATGGGTGCGGTCTTCGACCCGGTGCGCCACGACGCCATCCCGCTCGTCGTCATCGACCATCACATCACCAATACCAACTTTGGCCAGGTGAATTGGGTCGAGGCCGGCTGTGCAGCCACAAGCCAGATGCTCGTGTCCCTGGCCGGCGCGCTCGGCGTCGAGCTCGACCAGCAGATCGCCCAATGTCTGCTGACTGGCATCGTGACCGATACGCTCTGCTTTCGTACGAGCAACACCACACCTGAAGTGCTCGAAGCCGCCATGCACCTCCAACGCAGTGGCGTCAATCTCGCCGATACCGTGCGTCGCACGCTCAACCGCGCGCCATTCAGCACCTTGCCGCTATGGGCCGCCGTGCTGGCCGATGCGCGCTTGCAGGAAGGCGTCGTGTGGGTGACGGTCAGCCAGGCCCAATTACGCGCGGCGGGGCACGCCGACGACGATTCACGGCTCAACAGCATCCTGGCCTCCATCAACGAAGCCGACACAAGCGCCATCTTCACAGAGAAGATCACCGAGCAGGGAGAGCGGACCGTCGAATGCAGCTTCCGGGCCAAGCCAGGCTTTGCAGTTGGTGATCTGGCCTTGCGGCTGGGCGGTGGTGGGCACGCGCCAGCCAGCGGCTGCACATTGGCCGGCGCGCTCGACGAAGTTGTCGCCTGCGTTGTACCGATGATGATCGAGGAACGCCGCCGTCAAGCAGACGCGGAGCAGCGCGCGTGAGCACGGAAAACCGACCGTTGGATGGATTGCTTGTGGTGGACAAACCCGGCCGCGAGGATCTCGTCCCGATCCCCATGCAGGAGTTCATTACAACGCCGCCGGCGCGTTCAAATCCGCTGAATCTGTTCACCAGCCACGACATCGTCGCGCGGGTGCGACGGTGGAGCGGACAACGGCGCATCGGACACACAGGCACACTCGACCCGCTGGCAAGCGGGCTGCTCTTGCTCTGTCTAGGCAGCGCCACACGTCTGGTCGAATATTATCAGCATCAGCCCAAACGCTATCGCGCGGTGATCACCCTCGGCGGCGTGACCGACACCTACGATGCCGCCGGCCGGCTGCTTGAACAGTTCGCGCTTCCAACGCTCGCCAGCGATGACATCGAACGCGCGCTCGCACCGTTGCGTGGCGTCGTCGCACAACAGGCGCCGCGTTTTTCCGCCATCAAACAGGAAGGAAAAACGCTCTATCGCCTCGCGCGTCGCGGGGAAACGGTCGAGCCGCCGACGCGCACCGTCACCTTCTCCACGATCGACCTGCTGAGTTTTACACCGCCCGACCGCGTCACGCTGCGCGTCGAATGTTCGGCGGGCGCTTACATCCGCAGCCTGGCGCATGACCTGGGCGTGGCGCTGAACACAGGCGCCTATCTGCAGGCGCTGCGCCGTGAAACAGTGGGAGCCTTCACCCTGGCCGAAGCGCACTCGCTGGAAGCGATCGAAGCCGCCGGCCACGCCGGGCAGCTCGACGCGCTGTTGCTGCCGCTCGGCGACCGCCTGCCGCTGCCCCGCCATCACCTCGACCAGGAAGCATTGCGACGGCTCGGCTTCGGCCAGATCGTTGTGCTGCCACACACCGCGTGTGAAGCCGAGCGGTCACTAGCGGCCGCGGTGGATGATGCTGGGGCGTTAGTCGGCATTATGCGGCGGCTGAGCGCGGCGGAGGCGCAACCAGGGTGGTGTTGGAAAGCAGAAAAATGGCTGCAATAAAGCCTCACACACAGAAATGACGGGCATGCGCACCTTTGACGAACTTCGCAAGGCACAGATCGATGGGCCTACCCTGCTGACGATCGGCAACTTTGACGGCATCCACCGCGGGCATCAGGCGTTGCTGCTGCACATTCAGCGCCTCGCAACGGAGATGGCCGCCGCGTGTGCCACGCCGGTCAACACCGCCATGCTCACCTTCGACCCGCATCCCGTGCACGTGTTGCGGCCGGACGCGCCCCACTTTCTGCTCACGACGCCGATGGAGCGGCTTGAACTGGCCGCGGCGCTTGGCCTCACGCACGGCGTGATCCATCCCTTCAATCTCGAAACCGCGCAACTGACGCCGCGCGCATTTGTAGAACTGCTCAAGCAGCATCTGGGATTGGCCGTCCTGGTGGTCGGGCCAGATTTTGCGCTGGGACGCAACCGCGCGGGCGATATTCCAACGCTGCGCGCCCTGGGCGATGAATTCCACTTCACCGTCGAGGTGATCGAGCCGGTCATAGATGGCGAACAAGCTGCCGGCGGTGAGCAGGTTGGCGGCGACAAGATCATGCGCAGCAGTCACATCCGCGAACTCCTGCGCGCGGGCGCGGTCGATCGCGCGGCCGCGCTGCTGGGGCGGCCCTATCGCGTGAGCGGCATTGTCGAACACGGCGACCAGCGCGGGCGGCAGGTCGGCATTCCCACCGCCAATCTACGCACCGCGCCCGACAAATTGCTGCCCGCGGACGGCGTCTACGCCACGCGCACCTTGCTCGCGGGGTTTGATGGCGTGCAGAGCTTTTACAGCGCCACCAACGTCGGCGTCCGGCCCACGGTTGACGGCCTCCATCGTCGCGTGGAGACGCACATTCTCGACTTCCCTCCGCCCAGACAAGTGGACGATCTCTATGGCCGCGCGCTTGCCGTGGATTTTCTGTTCCGGCTGCGCGGAGAAAAACGCTTTGCCAACGTTGCCGAGCTGGTAGCGCAGATTCACATCGACGTTGCCCAGGCGCGCGCATTGTTTGCTGACGACGCGTCCGCGAGCGAGACGCCCGCGCGCTTAGAGGCGCGGCGCAAGTCCTGATCGTCGAGGAAGGGAGATGGCGGGGAGTTTTCCGGCCATCTCGCATCAAAAATTTCCGGCTGTGTTAACGCAAGCCGGCAAGAGGTTAAATCGTCTTATGGGTACTCGATTTCGTTTTCTGTGGGTTCTTCTGCTTTCACTGAGCCTGCTCGCAGGCTGTACGGCCACTACGCCCATTGTCCTGAGCGGCGGCCCCAAACCACCGATGCTTGACCCAAACCTGCTGGGTCGCCCGAACCGCAACATCCAATTTATCACCGATCTGGCGGCGCTGCAGGCGTGCATCGACGCGGGCGCGTCCGCCTTTGGCGCCACGCTGCAAACGACCAACGTGCGCAGCGCGGCGGATATTGACGCGTGTCGCGTCGGCCGGCTTGCCCGCGGCACGCTGGTGGAGATCGTCGGCTACACGTCAGTCGAGCCGGTGGCGCAGGCCGCAACGCCGGCCCTGAATCTGCCCACGCCGACGCCGATCCCCCAAGCGCCGCTAGGCCCCCAGGTGGGCTATGTCGAGGACATCCAGCCTCTGTTTGAGCGCAGTTGTTCGGCGTGTCACAGCGCGGCGGCGCGCACGATGGGGTTGCAGACAACCGCCTACCGCGCATTGATGGAAGGCAGCCTCAATGGGCCGGTTGTGACGCCCGGAGACCCGGAAGCCTCCAAGCTGTGGCAGATGGTGGGCGCAGGCAAGATGCCGCTAACCGGCCCATTGCCGCCCGCACAGCAGCGCATCGTCTACGCCTGGATCAAGGAAGGCGCGGCTGAGCGGCGCGCGTCCAAGCCTTCGCCCCAGGTTGCGGCGAGTGCGCCGCCAAATAACGCTGCGTCTGCGCCGGTGGCGAGCACCTGGCTGACGATTGGCCCGGGTGCGGAACTGGATGCGGTGCCGGATGCGTGTGAAGCTGCCAGCGACCTGGCAACGTTGGTCAGCAGCGACCTGATTCTGCCCGTCAGTTGTGGCGCGATCCCGAACGAAGCCGATCTGGCCAGCATCCTCTCCAAAGTGGGGCTACGTCCTGCGGTTGCGGCAAGTAACCAGGCGAGTAGTGGGCAAGCAGGCGGTGGACAGACAGCCGCCACGACTGCCAGCAGCCAGACCACTGACGCGGACGCCACCACCGCCACGACAGCCGATGCTGGAACATCCCTGGAAACTGAAGACGAAGTGCAGGTTGCAGCCGCACCCGCGGCTCCAGCCGCCGCAGCGCCGCGCGTCGGCGCCACGGTCAACGCCGGCGCGGCCGGCATTCGCGCCGCCGCGCTTGGCGTGCCCGCGGCCACGGAGGACGATCCTTACATGACGCCGCGCGGCGGGTTCTGTCTCGACCGGCGTTTGCCAAATAACGAGCGCGGCATTACGGCCATCACATTTGCCCCCGACGGGCGCATGTTCCTGGCGCTGGACAGCAGCCTGACCGGCGAGGTCGACCCGCTCATCCTGTACGACGCCTATCACCCCAGCCGCTCGGTGGCGACTTATGACTGGGTCAACAACAACACCAAATACGAAGAAATCTTCGTCGAGTCCACCCGCATCACCGGGATGGATTACGCTGACGGTGCGCTCTATCTGAGCCGGGCAGGCGAGGTGGGGCGCATCCCCGACGGCGGCGGCTACGAGAAGCTGGCCGACGGCTTTGCCGTGCAGAGCCAGCTCTTCCACGCCAACAACGGCATTGTCATCAGCAATGGCTGGGTCTATGTATCCGCGGGCGGCGTGCGCGATGGCTATGTCGAAGGCCCCATCGTCGGCATAGGTGAGGATGGCGCACAGCAGATCGTCTCCGGCGGCAACCCGTACGCCGCGCGCATCGTGCGCGCACCGCTGGGCGATCTGCTCGGCCAGCGCAGCATCGCCGCGTTCTCGACCGCGGCGCGCGGGGTGCGCAACCCCTACGGCATCACCAGCGACCCGGCCGGGCGCATCTGGTTTACAGATAACGGCGCCACCAACGTCCCCGACGAGATCAGCGCGGGCGACGAAGTCAACCTGCTCGACCCCGGCGCCATCGGCGGCGGCGAAGGCGCGACGCCTTACTTCGGCTTTCCGCTGGCTTTGAGCGGCGCGCCGCCGGATTGGTACACCGGCCCCGTCGCCGCGCTGGTGAACTCCGCCGCGCCAACCGGCATCACCTGGGCGTATGACACCATCTACTTTGGCGTTTATGGGCGCTATCCCGGCCTCTATCGTCTGGGACGCAACGCGGACGGCGCTGTGATCCCCGAACGCATCCTGCATGGCTGGCCGGTGCTGGCTGTGACCACCGCGCCGGACGGCGCGATCTGGATCGGCCTGGGCAACGGCGGCCTGTACCGGATCACGCCGGGCTGTAGCAATTAACGGAGCAAAGTCGCCAAAAGCCGAGTTTCTTAAAGAAACTCGGCTTTTCATTCCAGGCATTGGAGTTTCATGCGCTACCTTTTTGTCTCCGCCCAGCTTGCCGGCCATCTGGACTGGGGTGGCTATCTCGCCACGGCGACTGCGCTGCAACAGCGCGGGCACGAGGTGACGTGGGCTTCGGGTCCCGCAGTTGCGCCGCTGGTGGAAGCGACCAAGCTATCCTTTGCTCCGCTCGCCGAGACCGGCTGGCGCTGGCCGCCGCCCCCGCCGTTGACACGCCCGGCTGACCTGTCAGACGAGGCGTGGCGTCAGGTGCGGGGAGAACGTGCGCTCGACCAGTGGCTCGACCCGCCGCGCGTCGAGGCCGCGGTTGCAGCGCTGCACGCCGTAGCCAGCGACGTGCAGCCCGACGTGGTCGTGAGCGAGATGTTCGTGGCCGCGGCGGGGGTTGTCGCTGAACGCATCAACAAACCGCTGGTCGTGGCGGGCTGGCCGGCGGTGGCGCCCCACAGCACGGCGGGTGATGCGTTGACGCAGATGGCGCGTCAACGGCTGGAGCGTCTGCTGGCGACGACAGGTTGCGGCGGCGTCAACTTCACGGCAGAGGGGCCGCCAGCGTTGCGTTCGCCCCATCTCCACCTGGCCTATTGGACGGCACGCTGGTACGCCGGTCTGCCGTTGCTGCCGCAGACGCGGTGCGTCGGCGGGCTGCCACTGGCCGAGTTGCCTGTCAACCCCACACTCCCCGCGTCCGACGACCTGCCCTGGGTGGTCATCACCCTCGGCACGACCTTCAACCGCGACCCAGCCTTTTTTGTGGCTGCCGCACACGCCGCGCATCAGCTTGGCTGTCTGCCGATCTTGCTGTTGGGTCGCACGCCCGACCCGGCCGGCGACGACCGCTGGCTGGAGCGGCTGCCTCCCACCGCCATCGTGCGCGACCGCGCCGATTTCCGCACGCTGCTGCCCTACGCCGCCGCGGCGATCCATCACGGCGGCGCCGGGACCACCCATGCCCTGGCGCGCGCCGCGCTGCCGCAGATCGTCGTTCCGCACGCGGCGGATCAGATCCACCAGGCGCAGGGGCTGACGCGCACCGGCGCCGGTCTTCACCTGCCGCCGAAAACGGTGACGGTGGCACGGCTGGTAGAGGCGTTAGCTGCCATCCTGCCCGATTGGTCGCCAGTGCGCGCGCAGGCAGCCGTCCTGGCGGAGGAGATGGCAGCGCTGGGTGGGGCGCCGGCCGCGGCCACCTTGTTGGAGACGCTTCCGAGAATGACTTCCTAGCTGGGTTGTACGGTAAATAAGTAGTTGCGGCGTGTGGCAAGCATGTAGGACGATTTGTTGCAGAGAAAGCACAAAGTAGCCTTTGTGCTTTCTCTGCAAACCTCTACTACTCTGCGCCGAGAATGTACTATTTCAAGTTAGTCGCCTACAGCCAACCTAAAACTGTGCGTTGTATCCCTCAGCTTCCCACATTACAGCCAGGCCGGTGGCAGAATCTCCGGGTGCTGACGCAGAACCAGGCGCGCCTCGGCTTTGAGCTGCTGCACCATGCGCCGCAGTTCACGCGCCGCCTCATCACGGACACGCGTCGTCTGAACCGCCTGTTCCTGCGCGTTCTGTCGCGCCAGCCACACCGCCTCAACCGCGTTCACTGCCTCCACCGACGCCGCCAGCCGCTCGCTCCCCAGTGTTGCGCTTGCCAACAGCGACGCATAAGGCTCCTTCCTCGCCATCGTCAGCGTCTCGCACGCCAACAGGTAGAAGCTTTCCGTTTTGTTGGGGATGCGCCCGTTCAGCCCCAATGCAATGCGTCCCTCCGGAGACTGCACCAGCGTGCGCGCCACCTCACGCAAGGCCGTGTAGTCACTGCGTGCGTGGGCGATCGCGGCTGCCACCCGGCCATGATGCACCGCCACATTCGCCATCGCCTCACGGCGCGCCAGGATAGCCTCTTGCAGCGAAGCAATCTGCGCCCGAATCGTTGCGATATACTCTGCCGTGACGCCATTCGCCTCCAGCAGCAGATGCAAGTTCGGATTCCCACCCTCCACCCCGGCCAACATCGAAATGGCCAGGGCAATCAGATATTGCAGATCGATGCGCTGCTCATTATGCGGTTTGCTGGGTGCAGCCCGCGCCACGCCTTCTCCTTCCATCTCCTCGATGGATGCGGGAAAGACCGCCATTGACGGCAGTGGCGCAAGCGACGCTGACCCGTTGCTCGTCAACGTCACCCCATTAGCCGCGCCGTGCAACTGTCCATTCTGTTTTGTCTTCATTTCATGACCTCCAAAGAACCTGACAAATCACCTTGAAGCTGCGATCACGAATGCGACGGCGGGAATCGCCCCTGGCTGGGCGCACTTCTCAGAGAAGTACGCCGTAATGGAGGAGTCTATCTGCATGGCCGCACCCTGTTGATGATCAATATAGCTTTCCCATAAAAGTAACAGTAGCGACATAATCAGGAATCGAGTACGTCAAATTGCGGATACCCTGCACGAGCCGTTTGCCCCCTTGCCGCGCAGACAAGTCCCGCCGT
>Ga0154020_10003512_pt1 | contig 18830 bp, 14 predicted proteins | sample Klosneuvirus_201_FD_109709 | JGI IMG/M metagenome (GOLD analysis project Ga0154020, IMG submission 109709) | Active sludge microbial communities from wastewater, Klosterneuburg, Austria - Klosneuvirus_20160825_MG | ecosystem: Engineered > WWTP > Aerobic digester > Activated sludge | place... | reverse complement strand
CTAACGATTCTTACAAATATTAGTCTAAGGGCTATCGCCTTCGCGCCCCTGCACGCTGTCGCTACAGCCCTACGGGTTCAGGCGCTCACGCTGCGGACTATCGCTGGGTAACGCACGGTACATATTATACACATGGTAATTAATTCGCTCAATTATTTTCAATTAGTAATTAAAAATTAACACCGCTTGTCAAAAGCTTAATTTATCTACAGTATCGCGTTTAATCTTGGTGGTTTAGCCCTGAAAGGGCGATATACCTCAGGGAGGGGCAAAGCCCCTTGAAAATGCCCCAATAAAAAAGGCCAGCCCTGAAGGGGCGATATATCATATCGAGGTTGCATCGCTCCTCGCGCACAATAAGAATGCGAATACGACAACTTCAACCATTAACCATTAATAATTAATAATTAAAAATTAACCGCCTACCTTCTTCTCCTTCCATAACTTCTGCGATTAGGCCCCGTAGGTGCAAGTTTTTGAATACCTCTTGGAGCTTCTACCATTTCATACTGTACATGATACGGATGTTCCTTTTCGATAGTGATCAGGTTGCCGGTCAGCCTCTGAATATCTCTCACAAATGGTACTTCTTCATCATCACACATGGATAGTGCAATTCCTGAAGCACCAGCTCTGCCCGTTCGACCGATTCTGTGAACATAAGTTTCAGCAATGTTTGGAATTTCAAAATTAATCACGTGCGTGAGGTTATCGATATCGATTCCTCTGGCTGCAATATCGGTAGCTACGAGGACTCTCGTGGTTCGTGCCTTAAAATTGCTCAGCGCTTTTTGTCTGGCTACTTGTGATTTATTCCCATGTATAGCTTCAGCAGTAATACCGGACATCTTCAGTTTTTTCACCACTTTATCCGCTCCGTGTTTAGTACGCGTAAAGACAAGTGCTGTTTCGATATGTCCATCATCCAGCAAGTGATTGAGTAGAGCTTGTTTGTCGTGTTTGGATACCAAATACATAGTCTGTACAACTGTATCAGCAGTAGATGATGCCGGTGTAACTTCTACGAAGACCGGTTTGTGCAGCATCTTATCCGCTAGAGATTGTATTTCTGATGGCATAGTAGCTGAGAACAGACAAGTTTGTTTCTGCTCCGGTAATTGGGCGATAATGCGTTTTACGTCGTGTATAAAACCCATATCAAGCATACGGTCAGCTTCATCAAGTACAAAATACTGAATATCCTGTAGACGGACGAATCCTTGTTGCATCAGATCGAGTAATCTACCGGGTGTAGCTACCAGGATATCGATTCCCTGACGAAGGCTATTGACTTGTGAGGATTGATTTACTCCACCGAAGACCACTGCACTCTTGAGTGATAAGTGCCTGCCGTAGTTACGGAAGCTATCGTGTACTTGGATGGCCAACTCACGTGTGGGAGTTAGCACAAGTGTTTTGATAGTAATTCTTGCAGGTTTTGAACCTGTCGGAGTGCGGTTTCTGCTTTCATGCATTAGTTGTAGTAGAGGCAGTGCAAACGCGGCAGTTTTGCCGGTTCCTGTCTGTGCACATCCCAATATATCTCTTTGTTGAAGCATAGATGGAATGGCTTGTGCCTGGATAGGCGTGGGTTCTGTATAACCCTCTTGTTCGAGCGCTTTCAATAAAGGCTCAATTAAATTTAATTCTTTAAATGACAATGTAAATTTGAATTTTTGTGAATATGTGTATTACACGAAGTTTACTGTAAATACGATGAATTGATCTGGTGGTGATTTATCAATAATGGTGCAAATATACATATAAAGCACATTATGTCGGAAAAAAGTTCAAAGATGAATAAATATGTTATTGGAAGCTCTCAATTCTTTTGAACGCCCACTGCGATTGGAATGCTCAATTATGTTACTTTGCAGTAAGAATGTTAAAATGAATATCAAATGAAGTCCCTTGCCAGTGATAATTATGCCGGGGTAATACCTGAGGTATTATCTGCCCTGAGTGCCGTGAATAATGGGCATGAATCTTCTTATGGTGCTGATTCTTATACGACGCGGGTAGGTGAACTATTTAATAATCTGTTTGAAAAAGAAGTACGAACCTTATTTGCTTTTAATGGTACAGGAGCTAACTTATTGGGTCTTAGTAGTGTGCTACAGCCATATCAATCGATTCTTTGCACTCACATAGCTCACCTGAATGTAGATGAATCAACTGCTCCGGAATTAATGACCGGGTGTCGCATAAGACCTTTGGAAACGGATATCCACGGCAAATTGACTCCTGAGGCGATCAGAGATCAATGCATCCGTAAGGGGGACGTACACTTCGCTCAGCCCGCCGCAGTCACCATCACTCAGTCCACAGAATACGGTACCCTTTATACACTGGATGAAATTTCTGCCATTCGAGAGGTATGTAATGAGTTTGGACTATTGCTTCATTTGGATGGCGCACGTATTCTAAATGCGTTGGTTGCTATGGATTGCTCAGCTCGGGAAATGCTCACTGCTACCGGTGTGGATGTAATGACTTTTGGTATTACTAAGGCTGGTACCATAGGAGCTGAAGCAGTAGTTTATATCAATGACAAAGTAGGGGAGAGCGCCGGATTTTTTCAAAAGCGCAATGCTCAACTGGCTTCTAAAGCCCGATATATTGCTGCGCAATTCATGGGGATGATGGAACATGATGTTTGGAGGAATTATGCGCTGCACGCAAATGATATGGCCCAGAAACTAAGAGTAGGTCTTCACCAGTTTGACGAGATCACCATAACCATGCCGGTCGAAGCTAATGCGGTCTTTGCCATCATGCCGACTGATTGGATAAAACCATTGCAAAACATAATTCCGTTTTATATTTGGAATGAAAAGAGAAATGAAGTTCGCCTGATGTGCTCCTGGGACACCACAGCATCAGATATAAATCTGCTGGTCGAAGGAATCAAAAAAATGAAGGCAGGGTAGCTTTTAAATATATATTGCCAAAGAGATTTATTATTTCTATTTCCTCAGAAATTATGATATTAAAATAGTATTAGTATTATATTAGGTTATAATTATTTAGTTACTTCAATAAAATTTCCATTTTTATCAATATAAAATTCACTTCCATATTGCCTTGCTATCATACTATTATTAGAATCATAGAAGACAGTATCATACATAGGAGACTTAATAGTCATACCCCAACCATTAGATATCCCATATTTAGTACCTTCTTCAAAGATATGAATTGACTTGGTTCTATTATACGCAAAGATTCCAAGAAATATGAAGAGAATGAACACTCCACCACCAATAACTAATTCTTTATATTTCTTGATTTTATGGATTAAATCAAAGTTTAGATTAATTTCAGAAAGCTTAATTGACTTTTTGACTTTCGCAGGTTGAGAACCAATTAAGACAGTATCCAGTGCTCGCTTTTTTCCTTCGAACTGGCTCAGAATTTCATCACAATTTGTAAATCTATTTCTTCTATCTTTTTGTAAACATTTAATAATAATATCCTGAAAGGGTTGTGGAATATTGCTAACTTCCGGAGAAATTTCACCTCTGACAATATTTTCGATTACTGTAAGTCGGCTAAGTTCCGAGTTGCCATGTTCAGCTAGTGATCCAAATGGTTTTTTGTTCGCAAACATTTCAAATAATATGACCCCTAGGGACCATATATCTGTATTAAACCCAACTTCTTCACCTCGTAGTTGCTCTGGCGATGCATAGTCTATTGTCCCTCCCGCCAAGGAAGAAGTATATGCTGTGTTATTAAAATTAACCACCTTACTAATGCCAAAATCAGAAATTTTAACGAAAAGCTCACCCCGTGGATCTATATGACACAGAATATTGCTTGGTTTTATATCTCTGTGGATTACTTTATTTTTATGCAGGTGGTTGATCCCATTTAGCAGTTTAATAAAGATATTGCTTATTTCCTCAACCTTTAATTTTTTCGAATCCATTAGATCCTTAAGGTTGCCTTTGTCATAATACTGCATGATACCATAGTTGTACAAACCTAGATTTGTCTGAAACTCATATACGGCATCATAATTTGCTAAAGCCTGGTGAATAGGGACTTTATTTCTAGTATTAAATTCATTTATAAGGGAGATTTTTTTTCCTTCGTGATGTCTGACTTTTGATATTTTTACTGCTATCCAGGTGCCCAGAATATTATCATACGCCTTATAAACTGTTCCAAAGCTGCCCTCACCTAAGGGGTGGACAAAATCTATCTCATATCTGCTGTTAAATTCCTCTTGTGTCATTCTAAATCTTTAAATGAGTATTATTTAATACTTTTTACCAAATTCTTATAAGACAGACGTCATTTGAAAGTCTAGAGATCATGTTGGGTCTACTTTCTTTACTAAGGTTATTAGGCCTTGATATGGTTAACTTTGAATTATAATCTTTCACGAATTTGCTTATCATGCTTGACTTAATAATATAAGTAACGACATCAGACAGCCTATTTCCTTTATTAAATCCTTCAACAACTATTCCAATTACATTGCCATTCTTGTCAAATACAGGGCCGCCCGAGTTGCCATGGTCCGCTGTTAAGGTGGTCTGATAATGTGACTTTCTACCTTTATTGCCGGATTTTGCGCTTATAACACCATTTATATATTTTATTTCTTTGCCCATTTCATTAGATCGCGGATATCCTAAAGCAAAGATATCTGTACCCACAGGTACTTCACCCGACAAAACTGAAAAAGATGCATTTCCAAATTTAGTAAAATCATCTGTAACGACACGCAATAGTGCGATATCATTTTCTTCATCTGTTTCCAGGACTTTTGCCGGATAAGTCTTGATCTTGCCATTCCACTTGAATTCCAGTTCAATGTAACTAGCGTTCCTGATTACATGATTGTTTGTCAATATATAACCCCTATTATCTACTATGAATCCTGTACCTGATGAGACAGCGTTTTCTGTTGAAGCCACTTCACGTAAATCACGGGTTATTTCGTCTGTGCCAATTAATGAGAATTTATCTATTAAAAATGATTTTGTCTTTGAGTCTGAGTAAATCCCAAATGTACTAAGACGATTATCTTCCTCGATCTTGGTCTTATATACAACCTTTTCATTTATGGTGAATTCAATATCATCGTTATTCTTAAAGATTTCTAATTTATTATTCTTGGGATTGATGGTACTACTAGCTACATTATCAGCTTCCGTAAATATTTCACCTTTATTGTAATGGATAATTGAGAAATATCCATTTGGATTAATATAAAATATTGAATATTTATTTTCATTTACGTGATTGTATATTATCCCATATGACCCATTTTTATCTCCTGAATAATCAGTAAAATTAATTGTTATGTTAAAAGTTGTATAATCAGAACCTAAACGAAAAATATGCGTGAATGGCTCTCTTCCTGATATTTGAACCTTATAGCCTCTCTGAGTTATAAAGGTACCTTTGTTTTGATTTTCATCTTCATTCCAGAATTTTTCATAATCGTTATTTTGGAAAGTTTCATTATATACAGAATAATATGCATCATCTCTGAATTTGAATACTTTAGGATATTTTGTACCATCTTCATAGTATATCTTACTCTCGGAAACAGTACCATCTTCATTATAATCTATAGTAAACAGTAAATCTGTATCACTGTACCTAGAGATATAACTTTTTATATTTCCGTTTTTATACCAAGTTTTAGTATATAACATTTTGCCATCTAAGGTGTAAAGCTTCTTCTTCTGCATGACTCCATTTTTATAATAGAAGATGCGCTTACCCCAATAAACAGATTTAGTGTCATCACTTTTGTTAATTTCTAGAGCACCATCAGCCATTGCCATTCCTTTTCCGGAAGAATAGTAATCTTTAATTGCTCCATGCACTTTCCCCTTTGAATCATAATTTATGATCTTATAATAAAAAGAATTGTCTTTGCTGGTTTCCCTACCTTCTTCATTATAATAAAAGAGTTGTTTTGATTGGCTGACTCCCATTTGGAAGCTTAGGAGTAATAATGTAAAGAGTGTGATAATATCTTTCATGCGATATGTGTTTATATTTGAATAAAAATTAAAGAGCTATTATCTATACTATGCTTAGCTCTTTCCAATTCTAATTGTTTGATTCTGTTGTGATATTCGGGTGCTGAAGAAGCAATATATTCATTAAATTCCTGATTTGTAAAATTTTCTATAACTCCATCAGAACACAGTACAAATACATCATTTTTTTCTATCCCATAGAAGGAATTTATTTCTATAAAATTTTGATCATAGTGAGTATCTGAAGTGATTGCCTTTGTAATTCTATTTTTCAATGGATGGCTTTTCATTTGATTTTCGGTTTCAATAACACCACATTCGAAAAGATCCTGAACGACAGAATGATCTCTCGTGCTATAAAATATATTATTGCTCCAAAAATATAATTTACTGTCACCTATATGTGTGAAATAAGCTATAGTTCCTTTTAAATATAACGTGACTAATGTAGTACCGGATTTGAAATCTATGAAATTACCCAATTCTGTGATTCCTTCGTGAATGAAATTTTTAAAGGAGATTTCACTGAAAGGTTTTGGATATTCATCATACATTTTTTTTAACTTCGATACCAAAAAAGTACTGGCAAATTTTCCTTCACTACTTCCTATTCCATCACATACCACAAAGAAATTAAAATCATCTGAGACATATAAAGAATCTTCTTGAACTTCCCGTTCACCTAAATATTGAAAATAATCAACAATCAATGATACTTATTTTTGTTCAAATTTGTAAATAAATTTCCCCATTTTTATTTGATCATTATCTAGAAGATAAACCTCTTCATCTTTAAGAAGTTTTTCTCCATTTAGCACAGTCCCGTTTAGACTACCTGTATCTTTAAGTGTATAGTTAATCTTATCAGTGAATTTATCTCTAACTATTTTGATTTCACATTGTAATCTTGACATAGTACTGTCTTCTGTGTTGATTGATATTCGGGACTTTCCTGGTATGTTTTCTTCAAAGCCACGACCAATAATAGTATTATTATCTTTTAGGTCATAGTGAGTAATCAGTGATATTGTACTTCCTTGTAAGATTAATTTTCCCGGAGTAGATTCTTCTTTTACTTTTTCTATCAGATTAATTAAATTTTTAGAACTATTTGCCGGGATAAAGGAAAATATTTGTCCACATTTGAGATTAGTACATTCTATTTTAGTTTCAGAACCACTCAGTTTTATGACTTCTGATAAATTTATAGCAGTATTACAAAAGGGACAATTAGTAGTCATTAGGAATTGAACTGAAACTGTAAAGAATCTTTAATGATCTCCTATGTATGAATCCATATGACTATGATCATTATAATTGTCATATTCACTATGAGAATCCGCTAAGGGATGTGAATTTTGTTCTATATCTTCATTTAATCCATCATTATAATGATGTGTTTCTTCATAACTGTCATCATCAGGTGTGCCGTTGTGGTTGTGCTGTTCTACATTATCTGATTCATAATTTGAAGCTATATCAGAATCATCCACTATAACAGTCTCTGGCACTACAAAATCATCTTGGATATGAAAAGTATCAGGACCATGTTCGAAGGAATTATTATCACCTTCGAATACGACATACTCATCTTGTTGACCTTCAGGAATATCATTGTCAACATGAGTATAACCGTGATCATTGTGCACATCAAGAGTGATATGATGATCTGTTCCTTGATGAACCAGATATGAATGGTCATAATCCATTTTATCTTCTATAGAGGAATAATATTCTTGTTTTTGGGAATCATTCATACTATCCCACTCCTCTTTGTAATATGTATTATAAAATTTACCATGATATTCGAAAACTCCACCTTGACCAAGTAATTCTCTTTGAGAATGAAATGCCTCTCCAAAGCTGAGAGAATCATCGGGATGACCGCATTCCATGTGTGAATTTACAACGATATCAGGCAGTCCATTGGTTTCAGAGGGAAGAACGGCGACATTTTGGATTCCAGGTATAAATTTATCTACTTCTGCTGCAGAAACGAATCCTATCAATCCTCCTGACGCTAAGAGTGCAGGTGCTAGAACGACCCTTTTGGTATACCAAGGTTTATTGGGGTTTTCTTTTACGTTAAAAGCTAAATCACCGTCTAGCTTGCCGTTAAAAATACTGGTTTCATTTTGTGATGCTTCTTTGTTCATTTTGAAGGTTTTTTATTTGGTTCAAAAATACATAGTTAATATCTTATATACCTATCTATTGTATGAAATGCTCTTTTTATTGTATGTACCACATTATGGATTAGTTACATATATAGCATTGCACCCGGGTTTTACGCAACTTGACTTGCCTTTCCAATATGTATAACTGGAATTTATCATTGAGTTTCCACATTTAGGACAGACTAGAACTTCTTCATAATCTAACTTAAGTTTGTCTAATTTTTCTACTTTCTTGCTTTGTGAATCTGAGAAAAGTGAAGAGGCAATGGATAGTAGTCCAATAGATAGCATTATGATATATCTGGCATTATTGGAAGGAATCAAATTATTAAAGAATACAAGTACCAGTATAAAGATTAGTCCTATACCTAATCTAATGAGTACAAAAGTAGGCTTTGGGTCAGTAATGGAGTCTTTTTTTTTCTGATACTCAGCGAATTTGCTTATGATATCTTTATATTCGAGAGTGTAATTGGTTTTTTTTGTTTTGTAAATATGAAATAATCGAGGATAAAATGTTGTATTCTCTAATTCGTATGACCCTAAGGATATTTTGTTTCCTAGCTTGAAGCATTTGTTAACAATTCTTCTTCCATTGACATAAGTTCCATTAACAGAATCATTATCTTTGATCCACATTATGTCTGGATATGACATAAAAACATAACAATGAATAGCATCAACAACAGGGTTATTCAATACAATGTCATTTTGTATTTCACGCCCAATACTTATTTCCACAGTTTCCATTAATTACCGGGTACTGTTAAGATTTTTTTTATTTTCATTTCTAGGGCCGGAGATGTATAAAATATCATCTCTTTGGGATTATTTTTTGTTTTAAAGATAATCTTGCCATTTCCGACTTGTTTAATAGTCCTGAGGTTGATTATAATTGACCTGTGCGGTCTGACGAAATTAAGGTTCTTTTCAACCAGAAAGTCAAATGTCCCTATTTGTTTTGTTTGTAAAATGGATTTTCCGGAAAGAAGGTTTATAAGTGAATAGTTTCCTGAAGCTACGATGTGACTTATGTCACTAATGGCGATACTTAATATTTCATTATTATGTTTTAATAAAATCTCATTTATTTGCTCTGAAGTAACTGTCAGATATTTCCTATAGACATTTATGAGATCATTAGAGGAAACGGGTATAGATAAAAAATGAAATAAATTTAACTTCCAGGCAATATTAGCGAGAGATTCTGTTGCGATAAGACAAATGTATATTTTCTCATGGGTGATTACTAACTGATTGATTCTACTTAATTCGTTAGGATCTGTAGAAAAGTAGTAAAATATTAAGATTGTTTCATGTATCCCAAAAAGACTAATAAGTTCCTGATGATTCTTGGGATAAAAGATTGAGTACTTCCGAGATAAAGAGAATTCTATTTTATTAATAAGTGGCTTTTGGTCCTCTGTAAAGTTATATATTACTATTGCATCCATTTCGTTATCCTCATATGTAATTACTATTATTATTTTGAGTTTTTTCTTTCTTGCTCGTCAATACAATTTGAGACTTTTTCATTAAGTTGATCATATTCATCTTTGTGAATTTCATAGATACATAGTTTTATCTTTCCATCTTTTATGTCCGGTATTTCTTTTTCAAAATCTTTCAGAGAGAGGGACCCTTTACAAAAATTATCCACTGCAACTCTGAATTTTGACATTATTTCATCGCAACTTGTATTCTTATATGGTGATTTTTCAATTCCTTTTTTGATTCTCTCTATGTGTTCACCTGCTACTTTACCAACTGCAGAATCTTTCTTTATTAACTCCATAGTCATAGTGTCGGCCTCTGTGACTAAGGAATCAATTGCAACTTCTGTAATGGAGTCCGTTGTATTGTCAACTTTACAATAAGGTGTTAAGAATATAAGTATTAGAAATAATAGTAAATATTTCATTATGTGTTTTATCTTTTATATACCAGATCACCCGGAGATGTCTTAAATATTTTTACAATTATAATTTTTGAGTAGTAAACTATGAGGCCTATTGTAAATAAAAGCAAGACTATTATCCATGGATTGAAGACTAGAGGCAAGTCATAGAACACATTCAGAAGTAAATTAAAAATAACTGCGAGTACTGTTCCGACCGCTATCGATATTAGGTATAGGTATAAAATAACTCTGAGATATACTTTCTTAATAATAGCACTAGACATTCCAAATGCCACTAGTGTGCCCAGTATTGGTCTAATCTCACTTATGTGCTTTGAGATGAATGACTCTGTAAATATATAGAGCATAAATATGGAATACAAAATGAATCCTATTGCGAGTACACGAGAGATCGTACCAACTTCTGAAAATATCTGTCGGGAATTGATAATCTGCATATCAGGCTCAAGATTGTTCTGCAAGCAGTATTGTTGAAATACTTTAATACTGTCCAGGCTAGCAAATTTGAACTCCAAGTAGTCTGCAGCAAATTTTTGTGATTTGTCCACATCTACATAATCTAAGGAATAGAAGCTATAGCGATATGATTCTTTATTCTTCTTGTTGTTTAGGTCTCTGATAATATCTGCTTTTTCATATAGATCTTTATAATCTTCTGTAGAAAAGCTACAAGCATACGCTGTATTTGATTTATCTATTGTAATAGGTCGACATTTGGAGCTTTGGACTTTTCCTATTTCTGACTTTGCTTGTTTGATTAATCCGAGAGTGTCATTAAATGTCAAAATAGTAGTCTGATTACTGGGACCAAAATTTGCGAAGTTGGTTTTATCTATAGACTCATTGTTAATATGAGAGAAGTCCTCACTTATCATAAAGTCAGAAAACTGTGGCAAGTTCTTAACAACTGTATTTATTGGCAATAGAACAAAATTTCTTTCTTCTAATTTAAGTGGCAGAAACTGTATACTTTCCGGATCATATCCAAGCTCTTTAACCAAAGCTTCGGTCACAATGATTCCATATTGTTTATTTATATTATTGTCGGATAAATTCCGTTTTATAATGATATTTTCTTCTTTTTTTACTATTTCATTATATAGGTCGTCATTTACCTGAAAAGTACGACCTTTATAAGTTTTAACTTTTCCTGATTCCGGGTTAGTAAAGGTGATATAGTCATAATGGATTTCTGAAAGGCTTTCAATTTTAAGCTTCGACTTAATATCCGACTTATTGAAAGTAGTTATAATATCTTTGATAGTTTGGTCTCTATCTTCACTAAATATGGGTGTAGCAACCTGAATATAGTTTACAAAGGGATTTGTGTACTTTTCATTTATTTGTGCTAACCCAAATATGGATTGGTTTAAAGCAAGAATAAGCAATCCAAACATGAGACATAAAAGAATAATTTGGCTGCGGCTATTTTTCCAAACTTTTTTAATTTCATTTTTGGTGAATATGTTGATTATATCTTTCATAAATAGGTCAAGATATCATTGAAATGGGTGATTTGTTGATTTAATTCGTTAATCCAGTCTCCGCCCTGCCTTCTAAAAGAACTTTTTACTATCCCACTTTTATGAGTGGAATCTTCAGCCAGAAATATTATTCTATCTGAGAAAGTATTAGCTAAGCTAAGATCGTGAGAAACAATAATTGCGGAGCTTCCATCGGATTTTACTTTATCCTGAATCATTTTCATGAGAATATTTGAAGTAATGGCATCCAGGTTACCGGTAGGTTCATCACCTAATAGAACTGTACGGTCAGACAACAAAGCTCGTAGAAAAGCTATTCTTTGTCTCTGTCCGCCTGATAGGTGTCGAACATTCCTATATAACATTTCTTCAGAAAGATGGATCTCACTAAAAGCGTACTTAATTATTTTAATACTTTCTTCTTTATTTTTCTTTTTCAATAGCATTGGAATAAGAATATTATCGCAAACAGAGAAGTGTTCTAACAAATTGTTTTCTTGAAATATAAAGCTTAAATGCTCGCTACGGAATGCTGTTTGATCTGATATGTCTTTTCCCCATAGATCTTTGATATTTATGTGTTGGGTGCTATGTGGTGACAAAAACTGCACCGGCTCGGGTTCATTTCCAATGAAAGTATTATTCATAAATCCAATAGTCTCTAGGAAGGTACTTTTCCCTGAACCAGATTTTCCAACTATAAAAGTCAATTCGCCTTGATAAATAGAAAGGCTTGAGATTTTCAGGACGGCTTTGATTTTATCATAACCTGAGACAAGATTTTCTATTTGGAATATTTTCGGTTTCATTGTTAGAATAGTGATGCGTCAAGTATATCGTCCAATGATATCCAAAAATATAAGTTTTCATCATCTCCTGAATTGCGAAAGCAATATTCATATCTAGAACCTTGCTTATAAATATCATCCAGCTTGATTTTGAGGTTACTAAATGATTTGGCAAGTGCTAATATTTCCTGATCAGAAAAGACACCAGATTTTGTTATGTTTTTGAGCTCTTTGGTCGAAAGAGTTTCAAAAATAACTACACCCTCCTGATTCAGACCTAGAATTACTTGTAATATTCGACTCATATCATATTCTTCTACTTTAGCCCGACTAGATTCAGAGCTCAATAATAAGACCAGTTTTGAAAGTGCATCTTTTAAAGATTGTCTTAGTTCAGAAAATGAGTAACCTGCGTTATATGCATTTGCTAAATCATTTAAATCATTTTTAAATCTACCCAATTCTTTCCGAGGTAGAAACATCACATATGAATACAATGGGAACTTTGCGCCGGAAGGCCTTTTAGGTAAATATGCTTCTTGGAACAACTGATACTTCTCGTTTTGGAACTTACTCAATGTCTTTGCATCTACTCCTTCCAATTCTTTTTGAAGAAATCTCATTATGTAAGGCTGATATTCTCCCGGTGACACATCCAGACTTCTGCCTTCTTCAACTACTTTATAGAGATTTTCTAATTGATTATCTCTCATTTCGTTACAGGATTTCAGTGCTAAGCTCAACTCTTTGTCTAATCGGGTAGGGCTGATATCAATTCCCTTTTCAGGAGTAAAGAATCCGTAGTAGTTGACCCCTGCCTTTGAACTCACCATATCATCCGGAGAAACATCAGGAATAAAAGGAGGATCAATTTTTGCTCCGCCCGGTAGTTTGTTAATTTCGTTATAAATTTGTTTAGAGGTTTCACTCAGTAGTTCCAGCCCATCACTCTGAAATTTATCGAATGCCCTGCCCGGTTTATTACTCGGTTGGATGAAAATAACATTCATGTCAAGATCTGCTAATGCTTTGTAAGCAGATCCCATCTCATCGCCAGTAATTAGATAAGGAGATTTTTCACTTTTTACTGCGCGGATTCTATTATTTACAAAATCTGCTGCATTTCCGATAACTACTAAAATATTCCTTTGTCCAGGTTGGAATTTCCCGACATTTATAAGTGCAAATTTTAATGCATGTCTGAATGTTGTTTCTTTATCATCATCAGGTGGTCGATAGAAAACTGTATTTTGTATGAAACTTATTACTTCATTTCTGTCCTGGGTTAGATCTTTTAGAAGCACAGGTTTCTGACCTGATTGAAAATCAGCATAAATAGCACAGCCTACATTAACATAATTTGATCCAGGGAACTTGGATGGTATGTTTTTGACTATGTCACATAGTTTATCTTTATAAGCATTGAGTTCTGTGCTTCCTTCTACCATGAAAAGGATATTTACGTTTTTATCCTCTTCTTTCCTTATACGCATTTTATCGACAAAATTCCCATAGTTTACTTCTGAGATAGTTCCAATGTTTCCTTGTGCGTCTTTTGAAATTATGTTTCCTATGACACCGGTTCCGAACAGATTCTTATGGTTCGTGAGTATCGGATACCTTATAATACTTCCTTTATATCTGCGGGGGTTGGATTTAGAAAGTTTATCTTTTGTCAAAGTAACTGGGTCATTGTTAAATAGTACGCCGCTTTCTGGTAATTTTCCTGTCTTGACATACTCTTGTGTAACTGCAATATTACCGAAGAAGGCAAATCGAAAATTATTGTTTTCTTTTCTTTCAGCAAATGCTGCTTCTAAGTGATTAGGTTCAAGAGCAATCCGAGTATTCCATTTTGAAACTCTGGTTTCATCTACCCAGCCAATTATTTTTGTTGATGGCGAGGAGCGATACGAATATTCTGATGATAACAGGACTCTTCCATTTTCTTTTTTAAGTATATAGAATATTTCATAAATGTTTTTAGCTCCAACTGAAGTATTTGAATAAGGACTTTCAAAGATCTGTACAAGTTCTTTATTCTGAAGATTTACGATATCTTTCAAGTTAACAGCTTTATTTAGTAAAAGGCCTTTTAGTGAGATTTTTGAATTTTCATCCACAAGACCGTCAGTCCATTGGAGTAGATTGGTCCTTTTTATCCATCCAATATCAACACCAACTGCGTTTTGAGGTATTTGTAGAGATCTCGGAATACCCCCATCTACTCTGATTAATCTGGCAAAATCACCTGCTAGCTCTACTACATAATATATCCCGAGGTATTCCAATGTACTCTGCACCGCAGATGACGCTTCCGGTTTTTTAAATGCTTGATTTCCACTGCGATCACTTATGACCATCCAAGGCTTTTCCTTACTGGATCTTAAATTGTTGTTGTTTATATAGAAATTTAGATCAGCTTTATTTGAAGAAAAATATTTGTCCAGTGGAAAATCATAATCTATTGGAGAGCCTAAAAGCTTTACTGAGCTTTGAGAAAGTAGTTGATTTGTGAATGTAAATAATAGGATAAAATATAAAAGTCTCATTGTTTATTAATTTAAGACATAATAAATGCCTATTCTTCCTCCAACTGAGTGATAGGTTGTTGAATTATAGAATATAGAAGCATTCTTGTTTAGACCTATAAATTGGCTGGTTGAATTAGCTACTTCGACTATATTATTATCAGAAGATTTAAACAGTGGCATTAGCCCAAGAGTAAAGTCAAGTCCGAAAATAAATCCGAAACCTTGTTTCCCTTGGTACGATCGTTTTTCATATACGTAGGTTGGGCTTAATTTTGCTGCCAGGTTAAACCCTTTTACTAATGTCATTCCAGACTCTGACTTGTCAAATGGATTAATAAGACAATTATCACTAGATCCGACTTTACCATAATACGACTCGTACTTTAGCTTACCGCTAAATTGTTGGCTTGTATATAGGCTATAACCTGGGACCAGAGTAAATTGGAGCATAAAAGTACGTGGATCGTTGCCTTTTTTAAGGTTGTAAACTATTCCGATAGGAACATTTACTGTCAATAAACTATGAGTCAACTCTGCAGAGGTATTAAAAGTGAGTACAGATACTTTTTCAGCCCTATCTTCCTGCACCCTGGTTCCTAAATTACCTAAGGCAATATTATTTTGTAAAGTTGATGTGATGCTATAGTAGTTTGCACTAACTCCAATACTGTAAAAAAGCTTATTAAATTTTGATTGACTTTTCCAATAGTCGAATCCTATTAGATAATTAGTTCCCTTTGATTTAACTACATCTGCATTGAAGCCATTAATGAATTTATTTTTTACAAATCCATATCCCGCACCCGCGTAAATTATTTTCATTTGTCGCATTGGCTTATTATCCCCATCTGCCAGGAAAATAGGTGCCGATTCTTTTTTGGTTTTACTTTTATCTTTTTTTGGTCCTTTGAGATTTTTGGGTTGATTGATGGCCACATCCTTGTCTTTATTAACATCTTCGCCTTTATCTGTGCTATTTGCCAATAGAGGTGCAACGAAGTCAATAAATGAAAGCTCGCTAATCGTGGCCTTTAATTTATCAGAAATATCATCCCCCTGCACAACCATTCTGTAATTGATTAGCATCTCCCGATCCATTTTTATGAACTGATCGTTTTGGAAATACCCCGGGGTTGTTTTCTTGCCTATAAAATTTAACGCATATAGATTCGGTTGTTGCTGCTTTACCGAATTAATTTCAATGTCTCTGAGGCAAAACTTATATCCGGTGGAGAAGTGTTCAGAGATCAGCGTGATATAGTCATATGCTTGCATTGACTGAGGTAGTTCCAGCATATCATTGAGATATCTGCTCGAAGAATTTCCTCCATCGATTAGTTTCAGGAAATCTCTCTCAGCTGACATTTCATACTCCTCATCATATAGATCAGCGTAATTATTATAATCAGCAATGAACTTCTCAATAGCTGATTTGATCTTTATTTTTACAACTTCATCGATGTTGGATGATTCAAGAGCGCTCCAATTTATGCTTTCTACCTTACACTCCTGAGAGTGTGCATTCTGAGTGCATAGAACCCCACTTGTAAGAAAGACTAATATAATATACTTTATCATTTCGCTTACTCTTTTTTAATTTAGTATAATCTTATTTGTAAAGGCAGAGGCAGAGTTGCTCAATTTCATTATGTAAATTCCCGGTGGGAGATCAGGTAATACTATTTCACTGGCAACGTCTTTTATAACCGAGCATTTTTTAGTCATTACAATTTTCCCATTGGTATCTACAATTTGTAAATCCCACAGTGAAACATCTTCATTTTGATCTTGCAGAGAAATATAAATTTTGCCTATTCCGGGGTTTGGAAAAATAGTTACAGATTGTTCTGAGCCGTTACCACATCGGATGAAATTACTTTTGTCAGTTAACTGTGATATGACTACAGACTCACAGGTATCCTTGCAATTGTAAGAGATAGCAACATATCTGAAATCAATCGTGTCTTTTATTTTGAGCCAGGAATTATTTTGGAAATCAATTTTCTCTAATTGAAGTGTTTTCTTATTTTGTTTATACCAGTCATAACAATTGCCGGTTGTTTCTTTGGCTAGTAAGTGGGGGCCACACTCATCATATACTAAATCGTCGAGAATAACATGGTTTCCTGGTCTTGAATTAGTAATTGACTTATTTAGAGTAAATTCACAAAAGTAAGCCTCTTGATAGTTATATCGGAATTTAAATTTTGCGTTTTCATTGATATAATAGAATCCATTATTTAAATCATCCACGCTAGGGGGGAGTGGTTTTAATATTTCAAACTTGGGATCAATAAATATTAATCCACAATAATTGAAAGCATCAATTTTAATATCACCACTTATTATAGTAAATTTTACTGTGTCTCTAGATAGACAACCCTTTTTATCTTCTGTTCCTTCTATAATAAGAATAAAATTATTTGAACTTTTTAATTTTATATAAGCTTCTTTTGAATTTTTAGATGGATTGACTGTCGCGATATTATTATCATTTACTGTCCATTTAATTTCGGAAAATTTATCTAAATCTTTGAAATTAGTTTGTATTTTGATGGAGTCAGATGGATTGTAACATATAAGCTCCTCATCAGAAAATGGTATTCCATTAGGCTTTTGTAGTTCGATATCTAATACCTGATCTGCTTTATTATAATGTCTTAATGAAAATGTTGAAGAATCAGTGCAACCTGTTGTTAAATCTTTAGCCTGAACTGTATAATTTCCAATCCCGGTTATATCTCTCAGCGTATTTTTATTATTGTCCTCCCACGTATAATCATAATTTCCTATTAATTTTACATGTAGTGTATCCAGCTTGCAAATAATAAATGAGGTACTACTTTCATTTGTTTCTGTATTTAAAAATTGAAAAATGGGTAGTGGATCTTTTGTTACAGTAATATCTTTTTGAACTGAACACATCTTATCATTTTCAGAAAGTGTTACTTTTACGGTATACGTGCCGGAGTTAATTGGAAAGATAGCCTGAGTAGTCTCATTAGTATTCCAATTGTATATTGCTCCCGGTGATGAGCTGGCACTAATTTTAATGAAAGTTCCGGCACAAAAGTGATCTGTAACTGAGTTACCTCCGGAAGTAAAGATATTTAGAGGAATTTCGCTATTAATTTTGACCTCTATATTTTTGGTTTGAATACAACCCTTACTGTCTGATATGTTTATAGCATAGTTCCCTTGTACATCTCCATCAATAACCTCAGTTGTACCATTTTTTGTTGGTCCCTGCCAACTGTATGAATATCCCGGAGTACCACCGGTGGCGGAAATATTTATTGTTTTATTATTGTCAAAGCAGAATACATAAATATTTTCGTTTTCAATTATTAAAACTTCCGGTTGAGTTACTGGGATGTCTTTTTTTTCGGAAAAACACCCTTTCTTATCTGTAACAGTAACACTATAATTGCCAGCTGTTAGATTTTCTGCTTTGAATGTTTTCGTTGTTATCGGTGAGGACCAAACATATTTATCATATCCTGGGTTTATTTCAATTTTACCATCCGAGCCGCCATTACAGCTTACATCTGTTATTTTAGGATTTCCAATATTTGGGTTTGGATTGATAGTAATATATTTAGTATTGGTACCAGTGCAGCTGGTGGTGGGATCTTTATAGGTATATAATACCTTTATCGTGTCTAGGTTTCCTGTTTTATTTGTCAGTATTGAATCTGTCGTTATTTTTCCATTGCCCGAGGGAGAGATTATTGAAAATGTTCCACCCTTTGGAGTTGCTCTTAGTGTTATTGAGGTGCCATCGCAGAATTCATCTACACTATTAAAAGTGATAGTGGGAGGTTTGGGATCGATCAGATCTATTTGTTGACTTTGGCTCCAGCACCTTCCTGAGTTAATCATTATTTCTCTATAAGCGCCTGCGTAAATTTTATCTTT
>Ga0154020_10003511_pt1 | contig 18838 bp, 14 predicted proteins | sample Klosneuvirus_201_FD_109709 | JGI IMG/M metagenome (GOLD analysis project Ga0154020, IMG submission 109709) | Active sludge microbial communities from wastewater, Klosterneuburg, Austria - Klosneuvirus_20160825_MG | ecosystem: Engineered > WWTP > Aerobic digester > Activated sludge | place... | reverse complement strand
TCCGTATCTCGCTCCAGTCTTCCATATTGCGATACATGCTTCATGGTTATTGAAGATGCCGCACTTTTGAACCGCCCTGTCACCCAAGTGACCCCCGCCGCACTTTTCAGCCGCCGTTTACATTTGGCCATTATCCCACATGGAACGTAGCTGACCGAGGGTGTAAGGGCCTTTTTGGCCATCCTTCACTTTGACGTGAAACAATTCTTCTCCAACGGTGATTCCGGTCGCTGAAAGTCTGGACTCCGAGCTTGCTGGGGGCTTTTCCGTCTTTTGATTTGAGTTTAACAGCGACAACAGACCGCCTTCAAAGATGGTCTTAAGAATTGTGAATGGTGATTTTGTTGTTTTCACAGTTCGATTAGTTACTGAGCCGCCTGCAATCGGAAGTATAGTTGGTCCCAGTTTTCCACATCCCAATACTGCGGATAAACCATGCTGGTGTTGGTGGCGGTGAACGCCGAGCCTTGATTTGTCCAACTGCTCAAGTCGCCCGAAACCTGCAACTGGTAATTCGTCGTAAGCATGAGATTAGAGAACGACGGCTTTACGGCCCTAATCAGATTCACCAGTGGCCCAGTTTGATACAACTGGAATGTAAGCGTTCCAACGTTATCGCCGTAAGCTCCCCCGTCAATGAAGGTGAGCACCTCGGCCACACCTCGGCCCGTGAAATCAAAACGATAAAGATGGTTGGTTTGATATACGTCGGGAGTTGGGCGATTCGTCATCGAGCCATTCCATTGCCACCAATGGCCGCTATTGTGGGTTTGGTCGAGGGTTGTCTGAATAAAAGTGGTGTATGCAGCATCGGCCATAGCCTCGCCCCTGTCACCCGGACCAGTGCCGTAACGGCCAGTCACGAGGAAAAAATACTGTCCGCTAACCGGCAAAACCGGAGTTGTCAGATTTTGCGCACTTGTGAACTGCATCTCCAGAGTAGTGATGAGGTTGCTGGTTTGGGCTTGAATATGAACGGCCAGAACCGCCGTGATGGTGAGAAGCCCGAATAGTGCTTTTGTTGTTTTCATAGATGTTTTCATTTCATCGGGAAGCAACACGTCTTCCCAGTTCCCGGCAAGCAACTACCTTTAGAGAGTGTTTGTGTCAACCATGACATTTCATGCTGGCAGGCGTGGAATCCGCGTCAGTCAGATTTAGGAAGCGATTGCGAGAACTGCGGTTGGCCTGCCGGTGGACACAAGAAAAGGCCGCAGAGGCTTGTGGTATCGGCTACAAACTTTACCAACTTTACGAGATTGGGCTAAAGCAGAATCCCGGTTTGCTCACGCTGGAGAAGATTGCCAAGGGGTTTGGGCTGGGCATTCACGAACTGCTGGCCCCGGCCCCTTCACTGCGGTCTCGCGTCTCCAAGACTTCCACTTCGCAAGGGAAGAAATCGAAACGCCGGAAGAATCCGAAAAGTCAGGCAAATTCATTACACCACCTTTGAGAAGTGGCAGCATAGGTTAATTTCCGCATTTTACCTTGCGTCGTTCCGACATGCTGTCATTATTTTAACTGTGCTGGAACTTCGAGCACGTTTAGGGAGGCTTCTGCACGGTGTAGAAATGCACAAATTGACCATAGCGGAAACTGATGAAAACTATAACAAGAAGCCTCTGGAGCAGAATCCCAATTGTAACAGCGTTAGCTGTTTTGTTCGCCGCAAACGTCAAGACCTTCGCCATTGAAGGGCTTCATCTGTCCCTGCAATGCAGCAACGTCGTTCTAACGTGGCCGAGCGTGGAAGGCGAAACGTATATCGTCCAATACCGTCCAACGCTGGACAGCAACTCGTCTTGGGAAATGCTCACGTCCTCCCTGCCTGCCGAAGTTGGAATTACCAATACGACGTTCATTCATTCCAACGCAGTGATAATGGCGGTTTGTGGCGGCGGCGGTTCATTCGCCGCCATGTCGTATGGCGGCAACGAAAGCAGCTTGATGGCAACAGCCGTTGAAGATGATACGCCGACCGAACCAGTGGCCATTTCGACAAACGGGATTGGTTCTCCCGTTCCACTGCAACTATTCCCTCCGGGCTTCGATATGTCCGGTTACTACATTTACGACCCATCGAGCGACAAGCTGGTGAGCGGCTCTTTGCTTTCATCTTCAAGCGGTGGCGGAATACAGTTGAACGACCTTGACCCGCCGACAGAGGAAGGCGGCGTCTTCACCAACAGTTCCGGCTTTATTTCGGAAACGGGCTTTTACCGTGTCGTTAGAAACGGCGTGCATCTAGTTGGCATCACTAACGGGATGAACCTGTCGGGTGTTGTTTCAATCCCCGTGGAGATTGGAACCGATGCGGGCATCTTGGCCGCATTGAGCATAAGGGAGGACGGCTCGCCTGTTGGAAACTCATCTGCCATTGCACCATTTCAGGGGTCGCTTCATATTGTTCTGGATACAACAGCCATGAGCAACGGCATCCATCAAATCTCGGGTTATGCCTCTTGGACTTCCGGCGGGGATGAAGACGGCAGCACCGGCGTGGATGCAGAGTCGCCGCCGGTCACTGTTAATGTTTACAACGAGGTCGCATTCCCGAACTGGATTGAGCATTTTGGGGAGCTTTACGACTCGGTTCTGATTACGGCTCAGTTGGCCCACACAAATGCACACTGGTTCGTTGATATTTACGGCAGCAATGCTGGTTACATCGGAACATTTGAAGGGGACACGACTGACGGAACGATTTATGGCTGGTGGGACTTGGTTGGACCGGGCGGTGTGGCTTACACGAACGAGGCGTATTTCGATTTCGTGGTATCGGCTGACTACGCGGGACAGGCACCCCAAGGCAACGGCCCGCAACCGAATGGCAGTTCAACTTCCGTGCCGAAACGAACCTATCGGCAGACCGACAACTGGGTGGGCAAGGGAATGTGGGTGACAGCAAATCTCCAAGCGTGGGAGAATTTAACCAGCAGTGATACGCTGGACATTGCAACGGATGGCTTTGTGACTATTGCAGACACGGTTGGATTAACAACTCGCCCAACGCACCCTACGGGGACTGCATTCCGAATTCAGTATGGTTCAGGAATTCCAGCATCCACAAGGAATAGCCAATGGCAATCTCTGCGAAATGCGCTTTACCATCCTGAGTCCCGAAATTTCTTCTACCTTGGACATGGCTCGCCGGATTCCCTTGGCGGAAGCCCCGACACCAACCGCCTGATTACCGTTTCAGAGGTTGCGACAAATCTTCACACAATACCCGCTGGGCAAACGAACAGGCACGGGTATCGTTTTGTTTTCCTCTACGGATGCGAAACCGCCAGCGGAACCCTGCCGGAAGCATTTGGGATTATCCACCGGGAAAATGTCCCCATTGGCGACTACGTTGATGCTGCCCTGACGCCGGGTGCGTTCGTCGGCTGGAACGATAAGCAAAAGGCTGGCATTCTTGGGGCGAGCCTCCTGGACAATGCTCATTTTCTCCAGCACTTCCAATACGAATGGGCCGGGAATGGGCGTGGTGTTAGTGCTGCACTGGACGCAGCGAAGAACAACTATACGGATGTTTACTTCATTGACCGAAGCAAACTCAAGGTGTTTGGATATTGGGATTTAACGACCCTCGGAAACAACCGATGAGAGGTAAATTATGATGGAACTCATCCACATGACAGCCACGTATTCCAATGCAATGCTCGTGGCCATCCTTCCGCACGTTTCTGATTTCACAAAGAAATTGGACTTGCCGATTGTTCAGCCAATCACGACCCAAGCAGTGCATCGGTTTAACCCCTGCCCATACAAAGGACGGATTGAGGGGGCCTTATGGCTGACAAACGGCTATTGGTTCATGTTCAGCTACCGTGGCTTCGTTGAGAGTTTCAGGTCGCCCGACAATTGGTTCTTCGAGCAAGACCCAGCGACGAACTATACAAACTATCTCGGTCAAACCCGAATGACGACCAATGAAATTGTGGCGTTTGCGAGGGAGACGTTGCAGAAACTAGGTTATCCGCCGGAAGTAACCCGTGCGGACACTTCGCCCGAATTGGAAGGGTCTTGGAACTTGAAACGGGGTGGTCACATTCCACAATGCCGTGTCATCTGGGAGCCGATAAAGAACCAAGACGACCCGGGTTACAGTAAAGTTAAAGTGGAAATCAATGCCGAGAAGAAGACTGTTGTCGGGTTGAGTTTGCTTTTCTCCCGCACCAATAACATCGGGACACCGTTGACGGTGGATGTGGAGCCGGAACTTGAAATCCAACATCGCAAGCGAATTCAAGGCACCATGTTCATCCGCTCCAACGCACCGCCACGAATTGTCCGGACAAATCGGCCGCCAGTTGTCAAACCAGACGACGATTGACGGCCCGATTTGATGACCGGTCTGCCTCTTTAGTCTCCGTCGCGACCCAGTTGCCGCAATCGCTGGTCGGCGGCGCCCGAATTCCTCACCGCGTTTGAGTTCTGGTTCGCAACCGCCGGTCACAATAGCGCGTGCGCTCAGGAATGATGGGTGGATGGTGTATCGCCAAGCGTGATGACGTTCATGGGAAAGGGGGAGCTGGTTGCGCAGGAATGGGTCTGAGGTGGGTTGCCAGCCTTAGGCGGGATGGGATGGGGTTTCGTCAAATCGGCTTGATAATCCTCAACAAAATTGGGGGATTCTTGACTCTAGGTTTTATCAAGGATACAACAGGCTGTAGCCATCAACCAAGATGCGCACCAACGGCATGGCCGAAAGTTAGCGGCAACCGCAAGGTTTTGAAATCCAAACCGTAAGCGGTTCTTGACCGGAACTCGGCCAAATGACGATTGCACGCGCGGAACCATCGCGTAACTTGAAAGTGCTGAGGGAAGCCATGAAACGCCGGCTCACAACTTTGCTCCTGATATTCGTGGCGGGAATGCTGCCACTCGGCGCAGCGCAGGTCGGCCACATCAACATCAAGGGCGCCATCGGTCCGGCGACCGCCAGTTACATCGAACGCGCCACCAAAATCGCCGGGGAACGCGGGGACACCTGTCTCATCATCCAACTCAACACGCCGGGCGGACTCGTCAGTTCCACCGAGGAAATCATCCAGACGTTCTACGCGTCGGAGCTTCCTGTCGTGGTCTATGTTGCTCCTTCGGCCGCCAGCGCAACCAGCGCTGGAACCTTCATCACGATGGCGGCGGACATCGCCGCGATGGCACCCAACACCAGGATTGGAGCGGCGCATCCCGTCGCGCTGGGCTTTACCGGAGGAGGTGAATCCACCAACACCATCATGGCGACCAAGGCGGAAAATGATGTGGTCAGCTTGATCAAAAACGTCGCTGAGAAGCGTGGCCGCAACGCCCGGTGGGCCGAGTCGTCCGTGCGCGAAAGCGCGTCCATCACTTCGGAGGAGGCATTGGACTTGAAGGTGATTGATTTGATCGCGAAAGACTTGCCCGACCTGTTGCAACAGATCGACGGGCGCAAAGTTGGCGACACGGTGCTTCACACGACAGGCGCCGCCGTCGCGAACATTCCGATGATCGCCCGCGAACGCGTCTTCCATGTGCTCTGGCGGCCCGAGGTCATGTTCATCCTGATGCTGGTGGCGATTTACGGCCTCATCGGCGAGGTGAGCAATCCGGGCGCGATCCTGCCCGGGGTCGCCGGCGCCATCGCGCTCATCCTCGTGCTTTATATGTCGAGCATCCTGCCGGTGAACGTCGCCGGGCTCGCGCTCATCGGCCTCGCCGTGGTGCTGTTCCTCATCGATGTGTTCGCGCCGACGCACGGGGTGCTGACCGGCGGCGGCATCATCGCATTCTTCCTGGGCGCGCTGATGCTGTTCAACCGCGCCGATCCGACGTTTCGGCTTTCACTCGGCTACATCATTCCGGGCGTGCTCCTGACGGCGGCATTTTTCCTGTTTGTCGTCGGCAAAGGGCTGCGCGCTCAAAAACTACCAGTGCAGGCGGGCCGCGAGACGATGATCGGGCAGGTCGTTCCAGCCCTCGCGCCCATCAGCGCGACTGGCGGAAGGATTTTTATTGAAGGCGAACTGTGGAACGCCGTGAGCAACGAAGCGATCGAGAAGGACGCTCCCGTCGAAGTGGTCGCAGTGGAAGGATTGACGCTCAAGGTGAAGCGGAAGACTTAGGTCGTATTGCGTTTGCGTGTTCGCGCGTCAAAACGGAACACGCAACACGAATTCGCAACGGACAACAACCAAACGAAAAAGGGAAATACTATGGAAGAACTCATCCAGAAAATCATGAAGCTGACGGCGTGGCTGATCCCAGCCGTCATTCTCGCCGCCATTGTGCTTCCGCAGATGGTGCGCATCCTGCGCGAATACGAGCGCGGCGTCATCTTCCGCCTCGGCAAATTGCTCGGCGCGAAAGGCCCCGGCCTCATCTTCCTCATCCCGCTCGTGGACCGCATGGTGAAGATGGATCTGCGCGTGGTCACGATCGACGTGGCGAAGCAGGAGATCATGACGCGCGACAACGTGCCGGCAACGGTCGATGCGGTGGTTTATTTCCGTGTCGTGGATCCGACCGCCGCGGTGGTGAAGGTGGAGAACTACTGGAAGGCCACTTCGCTCATCGCGCAAACCACGCTCCGCAGCGTGCTGGGCCAGGCGCCGCTGGACGACCTGCTGTCACAGCGCGACATCATCAACCAGAAATTGCAGGAGATCATCGACCGCCAGACCGAGCCGTGGGGCATCAAGGTCACCGCCGTCGAGGTGAAAGACGTGGCGCTGCCCGACAGCATGAAGCGCGCAATGGCGAAGCAGGCCGAGGCGGAACGTGAACGCCGCGCGAAGATCGTGAACGCCGAGGGCGAATTCCAAGCCGCCGAGAAGATGGTCCAAGCTGCCGCGATGATCAGCCAGGAGCCGATCGCGCTGCAACTGCGCTATCTCCAAACCATGCGCGAAATCTCCAGCGAGCATAACACGACGACGTTCGTGCCCATCCCGATTGATCTGTTCTCGGCGTTCATGAAGAAGTAGCGAGTCGGCCTTGCTGCTGCATCTGCCCCGAAGTAAAACACCGGCCATGAGCGCGCCGAACAACGAAATAGTCGAAGCGGTTGAACTGGCTCTCGCGGACAAGTGGGACGCCGCCCACAGCTTGGTCCAGCGATACGAAGACGATACTACAGCGGCATGGATCCATGCCTTGCTCCACAAAATCGAGGGCGATCTAGGCAACAGCCGCTATTGGTATCGGCACGCTGGAAAGCTGGACCATGTCACTGACGAACCACTCGCAGAACTCGCGACTATTAAAGCCGAACTCGTTTCACGCCGTGGGGCTTGAAACGAGTTTGCTTGGTTAAGGATGGTTCGCTATCAGCTCGCAGGCGTTAAAGGATATTCGCCGCCAGCTCCGCCAAATCTGAGCGCTCACCCTTTTGCAGTTCGATGTGTGCCGCGAGCGCCTGGTCGCGGAATTTGCTCACAATGTAGTTGAAGCCGTTCGAAGAGGAATCCACGTAAGGATTGTCGATCTGATACGGGTCGCCGGTGAAGATGAGCTTCGTGCCGGTGCCGACGCGCGTGACGATGGTCTTCACTTCGAGCGGCGTCAGGTTCTGCGCCTCGTCGATGATCATGAACTGGTTTGCGATGCTGCGACCGCGGATGTAGCTCAGCGCTTCCACCACAATCGTGCCCGAGCGCATCAAATCGCTGCTGCGACGATGATCGTGGCCCATGTTCAGGTCGCTCAACATCTCCAGCGCGTCGTGAATCGGCTGCATCCACGGTGCAAGCTTCTCTTCGAGGGAGCCGGGCAGGAACCCGAGCTCCTTACCCATGGAAATCGTCGGGCGCGCCACGACGAGCCGGCGGAATTCGCGGTCCAGCACGGTGCGCTTCAATCCCGCAGCCATCGCCATGAGCGTCTTGCCGGTGCCGGCCTTGCCCATGAGCGTGACGAGCTTGATGCGGTCATCAAGCAGCGCGTCGAAGGCAAAATGTTGTTCGCGATTGCGCGGCTTGATGCCCCACACGCCATCGCGGCAGTCGAGGATGGGGATGAGCTTCGTGCCCGTTGCATCAACGCGCGCGAGCACGGTTCGCTTGGGGTTCGCCTCGTCCACCAGCGAGCAATACTCGTTCGGGAAATATTTATGACCACCGTTGGCCTCGACTTCGCCGTTGGCGCGGAAGTTTGCGAGCTTCTCGGCGCTCATCGGAAATTCCCGCGCGCCCGTATAGAGATCCTTGATGTGCACGCGGTCCGTCTCGTAGTCCTCGGCCTTCAGCCCGATAGCATCGGCCTTGATGCGAAGGTTGATGTCCTTCGAGACCAGAATCGTCGGCACCTTCGGGCTCTTCTTCTTGATGCCGTAGGCGAGCGTCAGGATGCGGTTGTCCACCGAGTCGTTGCTAAATTTCGGCGCGTCCTCGTGTCCGTTGCCATTGCCGTTGTTCTTGTGCTCGTAAATGATTTTTAGACTGCCACCATTCTTGAGCGGCACGCCGTCGCTCAGCGCACCTTGCTTGCGCAATTCATCGAGCGAACGCGAAACGGCGCGGGCGTTCTGACCGAGCTCGGTGGACTCGCGCTTGAAGCGGTCGATTTCCTCGATGACCTCGATGGGAATGAGGACGGCGTTGTCCTCGAAATTAAGCAGGCTATGCGGATCGTGTAGAAGGACGTTGGTGTCCAGAATGTAGTTTTTCACTTCGTTTTAGAGACTTGGGCCAGGGTAATTTTTCCCATCCGCCGATACCATGCGATGATGTGGTTGTGTGCCTTGGGCAGCTTGTAATGGTTGGTGAACAAGAAGTTGCCGAGCATCCCGTAGAGGTCGAAATCCACGAAACGCGGACGGTCGTCCAGCAGATATGGCTTGTAAGCCAGCATCTCCTCAAAAGGAAGCAGCTTCTCTTCCAATTGCTGTAAAAGCTGCGGCCTCATCGCGCGCCATTGATCAATGCAGCCGCGCCCGAACTTCCGCTCCTTGTGCCGGAGAAACCGAAGATGATCATCCGCCGGCACAAAATCCTTCCAGTAAATGTCGTTCAGCTTGAAGCCGACGCCTTCGACTTCGCTCTCAATGTAGCGCCAGAGGATGGATTGCACGCCTTCGAGTTCGCGCGGGAACAGGCCGAGCGAGTATTTGGCGTCGATGTATTTGGCGATGACCTGGGTGTCGTCGCTCAGTTCGAAGATGGCTTCCCGGCCGTCGCGGATGGTGGGAACGCCGTAGGAACTCCCCTTCGTCAGTTTCCAGACCAGCGAGCGTTCGCCGTTAGGGATGTCGCGGATTTTGAAACGGGCGCCGGAAAATTCGAGGATGCGTCGGGTGACGATGCAGAACGGACTCCATGGAAACTGAATCAACTCAATCATTTCAAATACGCTTGATGCCCTTTTGGCGGCCGCAATCTAGGCCCGGTGTGAAAACCTGACAAGGGGGAAAGGCCGGATGGTGAAAATAAGCTGGCGCATTCACTCGGACCTCGTCCCGTGCAGCCGCAACCACGACAGATCCGGGTCATTGGCGGCAACTGGAATTCCCCCGTAACTTTTGGTCGCCACGGAAGTTTGCTGCGCAATTTGCAGCGCCGGACTGCGCCAGCGGTGCAGTTCCGCGTGTCCATCGGCAAATGTCACCACGCCGGAACCTGCGTGAAACGTGGACGGAAGATTGCGAATCGAATTCCCCGCCATGTCAAAACCGAAGAAGCCATCGTCAACACTGTCGTCGCGTTCGTCCACGAATACCAGTGCATCGCTCGCCGTGAGTGCCGTTAAATCAGTCGTCTTGCGAAACGACTGGTAGCCCGGATAGTCGGGCTGATTGATGTAGCCCATCCAGCCATTCATGGAAACAGTTCGCGCGATCGGGAACGAGCCGCCCCCTTCGCGCACGCTCACCTTGCTCGCCGGACAGCGGTAAATCGCCGCGGATTTCGTGTATTGCCCGAGCGACGCCCACTGCGCATCGAGAAACAACGCGCTGTTGGTGTTATCGGGATTGTCCGCTTCGTCCGCGTGTTCCCAGCCAGTGATCCAATTCAGCGGCCCGCGGCTGAAACCGCCCAGCCCCGCCTGCATATACCAGTGATTGCCGGGAATGAACTCGTTGTTGTCGCCCGTGTAGAACTGCCACGCGAGTTGAAGCTGTTTCAAGTTGCCCAGGCATTGAATCCCAACAGCTTTCGCTTTGGCCTTGGACAGCGTCGGCAACAGCAGCGCGGCAAGGATGGCGATGATTGCGATGACCACAAGCAGTTCAATCAGCGTGAACGCTTCTCCATTCCGCCGCTGTTGATTCGCCACTGCTGCCACCATGTGCCGACTCTTCCATAATCTTCCTGCGTCCGCATCGAAAATATTCTCGCCGACTGCGCCCGCTTTTCCCAAAATCCGCCCGCGGCGGCGTTCCCGCCCGTTCATGAAAGCCAAGATCATCATCACTCCGAAAAAAGCCGTCGTTGACCCGCAGGGCAAGACGGTTCAAGGCGCGCTCGAACACATGGGCTACACCGGCGTCGCCGGCGTCCATATCGGCAAATACATCGAGATCGACCTCGCGCCCGGCCCCGACAAGGCCGCCGCGCACAAGGCCATCGACGACGCGTGCCACAAGCTCCTCAGCAACCCGATCATCGAGGACTACAAACTGGAGATCGAATGAACTTCGCCGTCCTGCAGTTTCCTGGTTCCAACTGCGACCAGGACGCCGTCCACGTCCTCCGCAACGTCCTCGGCCATAGCGCCCGCCTCGTCTGGCACAAGGATGCCTCGCTCGGCGACGCCGATGCCGTCATCGTGCCCGGCGGCTTCAGCTACGGCGATTACCTGCGCACCGGCGCCATCGCGCGCTTCAGTCCCGTGATGCAGGCCGTGAAGCAGTTCGCCGACAACGGCGGCCTCGTGCTCGGCATCTGCAACGGCTTCCAGATCCTCTGCGAAGCGAATCTCGTCCCGGGCGCGCTCGTGCGGAACAAATCCCTCCAGTTCCGCTGCGAAAACGTTTTCCTGAAATCGCCCACGACCGATTCGCCGTTCACGAGCAAGATTCCCGCCGGCAAACTGCTGCGCGTGCCCATCGCCCACGGCGAAGGCAGCTACTTTGCGGATACGGAAACCTTGGACTCCTTGGTGGCCCACCGCCAGGTGCTCTGGCAATACGCCGACGCCACCGGCGCACTGACCGAAGGCGCGAACCCGAACGGCTCGCAACTCAACATCGCCGGAGTCTGCAACGCGCGCCGCAACGTGGCCGGCCTCATGCCGCATCCCGAACGCGCGAGCGAGAAGCTGCTGGGCAGCGACGACGGCCTGCTGATTTTCCAAAGCATGATCGCCTGGCTGGAAAATCAGGCGAAGGCCAAGGCGGCCTGATCTTCCGTGAAATCCCGCAAGCCCCAGCGCAAGCGTTCCGCCATTGCCCGCGTCAGGGCCGGTTCCGTGCGGGCGGGCTACACCGCATGGTCTGGCGGCATCGCAACGTTGCTGGATGAATCGCGACGCCAAGCCGCGCGCTCCGTCAACGCCATCCTCACCGCCACCTACTGGGAAATCGGGCGGCGGATTGTGGAGTTTGTGCAGGCCGGCGAGATGCGGGCCGAGTATGGCGAGGAGGTTTTGAAACAGCTCTCCGGCGATCTAACGAAGCGGTTTGGCCGTGGCTTCTCAGTGGACAACCTGCAATTCATGCGGGCTTTTCATCTCGCAAATCCGGTGCAGAAAATTTACGAGACGCTGTCTCGTAAATCGCTTGAGCGACAAATTGTCCAGACAGTGTCTGGACAATTATGTCTCCCTGAAAAATTGCCGACGCCGTCGGCAAAATCCCTAATTCCAATTTACGAGACAGCGTCTCGTATTTCTTCCGTTGATCTTTCTCTCTACCTCGAAGCCCTCGCCCACGCGTTCCCCCTCTCCTGGTCGCACTACGTCCGCCTGCTCTCGGTGGAGAAACCCGAAGCGCGTAAGTTTTACGAGACCGAATCCCTCCAAGGCGGCTGGAGCGTGCGACAACTCGACCGTCAGGTCAGCACACTCTTCTACGAGCGCACCGCGCTCTCGAAGAACAAGGCGAAGATGCTCACGACCGGTGCCAAGCCGCGCCCCGAGGATGCTGTGAGCGTCGAGGAGGAGATCAAAAGCCCCTACGTGCTGGAGTTCCTCAACCTGCGTGACGACTACGCCGAAACCGATCTGGAGGCCGCGCTCGTCCGCCATCTCGAAGCCTTCCTGCTCGAACTCGGCAAAGACTTCACCTTCGTCGCGCGGCAGAAGAAAATCCGCGTCGGCAAGGAATGGTATCGCATTGACCTGCTGCTCTTTCATCGCCGGATGCGCTGCCTGTTCATCATTGATCTGAAACTGGGCCGCTTCACCCACGCCGACGCCGGGCAGATGAATCTATACGTCAACTACGCCGCCGAGCATCTCACCCTCGACGGCGAGAATCCGCCGGTCGGCCTGGTGCTGTGTTCCGAGCACGACGACGCGGTGGCGCATTACTCGATGGGCAACCTGCGGAACAAGGTGCTCGCCGCGCAATACAAGCTGGCCCTGCCCGAGGCGCGACTGCTCGAAGCCGAGATTGAAAAGACCCGCCGTTTGCTGGAATCTCCCGCACGTCGGATGCACGCCAAACGCCTATGAGCAAACCCGCCATAATTTTAATTGGCTTGGTTGTCTTGGTGGCAATTGCGTTTTTGGCGACCAAGGGAAAAACGAACCCGCCCAAGCGACTCGGCTCCGGAAAACTTCCTGCTGACTTCCCGCCAAAGCCCAAATGCAAACCCAATCTACCAATTGATTTTGAGAAGACGGTTCAGGCATTTGCTTACTACTCGGACAAGAAGAAAACCTTCGTAGTGTTTGAACACGGAACGTGCGTTGTGATTCCCGAAGGGGCCGCCAACTCTGAGAAAGCGGCGAAGGAGATTCTGGATAAGGTCTATAATTTCCACCCCGACTTCAATCCGCTGGCGATGGACGATGGAAACTTCATGGTGAGCTATTCGCAACCGGCTTACTCGATTGTGTTCAAGGACGAGTTTGAGACGAACCGTGCCTACATAGATCTGAACCATCTGGACGGCCTGACGCGGGATGAAGTTCTGCTGAACGCACAAGGTGAAGCCAACAAATTCGACGACCGAGGAAAAATTGGATTGTTCGCGCGGGCTCGAATGTTTTTAGACGCGCAGAACCCAATAGTAGTAAAAACCTGGAAACCGCTTTGATTTCATGACCGAACCCGCCATCACGCCTGAACTGGTTGCCAAACACAACCTGACGCCCGAGGAATACGCCCACGCCAGGGAAATCCTTGGCGGCCGCGAACCTAGCTACACCGAGCTTGGCATCTTCTCGGTCATGTGGAGCGAGCATTGCTCCTACAAGAACACCAAGCCGCTGCTCCGCACCTTCCCGACCAAGTCGCCGAAAATTCTCGTTGGCGCGGGCGAGGAAAACGCCGGCATCATCGACATCGGTGACAACCTCGCCATCGCATTCAAGATCGAGTCGCACAACCACCCGAGCGCGGTCGAGCCGTTCCAGGGCGCGGCCACGGGCGTCGGCGGCATCGTGCGCGACATCTTCACCATGGGCGCGCGGCCCATCGCGGCGCTCAACTCGCTGCGGTTTGGCCCCATCACCAAGGTAGGTGACGACGTGAGGAGTCTCACTTCAGGCTCGTCTAGTGAGAGTCTCGTCACCTCGACTCCTACCAACGGAGACGAGGACGCGTCGCTGAAGAATAACCGTCGCCTGTTCTCCGGCGTCGTCAGCGGCATCGCGCATTACGGCAATTGCTTCGGCATCCCCACCATCGCGGGCGAGGTTTACTTCGACAAATCCTACGAAGGCAACCCGCTCGTGAACGCGTTCTGCCTCGGCGTGCTGCGCCATGACCAGATCGCGCGCGGCGCGGCCAAGGGCATCGGCAATCCAGTGTTCTACGTCGGCCCGGCCACCGGCCGCGACGGTCTCGCGGGCGCGGCGTTCGCCTCGAAAGATTTGACCGAGGAAAGCGCCGAGCAACAACGCGGCGCCGTGCAGGTCGGCGATCCGTTCATGGAAAAGCTCGTGTGCGAAGCGTGCCTTGAGCTGCTCGCCACCGGTTGCGTCGCGGGCATTCAGGACATGGGCGCCGCAGGTTTGACCTGCTCGACATGCGAGATGGCGGCCCGCGCGGGCACCGGCATCGAGATCGAATTGGACAAGGTGCCGCAGCGCGTCCCGAACATGTCGAGCTACGACCTGATGCTTTCCGAATCGCAGGAGCGCATGCTCATAGTCGTCAAAAAAGGCCACGAGGCCGAGGTGAAGCGCATTTTCGACAAGTGGGATTTGCCGTGGTCCGAAGTCGGTTTCGTCACCGACACCGGCCGCATGGTCGTGCGTCACGGCGGCAAACTCATCGTGGATATTCCGGCGAAGAAGATTGCGGATGAATCTCCCGTGTATCAACGCGCATCGCAGGAGCCGGAGTATTTGAAAGCCATCCGCGCGTTCCGCCTCGACGGCATCGCCGACACGAAATCTCCGATGGACGACCTGAAGAAGCTGCTCGCCTGGCCGAGCATCGCGTCGAAGAACTGGGTTTATCGCCAATACGATTACATGGTGCGCGACAACTCGATCATCTGCCCCGGCAGCGACGCCGCGGTGCTGCGCATCAAAGCGGACTGTGTCCCCCAATGCGAGACCACGCAACACGCAACACGCAACACGCCCGACAAGTTCATCGCCATGAGCGTGGACTGCAACGGCGTCTTTGTTTACCTCGATCCCTACGAAGGCGGCAAAGCCGCGGTCACCGAAGCCTGCCGCAACCTCGCCTGTTCCGGTGCTGTTCCGCTCGGCGCGACGGACAATCTCAACATGGCGAACCCGCACAAGCCGGAGTTGTTCTGGCAGATGCAGGAATCCGTGCGCGGTCTCGCCGACGGCTGCCGCGCGTTCAATGCGCCCGTCACCGGTGGCAATTGCTCGCTCTACAACCAGAACCCGAGCGGCCCGATCGATCCGACGCCCACTGTTGCCGTCGTCGGCATCATCGAAAAGCCCGAGCACATCACCACGCAATGGTTCAAGGACGAGGGTGACGCCATCATCCTGCTCGGCGCACCCGTGGACACGGCGGATCCGATTCTCGGCCTCGGCGGCAGCGCCTATCTGCAAGTCATCCACGGCCAGAAGACCGGCTCCCCGCCGCGTTGTGACCTCGAAGTCGCGAGGACGCTGCACACGTCGCTACTCGGACTCATCCACACTGGCGACATCAAGAGCGCGCACGATTGCAGCGACGGCGGCCTCGCCGTAGCGCTGGCCGAAAGCTGCATCAGCGAACTCATCGCCAAGGACACGCCACGCCTGCTCGGTGCGACGGTGGATTTGACCGCAATTGGAGCGCAGAGCTCCAGCTCTGCGAGTTCAGGCGAAGCTGGAGCTTCGCGCTCCTCTACCCGCCTCGACGCTTTGCTCTTCAGCGAAACGCAAAGCCGCATTGTCATCAGCACGAAAGCCATCAACGCGACTAAAGTCATCGAGCGCGCGAAGCTGCTCGGTGTTCCCGCCGTGAAGATCGGCACTGTGGGTGGCGACAAGCTGACGGTGAAGACGAGCGCCGGCGAATTCTCCGCCGCGCTCACCGAACTGCACGACGGCTGGTGGAACAGCATTGCCCGCGCGATGGAATAATCGTCGGCTCACCGCCATGCCACTGACTGCCGCCGACTTCGAGGGTTTCAATCCCGCGACGGTCGCGGCCACGTTGCGCAATTTCAACAACAATGCGAAGCAGCGCGGGCAGCAGTATTTCAATGACGGTCGTGTGACCGAGCTGGAGAGCATCGAGCCGGGGATTTCCTACACCGCGCGTGTGCGGGGCGGGAGCGATTACAAGGTCAGCTTCAAGTTCGATCTCAAGAGCAAGCAGTGGCTCAACCTCTGTTCCTGCCCGCTCGCCTCAGATTGCAAGCACGCCTGCGCTGCCCTGCTGCAACTCCTCGTCGAACACGCTGAGGCCAATGTCCACGCGCTCAGTTCCTCCACCGCGAACCGTTCGCCGCTGGCCAAGCCGGCCCTGCCGCCGCGTCCGCCGAAATTTGAGGAGCTGGTCGCGCAGAAACTCGGCCGCCCGCTCGTGCCGGCCGAGGTCAAGTATCTGGACGCCGTGGATTCCCTCTACCGCACGGCGTCCGTAAACCGCTCCCTGTTCGTGCGCGACCTCACGCCGTTCGGCATTCCGCTCACGACCGGCTGGTGGGACAAGGCCGAGATGTGGCCGAGCTTTCCCGCGACCAAGGCTGAGTTCTGGAATTGCCTCGCGCTTTACCTCGACGAACACGGCCTCGCGCTCCCGGAATTTCTCCAGCCCGTCACTGAACTGGAAAAAATCCGCGAGCGCATGCGGAAACATCGGCGCGGCAAGAGTGTCTCCTACTGGTCGCAACAACTCGCCCACCTCGACGGGCCGACGGATAAGGGCGAAATCGAACCCACCCCAGCCGAACTGCGCGTGCGGTTCCTCCCGGTCGGCGCGCAAATCGAGTCGCGACTGCCCGGCGGCGAGTGGACCTTGTTGAAGCCGAAAAGATATCACGACTTCGACATGCGCCACGGCGCGGCGCTCGACCATGTCACCGCATTGATCTGGCAGCCATTGTTCGGCAATCCGCAGGCACATTACCACGACGCTTTGCGCTACGCCGATCCGTGGGCCGCCCAACTGCTCAACCGCTGGCTGCGGTTGCCGGTCCTTCGTCCCCTGCTCGTAAATCACGCCGGTGAACCGCTCTTGTTCCATCCCGACCCGCTCCGCTGGCGCGTCACCGAACCCGCCGCCGCCGACGGCGATTACTCCGTGCAACTCGTCCAGGCCGACAACCAGCCCGCCCCGGCGTCCATCACCGTGTTCAAAGGTCGGCCCAATTTATTTCTCACCGGCACCAGCGTCTTCTCCGGGCCGCCGCCGCAACATCACCTGTTGAGTCTCGGCCGGCCCACGTTGATTCCGGCAAAAGCTTTTGAAACTCCGGGCGGCCTGCACCTCGTCGAACAACTTCGTGCCGAACCGCCGCCGCGCCTCGCCGCCCGCATCCGCACCGTCGCGTTGCAGCCGTGCGTCGTGGCCGAACTCAAGCAACCGTGGTCCGGCAGCGAAACCGAGTATTGCCACCTCGAAATCCTCGGCGTGTCTGACGATGGTCGTCACGTCGAACGCTGGCAAAGTGACGGCTGGCAGCACGCCCCCGATCTCGCGCCAAAGAACGCGATGAACCACGACCGGCTTGAACGCGTTGACCGCGCCGCGCTGGCGGGCCTGATCGCGCCGGTCGCCGCGTCTGGGTTCAAATGGGATTACCAGTTCTCGCGCTGGGCGACGCGGCTGACGAAAAAGTTTCCCGAGATGTTTGTCCCGTTTCTCCAGTCGTTGCCGCCGGGGACCACGATTGAGCTGCGCGGAGAACTCGCGGCGTTCCAGAACGCCCAGGTCGCGGGCCGCATCCGTCTCGAAGCCACCGAGGCCGGGCAGGACTGGTTCGATCTGCGTGTGCTCGTGGACGTGAACGACACCACGCTCACGCCCGAAGAAATCAAGTTGCTGTTGGACGCGAAAGGCAAGTGGGTCCGCCTCGGCGCGAAGGGCTGGAAGAAAATGGAATTCAAACTCAGCGAGGAGGAGGATCGCGAGCTAGCCCGGCTCGGCCTCACGCCGCACGAGTTGACGAGCGAACCGCAGCGGATGCACGCGTTGCAACTCGCGGACAAGGCCGCGCGCAAATTCCTGCCCGAGGAAACCTGCGCCCGCATCGAACGCCGCGTCTCGGAGTTGCAGGCGCGTGTCACGCCCGACGTGCCCGCCGGCATCAAGGCCGAGCTGCGCCCGTATCAGCTCGATGGATTCCACTTCCTCGCCTACCTCAGCACGAATCGTTTCGGCGGCATCCTTGCCGACGACATGGGCCTCGGCAAAACCGTGCAGACGCTCGCGTGGCTGGAATGGCTGCGCGGTAGTGGCACGGGCGTCTCGCCCGTGCGTTCATCAGCCGACCCAGAAACTCACGGGCGAGACGCCCGTGCCACTACCAGCCTCGTCGTCTGTCCCAAATCCGTGGCCGACAACTGGCACGCCGAGGCCGAACGCTTCTTGCCCGGTCTCAAAGTCAAAGCCTGGCCTGCCGGAGAATTGAAGAACATCGTGCAGCACCTCGGCGATGCTGACCTGCACGTCATCAATTATAGCCAGCTTCGCAGCGTCGGCGCGTCACTGGCCGCCACGCAATTTCTCGCCGTCATCCTCGACGAAGGCCAATACATCAAGAACCCGTCGAGCCTCACCGGCCAGATGGCGCGCAAGCTCCGCGCCGAACACCGGCTCATTCTCAGCGGCACGCCGATTGAAAACCGCCTGCTCGATTTGTGGAGCCTGATGAGTTTCGCGATGCCTGGCGCGCTCGGCAGCCGCGCCGAGTTTGCCCGGATCTATGATGCCAAAGGCGATCCCTTCGCGCGCCAGCGGCTCTCGGCCCGCGTGCGGCCGTTCCTGATTCGCCGCACCAAGGCGCAGGTCGCGCGCGACCTGCCCGACCGTGTCGAAGAGGATTTATTCTGCGAACTGGAAGGCGAACAAAAGACGCTCTACCGCGCCGAACTCAAGCGCGCCCAAGCCATGCTCCTCGGCGTGAAGACCGTCGAGGCGTTGAACAAGCAGCGGTTTAACTTCCTCACCTCGCTCCTGCGGCTCCGCCAGATTTGCTGCCACCCGAAACTCGTAAAGCCCGACTCGAAGGCTGTAAGCGCAAAGGTGGAAGCGCTTTTCGAAACGCTCGAGCCGCTGATGGAGGAAGGCCAGAAGGTGCTGGTGTTCTCGCAGTTCGTCGAG
>Ga0154020_10003509_pt1 | contig 18844 bp, 13 predicted proteins | sample Klosneuvirus_201_FD_109709 | JGI IMG/M metagenome (GOLD analysis project Ga0154020, IMG submission 109709) | Active sludge microbial communities from wastewater, Klosterneuburg, Austria - Klosneuvirus_20160825_MG | ecosystem: Engineered > WWTP > Aerobic digester > Activated sludge | place... | reverse complement strand
CCGCGGAGGCGCAGGTGGTCTTGCCCACGCCGCCCTTGCCGCCGAAGAACAGGATCTTCCGCTCCGACAGCTCGCGCATGCCGCTCAGCAACAGTTGAAGTCCTCGAGGGGCGAGTGCTGGAAGCCCATCCGGCGGTGCCAGAGGTGGAACTCGTCCAGGAAATAGGGGTAGATCTCCAGCAGATGGACAGCCACCGGGTTCGGCAGGCCCACCAGTTCCAGGTAGCACATGGTCACGAAGAGGTCGTTCAGCTCCGCGGCCTCCCGGCGCAGGTGCTGCTCGTACTTCCCATAGGCCATCCCGCGCATGAAGTCGCGCGCGTTGTCCCGGAGTTGGCGCCAGTCCATGGGTGCGGGGAGGATATCGAGGTCCCCTGGACTTTGTTAGTCCCCGCCGATTTTCCCGGTTGCCCCCGGGGAAACGTGGGATAGCATCCCGCGTCATGCACGCCCTCTACCTCCTGATCCCCTTTCTCGGAATCTGCGTGATCGCCTACCGGTACTACTCGGCGTTCCTCGCCGCGAAGGTGCTGGTGCTGAACGACGCGCGCGTCACCCCGGCGCATGAGCGGTACGACGGGCAGAACTACTACCCGGTGAGCCGCTGGGTCCTGTTCGGCTCCCACTTCTCCGCGATCGCGGGGGCGGGTCCGCTCATCGGGCCGGTGCTCGCGGCGCAGTTCGGCTACGCGCCCGGGTTCATCTGGCTCATCGCGGGCTGCTGCCTCGGCGGCGCGGTCCACGACATGGTCATGCTCTGGGGTTCCACCCGCCGGGGCGGCAAGTCCCTCGCGGAGATCGCGAGGCTCGAGATCGGATCCGCGGCCGGGATCACCGCGGCCCTCGCCATTCTCTTCATAATCACCATCGCCCTCGCCGGGCTCGGGCTCGCAGTGGTGAACGCCCTGGCCGAGAGCGCCTGGGGAGTCTTCACCATCGCCATGACCATCCCCATCGGGATCTTCATGGGTCTCTACATGTTCAAGTTCCGGGTCGGACACACCGGGGAGGCCACCACCATCGGCGTCATCCTGCTCATGCTGGCGGTCATCCTCGGCAAGCCCCTCGCCGCCTCCGAGTGGGGCTCGATGTTCACCCTGACCCGCCACGAGATCATCATCGCCATGGCGATCTACGCGACCGCCGCCTCCGTCCTGCCCGTCTGGCTCCTCCTCGCCCCGCGCGGGCACCTGAGTTCGTTCATGAAGATCGGGACCATCGCGCTCCTGGCTCTCGGGGTGGTCATCGTCAATCCCGAACTGCACGCCCCGGCGTTCAGCCAGTTCACCGGCGGCGGCGGCCCCATCATTCCCGGCTCGCTCTTCCCGTTCGTCTTCATCACCATCGCCTGCGGCGCCATGTCGGGCTTCCACGGTCTGATCGGCACCGGCACCACCCCCAAGATGGTGGACAAGGAGAGCGATATCCGGCCGATCGGTTACGGGGCCATGCTGGTCGAGGGCACGGTCGGAGTCATGGCGCTGATCGCCGCGACCGCGCTGCACCCGGGCGACTATTACGCGGTCAACACCCTGCCCGCCAAGTTCGCCACCCTGAACATCCCCATGGTGAATCTGCTCGACTTACAGACCCAGGTGGGCGAAAACGTAATAGGTCGTCCGGGAGGCGCCGTCTCCCTCGCCCTCGGCATGGCGCAGATCTTCAGCTCGATGCCGGGAATGCGCGGGCTCATGGACTACTGGTACCACTTCGCGATCATGTTCGAGGCGCTCTTCGTCCTCACCACCGTTGACGCGGGAACGCGCGTGGGCCGTTTCATCATCCAGGAATTCCTCGGCCGCTTCTACAAGCCGTTCGAGAAGACCGACTCCACAATGGCGGCGCTCGTGTCCACGGTGTGCATCGTCTCGGCCTGGACCTACTTCCTCTGGACCGGCAGCATCAGCACCCTGTGGCCGCTCTTCGGTATCGCCAACCAGCTCCTGGCCGGGGTAGGGCTCGCCATCGGCACCACCATGCTCATCAACATGGGCCGGGCGAAGTACGTCTGGGCCACCGTGGTCCCGCTCGCCTTCGTGACCGTGACTACCATGACCGCAGGTTTCCTGAGCGTGCGCGACAACTTCTGGCCGCTCACGAAGAACCCGGCCACGAGCGTCACCGGTTACATCGACTCGATCGCCACCGTGGTCATGATGTCGTGCATGGTCCTGATCCTCGTGCAGTCGGTCCGGCGCTGCCTGCTCGTGCTCGGCGGCAAGGCTCCGGTGGTGGCGGATCCCGTGCCCGGACAGGCCTGAGCGGCGTCCGGCGCGAGGGGGGAGCGGCCCGAAAACTGGGGCCATGTCATTTTTTCGGCGGCGTCATACATTTTTCTTGACAGCCGCCCGCGACTCGTCCTAGTCTGACCGCATCTGTCGTTTCTCCCCCTAGTCCCACAAAACTAACCGGAAAGGTCGTACATGATGCGCGCTCCCAGTTGGCGTCTCGCTTTTCTTGGTCTCACGGCTGCCTCGGCCACCGTGCTGATGTCCCCTCTCGCGTTCACGCAGCAGAAGCCTGCGCCGGAGAGGGGCGGGCAGGAGGAGTTCGGCCACTACGAACTCGTTCCCGAGTTCAACCAGGGGTTGCCGGACGGCCCCGATGGCCTGAAGCACGAAGGCTGGACCTGGGGCTCCCAGGGCGCGGTCTACGCCGAGAGCCCCGACCGGATCTGGGTCGCGATGCGCGGTGAGTTGCCCCTGCCCAAGGGCGCCAAGCCCTGGACGCCCTACGGCATGCTCGGCCTGCCCACCGGCGATCCGGCCTACGCGGAACGCGTCGAGGCTCGCCGGGCCACCGGCAACCCCGATCGCATGGGCGCCACCTGCCTGCCCGTGCCCTCGCGCGGATGGGAGCGCCGCATGCATCATGTCCTCTACGTGCTCGACCGTAACGGAAAACAGGTCCAGCACTGGGCCCAGCACGACAAGCTCTTCGAGGCTCCCTGCGGCCGCGGGCCCCACAAGATCAAGATGAGCCCCTACGACCCCGCGAAGCACGTCTGGGTCATCGACGACCAGCTCCACCAGATCCACAAGTTCACCTACGACGGCAAGCTGGTGATGAGCCTGGGCACCAAGGGTGAGCGGGGCCGTGACACGGGCAAGCTGTTCGACCGGCCGACCGACATCGACTGGCTCCCCGACGGCACCTTCTTCATCAGCGATGGTTACGGCGGCGTCCGCGTGGCCAAGTTCGACAAGGACGGCAAGTTCATCATGGAGTGGGGAAGCAAGCCCAAGGATCCGAACAACCCCGGGCCCAACGAGTGGAACACCGTGCACAGCATCGCGATCAGCAAGGACCGCCGGCTCTTCGTGGCCGACCGCGGGCATCACCGCATGCAGGTCTTCGACGAGAACGGCAAGTTCCTCGACATGTTCGTGCTGGGCAAGTACTCCTCGCCCTACTACCACATCATCACCGCCGACCAGACCCTGTGGATCTCCGACGGCGGCACCCAGCGCTTCATCAAGTACGACCTGAACGGCAACTACAAGTACGGCTGGGGCGCGCCCGGAGGGCGGTTGGGTGAATTCGCGGGCCCGCACCAGTTCACGGTCGACCAGGAGGGCAACCTCTATGTCGCCGAGGTCTTCAATGGTCGCGTCCAGAAGTTCAGGCCGAAGGCGGGGGCGGATCCCGCCAAGATCGTGGGGCAGGAACTTCGGTACAAGGCCGCCAACTAACTTCGCGTTCGGCGTCCAACTCCCTTAACCGATTGCTCACCGGAGGTTTGTCGATGAAGAGATCCATCCTGTCACTGGCGGTTGCCGCCATTCTCGGCCTGGGCGCGCCCCGGCTGCACGCTCAGGGCAGCGCGGTGGTCGAGCCCTTTAAGCTCGGGACCTTCCAGACCGGGGGCAAGCCGTTCGTGGGCATCGTGCTGCGGGACAGCGTGATCATTGACGCGGCCGCCGCCAACGCGGAGCTCCTCCGCAATCCCCACCAGCCCTCGGTGTCGCTGCCCGAGGACATGCTGGGCGTGATCTCCGCCTACGAGTACGGAGTTCAACGCCGCCTGTACGACATCGTCAACTGGGCGGTGAAGGGGAACCTGCTTTCCGGGGAGCGCCGAGCCTCCTGGGTGCATGACGTGTCGAAGGTGAAGACCCTGCCCCCGATCATGTATCCCTCGAAGATCCTGAACGCGGCCGCCAACTACTACGCCCACGCGGGGGAGTCGAGCAGCCCCGAAGAGGCGAAGAAGATCGAGGCGGACCTGCGGAAGAACCGGGGCACCCCGTACCTCTTCCTCAAGCCCACGGTGGGCGCGGTCATCGGCCAGGGCGAGGACTTCATCCTGCCCGCCGGGCGCGAGAAGATCGACTGGGAATGCGAGATCGGGGTGGTGATCGGCAAGGCGGCGAAGAACGTCCCGGCGGCCCAGGCCAGGGACCACGTGTTCGGTTACACCATCTCCCTCGACATGTCCGATCGAGGCACCCGGCCGGGTGAGACCGGGCCGTCGCGCTTCGGAACCGACTGGTTCATGGGCAAAGGCCACGACACCTTCTCGCCCATGGGTCCCTGGATCGTTCCGAAAGAGTTCTACGGCGACCCGCAGAATGTCCGGCAGCTCCTGACCGTGAACGGGAAGCCCATGCAGGACGCTCGCTCGACTGACATGATTCATACCATCTCCGAACTCATCCAATACGGTTCGTCGGTGATGACCCTCTTCCCCGGCGACGTGATCTCCGCGGGAAGCCCGGCCGGCACCGGCATGTCCCGCACCGTCCGCACCGAGCAGATCTTCCTGAAGGATGGCGACAAGATCGTGGCCACCATCGACGGCATCGGCTCGATGAATCACACCGCCCGGGCGGAGGCCCCCGCTCTGAGCGTAACCAAGCCCCTGCGTTAGTCCAGGTGAGCCCGAGGGGCGCGGAGAAAGCATGAGACTCGCGGTCCTCCTTGCGCTCGGGTGTCTTCTCGCGTCCGGCGCGGAGGCGGATACCGTTCTCATCGCGGACAAGGACGGCGACGTCCTGCTCGTCTTCGACACCGCCGCCGCGAAGGTGGTGCGCAGCATCCCGGTCGGCGGCAACCCTCATGAAGTGGTGGCGACGGCGGATGGGCGGCTTGCCTTCACCGCGAACTCGCGCAGCAACACGGTATCGGTGGTGGACCTGGCCCTGGGTCGGGAGATCAAACGGCTGGCCTCGCCGCTCCTGGCCTATCCCCATGGCATGGCCATCCATCCCGATGGCAAGACCCTCTTCCTCACCAGCGAGCAGAACCAGTTGCTGCATGTGCTCGACATCGCGAGCCTGGAGCTCAAAGGACAGGTGAAGACCGGGAAGGAGGGCTCGCACATGGTCGTGCTGTCGCCGAAAGGGGAGTGGGCCTACATCGCGGACCGGGGCTCAGCCACGGTGACGGTGGTCGACACCCGGAAGCTCACGGTCGAGACCCATATCCCCGCCGGCGAGGGCGTGGAGGGAATCGCCTTGTCCGGGGACGGGAAGTGGCTCCTGGCCGGAAATCGAAAGGCCAGCGAGATCCAGCTCTTCGACGCCCCCAACCGGGTATCCGTGGCTCGCCTGAAGGTGGCGGAGGATCCGGTGCGTGTGACCATTTCCAGGGACGGCATGCGCGCGCTCGTGCCCCATCGCGGCTCGAACGAGGTCTACCTGATCGATCTGAAGGCCCGTGCGGTCCTCGCCCGGGCGAAGACCGGCAAGGGGCCGGGCGGCGCCCTGTTCCTGCCCGGCGGCAAGCAGGCGCTCGTCGCCAACACCGGAGAGGGGACGGTTTCGATCCTCGATCTGGACCCGTTCCGGGTGACATCGACCCACCCGGCCGGCAAGGGTCCCGACGGGCTTCACCTGCTCGGCGGCGGAGTTACACCCTGACTTGTCTGAGGCCGGATTCACTAATGGTCGGCCGTCAGATTCGTGAGGCTGAGGAGAGATTTTTCTTGCGCTCGCCTGTCCTTGGTACTACATTGAGTCAATTGCGCACGGGCGGCGGCCATGCGTTTCCAGTTCTCGGAGGCTGTTGCTTATGAAGAGAAGTCTTGTCCTTTCGCTCGCGCTCGTCGCCCTGGCCGGAGGGATGCTCGCGGGCCTCTCGCGCCCCGTGTCCGCCCAGAGCGGGAGAGCGACCGCGACCAACGTCCCGGTGATTCCTCACGAGGCCGTGCCGTTCTTCAAGAGCGCTCCCGGGATCTACGTCGGTGAGGCCATGGGGATCGCGACCAACTCCAAGGGCAACGTGTACGTCTTCCACCGCGCCAACGAGACCCGGCTCTTCGAGTATTCGCCCCAGGGGGCGTTCACTCGCGAGATCGGCAAGAACATCTACGGCTTCTCTTTCGCCCACGCCGTGCGCGTGGACGCCGAGGACAACATCTGGGCGGTCGACGAGGGCACCGACACCATCATCAAGTTCAACCCCGAGGGGAAGGTCCTGATGGTGGTGGGCCGTCGGGACGACCCCGTGGCCATGCTCACGAACATGCCCGGCACCGCGACCTTCCACGGGCGCAACGGGCGAAACCGGTTCGGCCGTCAGACCGACATCGGCTGGGATCAGCAGGGCAACTTCTTCGTGTCCGACGGTTACTTCGACGCGCGGGTGGTGAAGTTCGACAAGAACGGCCGCTACCTCAAGTCGGTGGGGACGCGGGGCCCCGGGCACCTCCAGTTCAGCACTCCCCACGGCATCGCCGTCGACTGGCAGGGGAATGTGTACGTGGCTGATCGCGGCAACGGCCGGGTGGTGGTTCTCGATAACGATCTGAACTGGAAGGCGAACTACACCAACGTCGGGAATCCGTGGTCGGTGTGCGTCTCCGGCGGCCCGGTCAAGAACTCCAGCAAGCAGTATCTCTATTCCTCCAACTCCTGGCCGGACTCGGCGCCCGCGGGCCCCGCCGAGTACACGGGCGAGGTGTACAAGATGGAACTCGACGGCACCATCGTCGGAAGGTTCGGGAGGGCCGGAAAGGCGCCCGGGGAGTTCGCGACCATTCACGCCATCGACTGCCGCGATCCGAACACCCTGTATACCGCCGAAATCAACAACTGGCGGACGCAGAAGATCGTGCTGAAGCCCCTCCCCGCCAAGGCCGGGAACTAGGAGACGCCATGAACAGAACATTCAAAGCATTCGTGGCCGCGGCGTTCCTCGTCGCCAGCGCATCGGCGGGCGCGCAGACCGGAGTTCCCGAGATCCCGTTCGATGCCAACGTCGACGCGGTCAAGACCGGAGTCGACCTCTACATCGGCGAAGTCGGCGGCGTCGGGCAGAACTCCAAGGGCAACATCTTCGTCTACACGCGGACCGGGCATCCCTACGCGACCCTCGGCGACAACCGCACCTTCCTTCGCAACGGCTCCAAGCTGTTCGAGTTCGACAAGACCGGCAGGTTCGTGCGCGAGCTGGGACAGATGAGCTATGGCTTCAACGCCGCGTACGGACTGCGCGTGGATCCCCAGGACAACGTCTGGACCGTCGACCTCGCCGCGAACCAGGTGGTCAAGTTCGCCCCGGACGGCAGCATCGCCCTCGTCCTCGGCCGGAAACCCGAGGCCATCGGCGTGCGGCCTCCCCCTCCCCCGGCTCCGGGCGCCACTCCCGGCGGTGGCGGCCGCGGATTCGGAGGCGCGGTTACCGGGCCGCCGGGGTCCGGCGTGCCGGGCTCCGGGCTCGTCCGCCCCACCGACGTGGCCTGGGACAAGGCCGGCAACATCTACATCTCGGACGGGATAGGCAACAACAACCGTGTGGTCAAGCTCGCTCCGGACGGCCGGTTCATCAAGCACTGGGGCTCGACGGGCACCGGCGACGGACAGTTCGACGGGGCCAAGAGCATCGCCCTCGACGCCCAGGGCAACGTCTACGTGGCCGACATCGGCAACAAGCGCATCCAGGTGTTCGACGGGGAAGGCAACTACAAGTCCCAGTTCAAGGGCATCGGGACGCCTCAGACCATGTGCATGACCCAGGGCGCCACCCAGTATCTCTACATCGCCCATTCGGGCGACCCCGATGGCATGGACGACGCCACCATCTACAAGGTCAAGCTCGACGGCACGGTGGTGGGCCGGTTCGGTTCCGCGGGCAAGCTGCCCAGGGAGTTCAGCCTGGTCAACTCCATCGATTGCCGCAACGAGAACGAGCTGCTGATCGGCGAGATGGCCAACTGGCGCGTGCAGAAAGTCACCCTCAAGCCGGCCCGTTGAGGTCCGCTCGTTTACGAAGCCGAACCCGGTAAGTCGCGCTCGGAAGGTCAGTCACTAACGCACAGGTTCAACAAACAAGAGGCGGGGGCGGGCCTGACGCCCTTGTCCTGCCTGGAGGATGCATGATGAGGAAGTTGAGATTCGTCACTCCCGTGGTCGCGGGGTTGTTACTCTACGGAACTCCGGTTCTCGCCCAGGTCGGCTCCGGCCCGGCGGCGAAGGCCAGGGCGACCGCGAGGGAAATTCCCTTCACCATCGCGCCCGCCCCCTACCGGATGCCCGCGGGCCTCTACATGGGCGAGGCGGTGGGCGTCGCCACCAACTCCAAGGGCGGCCTCTACATCTTCACCCGGAGCGGCGAGTCCCGGCTGTTCGAGTTCGACCCCGCGGGGAACTTCGTCAAGGAGTTCGGCAAGGACAGCTACGGTTACGGCTTCGCCCATTCGGTCCGGGTCGACAAGGAAGACAACGTCTGGACGGTGGACGAGGGCCCGAACATCGTGATGAAGTTCAGCCCCGCGGGCAAGCTGCTCATGGTGCTGGGCAAGCGCCCCGATGCCATCGACCAGCTCGGCATGATGCCCGGAACCGCGCCGTTCTCGGGGGCGAACCGGCCATACTCCTTCCATCGGCCGACGGACATCGGCTGGGACGCGCAGGGCAACATCTTCATCTCCGACGGCTACACCGACGCCCGCATCGTCAAGTACGACAAGAACGGGCGCTTCATCAAGGCCGCGGGAAAGCGCGGGAATCCCGCGAACCCCCTGGAGTTCGCGGCGCCCCACACCATGCAGGTGGATGAGAAGGGGAACGTGTACGTAGGCGACCGCGGCAACTCGCGCATCGTAGTGCTCGACAACGATCTCAATCAGAAGGCGGTCTACGACAACGTGGGCGCTCCCTGGGGCCTGTGCATCTCCCCGGGACCGCACCAGTACCTGTACAGCTCCAACTCCGCGGGCACCACCATCGATTCGCGCGCGGTCGAGCGGACGGGCGACATCTACAAGATGGAACTGGACGGCACCGTCATCGGCCGGTTCGGGAAGGCCGGAGTGGCGCCGGGGGAGTTCGCGAGCATCCACATGCTGGACTGCCGCTTCCCCGACACCATCTACACCTCCGAGATCCAGGGCTGGCGGGTGCAGAAGGTCCTGCTCAAGCCGTAGCGCACGGAACCTGGGGCCCAAGACCAACACAAGGAAGACCATGAAAAAAGCTCTGAAGTTCGCCGTTATGGCCGTCTTCGTCGCCGCCGCCGCGCCTGCGCTGGCTCAGCCCGCGCCCGACATCGCCTTCGACCACGCCGCCGATTTCCTGTCGCTCCCCGCGTACGGGGAAGTGGCGGGCGTCGCCACCAACGCGGCCGGCCACGTCTTCGTGTACGCGCGGACGGGCACGCCCTACGCCACCCTCGGCCACGAGCGGACCTTCTACCACTACGGCTCCCGGCTGTTCCAGTTCGACCAGACCGGGAAGTTCGTGAAGGAGATCGGCGGAGGCACCTACGCCCTCAACTATGCCTCCGCGGTCCGCGTCGATCCCTCCGGAAACATCTGGGCGGTCGATGCCGGTTCGAACATGATCATGAAGTTCGCCCCCGATGGGAGCTTCCTCCAGGTGTTCGGACGAAAGCCCGAGACCATTCCGGTCCGGCCCGGCCCCGGGGTGATCGCCCGCGCGATCGACCCGCCCGGCATGGCGCCGGGCGGGGGCGGGGGCGGCGGCATCCCGGGCGGCGCCGGTTTCCCGGGACAGTCCTTCGAACGGCCGGCCGACGTGGCCTTCGACGCCTCCGGCAACGCCTACGTGGCCGACGGCTTCGGCGGCATCAACAATCGGGTGTCGAAGTTCAACAAGGACGGGAACTTCGTGAAGTCGTGGGGCCGCACCGGCTCCGCGCCGGGCCAGTTCAACGAGCTCCGCGGCATCGCCACCGACGCGGCGGGGAACGTCTACGTCGCGGACGCCGGAAACCGACGCATCCAGGTGTTCGACGGCGAGGGCAACTTCAAGTCCGAGTTCTCTGGCGTGGGCAAGCCCATGGCCATCTGCATCTCGGGCGGCCCCACCCAGTACCTGTACAGCTCCAACTCGAACAGTCCCGAGGACCTCGATTACGGCGAGATCTACAAGGTCAAGTTGAATGGTCAGGTGGTCGGGAAGTTCGGCCGGGCCGGCAAGATCCCCGGGGAGTTCAGCGTGGTGAACGCCCTCGACTGCCGGACCGAGAAGAACCTGTTCGTCGCCGAGGTCGGCAACTGGCGCGCGACCAAGGTGACGCTCAAGCCCTAACCCGGGCGTCGTCCAGATTTCGTGCAGGCTCCAGCCGCGCTCCGGGGCCCCGGGGAGGTGTTTCGCCTTCCGCCGGTGCGCGCGTCTTCCGGCGCGCTCTCCTCGGCCGCGAGTGCTCTGGGAGCGGTCGGAATGGTCTCCGGGCGTCCGCGGCCGTCCGCAGTTTTTCGTCTCGAAGAAATCCTTGACACACCCGAACGAGCCGGTGTACGTTGACATCAACTTCCATCTTCGTGGTTCGGATCAGAGAGCGGGCGGCGCCGCCACGACGACATTGTCTCGTTACAACCCTTGTTACACAGAGTGAGGACATGCCCATGTTGAGCATCAATAGTTCCCAGTTGCGCGCGCGGCTTTGCGTGCGTGTCCGTGAAGGGCTGACCAGGCGTTTCGGAGCTCTCGCCCTCGCCGCCGCGTTGCTCGTGCCGAGCGCCGCCCTGGCCCAGCAGCAGGGTTCGATCTCCGGCAAGGTGACAGACCCGGATGGCCTGGCGCTGCCCGGCGCCACCGTGACCATCAGAGGGGAGGCCACCGGTTACAGCCGGACCTACACTACCGCGGCAAACGGCGAGTACAAGGCCCAGAACCTCCAGCCCGCCCACTACATCGTGACCGCTGAGATGTCCGGCTTTAGCAAGGTGACCCGCCAGATCGAACTGAGTTCCGGCATGCAGGCCACCAACACCGACCTGAAGCTGAAACTGGCCGGCCTGGCCGAGGAAGTGACGGTTGAGGGCGAGGCGCCGCTGGTGGAGACGAGCAGCAACAAGATCGGCGGCACCCTCAGCCGTCAGGAGATCGAGGACGTGCCCAGCAACTTCCGCAACTTCACCGCTCTCACCCAGTTGATTCCGGGCATGACCCCCGCTCCCGCCACCTCCTCGTTCGAGGGCGGGCAGATCACCGCGAACGGCTCGCCCGCGCAGTCCAACGTCTACCTCCTCGACGGCGCCTACAACAACGACGACCGCCTCGGCGGCAGCCAGGGCACCCAGGTTCGCGTGGTCCTCGACAACATCGGCGAGTACCAGGTGCTCTCCAACCAGTACAGCGCCGAGTACGGCGGCGGCGCCGGCGCCATCGTCAACATGGTCTCGCGCAGCGGAACGAACGACTTCTCCGGCCGCGTCTACACCTACTTCCGCGACGACGCCCTCAACTCCCGCAACGCTTTCCTGCCCGCGGACCGGCCAAAGCCGGCCGAGCGGACGATCCAGGCGGGCTTCGGACTGGGCGGACCGATCGTCAAGAACAAAGCCCATTTCTACTTCACGGTGGAGCGCGACGACGAGGACCAGGCCGTGTTCAAGAACACCCTGCCCGCCGCCGGGGGAGCGCTCACCGCGCCGTACGAGGCGCTCTTCGAGGTGAAGGCGCTGAACACCTTCCTCCGCTTCGACTACCAGCCCAATTCCAGCAACTTCATCAGTTTCCGCGCGCTGCGCGAGAAGGCGCCGACCAAGGGCGAAGACATCACCAGCAACAACGCGACCAACGACGCGAAGGCCTGGGAGGGCGACCTCGACGAGATGATGGGGCTGAACTGGACCAGCACGATCAACGACCGCGCCTCCAACGTGTTCCGCTTCAGCGCCATCCACGAGCAGTTGGACACCGGCGCCGCGACCTACTTCGAGGAGTCCACGTCCTTCGGGCTGGGTGACAGCCTGACCGGAGTCGGGCTCAACGGACGGGATCCCTTCAGCGTCGGACAGCGGAACGACCACCCGGGTTGGATTGGCGGCACGGGAGGAAACGGCACCCAGACCACCATCCACACCTTCGTGTTCGACAACGTCTTCAGCTATTTCACGCCGAGCCTGTGGGGTGGAGAGCACACCTTCAAGTTCGGCCTCGGCTACAGCTTGAACCGGGCCGATCCGCAGCAGACCCAGAGTTCCGGCATCTTCACGTTCAACTCCGATCAGCCCTACAACCCCGCGGTTCCTTCCTCCTATCCCGCCCGGTTCGACGTCACGGTCGGGCCGCTCGGGGAGAATGGCTTCGCGGTCGACGCCCTCGACGACCGGCTGTACGCCTTCGTCGCGGACTCCTGGCACGTGAACAGCAAGCTCACCTTGAACCTCGGCCTGCGCTACGACAAACAGAAGATCGTGGACGACTCCAACAACATTGCCCCCCGTGTGGGCTTCGCCTACGACCTCAAGGGCGACGGAAAGACGGTCATCCGCGGCGGCGGCGGGCTCTTCTTCAACTACGTGCCGATCTCCATCGAGATCAACAAGGTGAGGAACGGCCCCATCACCCCCTTCCCCACGATCTCGGTGTCGGCGGCGAGCGACACATGTAACTGCGTCCTTCGTCCCACCCTGACCACCGACAGCCAGGGCAACCCCGGCATCGCTGCGCTGAGCCCCGCCGGTCAGGCGGACATGGATGCGAGGCGCGCCTCCGTCCTCGCCGGAACCACCTTCAATCGCAACCCGAACCTCGACGATCCGAACCGGAAGAGCCCCTACCAGATGGCCTTCAGCTTGGGCTTCTCCCGCGAGCTGGGGAAGAACGCGGCCCTGACCATCGACTACGTGGGCAACCTGTCCAAGGACCAGATGGGCGTGATCGACGTCAACGAACCGGCCATTAACCCAGGCTTTGCCCCGCTTCCGGTGGTCCGTCCCGGAGTCGCGGCGTTCGATCCCAACGGCGAACTGGTTCCGGCGGAGGCTCGCGGAACCAACTACCAGCGCGCCCTCACCTACACCACCCGCGACGAGCTCGACGGCAGTTACAACTCCCTGCAGGTCGCGATCATCAAGCGGGCGTCGAGCAAGTGGAGCGGCCGTCTCGCCTACACCTACCAGGACGCGACCTACGTGGGCCTTGGCAATCCCGACAACCGCCGGGTCTGGATGGACAACGACATCCTCGCCGACAAGGGCACGTTCGCGTCGAACCGCAATCACGTCCTCGCGGCCACGGCCACGGTGACGCCCTGGAGGACTCTCTCCATTTCCGGCGTGGTGAGCGCCCTCTCCGGCGGCCGCATCAACGAGACGGTGGGCCGCGACTTCAACGGGGACGGCGACAACAACGACCGGCCGATCAAGGACGTCAGCAACTTCAACACCTGCTCGGCCAGCGGAACCGTGGTTGGCTCAAGCACCCCTTGCACCCCGGGTGCACGGGTCTTCTATCCCATCCTGTCCGAGGTCGACGCGCAGGGCCGGGCCGTGATCAACGGCATCACCGCTCCGGGCTCCCTGATCGTGGACATGTCGTTCCGCTACCAGCTCCACCTGAATAAGACGGGCTCGCGGAGCCTCGACCTGTTCTACGACATATTCAACATTCTCAACACCAAGAACATCCTGGCCCCTTCGGGCAACCACGCGTCTTCGTCGTTCATGGTCGAGAACGCGGCGGGCTTCCCGCGCCAGATGCAGCTCGGCGCGCGGTTCCGCTTCTAGTTCGCCGCCGTTTCACTGAGTCAATAAGCTCGCGTTTCGGAGCGTCCGAGGAGTGGTGTCTAGAATGTCGCGCATGCAGATGAAACGCGGGCTATCGTTCCTTCTTGCGACGGTGGTGGCGACGTTCGGCGTCGCCACCGCCGCCCGTGCCCAGGGCGAAATGGGACACATCAAGGGCACGGTCACCGACGAGCAGGGTCAGCCGCTCGAGGGCGCGGTGATGAAGCTCCATAACACCGGGAAAGGCGGCAACTTCTCGGTCAAGACCGACAAGAAGGGCCTCTACTACAAGCGCAGCCTGCCGAGCGGCGATTACGAGTTCACGCTGGAGAAGGACGGGTACAAGTCGGTCAACGACAAGTTCAAGGTCGCGGCCGGGGGCGACCACAAGTTCGACTTCAAACTCGCCAAGGGGGCTCCCGAAGGCGCCAAGGAGTTCGCCCAGGGCTTCGATGCCTTCAACCGCGGGGACAACGCCGCGGCCGCCGCATTCTTCGAGGCCGCTCTGGTCAAGGCCCCGGAGATGCCCGAAATTCACGTCAACCTCGCCATCGCCTACCTCCGCCTGGATCGCAAGACGGACGCGGTGAATCAGCTGCAGGAGGCGGTGAAGCTGGCGCCCGATCAGCCCCGGATTCTGTTCCAGCTGGGCGGCGCCTACGTGGAGATGAAGGATTTCGACAAGGCGCGCGAGGCCTTCGAGCAGGGTCTGGCCAAAAAGCCCGATCTCACCAAGGACGCCCTGGCCCTCGAAGCCACCATCACCCTGGGCGCGGTGTACTTCGCCAAGGGCGACCTCGCGAAGTCCATCGTAAGCTTCGAACAGGCGCTCGCGGCCAGGCCCGGAGCCCCCGTGCCCATGCTGGGCCTGGGGAAGGCGTATCTGAGCAACGGCGATACGGACAAGGCCCTCCAGGAATTCCAGAAGGTCATCGCCGCGGCTCCGGGCACCTCCGAAGCCAAGCAGGCGGAGGCTTTCGTGGCGGGGCTCAAGAAGCCCGGCTCCCCGGAAGCGGGGAACGAAGAACGTAGCAGCGCCTGATACCAGGGCCGCGCCGCTTCCAGAGCGCGGCGTTCGTCCGGAGCGCGCCACCACCAACCCGGTGGGAGAGGTGCAAAACCAACTGGAGTCGACCCGGGGACTCAACCCACAAGGAATGACGAAGGAGAACCATATGAAGAAGAGAGCCTTAATAGCCCTGGCGGGCTTCATCGGCGCGGGAGCATCCCTCGCCATCTCGCAGGAGAAGGGGGGCAACGACATCACCGGCCCCTACGAGCTCGTGCCCGGCTGGCCCGAGAACATCTGCGGCGCCGGCTACCAGTTCGGGTCCACCGCCGGCATCTGGGCCCAGAGCCCGGACCGGGTGTTCATCTACCAGCGTGGTTGTCTGCCGGTTCTGAAGAGCGAAGGCGGCGGCGAGCAGGGCCCGAACGCGCTCGTGCCGGCGCGCAACGCTTCCGGCTATGACCTGTCGCAGAAGGACCCGGCGCGGCATCCGCGCTGGGACCACAGCCTGTACGTGGTCAACAAGCAGGGCAAGATGATCGAGTCGTGGGAGCAGCACAACGACAAGTTCGTGCGCCCGCACCGCGTCCAGATCAATCCCTACGACCCCGAGAAGCACGTGTGGCTGGTCGACGACGGCGCGCACATGGTCTATAAGTTCACCAACGACGGCAAGAAGCTCGTGCAGTCCTGGGGCGAGTTCAAGGTCCCGGGCAACGACGACAAGCACTTCGGCCGGCCGACCGAGGTGGCCTGGCTCCCCGACGGCACCTTCTTCGTGAGCGACGGCTACACCAACACCCGCGTGGTGAAGTTCGACAAGGACGGGAAGTACGTCATGGCCTGGGGCCAGAAGGGCACGCCGCCCAACGAGACTCGTCCGGGCTACTTCAACACGGTTCACGCCATCGCCATCGACAAGAACCGCAGGGTCTACGTGGCCGACCGCGCCAACTCCCGGATCCAGATCTTCGACGAGAACGGCAAGTTCATCGAGGCCTGGACGAAGATCGTGCGGCCTTACTCGGTCATGCTCGCCGAGGACCAGAGCTTCTGGGTGGCCGACGGCACGACCCAGAAGTTCTCCAAGTTCAGCCCCGAGGGCAAGTTCCTCTTCTCCTGGGGCACGTTCGGCGCCTTCCCCGGCGGGTTCTGGGGCGTGCACCAGTTCAGCGTGGACAGCGAAGGCGCCCTCTACACCGCCGACGTCCATGTCGGCCGTCCGCAGAAATTCGTGCCGAAGAAGGGCGCCAACCCGGCGAACCTGATCGGCCGGTACTTCCCCGTCGCCAAGTAATCGGAGTCATTCCAGAGAAGCATGGCCGTCGCGCCAGCGGTTTGGTGCGGCGGCCCTTTTTCCATACACTGCCCAGCAGCCATCGAAGCCGTGCGCCACCGGGCGGGTGCGCCGGTCGTCCTCGGGATAACTCGTGAAAGCATGAACGAATGAGGCGAAGCACCACCCTATGACAGGTCGGCCCCTCACGGTAGCGATTCTCGGCGTGCTGGTGGCGGTGGGGGCGTGGAACCTTCGACCCTCGCCGTCGCCGGCGAAGGCGCAGGTGGCCGGTCGCCCGCCCGCGGGGGCCGGGCCTCGCCCGGCGCCCCTGGCCGCCGAGGGCTACATCATCGAACTCCAGACCGTTCGCGAGACCGTTCCCAGCCTGGGAACGCTCCGCCCGAACGAGTCCGTGACCATCGTGGCCGAGTCCTCGCGCCGCGTGGTGGCCATCCACTTCGAGGAGGGCGCCAGCGTCCGCAAGGGCGATCTGCTCTTCAAGCTGGACGACGCCGCGCTCCGCGCCGACCTGATGCGGCTCGAGGGACGTCACGGCCTGGCCGTGGCCACCGAGGCCCGACAGGCCGACCTGATGGCCCAGAAGCTCGTGAGCACGCAGGACTACGACCGTGCGCGGTCCGAGTTGCAGGCCATCATGGGGGAGATCGAGGTTCTGAAGGTCCAGCTCGCCCAGACCGAGATCCGAGCGCCCTTCGCCGGGCGGGTAGGCTTGCGCCGGGTCAGTGACGGCGCCTATGTCAACCCTAACACCGTGCTGACCACGCTCCAGGACGTGTCCCAGCTGAAGCTCGACTTCACGCTGCCCGAGCGTTACTCCGCCGACGTGCGCAAGGGACAGACCTTCACCTTCGGCGTGGAGGGCCGCCCCGGCGCTTACACCGGCCGGGTGGCCGCGGTCGATCCCGCGGTCGACCCCGCCACCCGCAGCGTGGTCGTGCGGGGCATTGTTCCCAATCCCGGCGGGGCCCTGACCGCGGGCGCGTCCGCTTCGGTCGAGTTCGAGGTCCGGTCCGCGGAGGGCATCCTGATTCCCACCCGCGCCCTCGTTCCCTCCATAAAGGGGCACAGCGTGTTCGTCCTGCGCGATGGCAAGGCGGCCGAGCAGGAGGTCAGGATCGGGGTGCGCACTTCCGACCAGGTGCAGATCCTCTCCGGCCTGAAGAAGGGCGACGTCCTGCTGACCAGCAACCTGCTGCGGCTTCGCGCCGGCATTCCGGTCAAGCTCGAAACCCGCGTGGACTGAAACCGCAGGAGTGCTCCAGGCCATGACCCTTTCCGAGATCTGCATCAAGCGGCCGGTCCTGGCCATCGTCCTGTCCCTGGTCATCGTCCTGTTCGGCCTGGTGAGCGTGCCGAGGCTCGGTATCCGCGAGTACCCCGCGGTCGATCCGCCGGTGGTGACGGTGGTGACCACCTACCGCGGCGCCGCGGCCTCGGTGGTCGACAACGAGATCACCGAGCCCCTGGAGCAGTCGATCAACGGCGTCTCGGGCGTGCGCGTCATCTCTTCCACCTCCGGGGAGGGCCGGAGCAACATCCGGGTCGAGTTCAACATCGATGCCGACCTCGAGGCCGCGGCGAACGACGTTCGCGACCGGGTCTCGCAGACCGTCCGCCTCCTGCCCCCCGACTCCGACCCCCCGGTGGTGGACAAGGCCGACGCCGATTCCGAGCCGGTCATGTTCATGATGCTGCAGAGCGACACCCGCCCCCTGCTCGAGCTGAACGCCATGGCCCAGAACGTCATCCTGCCCCAGATCCAGACCATCCCCGGGGTCGCCACCGCCACCATCATGGGGGTGAAGCGCTACGCCATGCGGCTCTACATGGATCCGAGCAAGATGGCCGCCCACAAGGTCACGCCCCTCGACGTCCAGCGGGCGGTGACCGCGCAGAACGTGGATCTCCCCTCCGGCCGCATCGAGGGTTCCGAGACCGAACTGACCATTCGCACCGCGGGCCGGCTCAACACCCCGGAGGAATTCAACCGCCTCATACTCCGCCAGGAGGGCGGCCGCAGCATCGAGTTCCGCGACGTGGGCGAGGCCGTGCTCGATGCCGAGAACCTTCGCAGCGGGATGCGTGTTCTCGGGGTGCCCATGATCGGCATCAACGTGGTCCCCCAGGCGAACGCCAACGCGGTGGCTATCGCCGACGAGTTCTACCGGCGCATGGAGATCCTCAAGAAGGAGATCCCGCCCGACGTGAAGACCACGGTCGGCTACGACTTCACCACCTTCGTCAGGCGCACCGTCCGCGAGGTGGAGGACACCGTGCTCATCGCCTTCGGCCTCGTGGCCCTGATCATCTTCCTCTTCCTCCGCGACTGGCGCTCCACCCTCATCCCCGTGATCGCGATCCCGGTCTCCATCGTTTCGGCCTTCTTCATCATGTACCTGGCCGGCTTCACCATCAACGTGCTGACCCTGGTGGCGGTCCTGCTCTCCATCGGTCTGGTCTGCGACGACGCGATCGTGGTCCTCGAGAACATCTACGCGAAGGTCGAAGAGGGCGCCTCGCCCCTGCAGGCATCCATCGAGGGCTCGCGCGAGATCTACTTCGCGGTCATTTCCACCACCGTCACCCTGGCCGCGGTGTTCGTGCCCATCGTGTT
>Ga0154020_10003508_pt1 | contig 18847 bp, 12 predicted proteins | sample Klosneuvirus_201_FD_109709 | JGI IMG/M metagenome (GOLD analysis project Ga0154020, IMG submission 109709) | Active sludge microbial communities from wastewater, Klosterneuburg, Austria - Klosneuvirus_20160825_MG | ecosystem: Engineered > WWTP > Aerobic digester > Activated sludge | place... | reverse complement strand
GCGCCGCCGGGAGGCCGGGAAGCGGGCGAAAACATTGGGGAAGGGGGCGTATAAGGCCCGGACGGGGGCGTATAAGGCCCGGGAAGGGGGCGTATAAGGCCGGAACGGGGGCGTATAAGGCCCGGGCAGGGGGCGTAGAAGGCCCGGGAAGGGGGCGTATAAGGCCGGAACGGGGGCGTATAAGGCCGGAACGGGGGCGTATAAGGATTATCCGGGCGTTTTTGTTGGGTTTTTTTGGGCGTCCCCGGGGGGGGGAGGGGGGTGTGGGGGAGGGGTGGGTGGGTTCCGTGATGGCCAGCACACCTTCTTGGTCGCGTGTGGCGCTTCCGCGCGGTGGGTGGCCAGGGGCCGGCCCCAACAGCGTGGCTTGCTGGGCGCGTGGCCCGGACTCCACGCCCATTGCGGGTTCCAGTGGCTAGTAGGACTGGACCGTGGGGGAAACTCCATAGGTTGTGGTGGGTAGGTGTTGATTCGTGACAGTGAATGTCGAACGCCTCAGGCCAGACAAGAGAGGCTGGATGTCTCCAGGAACGTGCACCACCCCGGCCGCAGTCGAAGGCGACGCGTGCGTAGAGCAGCGTGATGCTTGTGCAAGCATGTGCAGTAAGGGTGAAGTGGTGGTTGTGCCGTGCGCGTCTCCTTTGACGCTGAACCGCACAGTCCTATCTTGGGTTGGCGCCCGCGTTGGGCGTTTCCGACGAGCGGAACGCTCCGCAACACACGCGTTGAAATGCGCAACCGGCCAACTCACGCCAAAAGCCGACGCGGTTGGGCCCGTGCACGGTGCGCATTTCTCAACGCTAAGAGGGCGTTGGATCCCACTCGCTTGGCGGCACAGGTGTTCAAGGAAGAGAAACCGTGTTAGAGAGGGAGCGCCGCCAAGCCAGCCGCTCAAAGCCGCGTCAGACAATCAAGCCCAACTATCCTGCCGCAGACCGAGGCCCACTCATGGCGAGAATACTTGTGGACGCGAACGTCATCGTCGATCTCTTCAAAACCAGCGCGCCATCCGTCCTGAAGACGGCAAAGGCCCTTGTCGATCTTCGCGCGGAAGTATTCATCTCAGAACAGGTGAAGAACGAGGTCCTGCGCAATAAGTTGAAGGTTGCAAGCGAGTTCATTGATGAGCAGCAATCGAAGCTGCAGGTGCCCACCGCAGAACTCCCATCGTTATCCAAGAAGCTCAACAATAAACTCAAGAAGACCTCTGAGCTTGCCCAAGGCCTGCGCGGTCATATTGACAAGGACACCAACGCGTACCTTCAAGCACTTTCGGGGTCAGACGACAAGCTCTCCAGACTTCTGAAACCGCTCTTCAACGGCGCAGTCCAGCAGACGGAGGACCAGTACCAGAGAGCGAAACGGCGGCGCTCGCTTGGAAATCCTCCTGGAAAGCACAATCAGCAGATCGGAGACCAACTCACATGGGAACAGTTTCTCGACCAACTTGGCCCCGAGACCGACGTGTGGATAGTCTCGCGCGACGGTGACTATGCGCGCACGCACCGAGACTACAAGATCCTGAATCCGCTGCTGAATGCGGAGTTGCGCGAGAAGACGGGGACAAAACCGCGAGTCCACGTTTTCGAGTCGATCTCGAAGGCTGTTGCTCATTTCATTGAGAGGGTAAAACCAGACATCAAGACGAAACTGACTGCCAAGGACGCAGCGATGGCGGCACAGGTACAAGCGATACTCGCGGCGCCAAGCGCGGACTCAGTGGCGAAGGACGTAGTCTACACATGCATGCCAAAAATCGTCTCCGATCTTGTCAACGACGACGACGCCGTCGTCGCAGAAATAGCCATGACGAACGCCGTGAATTGGGGACTGAATGACTGTGATGTCACTCATGCTCGATATGTCTCTGGCCGAAAAATCAAGTTCATTGCCGATGTGTCCATCGCCGGTGACGCCGATGACGAGCAGGTGTTCGCGGGCGATACGATCACGTTTGTTCTGCGTGGAAACTTGGTTCGAACCAGTGAGGGCGGTTGGGGCCTCGATGACTATACTGTTGAATACGTACACAACACCCTTCACGACGACGACATGAACGAACCGTGATTCGCCCGCACCGCCAACTGATCGTATGCCGCGCGCCACAGATCCCTGAGCGGATTTACAGAAACGGCCGGCCAGCGCGGATAAACTGTTCTTGGCCGATACATGCCCTTGACGGACTTCATACAACGCCCGAGGATACTGGTAGCTTGGCCCCCCAAAGCGGAGTGACCCAAAGATGCTTCAACCAAACGATGTGTTCACACCAGGAAAGATTCCAATTGGATCAACTCACGTGTATGCCTCCCGCGGCGAGTGCGAAAATGACTTCAAAACCGCGGTCGGACGCTCACTTGTCCCAATTGTCTACGGCGAGTACGGCGTTGGCAAAACCAGCTTGGCTCGGCACTGTATGGCAACTGCCGAAACGCAGTCCCGACTGGTGAACATTGAAAGCCTCAGCGGAAAGTCGCTGAGGGACGTGTTCAACACGATTCTCGAACACCTTGGATACACCGTTGCGAGCACCTCAATCACGACGAACGAGGCGACGCGTACTGAGAGGGCCTTGGCTACGGTCGGTCTCGCTGGCGACTTTGCCCCAATAAGTGCCACCATGGCCGCTGAGAAGATATCAGGCGACAAAACTTCCAAGGCTGTGACTGAGACGCTGGTCGTAACCTCTCCGACAGACTCTCGCATAATATCAATGTGTGAAATGCTGGAAATAAATCTAATAATCGACGAGCTTCACACTGCATCAAAAGAGACAGCAAGACAAATTAGCGCATTTATAAAGGCGTATGCAAATGCGAGCTGCTCGAAATTCAAGATTGCGCTACTTGGAACGTCTGCGGACGCCAGCAAAATGGTCGACTACGATCAGGGAATTGATCGCACTCTGCAGGAAATTCAGCTAACGAAAATGACCGAGTCGGAGGCGGCATTTATTGTCGAGAAAGGCATGGAGTCACTTCACATTGGTGTTGACGGCGCGACAGTAAAGGCTATTGTGGCCGCTAGCGTAGGGTCTCCCGCCGTTGTGCAGTATCTCGCACTCGAGGTTGCCGAAGCGGCATTCACGCGCAACCCTCGGGTAGCATCTGCAGCTGACCTGGCGAATGCACTCCGCAACTACGTGCGGCTTAAGGCCAAGAGGCTCAAGGCTCTCTACTTCAAGGCAATCGAGACGACTGGACCCCGGCGGTATCGCAAGCTCGTCCTCCGTGCGATGTCGGAGATCGACGATGAATATGTGACAATGGAAGCGCTCAAGGTCCAGGTATCAAAGATCCTCGGCGAGGAGGTTCAGAGCAACAACTTGTCCATGCCACTCAAGGAACTCAGGGAGGCAAAGTATGGACCCATGATTCAAGACGTCGAGCGACGGGAGGGAGACCGAGTCTATAACTACAGTACGTTTTGCGATCCCGCAATGAAAGCATTCATTCGAATGTACAACCACGGGGAGGCTGCAGGGATCCTCCCCAAAAAAGAGAACGACAACAACCCAAATGAGGAGGGTGACTCGGGCTCACAGAAGGCCTAGGCCCAATAATGATGGCCAGGGTGAACGGCCGTGGTTCATTGGGCGAGCGCGTAGCGCCATCCGTTGGCACACATGCGGCTTTTGCGGCTCGCGGGCACACTCGGGCACCCGCAACGCATTGCGGAAACAGCGCGCCCAACCGGCCTGTTGGCCGATGGCGCACCTGGTCATCTGGCAAAATCCCCCAGCGCGGCACCGCGCCGGGCACAACAAGACGCTCATGCAGCCCGACAGTTCCCCCGGCCGGTCAGGGCCCGGCCTCAGTCACAAGCCGAATGCTGCATAGACTGGGGGCAACGCAAGACCAGCCATCGTCCAACACGTCCGGGCTTGGCGGTGTCGACTTCCAACGGCCCATCGAGTACGACGCTCCGTCCAGAGCGCGACCCACTACGCTGCGGAGCCGCACATGGCGATTGCTGACCGCCCCAACATTCCATCGACGAAGCCGGAGGGTTCCCAAATGAGACGAATTCAACTGAGCGCTTTGTTGGCTGCAGCTTCTCTTCCGTCCGCTGCCCTCGCTGGCAGGCTGACCGTCTCCGACGTTGGCGTCGCCGACGCGCAGTCGAAGCTGATGTGGGAATTGCATACGGCTCTTCCTCAGCCAGTTTCTCACGAGAAGGCTGCCGCTCGATGCAAAAGTCTCGCAACCGGCGGCTTTGGCGACTGGCGACTGCCCACCGTGAATGAAATCATTGGTGACAAGCGAAAGTCGACGCCTCCAATGGACCCCACTGCGTTCAACGCCACGCCGTCCGGGCAGTACTGGACGTCTTCGATTCAAGGCAGTGGGGCTTCTGCCGCCGCTTTTGCGGCCGAGTTCCTTCCTGGCCGCCGGGTGGCGCCGCTCGGACGCGACGAGACGGCACGAGTTGTCTGCGTTCGCCCGCTGTCAGAGCCCGAGGCGAAGCCCTCGGCCGCTACGGCCAAGACATGGGTCGTGGCCGACATGACGGTTCTCTCTCCGACAACGCACCTCACGTGGCAACGTGGCGTGGGCACCACTGGAAACGCCGGTGCGCTCTACGCGCAGCCAGAGGCAGTTGCCTATTGCGACAACTTGGCCCTTGGTGGCAACGACGATTGGCGTCTGCCATCCGCGGTAGAGCTACGCACGCTCATTGATCCGGTGAAACGCGAACAGGCACACGGGCGGCCGTTGCCGAATGGACGCACTACCCTGGACGAGGATGTCTTCACTGATACCAAGTGGAGTTTCTGGACCACCACCAGACCTGGTTGCAGCGGCGACAACACGTCGAACGCGGCGCACTGCTACTCAAAGGAGAGCGAGGCGTATGCACTGGTTGTTGACTTCCGAACCGGTGAAGTCCGGTCCAAGTCTGTTGCGAGGCAGGAACTCAATCAGGTTCGCTGCGTCCGTGGAACGATTCCGAAGAAGTGAAGGCGCCCCGTTTTCTTCGATTCGCACCAGCACGGGATACCCGGCCTGCTGTGCGCGGTTCACGCCGCGCCGCGGCCTCTCTCTGGAGGTCGGCTCGTCCCCGCTGGTTGGCGTCCGGAGTTTCAAGGGCGACTTCAAATTGGCTCGCTTTAAGAATACCTGAGTGTACGAGGGAACTCGAGATTCATTTTCTCACGTCGCGCAAGTTGCCACGAACTGCCGCATACCAGAGCCCAGAAGCAAGTCGGCCGTTGCGGGCGTTTCGCATGCCGCCGGGTGAACAGCAAGCCCGACACCATGAGGCCTCTCACAAGGCGGGACGGCCTCAGATACGCGAGCGGCCCAAAGGAGACCCCGCAACCTTTGTCGGAAGCGACGCATGAAGCAGCTGCTGGCGTCCTCCCGCAATCCCCCTTCGTCCACGCCCGCCCATGGACGTCCCCCAACACGCCCGCTAGGGTCCCCCGCCTCTCTCCTTTGGGGGCCTTCCAGATGCGCGCACGCCTGACAGACCGGACCGTTTCCTCCCACGCCACCACACCCACCGCGCTGCGTTCCACCACCGCGCCGGCAGGCACCACGCGGGCCACCACCACCACGCCTACCAGCGGTGACGGCGTGGACCGCGCGCGAACCACCGGGACCAGCACCACCACCACCACGGGGCCGCGCGGCCGCAACGTGATCAACTCCTTTGCAACGCGCGCGGCCTTTGACGCCGCGGCCACGCAGGGGACGGGTGCTGGCGCGGCGGGGATGCCGGAGGTGAAGTTCCTGTTGGACCGTCAGACGGGGAAGTTCTACTTCCTGCCCAAGTCCATCCCGTTCCACTACAACTTTGCCAAGGAAGTCCTGGGCGTGCGGGATGACCTGGCCACGTTCAACCGCTCCGCGTACCTGGACCCCAACCGCCGCTACGTGGCGGGGACGGTCACCGCTTTTGACAACTTCAAGAACGGCGCCGAAAAGGGCGCGATGGGCCTGAGTTTCTGGTCCACCGACGTGGTTCGCGCGCCGCTGCTCAAGGAGACGTACGCGGCGTTGGTCAAGGCGCTGCCCTTTGCGGCGGACAAGGTGGTCTACCGGCCCGGCGGCGAGTCCCAGGAGAAGTTGCTGGAGAAGGACAGCGGCGCGGACAAAAAAGCGCTCAAGGCGGCCGGCATCCAGGTGGTGTCCAACACGCAGCTCACCGCGGGTTTTGACTTCATGTCCCTCAACGACGGCAAGTGTTTTGGGAAGCTGCGTTTTGTGAAGGCCAGCACGCCGCCGGACCCGCCGCTCACGCGCGGGGACATTGCCATCTATGACGGGGAGGTTCCCACCACGTTGCCGCCGTTGGCGGGCGTGGCCACCACGGCACCGCAAACGTATCTTTCGCACATTGCGCTCAAGGCGCGGCAGGATGACACGCCGTATGCCTTTTCCCGGGACATCCTCAAGGACGTGGACGTCAAGGCGCTGGAGGGGAAGACGGTGTGTTTTGAGGTCACGCCCACCGGCTACAAGATGCGCGCGGCCACCAAGCGCGAGGCGGACAAACACCTCAACTCCATTCGCCCCAAGAAGGCGCAGAAGTTGAACCCGGACCTGGGTCCCAAGGAGGCGGTGGCGCTCAACAAGTTGTCCGCGCGGGACGTGGGTGCCTTTGGCAGCAAGACCACCAACGTGGCCGAGCTGCACAAGTTGTTCACCTCCGGGAAGCTCAAGGTGGGTGTCCCCGGGGGCCCGGAGGTGGTGGCGCCCAACGGCGTGGGGTTGCCGGCCAGCGTGTACATGGAGTTCATGCGCACGGCCAAATTCAACGCCACCGAGACGTTGGACGAACACCTCACGAAGATGATGAAGACCCCGGCGTTCAACAAGGACCCGGCGGTGCGCGCGCGCATGCTGGATGAATTCCGCGAGGCCATTGAGGACGCGCGCATGCCCGCGGCGTTGGAGACCAAGCTCAACGCGGTGGCCGCAAAGTTCAAGCGGGACTTCCCCGGGGAGGACATCCGGATCCGGTCTTCCACCAACAGCGAGGACCTGGAGGGATTCAACGGCGCGGGGCTGTTTGACTCGTACACGTTCCGCTGGGCCAACCAGGCGGAGAACAACCGTTCCTTCCCGGAGCGGGTGCAAAAGGTGTTCTCCAGCGTGTTCACGGACCGCGCGTTTGGGGAGTTTGATTTCAACCGCGTGGACCCGCACACGGTGGCCATGAGCGCGTTGTTGATGCCTGCCACCGAGGAGGAGAAGTCCAACGGCGTGGTTCGGTGGGGTGGGGCCATCCCGGGCTGGGACACCATCACGGTCAACGCGCAGGTGGGGGAGAACCTGGTGACCAACCCGGACGGCAGCTCCACGCCGGACCAGTTTGTGGTGGGCAACTACGGGTTCAACGGTGAGGCAGAGGTCCAATACACGGCCACCACCAACCAGCCGTTGCCGCGCGGGCAGGACCACGTGATGACGGATGCGCAGAGCAAGACGCTGTTCAAGGCGATGAAGGTCATCCAGGAGCACTTTGCCAAGGTGTACGGCCGGGAAGGCGACCCCAACTTCAACATTGAGTGTGAGTTCAAGATCCTGGAGAACGGCAAGCTGCTCATCAAGCAGGCGCGCCCCTGGGTGGATTGAAACCGGTCGCCACACGCGGTTCGGCCACAACGACGCGTAGGTTCTGGGAGGGCGAGGCGTTGCCGAGCCTGCGCGCATTGTAGACCCAGCGCCCGGAGCTGTTGCGTGGCAGGAGCGCACGGTACGTCAACGTGCAGGATGAAGAGCACCCCGCGCATGAAGCCCGCCGTGATGATGTGCGGGTTGACCACTGTGCAACCAGGCTCGGCAACGCCTCGCCCTCCCAAAAAAAACCGTCGTCTTCCGTCGTCACATGGATGTGCAGTTCATGACGCGCGCGCTTTGCGTCCGCGCCAGGCCAACACCGCGGCCGCCACCCAGAACCACGCCGCTCCGCCGGTGCGCCCCGCGTTGCACCCGGTGCATCCGTCCTTCTCCGGGGGTTCCTGCGTACCGCCGGTTGCTGATGCGTCCCCCTGCGCTGCGCCGCCATCCACGCCCGCGTCATCACCGGCGTCTGCGCGGGCGCCGCCGTCCCTGTTGACCGCCGCGGCATCCGCGTTACCTGCGCCATCCCGCGCGGCCGCCGCGTCTGACGCCACGCCGCCGTCACGCGGGGCCACCACCGCGTCAAACCGTGCCTGCACATCCACCACACCCACGGCGGGAACCTGAAAAGAACAATCCGGTCCCACACCGCACCCAACAACGCCCATCCATCCGGAAAACAGCGAACCCGCCATGGGTGCCTGCGTGAGCGTCACATTGGTGCCGACGGAAAACGCACCCTGACAGGTCGTTCCGCACGCAATGCCCAACGGCGCGCTGGTGATGGTGCCGGTGCCTGTCCCCACGCGGGTCACCACCACGTTGGGCTGTTGTCCCACGCCGGTGAGCGCCACCCGGACCACACCCATGGGCCCGTCGGTGGGGAGCGCCAGGGTTGCCGTGCGCACGCCAGCGGCGGAAGGACGCAACGCAATGGTCACGGCACAGCTCCCCGCGGGCACCACAGACCGTGACGAACAACCATCCGCCTGAACCACAAAGTCCGCCGCGTGTGTTCCCTCAAGTGCAACCACGCCCAATCCAGCCGCGGCCGCTCCATTGTTGTTGGCGGTCAGCTGCACCGGTGACGACGTCATCCCAACCAGCGCTGTGCCCAGGTCCGCCGGGCTGGGTGTGAACACCAACCCGCCTTGTGGTGCGTCCAGGACGGTGAGCAAACGGTTGGTGGTGTTTGCCGGGAGCTGGGTGATGACGGGCTGCGCTCGGTCCAACAGCGCCTGCTTCACCTGCGCCGGCGTGGCCGTGGGGTGCTGTTCCAGATAGAGCGCCGCAACGCCCGCGGCATGCGGGGCTGCCATGGACGTCCCAGAAAGCCGGCACACATTTGCAGCGTTGGCCGGCGCGCCCAACCACGCCGAGACAATGTGCGCCGCCGGAGCAAACACATCCACGCACGGGCCCGTGTTGCTGCCGCAATCCCCTTGGCCACCACACCATTCGGAATAGTACGGGTCCCCGGGCATGCGTTCCCAAACGGTGTCCAGCTTGTCACTCCCGCCCACCAGCAACATTCCCGGCGTGCGCGCGCTGTGTTCACACGCGTCCCCCGCCTGGTTCCCGGCGGATTCCACCACCAGCACGCCGGCAGCCAAGGTGCCCGCAATGGCCAGTCCCAACGGCTGCTGCGGGTCCACAAAATCCGGAAGGTTGGGCGGCCCACCGTTCATGCTCCATGACGCCACGGCCGGTCCGGTCACCAGGGTGGTGTGCGCCTGCGCAATCCAATCAAACGCGCTCACCATGGAGCTCACCTGCACCCCACTGAAGCAATCAAACACGCGCGCCACGTGGACAGTCGCGTTCTTCGCCACGCCAAACCGTTTGCCGGCGGCAATGGCTGCCACGTGCGTTCCGTGGGACCACGCTTCGCAGTCTTCCGGTGTGGCGGTGGTAGTGTTGGTGACGCCGCTGTAACTCAATCCAACGCGGCCCTGGAAATCCTGGTGTTGTCCATACAGCCCGGTGTCCACAAAAAAGATGTGCACGCCCTGGCCGGTGGCCGGCGGCGCATAACTTCCGTTGCGGGTGGCGGTGGTGCCGTCCAACCGGTCCAGACCCCAGTTGTCCTCACAGGTGGCGTTGGCGTTTTGCGGGTCCGGGTCATCACACACAATGGACTGCGGGTTGGGGGTGCCGGTGACGTCGGGCAGCGCGGCGGTTCCCGCGCCACATTCCGGCAACGGGGCGGACCACGAAATGTCCAACACACGGTCCTGGTAGACGCCGGCCACGCCGGGGCTACGCGACAGCGTTTCTGCGGCGGCGTGCGGCATGGAAACCACAAATCCGGCCAGCGCGTAGGACCACACCCGCTCCACCGTGCCGGTGTTGCCCACCAGCCGCTGCGCAACCTGCGCCGTCCAGGGTCTTGGCGTGGATGCGTCCAGCGTGACCATCCAACGTCCGGGAATCCCGGTGCCATCCTGCGCGGGGAAAAATGCGCCAGCCCATGCGGGGCCTGCCGCCAGGGTCAGCCAACACAACGCAACGGGTGCCAACGGTTTCATGCTTCCCTCGGAGGCACGTATACCCAACGGCAGCCGCGCGGACACCGTCCCCTGCGCGGACCGGCAAAGCTCACCACACGTGAGTTGTGTTGAACGCGCGCAACCACTGAGATGTGCCTGGCCCATTCAACGTCGTCGCGCACCGTTGCTGGACGCGCGCACCCCGGCCCACGCCGCCAAGCCATCCAGGAGCAACGCCAGCTGCGCCACCAGGGCGCGCTGTGACGTGCCCGGGGCCAGCGCAAAGCCATGCACCAGGTCCACCACCGTGTGCGCTGCAAGGCGCCGCCGGGCCAGCGGCAACCCAAGGTCCGCCACCGCAAGGTCAAAGACGGCCTGGAAACGGGTTGCGGGCGAATGGACGGGCAGGCGTCCTTCCACCACGGCCTGGGTGTGACGTGGGGCAGCCAACACCAGCGTCAGGTAGTGCAGCGCCAGGCGGGTGACCCGGGTGCGCCACGGGTGGTTGTGGGCAAACGGTGGCGATGCGGGGTCCAACGCGGCGTAGACCTGCTGCCCCAGTGCCTCCAACAGCGCGTCCCTGCTTTGGAAGTAGTGGTAGGCGGCCATGGGATCCACGCCCAGCAGCCTTGCCACGCCGCGCATGGTCACCGCGCCAGGACCGCGCGTTTCCAAAAGATGTCCAGCGGCGGCCAGCACTTTTTCTGCGGTGAGCGTGCGGGCCGGGGCGGCCCTGGAGCGGGACATGCCGCCATGGTACACCGTTTGGGATATTTCTACATTGTAGAAATGATCCATCACCTGGAGGTCTCCCATGCCGTTGCAGGTTTCTGGATACATTGCGGCCACCATGGACGGGTTCATTGCCCAGGTGGATGGAGGCCTGGATTTCCTGGGCGTGGTGGCCCGTGACGGCGAGGACTACGGCTACGCGCGGTTCTCGCAGACCGTGGATACGGTGGTGCTGGGGCGCAACACGTATGACGTGATGGTGGGCTTTCCGGACTGGCCGCTTGCTGGGAAACACGTGGTGGTGCTCACCCACCGGGCGTTGGAAACGCGCCATGGGGAGACCACGTACCAAGGCAGCCTGGTGGAACTGTTTTCCCGCCTGGAGGCCCAGGGACGCCAACGCGTCTACCTGGACGGCGGTCGTGCCCTTTCCGCGGCGCTCGCCGAGGACGTCCTCCACGACCTCACCATCTCCATCATTCCGGTGACGTTGGGGGCGGGCATTCCGCTGTTTTGTGGTGGCTCCCCACGGCGGGACTGGCGGCTGAAGCACAGCCAGGCGTTTGAGAGCGGCCTGGTGCAGCTCCAGTGGGAGCGGGCGCGCGGGGCCGGCACATGACCTGGCACCACGTGACGCGTGTTGGCCTGTGGCGGAATCCCACAGAAGCAGCTGCGTAAGGCAACGCCACTCCCGTCAGCGGCTCTTCCAGGAAGGGCACGCATTGGCTTCCAAGCCAAACACCTCAGGACGCGCCGTGATGATGCCGGACTCATCCACCGTGGACAGCGTGGTGCGCGCGCCAGAATAGAAGGACAGGTGGTGTCCCACGGGGAGCCACGCCAGGCACTGCGGCAGCTCCGAATCAACCTGCGCGCTCTGGTAAAGCTGCTGTTGCTCCCCCGTGGCGACGTTGATGATGACCACCCGGTACCCGCCCAGCACGTCTGGATCTGGTGTGGGCACGCCGCCAGAAAACGCAATGCGCTGGCCGTCCGGGCTCCACACCGCGGACCCCGCGCTGAAGTTGATGAACCTCAGGTCATTGCGCATGAGCAGCTGTGAGGCCGCGTCCGTTGACGTCAGGTCCTTGAGCTGCAGGTCCCAGTCAAAGGCACCCATGGTGACGGCGGGCACCCGCAGCTCATACAGCAGCACGTCCTGCTTGGAGACCGCCAACGCACGGCCCGGGAACAACACGGTCCTGGTGTCCAGTGTGACGTCATAACGCACCACCTCAGGCTCAAAGTCCACCGTGTTGCGTCGCGAATAGATAAGCGCGTTGTCCGACGTCCAGCTGGGATGGTCGCTGGTGACGTCCACCAGCGTGTATTCGGCAGTGCCGTCCGCGCGGGCCACAAAGATGGCGTGCGGGCCGGGATTGCTCCGCGCCACCACGGCCAGCCACAGGCCGTTGGGGGACCAGCTGAGGTGTTCGGTCTCTCCGCGGTAGGTGCTGGGCGGCATCAAGGGCGTGTCCAGTTTGCGGGGGCTTGCGCCGTTGGCATCCACCACCCACGCATGCGTGAGGTCACTGACGGCCAACACCGTCCCATCCGGAGACCACACGGGGTCCTGCGGGAAATCACTGGGAATGCCCAGCACCGCCGGGCCAAACAACACCGTGAACAGGCCCAAGAGGTCAAAAACGGCAACATTGCCGTCCGCGGTCACGGTGACGGCCACCGGTCCAAGTTCCACGGTCACCGTCAATGTCCCGGTGGCCTGGCCGCCGCGCCCGTCCTCCACCGAATACGTGAGCGCATCCATGCCCGAATAGCCCGCGTTGGCCACGTAACGGACCCGTCCATCCACGACGGTGGCGGTGCCGTTGGCGCCATTTCCAACGGTGGTCAACGTGACAGTGTCCCCGTCAGGGTCCGCATCATTGGCCAGGACGTCCACCGCCACTGGCACCACGCCCTTGGCAGTGGCTGTGTCTGGGCTGGTCACGGGAGGCCGGTTTGTTCCGGCATCCGGAATTGCGGCATCCGGCTGGGCTGCGTCTTCCACGCTGGCGTCCACGGGCGTGGCTGCATCCACGGCGGGCGCGGCGTCTGGGAGCACCGCGGCATCCGGGAGCAGTGCGGCGTCTGGCTGAATGGCCGCGTCCGGAAGACCCACCACACCGCTGTCCATGCCCGCCACCATTCCAGCATCCGGAGCACCGGCATCCCCGTCATCCTGGGCCGGCGGCCGGTCACAGCGGCAGGCCGCCACCGCCAACAAACCCGCGGCCATCCACAACCTGTTTGGCATTTTCATGAAGTTCACCCCGCTCGCTGGTCTTCAGGGGCGCCACCAAACCATGCAGGCGGTGGCACACACAATGTCTGCCCGCTGTCTCTCCCGCGGGGCCCTGGCGTCTGGTGTTGACGTCGTAGAGGCCGCCTCCGCGCGGGCTCACCACCCACAACCCGCCACGCTTCAGGCCCTTCCCTCATCCCCGCAGCAATGAGGAGGGTGGCAGGTGGTGGCAACGGGAGACCTTTTTCACTGCGCGGATTCAGTGTCCTGGTGCGCGCATCGCAGCCCTGGCGTCCGCATCAGTTGTTCACAAGCGCGGAGGCATGCGCACCCCGGTTGGGTCCAGGGCACGTGCTGCTGTCGACGGGAAAACCGGCCCGGCAAGCCTCATACTTCCCAGGGCAGATGCGCCGTAAGCGGCTCAAGAGATGCGCAGGGTCCCGGTTCCTCAATGAGACCGGGCCATTTCAGCCGCGGCTTTTGAAGCATGCGCCAGCGCAACGCTTCAGTTGCCCAGGTGCAGGAGGATCTTTCCGTCGTTGGTGCCGAACAGCAGGTCCGGCTTGCCGTCCTTGTTGATGTCCGCGCCGGCGGCCATGACTTCACCGGTGACGGGGGAGAAGTGCGTGCCCAGGGCCTTGGCGGCGGCGCCAACCTTGTGCGCCATGTTCTGGGCCACGCGCACGGGAAGCGAGGCATCCTCGTCCACCGTGGACGGCGCATCGGCAACCACCACGCGGCGGGCGCTCTGCTGTTCCACCTTGCCCTGGTTGTCCAACAGGAGCACTTCCACCGCGCCGTTGATGCCGGTGAGCAACATGTCCTGGTCGTTGTCTCCGTCCAGGTCCGCAATGACGGCGTGCAGGGTGGGGTCCATGACGGTGTGGAAGACGCTGGGCTCGGCCAGCTGTTCGCCGTCATTCTGGTAGTACGCGTCATGGCAGCTCTCAAAGATGACGCGAACATCCGTGCGTTGGTCCGCATTGAAGTCACCGGTGATGACCTGCACGGGGATGTCATAGATGCCCCAGGCCACCGGGGCCTGCGCGCGGAACGTTCCGTCTGCCTGTTGGACGTTGACCACCACGCCGCCCTGGGTTTCGTCCGCCACCACCACGTCCAGCCGCCCGTCGCCATTGAAGTCCGCCACGGCCAACGCTGAGCTGGCCCCGTACGCACCCGCGCCCGGAAGCTCCAGCGGTCCAATGGTGGTGAACGTGTCTGACTGCGGGTTGTCCAGCACCTTGATTTCACCGCGTGACGTTGTGGTGCCGGTGTTGGTGTTGCCGCCGGTGGTGAGGTTGGGACTGGGGCCAAAGGTGCCGCCCACCACCAGCTGCTGGCTGCCGCCGGTTCCCGCGTTGGTGGCGCGCATGGACACGCGGTCTGCAGTACCGCCAACATTGTAGCTGCTGACGCCGTCCACCTGTGCGCCGCCCACAGAAATCAACTGGACCACACCTTCACCGGCGGCGTTGGTGCCGTACACCGCCACCTGCGTGTTCTCATTGGTGGGGTGCCACACGCCAAGGTTGGTGGGCTTCACATTTGCAACGTCCAGGTCAAACAGGCTCTTGAACCCGCCCTGGCCATCCCCTGCCAGCGCCATCACGCGGCGGCCCGGCGCCAGGGGTTCCATGTAGCTGATGCCATTGGCCTTGGGCGGTCCCAGCAACGCCACCACATCCAGCACGCCGTCCTTGTTGAGGTCCTCCAGCACCAGGTGCTGAACCGCGCTGCCGTCCTCAGAGAAGATGGACTGCGTCTCAAGCGGCTGTTGCCCCTGCTCGTAGACGCTGGTCCACAAACATCCCTGCAGTGCCAGCGTTCCCAGCGCACCCGCGCAAGCAGAACGGATGATCTTGATGACGGCGAGCTTCTTCATGGGGGCACCTGGGAAGGCTGGCCTGCGCGGCCAGGCTGGAGTGTGTGTGCGCCCTTGTGCATCACACATGCCACCGGTGGGGTGGAGGGCGCGGCGCAACAGGCGCGGGATGACGGGTGCCCGGGGCTCTGGCATAAGTGGCTGAATGTTCGCGGCAATTGTGGCGGTGCTGGGGGTCTTGAACGGCGGGACCCTGGCGGCGCAGGCCGGTTGGGAAGCACCGGCGCCCGCGGTTGGGTCAGACACGCCCGTCACGGTGGAGGATTTGCCTCCCGTGCGCCAGGGCCCTCATCCGGATGGGTTGCCGGTGGGTGTGGTGGGCGGTTCCGCAACGGCAGCAGGCAGCGTGGGTTGGGTGTTGGTGACCGGTGTGGCGACGGTGTTGTGTACGCCGTGTCTTTTTGTGGGGTGTGGCGCGCTGTGTTTTTCGCCGGCGCTGGGGTGGACGGCGCTCCTGGCCCTGGCGCCGTTGGTGATGGTGTCCCACGGTGTGTTGGCGGTCTCCATGGCGGTGCAGGCGGGACTCACGGCGCTGGCCCCGGGTTGGTTCCAGGGGCGCACGCAACAGAAGATGGTGGACCTTCTGGCAGCGCAAGCCGCGCCGTTGTTGTTGGGCTGGACGGCCGCGGGGATGTTGTTCTGGGCGGCGGCGGGTCTGGCGCTGTTGGGGACCGCCAGCGCGGGCTACCTGGGACTCACGTCACAAACAGAACTTGCGCCCACTGCGATGTTTGGTTTTGGCGCGGCGGCGTTTGTTTGTGTTGCGTTGGCCGGCCTTGGAATGGGCGTGGGCTTGTTGGGGCAGGTCACCGCGCTGGTGTTTGCGGTGCTGGTGGCGCGTCAATTTGCGCCGGACGCGGAGCGCCCGCCGCCCGTGGTTGATGAGGAAAAGCCCAAGCCCAAAAAGAAGAAAGCGAAGAAGAAGAAGAAGGCGCGCGGTTGGCAACAGCAGGCTCCCGACGAGAATCCTCCCGGCTGGGGTGACCCGCCGTTGGATGAAGAGGTGTGGTGAGCCGTGTCTTCTGCGTGGTCAGTTGTTCGCGGGCGCTGGCCTTGGAAGCACCAGCACAGTGTCGGCCAGGGTGCCGTTGGCACCCCACCACCGTGCAGTGAACATCAACACCACGGCCGCCCCGGACTGTGACGCCATCAGCGCAGCACCCACCAACACCGCGGTCACACCAACACCCACCACAAACAACAACGGAGCAGCCTGCCGTTTGGCGCGCGCGTCCGCATCCAACGGACGCAATCCGTTGGCCTCCTCCAGGTACGCCGCATACAGCAGCGTCCCAATGGTGGTGGCCGCCACCACCAATCCCGACGACACCAGCGCCAGAAGGCCCACCGGGACCAGCGCGCCCAGCGCAACACCCATCCACCACGCAAACACGGGAGCCAGCGCAAACCGCCAGCCCATGGCGCCCGCGGCCACCACGTACGCCAGGCCCACTCCGCCGGTGGCGCCCATCGCGGTGCCACCCACCAGCGCGCCCATCAACAACGGCAACCCCGTGGCCAATGCCGGGATGGAGAACCACGGGTTTCCTTCGCGGGCTGACGCCAGGACAATGGCCATCAAGGGGATGAACACCAATGCCGTTACTGCCACGGAAGCCCACTGCGCCACCGCCAGCACGGCCGCGGCCGACACCGCCGCCACCGCGGGTGCAGCCCAACCCGGCGTCTCTTCCAACGCTGCTGCGGGTTCCACGGTGGTTGCTGGTGCAGTGGCCGGTTGTTCAACCGCCACCGCGTCTGACGTGTCCACCGGGGGCGCTTCTGCTGCCGGTGGGGCGGGTTCCTCTTGCGGCGGCGGGAGCGCGTTGTCCGCAGGCAGTTGCGCAGCCCAAAGGGGCAACGCGCCAAAACACGTGAGCACCACCGCCGGGAGAAGAACCGCGCGCATCCACGGTGGTGTGTCCTGCCCCCCGGCACATTGCAAGCGTGCTGTGTTTACCGATGGGTGGGGGCGTCTCCGGCGTCACCTGTGGCACCACCATCCACGTCTTCACCCTCCTCAAAGGTGAGTTCCACTGGAGCGCCCCTGCGTTTGACGCTCACGGTGACCAACGTTGCATGCAGGAGGTTGTTGTACGCCTCAAGCGCGCTCTCCGGGTCCGTCACCGGACGCCCCTGAATGGCGTAGATGGAATCTCCGTTGAGGAACCCCAGTTGGCTCAACGTGCTTCCCGGGCGGATTGCGAACACCTTGAACCCGGCCGCTTCGCCGTCTTCAAAGGATGGAACCACGCGGGCCTGGGTGGCCAGGTGGCTGACGTTTGCCATGAGGCGGCGCCACCCACCCGCAATGCGGTAGCGGTTGTTGCCCAGGGCGGTGATGGCTGCCGGGGGGAGCGGGGTCACATCTCCACCGGCAGGTTGGTCCAAGGGATTGCCGTCCACGAAAGACGCTGCAGGCGCGGGCCGGCCGGGGGCGTCCCGGAGTTTTTGCGCACAGTTGCTGCACACAAGCGTGAGCGCTTCTCCCTTGCGGTCAATGTCCACGGTGGTGTCCCCCTCCAGCGCGGCAAGCGCCAAAGGAAGCGTGGCTGAATGGATGACCGGATGACCGCCAACGGCCTTGATGACGTCGCCGTTTTTCAGCCCCAGGTCCTGCAGCACGTGGCCCCGCCGCAGCGCGGAGACCTTGAACCCGTACACCGCGTCACCCTGGACCGCGGGGGTGAAACGCGTTGATGCACCCAGGGCGGCCAGTGGGAAGCCCTGCACCGACGACACCGCGGGCCCAAAGGCCACGCGCCCAACACCCAGACCGGCAAGCAGAGCGCCAATGCCAATGATGACCGTGGTGCGCATGGAGGGCCTTTGCCCGCGCGTTGTGTTGTTGTTCAACGCCGGTAAGGACAACCCTGTCAGGACCGCAGTCCCTGCTTCAAGGCCCGCGGGTGTCGTCTGAAAAGCAGGCTCGGCAACGCCTCGCCCTCCCAAAAATTGCTTGCGTGCTCGGCAGCAACGGGCACCAAGGGCTTTCTCTCATGCACAACTCAAGGTCACCCCATGCGGGTGCCTTCCTGGTTGGCGTCCAAGAAGGCAACAGGGCGGCCGAAAGGACCTGGCAGGGGAACCGTGATGACCACGCGCCGCGCCGTTGAATCACAAGCGCGGAGGCATGCGCCACCCCAGTTTTCTCAACCGCAAAGGTCGGGGAGGGCGAGGCGTCTGCCGAGCCTGGTTCCCCCACGGGATCCGACCAAGTGCCTGAAAAAGCCGTGCCCTCCGGTTGTGCGCCGGAGGGCACGGCCAAGACCACATCAGTTCAGTTCTTGGGCACGTCAAACCGGTCCAGGTTGGACACCTTGGCCCAGGCTTTCACAAAGTCCCGCACAAACCGTTCCCGCCCGTCGGACTCCGCGTACACCTCGGCCACCGCGCGGAGTTCTGCGTTGGAGCCAAAGATGAGGTCCACCGGTGTTGCGGTCCAACGGGCCTTGCCGGTCTTGCGGTCCACACCTTCAAACAACGCCTCATCCTTGGCGGACTTGGACCAGCGCGTGGACATGTCCAGCAGGTTCACAAAATAGTCATTGCTCAGCGTTCCAGGCTGCGCGGTGAAGACGCCGTGTTGGGTCTGCCCCACGTTGGCGTTCAACACCCGCATGCCGCCCAACAGCACGGTCATCTCCGGCACGGTGAGCGTCAGCAGGTTGGCGCGCTCCACCAGTTGCTCCGCCGGAGAACGGGTCTGTCCAGCGGCGTAGTGGTTGCGGAACGCGTCCGCGGTGGGCTCCAGCGCGGCAAAGGACGCCACATCCGTCTGGTCCTGCGTGGCGTCGGCGCGGCCCGGCGTGAACGGGACTTCAACGTCCACACCCGCCTTCTTTGCGGCCTGTTCCACCGCGGCGTTTCCTGCCAGCACAATGAGGTCCGCCATGGAGACCTTCTTGCCGCCGGTCTGGCCCTT
>Ga0154020_10003507_pt1 | contig 18848 bp, 16 predicted proteins | sample Klosneuvirus_201_FD_109709 | JGI IMG/M metagenome (GOLD analysis project Ga0154020, IMG submission 109709) | Active sludge microbial communities from wastewater, Klosterneuburg, Austria - Klosneuvirus_20160825_MG | ecosystem: Engineered > WWTP > Aerobic digester > Activated sludge | place... | reverse complement strand
TGCAGTTTTTTGACTTCATCGCCCGCCAGTGTGCGCGTCGGATTTCTCCATGTGACGCGCACAGACACCGCTTTTTCATCCGGCTTCAGATTGCCGCCGGTAAAGGTACGCAGGTGCGCAAATGCGGTCACCACCGTTTTATCCAGGTCTCGGCGCACCAGCGGTTGCAGCACACCGGCAGCCTCGCGGAGCGCAGCGAATTCACCGCGCGCAGGCATCACCAGCGTGAGTTCAAAATCGACCGCCGGGAACGTGAACGGCGGGCGGTAATTCGATACGCCCTCAGCCTGCGGCAAAAGATCGGAAAGCAGCACATCAAAGTAATACACCCGCTCTTTGATGCCGAATTCGTCCAGAATTCTGGGGTGGATTTCACCCAACCGGAAAATTTTCTTATCTTTGGTGCCGGCGCTGCCTGAACGCCCTGGATGAAAAATGCCATCGGCATTGTTCGCAAACACCTGCTCATGCCGCAGAATGCCACGCCGCGCGAGAATCTCACCCGCCATCGCTCTCAGCTCTGCCAACGCGGCGGAGGGTTCCTGTGAAGAGGTGAATGCTCCGGCAAGAAAATATGCTTCGTTGCGCGCGAGACTCTTATCTGCAGCGGGTAGAAAAATCCGTTCGATTTCAAACAGACGTGTGTTCGTCTCTTCGCGATAATTTCCATGCACTGCGCGTAACAACCCCGGCAGAGGTGAAATGCGCAAAAAATTCATATCGCTGTGCAGGGCATTCTGCATCGCCATCGCATCGCCGGCAGAGCAGAAGTGCTCGTCGGCCTTCAGATCTGTCGCGCTATGGAATGCGTAGGCATATGATTCATTGAGCGCCAGTGTACCCGCGCACAGGTTTCTAAGTTCGTGTTCCAGTTCGCGCACCGCATTTTTTGCGCGAGGCGTTTCGCAGGCCACCACAGCCGGTTCGATCGCAATTTCTTTGTAACCGATAAACCGACCGATTTCTTCGACGATGTCTTCGGCGATAGTAATATCAAACCATTTACGGTACGCCGGTGGAGTCACTTCGAGAGTGTCGCCTTTTTCTGTAACGGTAAAATTCAGCCGCTTCAGAATTTCAGCATTGGACAGCGTGCGGTTGGCAATCTTACCCAATTTCTGGTCGATAAATGTATTCGTCACAGAAATGGTCTTTGCACCGCTGAAATCCTCGGTCTTCACTTCGACAATTTCAGACAGCTCCAGACCCGGCTGCGACGCGCTTAGAATTTCTGCAAATCGGAAAATGCCCGCGCGTGCCTTTTCAGGATTCTGCGCCTTCTCAAAGCGCTGTGACGAATCGCTGCGGATGCCAGTTTTGGCGACCGTCTTGCGTATTTCAGCGCGCGGGAATGTGGCTGACTCGAGGAACAGGCGCTTGGTCGCGTCTGTCGTCTCACTGCCAAGACCGCCCATCACGCCCGCGAGCGCGCTGGCTTTTTCGCCGTCACGGATCAGGACAAGGCCTTCAGGCAATTCATGCTTGCTGCCATCGAGCAGCGCAATCTTCTCGCCCTTCTTTGAATAAGATACGCGCACGAAATTGCCGATCTTTTCGCGATCGAAGGCATGGTTCGGCTGGCCGATTTCGAATAGCACGTAGTTCGAGGCATCGACCACATTGTTGATTGGCTTCTGGCCAATGGAAAGCAGACGCAGCTGCGTAGAGAGCGGAGAGGGCTCGACTTTGAATCCGCCTAATTCTGCCCCACAATAGACAATCGCCGCCTGTTTTTCGATTTCGATCGTGGGCAGACCGGCTTTGGTAACTACTTTGAATGTGGCTTCTTCAGGATTCTTCCTTAAAGACTTTCCCATAAGCGCCGCAATCTCGCGCGCAAAACCAAAGTGGCACCACAAATCGGGGCGGTGCGTGATCGACTTGTTGTCGATGTCGAAAATGATGTCAGGTTTGCCAAAATAATCGGCGAGCGGCGCACCGGTTTTAAAAACATCGGGCAACGGCATCAGGCCGTCAATCTGCGCGGGTGCATAGTTCAGCTGTGTGATGCCCAGCTCATTACCCGAACACAGCATGCCAAAACTTTCGACGCCGCGCAACTTCGCCTTCTGCATCGTGCGCCCGTCGGGCAGCGTCACACCGACGCCCGCGACCGGAAATTTTTTGCCCTGCTCGACGTTGGCAGCACCCGTCACAATCTGCAGGGTTTCGCTGCCGATCGAGACTTTGCAGATGCGGAGTTTGTCGGCGTCGGGGTGTTTGGTCAATTCGTCGATGTGAGCCACCTTGATGGTGTTCATGTGCGCCATAAAATCGGCGAAGCCTTCGACTTCACACGTCTTCATAGTTAATAAATCCGCGAGCTCTTTCGGCGCTATGCCAGAAAGATCGACGAATTCATTCAGCCAATTATAAGAAAGTTTCATATCAGAACTGCCTCAGAAAATCTAATTTGCCTGCCATAAAATGGCGGATGTCTTCAATACCGTGCTGCATCATCACCAGGCGGTTCAGGCCCAGCCCGAACGCCGCGCCCTGCCATTCATTCGGGTCGAGGCCCGCGGATTTCAATACATTTGGATGCACGAGGCCGCAGGGCAATACTTCAACCCAACCAGAGTGTTTGCAGACAGGACAGCCCGTGCCACTGCAGACAAGGCATTTCATGTCGAGCTCAAAGCCGGGTTCCACAAAAGGGAAATATCCTGGCCTGAGCCTGACATCCACCTCTTTACCGAATATAGTAGTTAATAAAGTTTGCATCAGGTGCAGCAGGTTGCCGACCGAAATTTTGCGGTCAACGATCATACCTTCCATCTGGTAGAAGGTATGCTCATGTGACGCATCCACCTCTTCGTAGCGGAAGACCCGCCCAGGCGCAATGATGCGCAGCGGCGGCTTCATGCGCTCCAGCGCACGAATCTGGATTGTCGACGTATGGGTGCGCAGCAGATGGCCGGTTTTTGTATAGAAAGTATCCTGCATGTCGCGCGCGGGATGGTCGTCGGTGAAATTCAGTGCGCCGAAGTTGTGGTAATCGTCTTCTACCTGCGGCCCGTCGACGATGGAAAAGCCCATGGATGTGAAAATTTCTTCGAGCTGCTTTTGCGTGCGGCTGATCGCGTGGATATGACCTGATGCTACGGCGCCGCTCGGTGTTGCAGCGAACTCGGCGGGTGTGACGGACATATCAACGAACTCTGTCTCCCCAAGAGATGCATATTTTGATTCCCGCAGCTGTGATTCTTTAGTAGTTAACAAAGCTTCGAGCTTCGTTTTGAACTCGTTGGCCGCTTTTCCCACCGCGCCGCGTTCTTCCGCAGAGAGGGTACCCAGCTGTTTCATGACATTTGTCAGCGCACCCTTTTTGCCCACAAAATCCTGAGACGCAGACTGTAGAGCTTCAGCGTCCGCAGCGGCAGCAATTGCCTGGGCAGCCTTTTGCTCAAGCGCATGAATTTCAGCAATCAAATCGGCCATAATTATCCGATAAAACCAGTGAATGAGACACCGCGTCAACGTGGTGTCTGGAACTCGGCGATGGCGCATAAAGCCAGAATCAGATCAAGGTGGCATGGACTGTGGAAGAAGGTGTGTCACCAATTGGACGTATTGCAGACTGACTCCTGAATTCTGCCAGGTTATGCATCCGTATTGAATCGGTGATGGCACGGCTGACTGCCCGGAATCGAACAATTGATTCATATATATGAGAAGATAATGTCGAATGGCAAAATCCAACATTCTGGAAATGGTAATTCCTGAATGCACGGCTCGAGTCCAAAGGGCCGCGGAAAATCCCGATTCTATGTATAGCGATTTGACGACATAATTCTTTCCCTTGAGATTATAGCGTCTTAAGCTGGATGCACGGGAACCACGCCCCCGCCACTTGCGCAAATAGAGCTGCAACAGGCCCCTGAAGATCTCTTGTTCGCTGCAGATTATACCCCGGCCGGCCAGGCTTTTCTGCGCAGCCTTTAATTTCCGGAATGAATCGCTCCGCATTGATACGGAAGTGAACCTTGCTATGTTGAGATCAATTGAATCCATCTATAATTTAAATACCAGAAAAGGGATATTTTTTCTCACAATGAGGGAAATTCAGCTGAATAACGGAGTTTTTTTCGTAGTTACTAACCTTTTCGCATCCTTGCAGCCTATCGAACTCAAAAAGTAAGGGCAACCGGATTAACGCCACCCACAGTGCAGCGCACCATAAATTAATTGACAACATGTCCAGAAACGCAAAATCTCCATCATGGTGCGCCGCACAACTGGCAATAATTCAAAAATCCCAGGTATGCCAGTGTACCAAGGGCTTTGTGCCCGCAAGGAGGGTTTATGAGTAAGATTAAAACGATTCAGCCTGCCCAACCCATCAAATTCATCAAAAGGCCAATGCTGTTCTTCGCCAGCTTCGCATCCATTGCTGTTGCCGCTTCGCTTTTCACCGCCTATCCCAAATGGCAAAAACAAGAAACCGAAAACTGGGTTTACTCCTACGTAACAGATCACTTTCCCGGCAAAGGTGTTGAGAACCTGCAGAAACTGGCCAAAATTATCTACCGCGAATCCAACAAATTACGACTTGAGCAGGCCACAGATGGCGCGGAATATGACCGAGCCGCCCTGCTTATGGGTATTATCCAGGTTGAAAGCGAGTTTAACCGAAAAGCGCGCTCACCGGTCGGTGCCCGTGGATTTATGCAGTTAATGCCGGCAACCGCCGCCCTGCTCAAGGGTCGCCGCCTGTCCCAAGAAGAGATTACGGACGCAGAGACCAATATTACACTCGGTGTGAAATACATGAATGAGATGATCCGAGAAATGGGAAGTGTGCGTAAGGCACTACTTGCCTATAACGCCGGCCCAGGTGCCGTGCGCAAATGGGGTGGAGTGCCCGCCTATTATGAGCACGTCGTGGCAGCACAAAACCGATTCCTTGAGTACCGTACCGAAGGTCGCAATGCACGTTTAGTCCTTGCTCAATTAGCGTATTGATAACACAGCCTTTCGCATGGCATAAGGCCATGCGAAAGGGGCTTTAGTAACTACCAAAGGTTTCTGAAAATCGTTTCGCGGCTCTATGCCAGTTTGCTTTGTTTCACTTTTTCTGCAAGTTCTGCACGATACTTTTCAAGCCGGACATTCAGGGATACATCTGAAAGTGCCAGAATCTGTGCCGCGAGAATTCCCGCGTTCTTTGCATTATCTAGTGCAACGGTCGCCACGGGAACCCCCCCAGGCATCTGCAGGATCGATAATACACTATCCCAGCCATCTATGGAATTGGAGGACTTAATCGGCACGCCGATTACGGGCAATGTAGTTAAGGACGCCACCATACCTGGTAAATGTGCCGCACCGCCGGCCCCAGCGATAATGACCTGATAACCGGACGTCTTGGCTGCTTTAGCAAAGTCGAACATCTTATCAGGCGTGCGATGCGCAGAGACCACTTCAGCATGCGCTTCGACGTCAAACGCGTGCAAAATGTCGGCGGCTGCCTTCATAACTTTCCAGTCCGATTCGCTGCCCATAATGATGGCCACCCGCTTATTCATGGAAGCATGAAATTTTGAAGTCGGGTGCGGCGCACAGCGCAATTCCGCTCGCTTTGTCAGCTTTGTTAACTACTAACCGGGTTCCAATAGTTCCCGATATTGCTGAATCAGCTGCTCGCGCGGCCCGGTCAGCGTGACATGCCCCATTTTCCGGAACGGACGTAGCTCCGTCTTACCGTAAAGATGCACATAGGCGTTCTCCATCCGCAATGCTTTGTTAACTACCAACTCATATTGCTGCTCAGCCCCTTTTTCTGGGCCCAAAAGGTTGAGCATCAGCGATGGTCGCGTCGTCGCCGCCGCACCCAGCGGCAAACCTGCGAGAATACGCACAAGATTCTCATATTGCGAAGTCGCCGCAGCCTCGATCGTGTGATGACCGCTATTGTGCGGGCGGGGTGCCATCTCGTTGACGATGATTTCACCCGCAGTCGTGATAAACATCTCGACCGCGAGCAGTCCCTGAATGCCCAGTTTTTCGGCGGCGAGCAGGGCCAGCGCGCGAGCATGGCGGGCTTTTTCTTCCGGCATATCCGCCGGGCAAATCTGGTATTTCAGAATGTTGCGGGTGCCATCGAAGACCATTTCAACGGGATCATAGATGACCCGCTGTCCGTGCCGGTCGACGGCGACCATAACCGCAATCTCTTTGTCGATCGCGACGCGTTCTTCGATCAGCGATTCACCGTCGAATGCCTGTGAAAGTTCGGATTCCGTGTTCAGCAAAAGCACCCCCTGACCGTCATAGCCTGCGGTTGCGCGTTTCTGTATGACGGGAAATACCGGGGGTGCTGCTTTGAGGGCTGCAAGCGAGGGCACAACCTGAAAAGGCGCAGTGGGTATTTTTTCGGCGGCAAAAAATTCTTTCTGCCGGCATTTGTTCTGAATTATTTTCAGTGCAGCGCCCGATGGCGTAACGAATACACCTTTCTCTGCCAATGCGATGAGTGCATCGGCGTTCACATGTTCTGAATCAATAGTGACAGCGTCGCAACCTTCGGCGAAGGCCATAACGGTGGCGAAGTCCTGCGGGTCACCGCAGGTAAAGGCGGATGTATAGTTTGCTGCTGGTGCATCGCTGTTGCGGTCGAGCACTTTGACGCGAATGCCATACTGCATCGCCGCGGCGATCGTCATGCGTGCAAGCTGGCCGCCGCCTAAGATTCCAATGGTGAACTTCAAATTCATTTATATAATCGGTACTTCTGCATCGCTTCGGTGAAGGCGCGGATTTTTTTCTTTTCTTCGATCATAAACTGGTCGTAGGTCATTTTTTTGAGCAGTGCTTTGCGCATCGTCGTGGTGCCCGTCTGCGCGTCGAGTCCTTGCTTTTCGGTGAGGTATTTTGTCATCCAGTCGTCGGCGCCATTTTTGATTTGCCACAGCAAAAATTCGTACGCTGCTCGCGCGGGTTCGACTTTTTTTTCGTCGATGGTAAGTTTGTACCCCGGCAATAATTTTCCTTTGTGCTTACCGCTCCATGCGTAGAACGGATACGCGCTGAATTGAATATTGCCCATGCGCGGCAGTTCGGCGTTTGCAAAATCGGGATGCCCGATCTGGCAGAACGGATCTTTGGTCACGCGGCCTTCTTCGATCGACGTCGCCTCAAAAAAAACGGAGACCCAATAGCACTGGTTCGATCTCAGGTGCGGCAGATTCGGCGATGGCGGATAAAACACCAGTCCGCGCTGCGAGTGGGCCTGCTTCGGGTTATATCCGGCCAGCTTCTGTATATGAATCTTAATTTTCAACTTTCTGTCGGCAATGAACTTGCGCGCAAGTTCCGCGTGCGTGAAGCCCGGCAAAAACGGTATCTCTTCTTCGCCGACGTAAGAGAAATTCGATTTCTGCGCAACCGGTCCCTGCGGCCCGAGATGCGATGCGGGGTTGGGTACGTCGATCAGATACAGCATCTGCCCGGTTTGCGCCTTGTCCATCGCGCGCATGACACGGTTCAGCACGGTGCGGTAGGTATACGGGCGCACACCCGAATCGGGTAGGTCGAACACAATCGCCTCGCAATCGGCGATCTTTTCCTGCAGCTTCTCGACCGTGGTGAGGTAGATGGTTTCGGGTTGTCCCGCTTTAACCTTTGTATTGCCGTGGTCGTCTTCCTGCCCGGTCAGACCGTGCTCAGGCGTAAATAGGCGCGCAATTTTGATCTCATGCTTTTCGAGCTTCGCATGGATATACTTGTCGGTCTCTTCCATCGCATCGTACAGAAAATAGCGACCGAGCCCGGCGGCGTTGGTGATGAAGCAGACGTTTTTGCCTTTGAGGCGTTTCAACCCTTCTTTAAAGAAGATTTCGCTGGCGTTGCGGATGGATTTTTTTGCTGCGGCTTTTTTCTTTTTGGCAAGTAGCGGCGTTGCTGCCAGCAACAGCACCATGGCGGCCAAAAATGTAGAAAAATAGCCGAAACCACGAGGCCACTTTTTTTCACGGGGTTGATCCGCCACTTCTGCAATTTGCGCAATACGTTTCAAGGCTGACGCAAATCGGCGGCGGTGACATAGCGACTATTCGGAATTTGGATTCGACACGGACAAGGTCGTCGGCAGATGCTTGCCGATGGCGCAGCAGAGCAGACATAGCGTTGACGCGATGTCTCTAACCGCCACTTTAACAAATGGCAAAACTCTATTACGATCAGGATTGTGATCTTTCCGTACTCAAAAGCTCTACCGTAGCGGTCATCGGCTATGGTTCACAGGGCCGCGCGCAGGCGCAAAACATGATGGATTCAGGCCTCAAGGTGATTATCGGACTCAAAGCAGGCTCGCAGTCCACTGCTGAGGCTAAGGCTGACGGTTTTGAAGTCGTCGATGTCGCCACCGCGGCAGACCGCGCCGACATCATCCAGATTCTCACACCCGACCAGTCACAACGCGAAATTTACGAAGAGCACATCAAACCTAAGCTCAAAGCGGGCAAAGCAATCGTGTTCTCACACGGCTTTAATATCCATTTCGACGAAATTGTACCTCCGAAAGACATCGACGTCTACATGGTTGCCCCCAAAGGCCCCGGCCACCTCGTGCGCCGTGTCTATACCGAAGGCGGCGGAGTTCCCTGCCTGATCGCGATCCACCAGGATGCCACCGGCAATGCCCACAAGCGCGCACTCGCACACGCAATGGGCGTGGGTGGTGGCCGTGCCGGTATTCTCGAAACGTCATTTAAAGAAGAAACTGAGACCGACTTGTTCGGCGAACAGGCTGTTCTCTGCGGCGGCATCAGCCACCTGATTCAGGCCGGCTTTGAAACCCTGATCGAAGCGGGTTATGATCCTGAAATTGCCTATTTCGAATGTCTGCACGAAACCAAACTCATCATCGACCTGATTTACGAAGGTGGCCTCGAAAAGATGCGCTATTACGTGTCCGATACAGCAGAATACGGTGACTATGTCAGCGGCCCGCGCGTGATTGACGGCCACGTAAAACAAAAAATGAAAGAAGTTCTGGCCGATATCCAGAAGGCCAATGGCTCCAAATTCGCCAAAGGTTTCCTTGCCGACCTGCGTTCAGGCGGCAAAGAGTTCGAAACCATGCGCAAAAAAGAAGAAAACCACCCAATCGAAAAGGTCGGCAAGAAGCTGCGTTCGATGATGCGCTGGCTGTCGAAGTAAACCCACCATAAAGAGGACACCTTTGTGCTCAGGTGTTCTCTAACTTACCTTGACCGCTGAGGTCGCAGATTCAAGCAGCACCGGCTATTTATGTCGGACGCGGTCCTCAAGACATTCAATTTCTCGCCTGAAGTGATCGCGCGCATGCGCGACACGCAGGAGATCCCTGTCAATTTCTACAACGCCAGTGGCCAGATTCTGATTCCACGCAGGGAACAGGCAACCGGCGACATGATCAACAAGCTATTGCAGCACATTGGCAGTGGCGTTTTTTACCGCGAAGACGACGAAGACAAACTGGGGCTCAAGAAAGAGGCGCGTACCGATCTCGAAGGCCTCACAGACACGAAACTGCTATCAGAGAAGCGGGTCGCCGAGCTGACGGAGGCAACCGAATCGCTGTTCAGCGAACTGAAATTTGCCGCCTTCGGTGCCGTGCACTCACAGAAGATGCACAGTCAGGTAACCTCTTTCATCACCGATTTTGAACAGCAGCCCGATATGATGGTGGGTGTCATCAATATTCTCGAGACTGTCAAAGGCGGCGGTGGCGGCAGCGCCTCTTCGGACCTTTCGAAACAGGCGGTCAAGCGTGCGGTCGTCGCGATGGCGCTCAAATCACGCAGCATGAAGGCGATGATCTCTAAGGACCGCGGTCGCGGCTCAGAGGCAGTGCAACCGGTAATGATGGGCGGAATGCTGGCACAGATCGGCAAAGCCAAAATGAATCTGCCTGAAGGTGAAAAGCTGACAGCCGAGCAGCGTGCATATGTACGCAAATACCCGCTGCTTTCATACCTGATGGTTGCGCATGAACAGACAGTACCGTTTGAAGTGAAGCGCCTGATTCTGAACCAGCGCCGCACTTTACCCGAAAACACGCTGACGAACAACTACCCTGAATTCCGTTGGATGACAGCCACGCTGCAGGCTCTCGTGCAGGATAACGACAAGAAGGGCAAAAAGGAAGTGGCTTCGGATATTCTGCGCCAGCTTGCTGCACTGAAAGAGTTTGTTGTGTACGAAGAAGACGTGAATATTCTCAGTCTGGCAACGGATTTTGCCGCTCTCACCACGGAGTCAGAATGGCGTGAAGCTAAAGACCCGATGACCGCAATTAAAGTCATCCTGAACAAATCCTATTTCCAATACGGACCAAAGGTGATCCGTGATTTTCTCGACCATATTTCAATGTCGCTCAGCCATAACCAGAAAATCATCAAGAACGGCGACCTGCTGGTATTGGCGCTGACGATGACGAGCGGGCAGACCTATTTTGAGGTTGTACGCGTCATTGAAATCGGTCGCTACCAGAGCCGCGGGCTGGTGCAACGCCTCGGTGTCCTGCACATGGCAACTGTAAACTCTGACGGAATTAACCAAGGAGTGTTTCAGGTCGATTCGTTTCGCGCCGACCCGCGCAAGATACGCATCAACCTTGGCCAGGATTTTCTGCGCCGTATCATCTATATCATCGATCAGACCGTTGATCCGCAGTTATTCGAAAAAATATCAAAAAAAATCGAAGCTGCCGGCTGAGTCATTTGTGCTGGCCGAGCGCTTTGCGAATGCGCGCGGCGATTTTGGCCGGCGACAGGCCATACATGTCTTCAATGTCGCCGATTGAACCGTGCGGTACAATCTCTTCTGGATAACCGAGCGCCAAATGCGGCGACCGAACCTTTTGTCCCCTGAGCGCTGCATCGAGCAGGTCTGCAAGCCCCCCGGTGAGGCCGTGATTTTCGAGCGTCACTAGAAGTTTTTTGCCTTTCATTGCTCGCTGTATCTGTGCCAGCGGCAGCGGTCTCAGCGAGCGCACGTCCATCACTTCTGCTGAAATTTTCGCTTTCGCAAGCAGCTCGCGTGCGGCCAGCGCATGCGCGGCAAACACACCTTCGCTTAAAATGAGTACCTGTGTGCCTTTCGCCAGGCTCACCGCCGTAAACGGATCATACTTTTTTACCGGCACTTTGAGCGCCGCTGAAAGATCGAAGCTCGCGAATTCTTTTTTGGGAAAGCGCACCGCAATCGGGCCTTCATTATAATTGCGTAAAAAGGACAGCATCTGCACCAGTTCCTGCGCATCGCGCGCCGAAAGTATTTTAATGTGCGGTAGTGCTGCCATGAAGGCGATATCGTAGAATCCCTGGTGGGTTTCGCCGTCTTGCCCGACACAGCCGGCCCGGTCGATGACCAAACGCACCGGCAGATTCATCAGTGCGATATCCTGCACCAACTGGTCATAGCCGCGCTGCAGAAATGTCGAATAGATACACAGGAAGGGTTTGAGTCCCGCGCTCGCAAGCGATCCGGCAAAGGTTGTCGCGTGCTGCTCGGCGATGCCCGTGTCGAAAAAGCGATCAGGAAAGGCCGACGCAAACGGATTCAGACCCGAGCCCTCTTTCATCGCGGGTGTGATAACCACGACATTCTTATCGCGTTCACCTAACAGGGTCAAGGTTTCACCGACAAATTTGCTGAGGCCCCAGGCAGAGCTGTGTTTTTTTTCGATGCCTTTTTCGGTGTCGAAAACGCCGACACCGTGGTACTGAATCGGGTCTTGTTCTGCAAGCTCATAGCCATAACCCTTGCGCGTGACCATGTGCAGCAGAATCGGTTCTTCGATCGGCGGCAGGTGCTGCAGCACACTGACGATACGCGTCACGTCATGGCCGTCGATCGGCCCGAGGTAGCGAAAACCCAGTTCGCCGAAGAACTGGTGGTCGGTTGCCAGCGATTTCATCGACATTCTGAAGCGCTTCGCGAGACGATTGATCACCCGGCCGATGAGCGGTATCTTCGCCATGAGCGAAATGAATCCGCGTTTGCTGCGTTTATAGAAACGTGTGTTGATGAGCTGCGTGAGGTGGTAGCTGACTGCGCCGACATTTTTGGAAATGCTCATCTCGTTGTCGTTCAGAATCACGAGCATCGGCGTGCGCGCATAACCCGCGTGGTTCATCGCCTCAAACGCCATGCCCGTCACAATCGAAGCATCGCCGACAACAGCGATTGCGGTGGGCAAAGGTGATTTGCCATCCCATTGCAGGCGCAAAGCAACGGCTTCACCCATCGCCTGCGAGATTGCGGTGCCGGCATGGCCGGTATTATAGAGATCGTGTTCCGATTCTGAGCGCTTGGGAAAACCCGACAGGCCGCCGGTCTTGCGTATCGACTTCAGCTCATGCTTGCGGCCGGTGAGAATTTTATGCGCGTAGCACTGGTGGCCGACATCCCACATCAGGCGGTCAAAGGGGGATTTAAAAACGTAATGCAGCGCGACGGTCATTTCAATCGAACCGAGGTTCGACGACAGGTGACCGCCGCTTTTTGAAACCGATTCGAGAATAAATTCGCGCAGGTAGGCGCAATAGGCCGGCAGATCGGCGAGCTTCAGGCTCTGCAGTTTTTCGGGCGTATCAATCGCCGCAAAATCGATTGTGCTTTTGCCTGCTGCGGGCATGTTCATTGCGCTCAGGCCGCCGTACTACCCGAGTTCCACCGCATTTTCATAAATCAGTACCGGAATATCTTCTCTGACCAGATAGAGAATACCGGTTTCGCGCTGCAGCAGCGCCTCGGTGACGGTCTCGGTAACCGCAGTGCCGGAAATTTCGCTGCATTTGCCCGAACGGATTTTTGCGTTCAGCTTGTCCAAAGTTGCCGTGTCCGCCAGCTCGAGCTTTTTCTTCGACCGGGGGCAGACGAGTATATCGAGCAGTTCGGGACTCACAGCCTCCAAAACCGGTGGCCGAAACACTCCGTCAACGGGTCAGCAATTCCGCGATTTGACGCTCGATCGTGCGCGCCTGGGTGTCACCCGCATGCGTTTCGCCGATAAACACCCCGCGGATTAGCCCCTCTTTGTCTGCCAGATAAAAAGCGGGCCAGTAACGGTTATTGAGCCGTTTCCAGTAGGCGTAGTCGTTGTCCATCATGACGGCATGCCTCGTACCCGATTTGCGCATGTTTTTTTCCAGTCTCTGCCGGTCTTTTTCGTGCTCGAATTCCGGTGTGTGCACCCCGATGACAATCAACTCTGCGCCGGCAAATTTTTGCCGCAATGAATTCAGCCACGGTGTCGTACGGGAACAGTTGCGGCAGTCAAAAGCCCACACTTCGAGCAGCACGACTTTGCCGCGCAGGTCAGCCTTTTTCAGCGGCACGGAGTTAATCCACACTGCGACGGTCGTGCCGGTGAATTCGGGCAATTCTTCTGCCGGGCCTGACTGCAGGGCAGACAGGGCAAAAAGCGAAAGCATGAAGGCAACGCGCATGCCGGTTTGTCGGCGGCCCGGCACGGCCATTACACTATTCTTCAGGTAATCAATCTTCGAGCAGGGGCACAACTTCAGCTTTTTGCCAGTGGCGTACCTCGTAGTTGCTCTTTTCCAGTGGGTAGCCGGATTGTGACTGTCCTCTGTAACTCAGCACCAGCGTGGCATCTTCACCCTTACCGGCAAATGCGGCGCTGTATTTTGTGGCATCGGTTCCCAGTCCCTGCGTGATAATTTCACCGTTAAAAACAGTCGCGCGGCCGAGATAAACAATTGTATCGAGTCGACCCGGGCGGTTGACAGTCATGGTCGCAGTCAGGTGCGCCATACCGCGCTCGTCCATTTCATGCGCGAGCGCATGCGCGGTGTTGAGCATACCGCGCACCGACACGATTGCTGCGGCGACAGCCGGCGTGACATCGATGCCCTCTGCCGTTTTAACAGGATGTTCGCGCAGATGAGTAAATCCACCTTCTGTCAGATCGGCACGCAACCGGCGGTGCACGCCGTTGTTCTCATTATAGTGGGCGAGGCAGCCGACGATTGCGCCGCACGCCGCCCGCGGATAGCGCCATTTCGACTCCTGCGTTTTGCCAATGGAGATCGTCGAATCATCGATGCGACCAACGTGCGTTTTGAGGTCAAAATTGCAGAGAATGTAAGATGACGCATTGCCGCGGTAAATTTGTTCGCGCAGCAACTCGTCAATGTGGTGCGCCCAGGTGACGTGCGCAAACGTGGCACCATCGTCGGTGCCGCCACCCGTCGGGGCGAACGCCTCGAGCTTATATTCACCCATCTCTGATATCGTCGCAAAGCGCGAAGCCACGGTCTGCATATAGGCACTGGTGGCTTCACCCTGGTGAATGCGGTCGCCGCAATTCGTGTGTGCGAGAGTTGTCACCACCGATGGCAGGCTGAAATCTGCACCGCATGCAGAGATGTCGGATTTGCGGTCGAGGCCGGCCAGCTGCAATTCGTCGCGCACGAGTTGCAGTCCCTTCACGAGGCTATAGCGGTCACTGACAATGTCTTCGAGATAAACATCGTATGCATCGCGCTCTGCTCCGAATTCGGCCTTGAGCGCCCAGAAGGCCTGCAGTCGGCTTTTACCGATGGTAGCATCAAATTTCATCCGGGCGGCAGACAAACGCAGCGGACAGTTTTGTAAACCCAAAAGGTCAGCAAGGCAGGTCATATTCCCGCGTGACGCGGTATTCGGCATTCGTGGCATAGCGCAATGCTTTCCACACGCGGGTTCACATTCCCGGCGGGTTTCGTCGCTGCGGCAATCTTCATTACCTGCCTGATAACGCTGCCAACACCGGCACATGCAGTGGGCGCGTCGCTCGACCTATCGGGTAAAACTGCCGACGAGGCCACAGAAATTGTCAAGAAGTCGCTCAAGCGCCTCGATGCCAACTGTATCGAACAAGACATCACTCTCGGCTCGCACTGGCGCTGCAAAACGCCGTTTTATTCGATCATCGGTCTTGATGTTTTTGTCTCATCGATTCCCGATAAGACGGTTATTCGCGCCGATTCGCGAAACCGCCAGAGCTATGCGTTTATTGACCTGGTTGCAAACGAAACGGGGGCCAAACCCTACGAGCATAAATATAGCGACAAATCGCTGCTGCTCGCAGCTGGGGCAACGCTCATCACACCGGCTTTGGGTTATTGGTATGTGAATTCCAAATCGATGATCAAAAATAAATCTGTGTTTCTGCCTTTCCTCGGCTTTCTTGCGGGCGACCTCGCACTCTTCTGGGTCAGTTCGAAAATTTACTTCACTAACGGTTTTGATCCGTTCGACGTCGGCCTCACATCAATGCTGATTTCTATGGGTACTTACCGCGCAGTCATGCTCGTGCCGTTTTCCATTCAGGTGATGGCGCATAACCGCTTCGCCGGTCTGCAGATATCGTTCCGTTTCTGAGCGGCCGGTCAGAGAGACAAGCGATGGCAGGTGCCCTGAATTTGCTCAAGGCGCTTGTTGAGCCGGTGCGTATTCGCCTGTATCTGCTGATGAAACAATCGGCGCTTACCGTTTCAGAGCTTTCTGAAATTCTCGAAATCTCACAATCGAATACCAGCCATCACGTGAAGGCATTGCGCGACCTCGGCTTGCTTTCGGCCGAAAAAACCGGGCAGCACACCTACTATGCGCTGAATTCAGAGCGCATACAGGAAAAATCCGTGGTTGCCATTTTGCACAACCTCGAAGAGATTGGTTCTGAAATTCCCGAGCTGCATTCCGATGCGGCAAAGCTGCGCACGGTACTCGCCGCACGCAGCGGCGACACATTCGCACAATGGCGCATGGAACAACCTGACCTGCCTTACACCGACATCTTTGCGCATCTTGCGTGCGGCCGGCGCGGCGTCGTCGCCGACATCGGTTGCGGTGAGGGTGATTTTTTTGAGTCGCTGTCACTCTCATTCGACCGCGTTGTCGCGCTCGATCTCGAACTCAAACATGTCCGCCGTGCCCGCACGCGGGCGTCGCAACAGATATTTGTCACGGCCGCGAATGCGCAGCAACTGCCGTTTGTCGACGGCGTGTTCGACGCTGTCGTGCTGCGTATGGCATTATCGCAGATGCCCGCACCGCTCATTGCATTAGACGAAGCGTTGCGCGTCCTCAAAAAAGGCGGATATATCAGTTTGATAGACCAGGCGGCACGAGGCCGCGGGTCGGCCACCGCCAAGCCTGTCCTGAGCGCAGTCGAAGGAGACGGCGCCTTAGTGGCTGATTTGGCCAAACCGTGCGGAGACACTTTCCGTGCGACGCTGCTGAACCACCTTTCTGCCCGGCGCGATATATTTATCGACACCGAACGATCTCTACCGCGGCTGTTTATGCTGCGGGCACAAAAAGTTTAAGAACAAGGCCCCAATCGGGGATGTTATTTAACGATCAGAGAACGCAAATATTCAACCAGATCGCGGCGGTCTTTTTCTGAGATCATCACAAACGATTGGTGCCGCGGGTCGGTTTCAAGAAATTTCCGCATCAGGTCGAAATCCTTGCGCACGCGGATTAATCCTTCTTCTTTTTTATCGCGCTTCTGGCGCAAAACATGTACCGCCAGATGGCAGTCGGTGCAGTCGTGTGAAGCATATACCTCTTCGCCGATGACGACCGACTGCGACTCTTTCGCCGTACGGGCCTGCCAGACGAAGTATGCGAATGCCGCAATCGAAAGTATTCCCACAACCTGCAAAACTCTGCGCATACCGACTGTCACGGTAGGGCAAAACCATGCTCCCGGTCATACGGCAACCATTTCTATCTGGTGGGCCGACCTGCGATTGGCCAGCAAGCAGAAGGTTTGCCGCCGCGTCTCAAAAATTCGGAGCAGACTCTATACAAAATGCAAATTGCCAGAACCATATTAATCCTCATTGCTTTGCCGCTCGCGGACAGCACCCTTTTCGCCTACCGCGTGGTGCTCGACCCCGGACATGGCGGCCGCGATATGATACCGCACACGCTGTACGGCGATAAATTTGACCGCCGGTTGGGTGTGTATCTCGACAAGTTTCGCGAGGGTGCGCGCCATAAAGGCGTGTGGGAATTTGAAGTAATGCACGACATCGCCGCGAAAGCCAAGGCGATACTCGACCTGACGCAGACAGCCGAGGGCAAAGAGAAATTCCGCAAGATTCTCGCGAAGTATGGTAAAGCCCCGGCATCTCCCGAATCGATTGAGGCGTTCATTTCACGCCCGGCCGGCTACACAGAAAAATATTTTGAGAACAAAGACGACGTTAATGCGCCGTTCAGGCTGTATGATTATCCCGACCAGAAAACCGGTGCGTTGCAGCCGGGCACGATCAGCCGCATCAACGCGCTCGAACCCGAACTCGTCATCACGCTGCACCTCACGCACACCGAATCACCGTCGGTGGGTGCGATGGCGACGGTGATCACGCCGGGCTATAAGACCTATGAACTCGCGCAGCGTTATGCCAAAAATCCCGGCAGCAGGGGTAAGGTGCGCGACAAGCTCGCGCGCAGCGCGTGGTCGCGCTGGTTTGTCTCTGACGACCGCTACAAACCGTTCCCGAGTTTTATGGCTGATGCGTTCATCTACTACATCGGTTTTTGGTGCAAACCCGATGGCATCTCGACTGATTACAAAAAATTCCGCGGCTACCGCCACAACCTCGTGCAGTGGAGTTATGCCGACTCAGACCCAATTGTCGAATCGCTCTATGGACAAAAAGGCGAACGTTATGCGACGACACTCGCGGCCTTTGAACCCAAGGGCCCTTTCTGGGAGCGTGAGAAGGCAGAACCCGAAGACTGGCGGCGCGAGGGCGGCGTAGAAGGTTTTGGCGGCGACAACCACTACGCCGGCATGGAAGTGCTGCGCTTCACGCGCAAAGCGTTTGTGGTGAATGGCTTTGATTCGCCGTCGACTGCACCCAAAATTCTCAAACCCTACATTTCAACCTGGGCGGTACCGACGTATGTCAATGCGGTTGCTGCTTTTGTTGAGCTCGCGCACACCACGTCGAAGCGCGACCATCTGCGGATGGCAAAATACCGCCATGTGTACGCCGAAGCGGTCGCGGTGTCTGCCTACTCGCTAATATACGGCCTGGACGTAAAAACAACCAGTGGTTTCCCAAAAGGGGAAGCAATTGATCTGGGACGCTACCAGAATCTTGCGGGTGGTAATTATTTTAAGAGGGTGAAGAAGTCTTGAAACCGTCTGCCGGGGTTGTTAAGGGGGTACGGAGTACCCCCTTAAATATTCTTTCCCACCTCTATAGAGGTGGGCGTGCACCCGCCAGGGTGCTCGTACACGCGCCTAATTGGGTGGGCGACCATGCGATGGCTTTCCCCTTTTATGCTGCTCTGCGCGATATTTTTCCGCAGAGTGAAATTACCCTCATCGGTCGCGCCTGGGTGGCTGATCTTGCACCCGAAGGGTTCGGGCAAATTATCCCATTCAAAGGCAAAAATCTGCCAGAGGCGGATTTCCAGCGTTTGAAAGGTTTGAATTTTGACATCGGCTTCACGCTTTCCCCGAGCTTCAGATCCGCCTGGCTGATGAGCCGGCTCGGCGTGAAGAAACGCCATGGTTTTGCTTCTGATCTGCGCGGCATGCTGTTGACATTGCCCAAAAATAAATTCCAGCGGCAGATCTATAACCGCAGCGAACACCGCTCGCTTGCGTACCTGCGCCTGCTTGTCCCTTACCTGACAGCAGACAAACTTCCCGAAGACCTGTTTGAATCTTATCGCAATGTTAAACTGCTCTCGCAGCCTTTTTTAACGGTGCAGCAAAAATACGGCCTGACGAAAGACGGGCTGCGAGTCGTCGTTTGTCCGGGCAGCACGGCGGCCTCTAAGAAATATCCTGTTGGGCACACGATAAGCGCAATCGAAATGAT
>Ga0154020_10003506_pt1 | contig 18849 bp, 19 predicted proteins | sample Klosneuvirus_201_FD_109709 | JGI IMG/M metagenome (GOLD analysis project Ga0154020, IMG submission 109709) | Active sludge microbial communities from wastewater, Klosterneuburg, Austria - Klosneuvirus_20160825_MG | ecosystem: Engineered > WWTP > Aerobic digester > Activated sludge | place... | reverse complement strand
TGGCAAGACGACGACCCTGCGCATGCTCGCCGGAGTGCTGCGGCCGAGCGCCGGCGATGCCACCATCGACGGCATCTCGGTGGTGGCCGACCCGGAGGCAGTCAAGCCGCGGCTCGCCTACATGGCGCAGCGTTTCGGGCTCTACACCGACCTGACAGTCGACGAGAACCTCGAGTTCTATGCCGACCTCTTCCGCGTGCCGCAGGCCGAGCGCGCCCTGCGCCGCGAACGCCTCTTCGCCTTCTCGAACCTCGGGCCGTTCCGCGACCGCCTGGCGGGCGCGCTCTCCGGCGGCATGAAGCAGAAGCTCGGCCTCTCCTGCGCCCTGATCCACGAGCCGCGCGTGCTGCTGCTCGACGAGCCGACCTTCGGGGTCGACCCGGTGTCGCGCCGCGACCTGTGGCGGATCGTGCACGAGATGGTCGGCCGCGGCGTCACCGCGATCGTCTCGACCGCCTACCTCGACGAGGCCGAGCGCTTCGACCGCCTCGCCCTGCTGCACGAGGGGCGCCTGCTCGCGCTCGACGCCCCGCGGGCGCTCGCCGCGGCCTTCCGCGGCGGCCTGCTCGAGATCCGGATGCCGCGGGCCCGCGCCGCCCGCGCGGTGGTCGAGGGTCTGCCGGGCGTCGTGCGCGCTCAGCTCTTCGGCGACGCCCTGCACGTTACCGTCGCCAGCCCCGCGGAGAGCCGCGAGGCCCAGACGGCGCTGGCCGCCGGTCTCGCCGCCGCCGGACATCCCGTGACCGCCATCGCGCCGATCGCGCCGGCGCTCGAGGACGTCTTCCTCGCCCGCATCGCCGAGGCGGAGGAGCTCGCGGCATGAAGGCGAGCGCGGCCATCGGAGTGCGCGCCTCCGGCCCGGCGGTCGAGGTCCACGAGCTGTCGAAGCGTTTCGGCGACTTCGTCGCGGTCGATCGGGTCTCGTTCACCGTCGCCCCGGGCGAGGTCTTCGGCTTTCTGGGACCCAACGGCGCCGGCAAGACGACGACGATCAAGATGCTGAACGGCCTGCTCGCCCCGAGCTCCGGCAGCGGCCGGGTCGCCGGCTTCGACATCGCCACCCAACGCACTTCGATCAAGAGCGCCATCGGCTACATGTCGCAGCTCTTCTCGCTCTATGGCGACCTCACGGTGGACGAGAACATCGGCTTCTTCGCCGGCCTCTACGGCGTCGGCGGCGCGCGCCTCGCGGCGCGCCGCGCCTGGGTGATCGAGATGGCCGGGCTCGCCGGCCAGCGCGACCGGCCGGCGGGCGAGCTGGCGCTCGGCTGGAAGCAGCGACTGGCCCTCGGCTGCGCGGTCCTCCACGAACCGCCGATCCTCTTCCTCGACGAGCCGACCTCCGGCGTCGACCCGATCTCGCGCCGCCGCTTCTGGGACCTGATCTACGACCTGGCCGAGGGCGGCACGACGGTCTTCGTCACCACCCACTACATGGAAGAGGCCGAGGCCTGCCATCGGCTGGCGCTGATGAACCGCGGCCGGCTGATCGCGCTCGACACGCCGGCGGGGCTGCGCGCCGCCGCGGGCGAGCAGCTTCTCGAGCTCCAGACCCCCGACGCGATCGGCGCGCTCGCGGCGCTCGACGGGGCACCCGAGGTGGTGCGCGCCGGCCTCTTCGGTCGCGACCTGCATGTCACCGTCGTCGACCGGGACGCGGCGCTCGCTGCGCTGCCGCTCCGCCTCGCGGCACGGGGCGTCGCCGTCTCGCGCCTGCGCGAGATCCCGCCGTCGCTCGAAGACGTCTTCATCTCGATCGTGCAGGCGGCCGGCGGCGCGGTGGAGGACTAGGGCGCCATGACCGGAGAGTTGCGATGACCCGCCTCGACCCGGCCCGCCTCTGGGCGATGGCGCGCAAGGAGACGCTGCAGTTGCGGCGCGACCGCCGGAGCCTGCTCCTCGCCTTCGCCCTGCCGCTCCTGCTGCTGGTCATCTTCGGCTACGCGATCGTCTGGGACGTGCGCGACATCGCGCTCGCCGTGGTCGATCAGGACGTGTCCCCCGAGAGCCGGGAGCTCATCGACAGCTTCCTCGCCTCGGGCTACTTCCACCTCGCCGCCCGGCCGGAGCGACCCGGCGACGCGGTGGAGCTCTTCGCGCGCGGCAAGGCGCGCCTGGTGCTCGTCGTGCCGCCCGGTTTCGCCGCCGACCTCGGGGCCGGCCGCACGACGATCGTCCAGGTCCTGCTCGACGGCTCGGACGCCAACACGGCGACCATTGCCCTCGCCTATGCCGAAGGTGTTACGAGCAGTTTCGGCCAGCGCATCGTCCTGCACGGGGAGCGCCTGACCCTGCCGCTGGTCGCCGAATCGCGCGTCTGGTACAACGAGACCCTCGCCAGCCGCGACATGATCGTCCCCGGCCTGGTGGCGGTGATCATGATGGTCATCGCGGCGATGCTCACCTCGCTCACCATCGCCCGCGAGTGGGAGCGCGGCACCATGGAGCAGCTCGCCTCGACGCCGGTGACCCGGCTCGAAGTCGTGCTCGGCAAGCTCCTGCCGTATCTCGCGATCGGCCTGGTCGACGTCGCCGGGGTGTCGGTGCTCGGCGTCGCGCTCTTCGGCGTGCCGTTTCGCGGCAGCCCGCTGCTGCTCCTGCCGCTGTCGTTCCTCTTCCTGTGCGGCAGCCTCGGCATGGGCCTGTTCATCTCCGCCGTCTCGCGCTCGCAGGTGCTCGCCACCCAGATCGCCCTCGTCGCCACCTTCCTCCCCGCCTTCCTGCTCTCGGGCTTCATGTTCGCCATCGAGAACATGCCGCCGGTGCTGCGGGCGATCTCCTACCTCGTCCCGGCACGCTACTTCCTGGTGGTGACGCGCGGCATCTTCCTCAAGGGGGTCGGGATCTCGGTCCTGCGCTACCAGGCCCTGCTGATGCTCGGCTTCGCCTTCGTGGGACTGGCCCTCGCCGTGCGCTCCTTCCGCAAGGAGCTCGACTGATGCACGCCGCCCTCGGCCGCGTCGGCTGGATGGTGAGGAAGGAGCTGCATCAGGTCTTCCGCGACCCGCGCATGGCGCGGCTGGTGATCGTGGCGCCGATCGTCCAGCTCCTGGTCTTTGGCTATGCCGTTTCGACCGACGTCCGGCACACGCCGACGATCGTGCTCGACCGCGACCAGAGCCGCGACAGCCGCGAGCTCGTCGCCGCCCTCACCGCCGGCGGCTCCTTCGACGTCGTCGCAACGGCGCAACGCGACGGCGATCTCGCGGACGCCCTCGAACACGGCCGCGCCGCGCTGGCTCTGGCCATTCCGCCAGGCTACTCCCGCGATCTCGCGGCCGGCCGGGCCACGGTCCAGCTGCTCTTCGACGGCACCAACTCGAACCAGGCGACGATCGCCAAGGGCAACGCCGAGCGCATCGTGCAGACGGTCGCCCTCGCCCGCTCGCTCGCCGGCCGCGCGCCGCCGCTCGAAGTGCGCTCGCGCGCCTGGTACAACCCCGACCTCGCCAGCCGCAACTACAACGTGCCGGCGGTCATCGGCCTGCTGCTCAGCCTCGTCTGCCAGCTGCTCACGGCGCTCGCCGTGGTGCGCGAGCGCGAGCTCGGCACTCTCGAGCAGCTCGCCGTCTCCCCGCTGCGCCCGATCGAGCTCATCCTGGGCAAGACGATTCCGTTCGCGCTCATCGCCCTGGTCGATCTGGTGCTGATCACCGGCATGGCGCTCTTGTGGTTCCGGGTGCCGCTGCGCGGCAGCCCCTGGCTGCTGCTCGCCGCGTCGCTGCTCTTCGTCGCCTGCGCGCTCGGCAACGGCCTGCTGATCTCGACGATCTCGAAGACCCAGCAGGAGGCGTTCCTCTCCGCCTTCCTCGCTTACATGCCGATGGTGCTGCTGTCGGGCTTCATGTTTCCGGTGGCGAGCATGCCGAAGCTATTCCAGGTGCTGACGCTCGCCAACCCGATGCGCCATTTCCTCGTCGTAGTGCGCGGCATCTTCCTCAAGGGGGTCGGCCCACTGGACGTTCTGCCGGAGTTGGGCGCCCTCGCCCTCTTCGCCACCATCGTCCTCGGCCTCGCCACCTATCGCTTCCACCGCGCCGAGTAGCCCGGGCCAAGCACGCCGGAGGTTCTAGGCCGGCAGGTGCTCCGACCGCCGAAGCCAGAACTGGATCGTCGGCGGACCGGTGAAAAACCCCCCTGCGCCGGCGATGAACTCCTGCAGGTGCGAGGTCTGGAAGTGGGGTCCGAGGTAGGCCTCGCGGCTCGACCACTGTTCGTCGAGCAGCAGGCGCTCGGGATCCGCGGGGTCCTGCAGGAGGCGGATGCCGAAGCAGTCGGGCTCTTCCCTGACGACCGTGGCGAGGAGGCGCTCGAGAGCCGCGACGGCGCGGTCGGCCTGGCCGGGAAGCGCGCGGTACTCGATGAGGACAGTGACAAAGCTGGGCGGCATGAGGACTCTCCCCTAGGCTGACGAATTCTACCTCTCCCGACCGATGTCCATTTCGCTCCGCCGATCGCGCCATCTAGAATCGAGGGAAGAACGAGACCTCGCCGCCGACCGGCTCCGTTGCCGCCGGAGGCGCATCGACTTCACCGACGGCCGGGAGGATCTGGCATGGCGAACCCCTGTGCAAGAGGACGAATGCTGGCGACGGCGCTCACCCTGGCGCTGGCCACGACCGCGCACCTGTCGGCCGGCAACGGCTTCCTCCAGGGCTGGACTCTCGCGCCGGGTGCGGACAGCCATTCGGTGGCGCTCGGCGACATCGACGGCGACGGCGACAGCGACGCCTACGTCACCGAGTTCTACGGCCCGGACACCCTCTGGCTCAACGACGGCAGTGGACAGTTCTCGCGCAGCAGCCAGGTGCTCGACTCGGGCTACGGCAGCTGCGCGCTGCTCGCGCCGCTCGACAACAACGGCTCGCTCGACCTCTTTCTCGCCCGCCATCTCTCCGACAACCGGGTCTGGCTCAACAACGGCGCGGGAGTCTTCACCAACAGCGGCCAGGCGCTGGGAAGCTATGCCAGCCGCGCGGTGGCGCTGGGCGACGTCGACGGCGATCTCGATCTCGACGCCATGATCGGCAACAACGGCGCCAACAAGCTGTGGAAGAACAACGGTGCCGGCGTGTTCACCGATAGCGGCCAGACTGTCGGCACCCGCGGCACCTTCGGCGTCGCGCTCGGCGACCTCGACGGCGACACCGACCTCGACGTCTACTTCGCCAACGGCTCGACCTCCGGCGACTCGGACCAGGTCTGGCTCAACAATGGTGCGGGTGTGTTCAGCAACAGCGGCCTCGTCTTCGACGGCGACTACTCGTTCTCCGTGGTGCTGTTCAAGTGCGACGCCGACAACGACCTCGATGTCTTCGTCGGCAACAACACCGGCCAGCCCAACCGGCTCTACCTCAACAACGGCTCGGCGGTCTTCACCGACAGCGGCCAGGCGCTGGGCGTCGGCGGCGCGATCTCGGTGGCGGCGAGAGACCTCGACGGCGATGCCGACCTCGATCTTTTCGTCGCCAACATCCACGAACCGGAGCAGATCTTCCTCAACGACGGGCTCTGCCAGTTCACCGCCAGCGGACAGCTCCTCGGCAGCAACGCCGCCGAGGCGGTCGCCCTGGGCGACATCGACGCCGACGGTGACCTCGACGCCCTGATCGGCGGTTACGGCGGCATCACGCGGGTCTTGCGCAACGACGGCCTGGCAGCGTTCACCGACGACGATCAGTGGCTCGCCGCCGGCCTCGGCCAGACGACGAGCGGGGTGCGATTGGCCGACTTCGACGGCGATCACGACCTCGACGCCTGGATCGGGCTCGCCCTCAATGCGCTGGTGGGCAACGACGATCCCGCCGACCGCATCTGGCTGAACGACGGCAGCGGACATTTCACGGATTCCGGCCAACTCCTCGGCAGCGACTACACCCTGGGCGGGGCTCTCGGCGATGTCGATGGCGACCTGGACGTGGACATCGTGGTGGCGAACTATCCGTCGAGCTTCTCCCCGGGAACGAACCGGCTCTACCTCAACGGCGGTAGCGGCGTCTTCACCCAGAGCGCCCAGTCCCTCGGCACGGGGACCTACGGCGCCGTGGCGCTCGGCCGGCTCGACGGCGACGCCGATCTCGATCTCTTCTTCGCCCGGCGCGGCGGCGCGAGCGCGGTCTGGCTCAACAACGGCTCGGGGACGTTCGCCGATACCGGCCAGTCGCTGGGCAACGCCAACACCTACGTCGTGGCGCTCGGCGACCTGAACGGCGACGGCGACGTCGACGCCTTCCTGGGGAACGACGGGGGAAACACCGTCTGGTTCAACAACGGCAGCGGGACTTTCGCCGATTCGCTGCAAGTCCTGGGCGTGGAGACGACGGTCGCCGTTCATCTTTTCGACGCCGACGCCGACGGCGACATCGACGCCTGGGCCACCAACGGCGACGGCCTCTCCCAGGCCACCCAGGTCTGGCTCAACGACGGCACCGGCCACTTCACTGACAGCGGCTGGGCGCTCGCCAGCACCACGGCCACCGCGAGCGCCATCGGCAACCTCGATAACGACACCGACCTGGACGTTCTGGTCGTCTCCTTCGACGGCGACCATCAGGTCTGGCTCAACCAGTATTCCGGACCGATCTTCCTCGACGGCTTCAACCTCGGCAATACGAACGCCTGGTCGGCCGTCGTGCCCTGAGGCGGGCGCAGCTCAGGGAGTTGCGGCGCTCCAGCGCAGGAGATCGCCGCTCGCGAGGCTCCCGGCCACCGGGTTCGCGGGGCTCGTCATGATTGTTGACAGAGGGGCTGGGAAGTGATTTTCTTCGACTCATCCGTTGGCCTTCTCCTGAAGGGGGGATTTCATGTCCAAAACAGTCCGAATCGCCGTCGCGGCGCTCGCCGTCGGCCTGTGCGCCGCCGCCGGTTTCGCCCTCCAAGGGGATCCGCAGAACTTCGCGGCGGACCTCTATGTTCCCGGCGCTCCAGAGATCGCCGTCGCGGCCGCTCCCCGCGCTGCAGCGGCGTCCGCCCCGACGCCTCACCGCACTCCAGGGGCCATCCTGTTCGACAACGGGCCGCTGACGACGCACCCCGCCGGCGGCAGCGGCGGCGCCGACGCGAGCGCCGTGCAGACGGCACTCACTCTCACCCTCTACGGCTTCGGCCACGCCATCAGTTCCGGATTCAGAATGGCGGACGACTTCACCGTGCCGGCGGGCGGCTGGAACATCAGTCAGATCACCTTCTACGCCTACCAGACCGGGTCGACGACCACCTCCACGATCAACGACGTCAACCTGCAGATCTGGAACGGGCCGCCGGGGCAGGTTGGCAGCAGCGTCGTCTTCGGCGACACGACGACCAACCGCCTTTCCGGGAGCAGCTTCTCGAACATCTACCGTGTGCTGGATACCGCCCTGACCGGAAACACTCGCCCGATCATGGCCGACGTGGTGACCGTGGGCACGGTCCTCGCGCCGGGCACCTACTGGCTCGACTGGCAGACCGGCGGAACTCTGGCTTCGGGGCCCTGGGCGCCCCCGGTCACTATCCTCGGCCAGACGGCAAAACCCGGCGCGAACGGCCTGCAGTACACCACGACGTGGGCTGCGGCACTCGACACCACCTTTCAGCAGGACCTGCCATTCATCATCGAGGGCGTCCTTCTGCCGGTCGAGCTGACGTCGTTCGGCGTCGAGTAGAGTTCCGGCCAGGACCCTCGGTACGACCCCGGGCGTCGGCACGACTGCACCTCCTCGGTGGGGGTGCAGCAACGTCGTGCAACCTTGTCGGGCGCCGCAGAGCCGGCTACTCCTTGCGCGTCGAGATTCCGAGCGGGATGTAGAGCGGGCAAGTGCCGACGAAGCTGGTGAGCACGAAGACGGCCGCAAAGAAGCCCAGCACGAGCGCCAACGTTCCACCGATGCGCCCCGTGAAGTAGAGCGCGGCGATGGCGATGGCGATGATGATGCGAATCGTTCGATCCACTGTGCCCATGTTCTTTTTCATCACTCTCTCCTTGAAAGCTCCAGCCTGCCCGCCGCAGGCCGACGTCTAGACTAGCCGTTTTCCGGACAGCGCCGTACCGGAGCTGAGGTAGTGGTTCATCCGCGCCTCCCAATCCTGCATGAACTGGCGGTAGAGCTCCGCCGTGAAACCGGCGACGAAGGCATCGCCCGCGGGCCCGAGGCTGGTGTGGGTGTAGGTGATCACCGCTTCGCAGCCCGTCGCCACGGCGGTGAGCTTCAGGGTGAGCCGGCAGGCGGTCACTCCGGGCGTGATCTTCAGCATCTCGACGAAGCCGTTGCCGGGCTCGTGCCGGGTGACGTACCAGATGGCGTCGTGCGGCGAGGCCGCGGTCGTGAAGACGCAGTCGGTCTCGGCCACTCCCGAGTGACTGAAGACAGCGAGTGGATCCCAGCCCTCGATCCACTCGGCCTCGCGTACCGGGCAGAGCAACGGGAAGACCTCGGTCGGCGACCCGACGAGCTGCTGTACGTAGCGATGACTGACGCGATTCGGCGCGGCGATCTTCATGAGCTCTCCGCTGCCCCCGGTTTCTGCTCTCCGCCATCCCGGCCGAAGCGTTGCACCGACCGCGACCGCGCCCTCGCGGCTTCGACGGCGCGATCGCGCGGCCCCGCAGTCGTCGTCAACTCGAAGAGCAGCCGGCTCGAGGCGGCGGCGATCTCCTCCACTGCGCGGTCGAAGGCGGGTTGGTTGGCCTGCGACGGACGCTGGAATCCGGCCAGCTTGCGCACGAACTGCAGGGCGGCAGAACGCACCTCGTCGGCCGTTGCCGGCGGCTCGAAGTTGAACAGCGTCTTGATGTTTCTACACATGGTCACATTCCCCCGCTGGGCCGTCCGAGGAGTCTCAACCAGAGGAAGCCGATCGATCCCGCGGTCAGCGAGGCCAGGAGGATCGCCATCTTCGAAGCGTTGGTCGCCTCCGCATTGCCGGCGAAAGCGAGATTGGTGATGAAGATCGACATGGTGAATCCGATGCCGCCGAGGATGCCGGCGCCGACGACGTGCCGCCAGCTCAACCCCGCCGGGAGGCGGCAGAGACCGGTCGCCACGGCCAGGAACGACAGCAACAGCACGCCCAGGGGCTTTCCCAGCAGCAGGCCGGCGGCGATTCCGGCGCTGTTCGTGCTGGCGAGGCCGCGCATCCAGTCGTCGCCGATCACCACGCCGGTGTTGGCCAGGGCGAAGAGGGGCAGGACGAGGAACGCGACGGGCTTGTGCAGGATCTGCTCGAGCCTGTGCGACGGCGACGCCGTATCCTCGTCCCTGGCCGAGTAGGGAATCGCGAAGGCGAGCGCGACGCCGGCGATGGTCGCGTGCACGCCGGAGTTGAGCATCATGAACCACATCACCACGCCGCCGACCAGGTAGGGCGCGAGCGCCATGACCCGGAACAGGCGGCTCAGCGCGACGAGCAGGAGCCAGACCGCGATGGCGCCGACGAGGTACGCGAGGGAGAACTTCGCCGAGTAGACCGCCGCGATGATGACAATCGCGCCGAGATCGTCCATGACCGCGAAAGCGACCACGAAGACCTTGAGCGCCGGCGGTACGCGTCTTCCCAGCATCGCCAGGACGGCGAGCGCGAAGGCGATGTCCGTGGCCATCGGAATCCCGATGCCGGCCCGGCCCGGCGTACCCGCATTGAGCGCGAAGTGAATCAGCGCCGGCGCAATCATCCCGCCCACGGCCGCGAACATCGGCAGCAGCGCGCTCTTCAGACTCGAGAGCTCGCCACTGTAGAGCTCGCGCTCGAGCTCCAGGCCGATGAGCAGGAAGAAGATCGCCATCAGCAAGTCGTTGATCCAGTGCACGAGACTGAGACCGCCGGCGTTCCAGTGCCAGAGGCCGAGATAGGCCGCGCCGAACGGAGAGTTCGTGATCAGCAGGGCGAATGCCGTGCAGATCATCAACAGCACACCGCTCGACTTCTCCGAGTCGAAGAACCTGTTGAAGGACTTCGAGAGAGTTCGCTGGTCGATGCCCATGGCCCTCGTCAGATGGCGATTCGGTACCGTGCCTTCCCCGCACGGAGCGTCAGACGATACCAAACCCGGCGGCGCGACCGGACCGCAGGGACCCTCCGGCCCGCCTATCCGCTTCCGAACCAGCCCTTGCGGCGCTCCTCTTCGAGGCGCGTCTCGAGGTAGTCCCAGAGCGCCGGACAGCCGGCGCGAATCGGCATGCCGACCCGTCCGACGACGCGATCGTGGGTGATGCCGTTCTCCCGCCAGCTCTGGCCGTTGTTCGCCAGGTTGAGCAACACCGGCATCGCGCGGTCCATCGCGTGGGCGAAGCGGGATTCCGCGGTCGCGGCGTCCTCGAACTCCTGCCACAGGGCCAGGAATCCCGCGCCCTGCGGCTCCGGCAGCAGTCCGAAGATCCGCTGCGCCGCGGCCGCCTCCGCCGCCTTGCGCTCCTCCCAGCCGCCCTCCGTGTAGACCATCGTGTCGCCGGTGTCGATCTCGCCGATGTCGTGCACCAGGAGCATGCGGATCACCCGGTCGAGGTCGATCGCTCTATCGTCCCCGGGAGCGGGCAGGGCATGGTGAACCAGCGAAGCCGCGAGGAGAGCGATCTGCCAGCTGTGCTCGGCGGAGTTCTCGTAACGCTCGAGACCCAGCGGGCGGGTCTTGCGGGTGACGCCCTTCAACTTGTCGAGCTCGAGGATGAACGCGACGATCGACTGCAGCGCGCCGTTCAGCGGATGAAGCGTCGTCGCGGCCGGCTCAGCCATGCCTTCCCGACCTCTCTTCGTAGCGGCGGGCAGCGGGCGAGCCGCTGGAGTCGGAGCGGAAGACGCACCAGAGAGTGGCGCCATCGAGCTCGTCCTCGCCGCGCAGCACGAAACCGTTGCGCAGGTAGAACTCGAGGCTCGCCGGGTTGCCGGTGTCGAGATAGACGCCGGACGACAGCGGGTCGGCGGCCGACCGCCGGCAGAAGGCCTGCAGCAGCGCCTTCCCGGCGCCCTGGCCCTGCGCCGACGGATGGACGCCGAGGACACCGAGGTAGTAGTGCGGCGCCGGCGGCTCATGCGACCGCGAGAGCGCTTCGTAGGCAGCGATGCGGCCGGCGAGGCCCGGCGTCTCCTCCTCGAATCGCGTCCATTGGCTCGCGAACGGCTCCGGCCAGGCCGGCCGCTCGCTGTCGTAACCCATCGCCACCCCGAGCACCCGGCCGTCCTCGACCCGCACGAGAGCCGGCATGCCAAGGCCGATGCGCAGTCGCAGAAGCAGCGAAAAGAAGCGGCGCGAGGCCGGTCCGACACCCTCCGGGTGGGTGCGGAAGAAGTAGGCGACGAGCGCGTCGTTGGCGAAAGCAGGCTCCAGGACTTTCGCCGCCGCCTCCACATCCGCCGTCGTTGCGTCCTCTATCGTCATGCGGCTCTCCGGCTGCAAACTATCCCACCCGGATCAATCGAGCTCGTCATTCCGCTCCCCCTGCGGGCGACTCCGAGGGAACCGCGGCTCCCCAATAGTTGAACGAGGCGAGCCGCCAGCCCGGCAGGTACATTGTGGAGAGTTGCTCGACGCGGAAGCCGCCGGCCTCGATCAGGGACGGCGCGTGGCGATTCACGTTGCAGCCGCCGGCAAGCTGCCGCCAGAGCGGGTTGATCCTCTCCTGCCAGCGCCGGACGCGCTCGTCCGGAGCGGCTCCGTGCTCGCAAAACAGCAGCCTGCCGCCCGGCCTGAGCACGCGTCGCGACTCGCTGAGCGCGCGCGGCGCATCGGGAATCGTGCACAGGGTATAGGTCATCAGGACCGTGTCGACACTCGCGTCGGGCAGCGGGATCTCCTCGGCCGACACCGGCAGGAGCTCGACGGCCAGTGTCGACCTCCGGACGGCCTCTTGAGCGATGTCCCACATCTCGGCGGCCGGCTCGAGCGCCCACACTCTCCGCACGGCGGCGGGATCGTAGTGCGCGAGATTCAGACCCGATCCGAAACCGATCTCGAGCACGTCGCCCATGGCCATCGGCACCACCTTGAGGCGTTGCCGCCGGTGCGTCTCGAGGCCGCACACGAAATGGACGAGCCTGGGGAGAACGAAACGCCGGTAGAGACTCATCTTGTAGGGCCGTCCTGCGACCTCAGCCGGAGGGCATCCGGGAGCTCCCGCGACTGCCTCCTTTGCCCGCTGCGGACTCCCCGACATCGGCGCCTGCCGCCAGCAGCAGCTCCCGCAGCACCGAGCGCTGGCAGCGCGGATCGCCGCACCGGCTCAGCCCAGCAGCCCGGGATTGCGCTTCCAGATCGCCCAGGTGAGCGCCGCGGCGAAGGTCACCCAGGCCAGATAGGGCAGGAGCAGCGCGGCGGCCAGGGGGCGCACGCGCCGGAAGGCGATCGCCGTGCACAGGATGAGCACCCAGAGCAGCACGATCTCGACGAACGCCAGCGCGCCCATTCGCCAGACGAAGAACAGCCAGGTCCAGAGCGCGTTGACCGCCAGCTGGACGAGAAAGAGCGTCAGCGCGAGACCGCGCCGACGGAAGCCGCCAGCGCTCCAGACCAGCCAGGCGGCGACCGCCATGAGCAGATAGAGCACCGTCCAGGCCGGACCGAAGAGCCACGCCGGAGGCGCCCATGCCGGGCGCGCGAGCTGGCGATAGAAGTCGCCGGCGCTCGCGGAGGCGAAGCCGCCGAGCGCCGCCGCCGCGAAACAGACCGCGATCCAGCCCAGGAGGCCGAGAACCTGCTTGCGCATCGCGTGCCCTGCCATGTGCCCTCCTTCGTGGGTGTCCGACCGGAGTCTAACGCCCAGCGGGGAGGCCCGGAGGCCCGCAGACTAGACGTGCTGATCGAGCAGGATCATGTTTCCATCCGGATCCATGATCGTGATGCTGGCCGGGCCGGTCGTGCTCTCGTCGGCTTCCGAGAGCAGCGCCACGCCGTGCTCCCTCAACCGGCGCTGGAGCTCGCGGACGTCCGTGAACTCCGCGAGCGGCTGCGCGTCCTGATTCCACCCCGGGTTGAAGGTCAGGATGTTGTTCTCGAACATCCCCTGAAAGAGGCCGATCACATGCTCGCCGTTCTTCAGGATCAGCCAGTTCTGCGCCGGATCTCCGGCGAAGGGCGCAAACCCCAACTGCGCGTAGAAGAGCCTCGACGCACCGATGTCCTTGACTGCCAGACTGACCGAGAAAGCTCCGAGTTTCACGCTGGCCTCCTTCATCCTGTTCTCGGCGCACGCCGAAGACGGTTCATGACCGACTCAACCACATTCCCCACACGATGGCACACCCGACCGATCTCAGCTGCCCTTCGCCGCGAGGATCGGCGCGGAGTCCAACCGATCCCGGGCTCAGTCGCGCGCTGCACCCGGCTCGACGAGCGCAGCGGGCGCCGCAGGCCCGGCGCGCCGCGCCAGGGCCTGCCCTGCAGCCGCGACGCCGACGGCCGCAAGGATCAGCAGGGCGGCGACGAAAAAGGTCATCCGCATGCCGGCCGCGACCGCCTCCGGGCGCGCCGCCAGGATGTCGGTCGTCGCCGAACCGAGCGCGAACACGCTGCCCATGAGGGATGCGCCGGTGACGAGCCCGAGATTGCGCGACAGGTTGAGCAGGCCGGAGACGACGCCGCGCTGCCCGGGGCCAATGTTCGTCATGACGGCGGTGTTGTTGGCCGCCTGGAACAGCGCATAGCCGGCGGTGAGGACGACGAGCGGGGCGACGTAGCCCGGGATGCCGAAGCGCGTCGGCACCAGGAGCAGGCTGAAGCAGCCGGCCGCCATCCCGAGAAGTCCGGCGAGGGTGGAGCGGCGCGCGCCGCTGCGGTCCACGAGGCGCCCGGCCGGCACGCCCGTGAGGGCGGCGACGAGCGGACCGGACGACATGACGAGACCGACACGCGCGGCGTCGAGCGCCAGCGCGATGGAGAGATAGAACGGGCCGACCACCAGTGTCGCCATCACCACGGTCGTGACCAGGGCGCTCATGGCGAAGCCCGCGGTCAGGACCGGGTTGCGGAACATCGTCCATCGGATCAGCGGTGACGCGGCTCTCGTCTCGGCGAACGCGAACAGGCCGAGGCCGCAGACGGCCGCGCCCAGCAGCGCCACGTTCGCCAGCCCGAAGCGGCCGCGCCCGGTCGTCATGGCGAGGGCATAGGCCGCGAGCGTCAGGGCCAGCAGCAGCGTCCCCACGGGGTCGAAGCCGCCGCGCTCCTCCGTCCGGTCCGCAGTCGGGCAACTCCGGGTCCTCCGGCGATCCCTGGGCAGGAAGCGCTGGCCGAGCAGCAGGGCCAGGATCCCCAGCGGGACATGGACGAGGAAGATTGCCGGCCAACCGAATCCGGCGATCAGCACGCCGCCGAGCGAGGGACCGAGCGCCGTGCCAACGGCGGACATCGTGCCGAGCAGCCCCATGGCGCTGCCGGTCCGCTCCTTGGGGACCGTCTCGCCGACGAACGCCAGGGTGAGGGCCATCATGACCGCCGCGCCGAGGCCCTGCGCCGCCCGGGCGGCGATCAGCAGTCCGAGCGTGGGGGCGACCGCGCACAGGGCGGAGGCCACCGTGAACAGAAGGATCCCGGCGAGGAGCAGCCGTCGGCGGCCGAGGAGATCGCCGAGCCGTCCGACGCTGACGATTACGGTGGTGACGGCGAGAAGGTAGGCGAGGACGACCCATTGGACCTGCTGGAAGGAGGCGGCGAAGGCCTGCGCCAGCGTCGGGAGAGCGACGTTGGCGATGCTGGTGCCGAGCGCGGACAGCAGCATCGAGAGCGACAGGCTGGCCAATGCCCAGCGCGCGGAGAACGGCCGTCCCGCACTTCCGGCGTCGAGCTCGCCTGGTCTTTCGAGGTCTGGATTCAATCGGGCCTCGGGTCGTCCTGCAGCTCTCGAACAGGAGCCATGGGAACGTTACCCCGTGCCCGGACCTGGCGGAAGACCCACCGTTTGCACTCCATTCGCTAGCGCTCGGCCTGCAGCGGTTGGTGCGGAGCCGGACGCACGCTGCGGAGGCGCCGGATCGCGAACTCGGCGAGCGTGAGGACGATGATGAGGGCGAGAGAGATCTTGAGCGCGCGATCGCTCGCCGCGCCGACGAAGACGGGACCGTCGAGGACGATCCACCCCATCGCGACACAGGTGAGCAGACTCAACCCTTGCTGCAGGCGTCGCAGCCCGGCCGGCCACCGCCCTTGGACGAGGACGGCGACGAAGATCGGCACATTCAGCAGCAGGAGTATCAGCAGGAGCCAGGGTGCCAGGCGCTCGCGGAACGCAGCCGTGTAGGTGAGCGCTTCGTACGCCGCCGGTGCGGCGCGACCGCCGAAGAAACGGTCCAGCAACCAGCGCGGGTCGAGCAGCACGTAGACCCCGCAGAGAATGCCGACGACCGCCATTCCCAGCGCGGCGCGGCTGCCGTGGATGCGGTCGGCCGCCCGCGGCTTCCAATCCGCAGTCGTGGGCCTGCGGCGGCGGCTCCAGGCGGCGAGACCGAAGCCCACCACCAGAACCCCCGGCCACCACAGCGAGAGAATCACCGTCGCGCCCCACCAGTGGCCGAGGGCGGTGAGAAGCTCCATGCCGGCGGCGACCGGCTGCAGCACCTGCTCCCACAGGCCGAGAACCCAGATGAGCACCAGGCCAATGGCTGTCGCTCTGACGAACTTGGGGCCGTCGGCGGGATCGATGACGGTGACGGTCGGGAGATAGCGCGCCGCCACCTCGCCGGGCCGGCCGAAGGCTCGCAGCAGTTCGGTGGTCATTGCCGCATCGGCGGGACGCCCCGCCGCGTCGGCCCTGCCCTGCAGCTCTTCGTGGAGCAGGGCGCGCAGCTCGAACGCCACATCGTTACGCTGCCGGCGCGGCAGCTGCACGGCGACCTCGGCGACGTAGGACTCGATCAGCTCGTTCGGATTCATTATCAGGCCCCTTTCAGGAGTCGGTCCATGGCGGCGTTCAGGCCCTGCCACGATTCGGTGAGCTTCTTGAGCAGTTTCCTGCCGTCCGCATTCAGCGCGTAGTAACGCCGCGGTGGCCCGTCCTCGATCCGCCACTCGCTCTTCAGCAGGCCCTGCGTCTCGAGGCGGCGCAGCAACGGATAGAGCGTGCCCTCCTCGATCGGCATGCCGTTCTCCGCCAACGCCTGCCGCAGCTCGTACCCGTAGCGCGGAGCGCCGAGCTGCGAGAGCGTCGCCAGCACCACCACCCCGCGCCGGAGCTCGAGCTCCAGCTTGCCGAAAGCCTCTCCGTCGACCATGTGGCGCACATTACTGTGCTTCACACAGTATGTCAAACAGACCTCTTCCAGATCCCGGGTCTTCCTTGTGGCGGCATTTTCGTTAGAGTCTCCCGACCCAAGGAGGGAGATCCTGATGAAACCTACCGTTCAGAAGCTCGCGCTGGTCCCTTTGCTGATGTTCGCCAGTCTGGTGGCCGCCTCGCCGGCGCAAGCCGGAGTTCTCGGCTATCCGACGACCGATCACGCCAGCTTCCTGGTCGACATCCCGGACAGCTGGGAAGTCACGCCGGGCGAAAATGAGGGCGACTTCGTCGACGTCAACAGCCCCAGCGGGGTCTATCTGGCGTTCCGGACGATCCCGGGGAGCGAGAGCGCGATGAACGACGCGATCGAGGATTCGATCGCCTACCTCGAGGAGAACTACAAGAACGTCGACGTCGGCGAGCCCACGGACGCCAAGCAGGCCGGCCTCACCGGCTTCTACATGGACGGCTCCGGCAAGGACGCCGACGGCAGCGGCGTCGTCTTCCGCATGGCCTGGCTGGCCCTCAATGATGGCAAGGTGGGCGAGATCTGGTTCGCGGCGCCGGCGGACGACAAGGCCGGGATCGCCGCGGCGAGCAAGGCCCTCAACTCCTTCCGCGCGCCGTAGCTCCGCAGGCTACGCTCCCCCGCTTCGGGAACGCGACGCGACGTCGCGGCCGAAGCGGGGGCAGCTGCAGTTCAGACGATGTCGAAGCGATCCAGGTTCATCACCTTGTTCCAGGCGGCGACGAAGTCGCGCACGAACTTCGCCTGCGCGTCGTCCTGCGCATAGACCTCGGCCAGGGCGCGCAGCTGCGAGTTGGAGCCGAAGACCAGGTCCACCCGGGTGCCGGTCCAGCGGAGCTCGCCGGTCCTGCGATCGCGTCCTTCGAACGTCTCGCCGGCCTCGGAGGTGGGTTTCCACACGGTGCCCATGTCGAGCAGGTGGACGAAGAAGTCGTTGGTGAGAGTTCCGCGCCGTCTCGTGAATACGCCGTGTGTCGAGCCGCCCACATTGGCGCCCAACACGCGCAGGCCACCGACCAGCACCGTCATTTCCGGCGCACTCAGAGTCAGGAGCTGCGCCCGGTCGACCAGCATCTCCTCGGCCGACACGGTGAAGGCCTTCTTCTGGTAGTTGCGGAAACCGTCGGCCTCGGGCTCGAGGACCGCGAACGACTCGACGTCGGTCTGCTCTGGCGAAGCGTCGGTGCGGCCCGGCGTGAAAGGCACGGCGATCGCGTGCCCGCCAGCCTTCGCCGCCGCCACCACGGCAGCGCATCCGGCCAGCACGATGAGGTCCGCCAGGGAGACGCGCTTGCCGCCCGTCTGGGCGCCGTTGAAGGTCCGCTGGATGCCCTCGAGGACACCCAGCACCTTGGCCAGTTGCGCCGGCTGGTTGACATCCCAGTCCTTCTGCGGCGCGAGGCGGATGCGCGCGCCGTTGGCGCCGCCGCGTTTGTCCGAGCCGCGGAAGGTCGAGGCCGAGGCCCAGGCGGTCGCGACCAGCTCCGCCACCGAGAGGCCCGAGGCCAGGACCTTCGCCTTGAGGTCGGCGATGTCCTTGGCGTCGATCAGCGGGTGATCGACGGCAGGAACCGGGTCCTGCCAGATCAGGTCTTCGGCCGGAACCTCGGGGCCCAGATAACGGCACTTCGGCCCCATGTCGCGATGGGTCAGCTTGAACCAGGCGCGGGCGAAGGCGTCGGCGAGAGCTTGCGGATCCCGGTGGAAGCGGCGCGAGATCGGCTCGTAGATCGGGTCGAAACGCAGCGACAGGTCGGCGGTGGTCATCGTGGGCCCGTGCTTCTTCGACGGGTCGTGCGCGTCCGGAATCATGTCCTCTTCCTTGACGTCCCTGGCCACCCATTGCTTGGCGCCGGCCGGGCTCTTGACCAACTCCCACTCGTAGCGGAACAGCGTGTCGAAGTAGCCGTTGTCCCATCTCGTGGGGTTCGGCTTCCATGCGCCTTCGATTCCACTGCTGGTGGTGTGCACACCCTTGCCGGTGCCGAACTGGTTGATCCAGCCCAGACCCTGCTCTTCCATGGGGGCCGCCTCGGGCTCCGGTCCGACCAGCTTCGGGTCGCCCGCGCCGTGCGACTTGCCGAAGGTGTGGCCACCGGCGGTGAGGGCCACGGTCTCCTCGTCGTTCATCGCCATGCGGGCGAAGGTCTCGCGCACGTCGCGGCCCGAGGCCACGGGGTCGGGGTTGCCGTTGGGGCCTTCGGGGTTCACATAGATCAGGCCCATCTGCACGGCGGCCAGCGGATTCTCGAGCTCGCGGTCGCCGCTGTAGCGCTTGTCGCCCAGCCAGGTCTCTTCCCTGCCCCAGTAGATGTCCTCTTCGGACTGCCAGATGTCCGCGCGGCCGCCACCGAAGCCGAAGGTCTTGAAGCCCATCGACTCCAGCGCACAGTTGCCGGCCAGAATCATCAGGTCGGCCCAGGAGATCCGGTTGCCGTACTTCTGTTTGATGGGCCAGAGCAGGCGGCGGGCCTTGTCGAGATTGACGTTGTCGGGCCAGCTGTTGACCGGCGCGAAACGCTGGTTGCCGGTGCCACCGCCGCCCCGTCCGTCGGCGGTGCGGTAAGTGCCGGCGCTGTGCCAGGCCATGCGGATGAACAGGCCGCCGTAGTGGCCCCAGTCAGCCGGCCACCACTCCTGCGA
>Ga0154020_10003505_pt1 | contig 18852 bp, 12 predicted proteins | sample Klosneuvirus_201_FD_109709 | JGI IMG/M metagenome (GOLD analysis project Ga0154020, IMG submission 109709) | Active sludge microbial communities from wastewater, Klosterneuburg, Austria - Klosneuvirus_20160825_MG | ecosystem: Engineered > WWTP > Aerobic digester > Activated sludge | place... | reverse complement strand
GCAAAGATCGAGGAATTGACCCCGCATGTTTGCAGGCATACGTTCGCCAAGAACCTGGTGGATCACGAAATTGGATTGGAAAAGGTGGCCGCGCTGCTTGGACATTCCAGTCTCAACACCACCCGCATTTACATCACCCCCAGTGAACGCGATCTGGAACTGGCCGTTGAAAACCTAAGCAAATGACAAAGAGGAGCACTTCATGGAATTAAAACAGGACGCCGCCGGACGGAAACCAGCGGCATCAGTGGAACATGGAACTAAAACAGGTAAGGCGCATCATACCACAAAATTAAATGCGTTGAATCTAGATCTGCTGCTTTCAAAGATCGAACTGGTGGAATTAGTGGAGCGTGCCGGCGCAAAAATCCATCGCAATGGATACGAAATGCGCTGCGCGTGCCCGCTGCATAAGGGGGACAACCCGACTGCCTTCAGCATCTATAAAGGCGATGATGGCCATGACCGCTGGCACTGCCATACCAAATGCGCGGCCGGCGGGGATGCGATCGAATTCGTTCGAAGATGGCGCGGGTTGGACTTCATGGGTGCGGTGAAATACCTAGCCGAGTTTGCCTCCATCAAACTGGAAGAGCTTGGGTTCACTTCAGAATCCATTCAGGCAGAAACGGAACGGCGCAAACTGACCGATGTGTTCGATCACACTGCCCGCTATTATTCCACCCAGCTGTGGAGTGATGCTGGCAAGTTTGCGCGCGCATACCTGCTCAAGCGCGGCTTGACCGAGAAGACCCTGCGGGAAGCGAGCTGGGGATTTGGCAGATCGGACAAGGGATTGCTGCAATATCTGCAGAAGGTTGGAGTGGATATCACCCTGGCCAAAGAACTTGGTCTGTGCGCGCCGACGGGCTGGACTTCACCGCCAATGCCAACGGACAGAAGGCTTCGCCTGATGGATATATCATCTATCCTCATTTGTGGAATGGTCGAACTTCGTATGTCTCCGCACGGGCCTTGAAGCCGATCGATCCTGATGACAAGTCGCGCAATCTGCCAGGGGAGCGGCAGGTGTACTGGGCGCTTGTCCCGGGCGATGCAAATCTTGTTATTGTCGAGGGACAGGCCGACGCGGAAAGCCTGAAGCAGATCGGTCGTTCTGCGCTCGCATTATGCGGTGTGGGCAACCTGCCCTCATTTGAAATTGAGCACATCAAGAAACGCCGCACGGTCCATCTTGTTTTGGATAACGACCTGCTCAAATCGAAGGTATCTGCATCCGAGCAGGATAAGATCCGCAAACGAAAGGCGGAGACCACCAGACGATTGTGCGATGCCCTCGGCGCCATGACAATGGTGGCTGCAGATCTGCCTGCCAAGGACTGCAATAAGTGGCTGCAGAACGGCATGACGGCGCAAAACCTGGAACAGCATCTCACAGCAAGCAGACCCTGGCTGGACCTCCTGATCGAACAAAGCAGGTCTGCCTCACCTTCGGAATTGGATGATCAGATGCAGCTGATCACCAGGAATTTGAGCGAATTGCCTGACATGGTTCAGTCCCGTTATATCAACCTGATCGAGCGCAAGCTCAATCTTGGGAAAAAGGATATCAAGCGGTTAATAAGTCAGCAGGAGGATACCGATGGCGCGCAGTATTCCGAGATCAAAGATAACCGTTTGCATTTCATGGGAGATCCCCTTGGCAACTTCTGGGCGAAGATCAGCCACGAACTAATGGTGGATGACGGCTTGAATCCGCCAAGCGTGCGATACAGCATCAATGGGGGATTGGCTGGTGGACAATCGCTGCAGCCTGTTCAGATCGATGCGCGCTCATTCAGCAAGCTGGATTGGATCCCCGACAACTGGGGTATGCGTCCGATCGTTTCACTGCCTCCGGGAAAGTCATATTTGCTGGCGCGCGCCATTCAGGAAGTTTCGATGGACTGTGTCCAACGCGAAAGACTGTATACCTTCACGGGCTGGCATGAGCATGATGGTCGTCGCGGTTTTCTCAGCGCTTCGGGTCTGCTGACTGAAGATGGATTGAACGATCAGATCCGCGTCGATCTCGGCGCAAATAACCTGCGCCATTTTGCAATGCCGAAGGAACAAACGAATCAAGCAGATGCGGTTCGTGCAAGTTTGGAATTTCTGACTCTTGGTCCGCGCAAGGTGACCGCTCCACTGTGGGCCGCGATGTATGCCGCACCGCTCACCAGTCTGCGTCCATTGAACGCAGTGCTTTCCGTATATGGCACAACCCAGAGCGGCAAATCCACGCTTGCGCATCTGGCATTAACCCATTTTGGAACGGGTTTCATTCAAGGCCGTGACTATCATGCCCCGATCGATTGGACATCGACGAAGACCGCCATTGAAGCGGCCATGTTCCTGGCCAAGGATGTTCCGCTCGTGATCGATGATTTCGCTCCACAGTTCTCGAGCCTGGCGGATGCGCGTGAGATGCAGAAGAAAGCGCATTACGTGGTGCGCTCGGTGGGGAACCGCTCGGCACGTGGACGTTCACGATCAGACCTTTCCCAGCAGACCACTCGTTTTCCAAGGGGCCTCGTGATCATGACCGCCGAGAATCCATTGATCGGGCAGAGCATCGTCGGGCGCATGTTATATGTGGGAGTGGAGCCAGGCGATATCCTGCCGGCAGCGGGTTCACAATCCGAAGGGAATCTCCTGACAGCATTGCAGGAGAAGGCTCAACAGGGATTGCTGGCACAGGCCATGTCCTTGTATCTGCAATACCTGGCAAAGAATTGGGAACGGATTGCCAGCACATTTCCTGCGATGGTGGATAAGGCCTCACAGGAAGCAAGATTATCTGGAGACTTGCAAAACCGTTTGCCAGATGCGTATGCCGTGTTGGCGGCATCCCAGGAAATGGCGTTGCGCTGTTTCGAAGAACTGGACATTGTATCCAAAGACGATGCCGACAAAATGATCAAGGAGAACAATGACGCCATCCTCGCGATCATCCAGAGTCAGGCAGAACAGGTAGCTGCTGAATCACCAGTGCGGAAATTCTTTGTTGCGCTTGGAAATATGCTTGACCAAAAGAATGTGTACCTTGCCCCACGCACGCAGGAGATTGAATTCCAGCCTCCGTATAATGCGGACCTGGTCGGATACTTTGGAACGGGCATGGAGCAGCAGATCGTATATCTGCGGACAGAGGCCTGCCTTGCCAAGGCTAAGGAGTTTTGGCGAACTCTGGATGAAAACCTAGACATCATGCCGGATGCGCTGCGCCGACAATTGAGTCAGATGTCAGGTTTGCTGTTGAGTGTGGGGGATCGGCAGATTGAGGTCAACAAATACTGTGGGGGGACAAAGAAGCGCGTGCTTGAAATCGATGTTCGACAGGTCGAGCGCTTGTATGATGTCACGCTCACCAATCCAGAAAAATAGTGTAACGAAGTCAAAAGCCTGGTTCAAAGTGAGCCAGGCTTTTTTGATTCCATGTCTCTTTCTGGAAATTGGGAAAAATTAATTAAAAAGTAGATGATTCTCAGTAGTCCAGTAGTCCACTCAAAATAATATATGCCTATATATGGGATTTAAGAATTTAATCAACAATAGCGCATAACTTACTACGAGCAATTCTCAGTGCTTGAAAAATGGCTGTTTTCAGTGTTCTTATGGTAGAAAAATGGCAGATTTTGCCAAAACGGGCGATGGTTCGTTAGTCAAATAGTAAGTTATGCGGTACTGCTTTAATCAATTTATTTTTTCCATATATGGGGGCATTTTGAGTGGACTACTCAGTGGTCTACTAGTGGACTACTTGTGGACTGACAGTGGACTACTCAGCAGGGGTGTAGTCCACAACAGTAGTCCACAAAAATACCCGCTAGATATTGTAATTATGATTTGTTTCGAAATAAAAAATCCATATATGGGGTATGTTTAAGGTGAGTGGACTACTGGACTACAAGAAAAAGCATATTTGACATTTAATTAAATTTTTCCTGTTTTTCATGAAAAATAAGCGTTCGATGATTATTTGACGACATCCAAGAGATACCCCCGGTCAATCTTTAATATCATGGGCTTCAAAAAAGGAGACCCATGTCCACAACACCCGTTTATGAAAAAATTCGTGCAGACCTCGAAGCCGGCCAGTTGAAGGAGATCGAACGCAAGATCCTTGAAGCGCTTTTACGAGCCCCAGCTGGTTTGAACCGCAAAGGGCTGATCCGCGTTGTGTTCGGCAAGGAGGCGCAGAAAAATCTAGGGAATGACACACGGGATCGCAAGATCCGCAAGGCGATTGAAAGTCTGAGGAATCAGCTTTACCCGATCATTTCCACTTCGGGCAAGGCTGGCTACAAACTGACAACTGATCCAGAGATGATTGAGGAAATGATCCGCGAATTGGAAAGCCGCATTGCTCACTTGCAGCAAAAGGTTGATGCGGCTCGAATGTACTATGATCTGCCATCGAGGTCTGGGGATGAACGCTAATGATCCATTGGATCTCCTGGCTCGACTGGATATTGATTGGGAGTTGGTGCCACTGGCTGGAAGGAAGGATTTGAATTTGGATTTGTTCAAGCACAGCATTTCCGCCGGGGACGGACTTCCGCCTTATGCCCAGGCGCGCATTATCGATATCATCTCCAACATTCTCAAAAAGACGCGGGCGCATCCCAGTCTGTTGGTGTCGGTTGAGTCTCCAGGCAGGTGGTTTATTGATGAGCTGAATCGATTGGTGAAGCGTAAAATTCCAACCTTGATTCTGCCGTTTGGTCAGGCTATGAAGGATACCTGGGATTTTCAACCTCATGCCATTTCTGCCATTGGGAAGAAACCTGAATACCCCTGGATGAACCGATCATTCAGAGGTGGCACTTTTGGACTCACAGATAGTCAAGTGCGGATCCTTCGTATTATGGCACGGTTGAAAATTGCGCACACTCCCGAGATTACATCCCTAGCAGGATTTAGCAGGACATATGTGCGCAATCTGTTAAAAGCACTTCAGTCTTATCAACTGATTGAGTGGAAAAGGATTGGCAAATATGATGGATGGCAGATCAGAACCAAAGGCTTGCGTCTGGCGCACCGATCCTGGAAGATTCCAAAGGGCGTTCACTTTGCGGCGTATCGGCGTGAGCACCGATACGCTGGCGAACGTCACCGACGGGTGGCGCGCATGTGGCGGGCCTGGTTGGAATCTACGTATCAAGAGATCGAGGTCTGGGAGTGTTGGACAGAGGTTCCAGTTCATTATGGTATTCCTGATGCTCTGGCATGGGGAACGCATCATGGCCAGGAGAGGGTGTTCTGGCTGGAGGTGGACACTGGGCACAGTTCCAAAAAGATCATGATGCGCAATTACGAAAGACGGCTGAAAACTGCTTACCAGCATTCATGCAGGTGGGGGATTCCGCTTGTTTTTTGCATTATGGGACCACCCTGGGTGGTGGAATACTTTCCCAACTGTATCTCCCAACTTCATCCTAACCTTGCCATGATCGGACATGACTGGCGGGAGTTTGGGAATCTGCCGATTTATGATTTTGGCCGTTGGATACATGACCTTGAACACACTCGATATCGGCGAATGACCCAGCCTGAAAAAGAGCTTCCGTTTGATCCTGCTCAATATTCACCAAGACCAAAAGTGAAAACACAGAAAATACCCAAACCGAAGTCCAGAAAATCCAGGTTTTCCGTATACTCTGATGACGAGGATTATCGGTCACCAAGAGAGTTCGAGAAGGCAGAATGATGTAGTAATGAAAGTGGCGTGACGGGGGACAGTCAAGTAAAAATTAGAATCGAAGATAGAACTAAGAATACGGGAACTACCTGCAATTATTTGCTCCGTATGGTCGAGACGAATCGTTTCTTCAATCACCTGGAATTTTTATTCTTCTAATGCCTTGGTTACTGCGCGATCAATATCGCCATAGAACACTAAATCCATTTTCTCAACGACTTCCTCCGGAAGGCTGGTAAATTGGGATTTGTTTGCCAATGGCAATAAAACTCGTCTTGCACCGTTTTCCATTGCAATAGTTAAAGGCTCTGACACAGATAATACAGCTTTAATATTACCTTGAATTGTTAGGTCTCCCATAACCAAAGTTCCACCTTGTACGCGTCTTTTTTGTAAAGCTGAAATTAGGGCGGTATAAAATGCTACTGCACAACTGCACTCCACATGTCCTCCGCTTAGATCAATTGCTTCCATGTAAATATCCTTTGAGTTGAGCAGTTGAGTTATCCCTAAACTCGTTTTCATATTTTGTAAATATGCCCAAGCTCGCTGAGCAGATTCCTTAAGTGACGATTCCAAACTTGAAGGAATGTGAACTTTTCCCGCCCCATCTATGACAGTAACCTCAAGGCGAAAAATTCCTACCTTTCCATCAGCGTCAGATGCTGCTGTAAATACTGACCCTTCTGGTTGAGGATCTGTGGAGATGGCTCCCGAGCCGCCTTGCTCAGGAACTCCAACGGTCCGCTCCACACCATCTTCAATATCAATATAGGAGAAACTGGTTCGGTGAAATTCAAATGATCCGCGTTTCTTAAGTTGCTCCTTGACGCGTCTCCTGCCTTCCATTGCCAGTTCAAGATATTCCTGTAATTCGCTTTTTGTATACTCTCCATCAGGATGCAACAACTTAATCAACCCAGCAACTGTACGCTTTATTGCAGAGGCGTCCCGTCCTTCAATATGGGAACCGAAGCGGAATAATCGTTCGACGGCATCAAATTTGTTTTGTTTTCTCAGAGATCGATATGCCTCTGCCAGATAATCAGTGATAAATCCATAATTTTGAGTCAGGGCATCTTTTGATGTTTTCGGAATCTCCCAACCAGGAAGATAAAAATGTAAACGATCGATAACTGCTAAATCAAATTCTGCAGGGAGCGGCTGAAATAGATCCGTGGCGCTATTTTGAACCAATGTCTGAACCGACTGATTTAAATTCCCAACCATTACAATGGATGCATCTGCCATGACCTGAGTGACCCCACGGCTAAAGCGTCCGTTTGCCATGTAATCTTTCATAATTTGAATCGTATCCGAGTCGTTTACTTTCATTCCACCTACTTCGTCAAACGCCACTACATCCCAATGGCCAACTAGCCCTACAGTTCGACGAGCATTGTTATAAAACAAATTAGCAGAACTCGCTTTTCCGCCAGATATTAAAATGCAATATGGCGACATTTCGCTAAAAACATATGACTTACCGGTCCCTCTCGGCCCCAGTTCGATAAGGTTGTAGTTCTTCTCTACAAAGGGGATCATACGTGTCAACAATATCATCTTTAATCGCAGAGATAGAGTAGAGGGTTCTAAGCCTATTGATCGTAATAGAATATCGAGCCATTCATCTCTCGTAAATTGCTTGCGACCTTCGCAATATTCATCAAGGTCAAATTTGGCAATTTGAACAGGCTGGAGTTCTGCAATATGGAATGGGCTGTCTTTTTTTCCGTCTTCGGGCGGATAAAATTCTACATCAACAATACTCCAAACACCACCTTCTAACAACCTATCATATCGCCTGTAGAATTCTTCCCCAACATGGATACGATTAAAACTAAAATTATCCATGCTTGCCCAATATTTATTTTCGCTTGGCAGATAACGTACTTCAACACGATCAATAAAACGATATCGCCCTTTCTGCTCTACAAGTGATTGAGCTTTATTTGCTTCATCGTGACGGAAGTAATTTGCCTGAAGTGTTTCTTTTACTGCCTTTATACCAATCTCAATTTCTTGTGGATCTTCCGATGCGCAATATTTTCCCAATAAGTATTCCAACACATAAGAAGGAACATTCTCACCACCTTTTATTTGGTGTACAAGGTCTTTTCTAACTACCTTACCAGGGAAAACTTGATTAAGTTTATGGTCAAGATCTAACAAGCTCATGATTACCTCAGTCTAAGATTCCGTTTTTTAATTCCAAACTTGCAAGAATAATAGGATTATCTAAATCAATTACACGGATTTGAACTTTATTCCCTTTAAAGTCAGAATTTATTAATATTGGAACTGCAGTTTCTTGGCCAGCTACTACTTTGATTTCATGCGAGATTGAATCACGAGCGTCACATTCTGCTGCTTCTCCAATTTTTTCTGATCCCGAATAAGCTTCAATGAAAATTCGCCTGGATTGCGAAAGAACAGAAGCATACCAAATCTTGAGTCCCACTACATGGCTTGTGAATGTATCACTCCTGTAGTGGATTTCAAACAAGTCGCCCCCCATTTGCGTTTTTGGCACAATTTTAGCGCGCACATCAATCACTGGAATGATTGCTTCTTGAAGACTTAATCCTCCGTGAAAATATCCCGTACCAGCTGAAAATACTCCAAAGCCTGATGGGGTGATAAATTCTTTAACGTCACCATGAATACCAACATGTTCGGCTTTAAACATTATGGTAGTAGGAGTTTCTTTTATCTGTTGCCCTAACTTAAATCTGCGCTTATTCATCTTCCATTCGCCAATTGAGACATTTTGTGCAATATCGCCGGGATTAATACCTGGCAAAAGCACATGACCATGATCGGCAGCGATAATTATTCTTTGATAACCTAATTTTGCCACCTGCCTGACAGCAGATTTCAAATCTCCAAGAAGGTCTGTCATGTAACGCCGCGCTTCACGCAGCGACACATTTTCTCCCATTCGGTCAATGCGTGTATCGCGAATGACAACAAGCTCTTTATTCTTCAGAAGAGCACTTTGGGTTTTTGATTTTTGATCCAGGAAATCGTTAATCTCGATATCTACGAAACGATCCCCAAGTTTTTGCTTAAGATACGCCATTCTGGCATTCACATCAGGCAGGGGTTGATTTCCCAGCCACGGAATAGATTCTTCGCCTTCGTTTTTGATGATTATCGCACCATCAGCATTTGGTAGGAGGGATGCCATACCGATCGTTGTAATGGTCGGCAGCGAGGCACAGGCTGGATAAAGTTGCACATCTCCAAGTTCATCCTTGATTGTTTGTGCAAGATCTTGTCCCATTTCATACCGTAAAGAGTCAGTTAAAAAATAAGCCACTTTCTCCCGAGCATTCAATATTGGGGCGACAAAACGATCATAGGCTTGCCCCTGTCGTAATATGTTTTCAGGGGGCCAGCCAGTTTCTTCCACTAATTTGATAAATTGTTTTTGGATTTGATCAATCGTATTTCGATATTGGGAACGACATTGCACAATCAGAGTTCTCAACTCGTCTTCGCTCACAATTTCCGAAGCGCTCTGCTCCATTAATCGTTGCGCGCGATCTAATTCATTCCATCCACCAGGTTTGGTATATGCTAAGATCATGGAACTAAGATCTTTTGCGTCTTGTTTCCATGAAGATAGGATTTCTTCCGATTTTTCCAAAACCTGAACGCACTTTTGAGCAACGGACCAGGCAAGGGCGCGCTCTGGATCAGCTTTCCAAATGGACGATTTACGATCTTCAAGAATTTTGTTTGCAAGAAAAAGATTGCCTAGCTCGATCGCTTTAATAAAACTTGCTAGGCTAGCCTTTTCTTCAAATGGGAAGGTATCGCGAGCTCCAAGTTTATTTTCCTTGAAATAATCTGGAAGCGAAAATTCTGTCTCAACCTTTTTTGCCAATTCCAAATAGGCTTCCTGATATGTAACCGTATTTCTCAAGCGGTTGGAAATATTATAGATTCGCTCTCTGAATGCTTCAGTGGCGCGGGGAATGGTTGCCAATGCATCGGGTAGCTTTTCAGTCAAGTCGAAGGAAAACTCGCTGAATAATATGTATCGTCCAAGCAGTTCAGGAATAACCGTCATAGGAGCACTTGAAGGGTGCTTAAAGCCCAATTCATCGAACAGCAGCCTGGAGATTTCCTGCACAGCACCGCGCACTTTTTTTATTTTTTCGACACTGTCTTTATCCCCTAATATTTTAGCTGCTACCTCTTCAGAAGATGTCGTACCAAGGGCCTGGCGTATTAGCACATATTGCGGCGTTTGTTCGAGGCGGTCTAACATTTCGGGAGTAGGGGAGCCTTCTTTGAAAAGCCGATCAAATTGATCGGCAAATTCAGGCATAGCTTTTAAGGCTAAGGATTTCAGGTGCTCCGATTCTTGGTCACCAAAAGAAGCCCCTGCAATAGCAAATGCCTCAAAGGGATCGTGGATTCGTTGAGCTTCAACATATCGAGCACGAGGGATGTAGATCAGCAAACTGGCCTGTTTATCCGAATAAGAAGAATAAGGATGATCGATCTTCGTAAAGATGGATTCAGCCTTTCGTCTGGCTGTAAGTGTGGAGTTGATCACAGAAATAACGTTACAGGATGACAAATCCAACCGGGAAACAAAATCAGCAAACACAGCTTCGCTGTCAAACCAAACAACGACACGGCGCTCTGTTAATTTTTGCTTGAGCGTGTTTTCAATTAACTCTGAGACTTTCATCTTTATGAATCCTCTATCTCAGAGAGCCATTCCTGTATCATGTCCCGTTCGGAGGGGTCTGCAGATAATTCCAGCGCTTTTTCCCAATTTTTGACGGCGGATGGATTATTGCCCATAAAGCGATCGACGCTACCCATCACCTGATAAGTAATGCTAAATTCTGCCCATGACTTTAAGATTTGCTTTGCTAGTTTTTCCGCTTGTTTGGTGCTACCTTCCTGTAAGTGGACTGCAACAAGATTCGCGTTTGATGCCAGTTTTAACGGCAGGAGTTGAACGGGATGTGAAGCACAGCAAATTTCGCTGGGATCTGAAGGCGCAATCCCTATGCGGACAACAGCTTTCTGATCGTCATTTGCAGTTTCAAGTACGGCAACAAAACATTTCTTGGCTTCTTTTATTCTCCCAGTGACTAAATACAAGTAGCCCAGATTGCAATTTGCAAGAGACTTGTTTTCTTTATCTTTTCCTTTAAGGGCTTGTAGCAATAATTTCTCAGCCTGGTCGTATTCACCCTCGCCAGTATGGATAAAAGCGAGATTTGTAGCAATACCTGAGTCGGAAGGGAGACGCTCGTGAACATTAATAAAAATGTTTTTGGCGATCCGCACTTCGTCTTTCATGTAATATTCATAACCCAGACCGGTTATAAACTCTGACAGATTATTGTCCCATTGAGGACCAAGTAAATTCCACAAATCCCTATAATTTTCTGATTCCAGCAAGATACGAACCAGTAAATCAATCGAGAAAGCGCCTAGCACACCTGCCCGTTTTGCTTCCTCTACCAATTCCGCGGCTTTTTTGACTTCACCTAATCCACGCAGCAACTCGGCAGGATATGAGTAGAATCTTCCTTCATGCGGTAATAGTTGACGGGATTTCAGCATCTCTTCTAAAGCATCATCAATATGATTCAACCCTAAATGCGCATTAAATTTTTGCAGGTATAGTACATCCAACACAGGTTCTGCTTCGGGTTCCTCTTTTAGGTTTATCAAATCAATTGCAGACTGTGCAGTTTCCAATGCTTCACTGAACCTTCCCATGATAAGCAAGGCGTCGCCTTTTGCCTGTAAATTGCGATAATGCTTATCGTTGATGGATAGAGCTCTGTCAGCATATTCAATTGCTTCTTCTGCTCTGTTCAATTTCGTGAAACAGAATGATAAACCACGCAAAGCACGATCGAAGGATGGGTCCAATTCGATTGCTTTCTCCATTTGTATGATCGCTTCATCATAGCGACCCAGTACAACCAGTACCAGTGACAACTCTGTGAGTGTGCGCGGGGTTTCATGTTTTTCAACCACCTGGCTGGCAATTTTTAGTGCTTCCTCGTTTTGCTCCATACCCAATAGATATCGCGTATATCGAATACCGATTTCTTCATCGCTAGTGGCGGACCAATTTGCCTGCAGTAATTTCTTGACTTCGTTTGGCTTACTTAATGCGGAATATGCAGAGATTAAGGCTTCCAGTGTGATGTTGTCTTCGAGATGCTTTTTATTGTATTTGAGAAGATATTTGATTCCCTCTTCATTTTTTTGCTGTCCGATTAAAAGCAACCCCAGACTCTTTAAGACCTGATCATTTTCAGGCTGGAGTTTGAGCGCTTTGCGGAAGGCTTCCTCTGCGGCTTCGTTCTGGTTGATCGCCTGATATGACAGTCCTTGGACAACGTAGGCGGAAGCATACCAAGGTGAAAGTTTGATTACCTTTTCCAGTATATCAAGCGTGTCCTCATGTAAATCAACCTGCTGCAATTGGACTGCGACGCGGGTCAATTCAATATAACGCTCGGTTTTTTCAGGAAGTGAACTCATTTGTTTGATCCTGATCCTTTTTCTACGTATGACTTGAATAGGTCATCTGCGAGAGAATTTTCAATTTTGGTTGTAGCATTGGCATAATCCATCTTAATCTCATTGGATGATTTGTTTTGCGGCATGTTGACGCGTCCAATTGTTAGTTCAATTTGCTGATGAAGTATGTCCGCAGTCGCGCGCATTTTTTGTTCTGTTTGATAATGGGAATCAAGCAAGTGTTTTTGAAATTGCACCAATTGGATGATTGCATTCATCACAGGGGATTCTGATTCTCCATCAGATAGGTTTTTTAGCATCGTGTCAATTAAATACACACATTCTTCTGCCTGACTTGCAGAGTGAGCTTTTTCAAGATCCGCCATCTTTTGTTGCAGCCACTGCCCGAACAGAGCTTCATCCGCTTTGCCTGCCTCATCCTGTAATCCCTGTGATGTAAGTATGCGCAGAGCGTCATTAGATAGACCAGGGAAAGTGCGTCTCGGCACCGCGATGGTGCGCGTGCCACTTCCACTGACATAGGAAGCAAGGGCAACATTGATGTAACTATTCAAACTCACTCCCTCACGTTCAGAAGTGATTACCAGGTTCCGGTGCAGGCTGTTGGGGACGCGCACTACAAATTTACCGCTGTAGTCTTCTTCAAGGCGGGGCTCAGGAATCTCAACGCCATCTTCCAACGCGGCTTCGATCCAAGTGTACATAGCGTCGTTGATCATTTCTCCCAATTCTTCAAAAGTATCTGCCTGAGTGATACAGCCAGAAAGTTCCGCGACAGACGCAACCCAGCCAGGGTTCTCTTCGTTGGAATCGCGATAGACTTGAATCGTATAAGGGAGACTTAAATAATATTCAACATTGTGCTTGTTCATTTTTTTACTTCTTTCTCTAGTTGTTTGCAGTTTTCACTTGACCAAAAATGATGTTCTTCCAAATACTGACACATCAACTTCAAGTAGATTGGTTTTAGCGGTTTATGGTTTGGGACGATGAAAGGGGGGTAGCCCTTTTTTCTAAACTTCATGTGGCTACCTTTGCCAGACTCTTCTTCAAAGCCAAAACGTTTCATCACCCAGACGATATCGCTGTAGAGAACATTTTTGCTTTCGGAGCAACATAGTTTCTTTATTTCTTTAAAAAGTCGTTCATCTGTCATATTGGACATCCTTATAGTACCATATTCAGTACTAAGCCGTCAACATGCCTGCATTGCAGGTTTGTTAGCCTTAATTATCGTATTCCTGGAATGTTGGTGACCACGGGTAACAAGCTAGTAACAATTGATGATAGAACCTGCGCAAGCTGCCCACTCAAGACTGTGGAAATAACAACGGTAAGAGTTGTGACTAGAAAAGATGAGGTATATACCAGCGAGGGCATATCATTCAAGACAACCTGCATATATGAGATTCCAAATCCATGTTTTTTCAGCGTTAGCCAATCAAAAACCAGCCCCAAGCCTAATATAAATAGAGCAGTAAAACTCATTTGCAATATAAACGATTGGAATGTAGTGGTTGACCATGAACTGACTATGAGTCGATAAGGAAGGTACGCAACAATGATCGCCAATGTTAATGTGATGGCTTTTCTAATTCCGTTATTGCCTCTGATCTTTTCATACAGTAAACCAAAAAAGAAGCCGATCATTATCCAACGGAAAATGAAGTTGAATATACTTACAGACAGACTGACCCACGGCGCATATATACTTTCCCAAAAATATGTATTAAATAAAACGAAAAGAAGCGGAATTTGAAGGATAAAAGCCCATCTCAGTCCAATGAAAGCATTTTTGAGAGAACTTTCTTCAGGCCCTACGGCAAGAACAAAATCCTTAGAGGAAATATCAGCTACTATTTTTTCTGTTTCGATATGCTCAATCTCTTTTCGGATAATTGCTTCTGAAGTGTCGTATTCGCTAGGGGATATCTTTCCAGACGACAAATTTACCAATAATTGATTCAACTTCGCATACAACTTAGTCGCAGAAAGATCGTTAGCAAGTTGCATTAGTAATTTCGAACGATTTTCATGTATCCGTCCAAAAAGAAAATCTATCTTGGCCATCTTTTCTTGCGACGCATAAATATACGGATACACAACCAGCGATGCCAACGCCGAGATAGGGACGGATAATATTAGATCTCTCACGCCTACAACATATCCAGTAAAAAGTATTAACCCGAAAATATACCAAAATCTTTCTTTGCCGCTCATCTCCACTTTTTGTAATTGAACAATCTTATATTTTGAAGGCGAACCTTCGATCCTTTTATCCCAAGCATTCATGCGAGCAAGCATTACTGCCAATAAAATCGCGCCAAACGCACTGAATAACATCGCACCATCCGACAATGCCGAAAAAACGAAATACAATGCCTGAAATTGATTGTCTGCGCCATAAATTTCAGAAGGCGTAGATCCAATGGTGTAAGCAACAGCTATTGATAAAATGAACGCCAGCAAGATACCCAAGGATCTTACTCTTTCCATACGCGGGGTAATGTTTTCGTGTTCATTTGCAATGTTTGAAATTCTAATAAAAAGATCAACGCTAATTGAATATAACAGCCACCCGCTAGCTGCCCAAATCGGATATGTATTATCTGGCTGAAGACCAAGAAACTTAAAACCATATAGATTAAACAGCACAATTAAACTCTGCGTCGCAAATATTACCCAAACAGCCTTTAATATAATCCTGAAAATTGCATTTCCGATGGGTAGAATTTGCCTGGTAGCCCAAGCAAGGTAAGAAGATATCACGATCGCTATCGCTAAGATTAACAGCCCAACAAAAACATTTTCATTTATTCCCAATTTATAGAGATCTGCGCGGAAATTATAAAAAGGAGAAAGGAATTGGTATTTGTATTGTAAATACTCAAACAATTCCCACTTACTAATGTTAGCCCACTGCAGTTCATACCTTAACATGTCAACCATGTTCCAAAGCCTTGGGATAATGAAAAAGGCGCCAGCATTTATAAGAATAGACAATGATCTGTTTTTAAGACGGCGATTCTCTTTCTCTTCGTTTACGTAAATCGATACCAGCCATATCAGCCCAAAAATTGGGGTAGCAGATATGACTATAAAAAGCAAACTTAGAGTGTTTGCCAGTAAATATTTTTTGCCTGTAAAGTCGTATAACGACCATCGTGGTAGATTTCTAAGCACTTGCCCCAAATTCTGTTTTAGTACGATCTCAACCTGCGGTATTTCAGAGAAATTCTTCCACGTATATTCATTACCGTTGATATTATCGGGGATTGGGAAAAGTGACGTGACAGAATAGTCGGAGATTTTTATTTTCAGATCTCTAAGTTTTCCAACGGGAACAATATATTGATATTCGCTTTTTGGAGAAATAATAATTTTGGTCTCGCCTATCGGATTTAGATCACCTGTAGCCCTTGATCTAGAATCAAGCACAACTTGAGCTATATCTTTATCTATTGTGACTTCAAGCGGGGAGTTGTCGAAGTAGCCCGAGATTTCGATCCCGTTGATAACAAGCGGCATAGAAGTCATTGTTACAAAATTCTGTATTTTGCTTCTGTCTTGTAGTATTTGTTCCAGCAATGGACTTTTGGATGGCAGATATATGGTCAAAGTCTTATCGAACTGATCTACGCCAATATTGAAATCTATATCCGTTGTTATTGATTGGCCCAGTTTCTTGGCAAGTTCGTCTAATTTTGATATTTCAAAGACAAGCGGATTTCGACTCTTTTCCCCAAATTCCTTCTGCGTATATATCTTTAATTGACCACTTTTTTCGGGTTTAATGTACGCCCAAAAATATCCAGTCTCAATTGGCATGACAGACTTGTTTTCTGTAGTTCCATCCACTGATGTAGTAGTGGTAGTGACGAGTCCAGAGGAAGCCATGACCTCAGAAGGCACAATACTGGCTCCCTCAAAAGATATCCTTATGCCAGGCTCAACATTACCTGTTATTAAATAGACGTCAGTACCTTTAACCTTTGACAAGGACAATATAACAGGTTGTGGTGCGGATGTAGCTTCTGCTGTGCCAATTGTGATTTCATATTCTTCCGGAAGACTTTCCCATGTACGCCAATCTGCGCGGTGTTTTGCATATACTTTCAAATAGTGTTTACCCGTAGAAAGATTACTGAAATCAAGCGGTATTTCAAAGGTCTGCTGATTAGATGGGATGGCAACGGAGTTTAGGTATTTCCCGTCTACCTCAGCGTAAATATATATTTGTGGCTCGCCCCAATCTGGCATCTTTCCATCATTCCAAAAGGGAAAGCCACCCCAAAATATAATTTTTGTATTTTCGGGTGATATATAAAGATAACGCAAACCAGTCTCAGGATTGTATTCGCCCGACGGCTCTTCTATAATAAACATTGGGTATGGATAATCCTGATACAAAGACCGTCCTAAGCCCGCCTTTGCGTAGAAATAATTCCAACCCAAAATGATTATTAATAGAACAATGGCTGGGGCAATCAGGCTTTTAAGGCGCGGATCTTTTAAGTCGCGCTTGGTTTTTGCGATATCAGCCTGTATCATCCGTTTGAGGCGATTTGGTTTCATAATCCATGCTCCGATTGTTTCAAGGAAGATTACAGTTTGGAAATGACCCGAATCCCATTAAGAGTTGAAGATATAAATTGGCGCAGTTCAATAAGTGTGGGAAATTTTCCTGCCCTGTGCAAATACATATTCCTCTTGGCACACACATTACGATCTAAGTCATTAAAGGTCGAGAGATTCAAGTGGTTGCCACCGGCCAAACCTTTGTCCTTGAGGTGCTTTAACGAACTCCCAATCGTAAAGTACGGATCAGAAGGCGCTTGCCTTCGATTAGCAAAGTCCCGCTTTACGATAATTGTCAGCAAAGTATCAATTGCCCTGCTCGAAAAAAGGATTTGAAGCGCTGCCCGCTTGATAGAACTTTTCTCGCTTTCCGCAGAAACGACTCGGTCATACTCATCCAAAACAGCAGCCATTTCTGGTTCTTTTGCCCAGGGACTGCCCTTGATGATTTTCTGTATCGTGCGTAGTTCTTTCTTGAAATTGTTAGCCATCTAATTTCCCTCCATAAGATTTTCCTTCGAGAAATCGTTGATATTTATGGGACGCCACCCAGCATGGATCAACATATTCAAATATCGGTCGGGGGCGTAATCGGGACCAAATATATTTCCATCGATTAAAAGATATAGCCGTAATGGATTTCTTCTCAGTTCGAGTTTTTCTCCTGACGCATCAGGCACATAATTGACAAACCGTGAATAGGTAGCAAGTCTCCTAAGAGCAGACACCCTTCCAAATTTTCCCTTAGGGCCAGCAATAATTTCGCACAGCCCTCCCCTAGACTCAAATAATCTATCCAAGTCATATGCGCCAAAGTAGTCGATATGATAACCATTTGGGGAATTTGGAGAAAAGGCAAAATCAAAGGTGAAATAGTAACCAGTCAATGAACCGATCAAGAATTGCTTCATGTTCATAACACGTGGGCTATCTTGAATCCAATAAGACGGTTCTGCCAAAAGTTTTTCGTAAACCAAACTTTCCATTGGAGGCAGTATAGATATTTCGGTGAGCGCATCTTTTTTCGCTGAAATCAACTTTTGTCTAGGCGGTTTTGACTCAAATTCCTGATGAGCATTCAAAACATTTTGAACATAACTGAGACCAGAAATTTTCTCAAAGTTTGATTGACGTGCCGTGTACTCCAGTTCCCATAAATAATTCAGATCCTCCCTTGCGGTGGGACTTCCAACCAGTTCCTGCACAAACTTGGTGACTTTTCTTTCCAGATCGTCGCCGAGGGAAATAACCAGTAGTTGATCAAACATCTGCCCCAGCAACTTGATCGCGTCGTGATTGCTTTCTGACCTTTCCCACTCAAACAAAATCAGGGACACGACCGTCCGCGCGCCCGTGGATATTTTGATTTCAAACAGGTCTTCGATCTTTGCCAGCGTGAATTCCCACGGATTGGCGTCTGGCATGGACTGGACATCAATCGTCACCAACGAGCCTAGTTCGGGCACCACCAGAAAATGCGGGTTGACCAACACTTCTGGGATTTGCGGATTTTCAAGCGAATCCGCCACCTCTGCAACGTGCAGTGTGTGGGTGATGATTCGCTTGCACGCCTTCAACGCGGACTTGCGCGCCTCGTTCGAGACTCTGTCGCCAGTCATTTTTTACTCCATCCCCATCTCATCCTGCTCTTCCTCGTTCTTGACCTTCTTATTCCGCTTCTTCTTGACCTCTTCCTTCCCTTCGTACAGGGACTCTAACCCGTGCGCTATGGCAATGGACTTGTCGCTCTTGCACACGTTGCGGACACGCTCGGGGTAGAGGATGTAGGCGATGTGCGCCCAGTCGTATTCGCCTGCTTCGAGTTTCTTCCACGCGGACTCGGTGTCTTTTGCCCATTTGTTCAGGCGGAAGAGACGGTGGAAGGGCGCGGCGTTGAGGATCACGCCGTCGTTGAGGTCGGGTTTGTAGGGCAGGTTGGCAATGTGCAGCAGTTCTTCGCGGAATTGACGCAGTTCCGTGAGGAACTCGCGCAGTTCGTCAAGTGAGTCGCGCGTTTCGGTGGCGGACTTGCCGTT
>Ga0154020_10003504_pt1 | contig 18856 bp, 16 predicted proteins | sample Klosneuvirus_201_FD_109709 | JGI IMG/M metagenome (GOLD analysis project Ga0154020, IMG submission 109709) | Active sludge microbial communities from wastewater, Klosterneuburg, Austria - Klosneuvirus_20160825_MG | ecosystem: Engineered > WWTP > Aerobic digester > Activated sludge | place... | reverse complement strand
GGCAGCATCGCGCGCGCCTCTTCCAGCGGGATGGCCCCGGTGGGCGAGCCGCGCGCCGCCGCCTTCTTGGCCAGCTCCGGCCCGAACAGCTCGCTGGCCGACAGCCGCTCGACCTGCTCGGTCTCGATCGACGCCTCGGGATCGTGGCCGCGGTCGGCCGCCGCCCTGGCCGCCTTGACCTCGGCCACACCGGCGCGCGCGACCGCGATCTGCTGCGACGCCGGCCGCATCGCCGCCCGGGCGGCGCGCTCCTTGATGGCCTTGCGATCGTCGGCGGGATCGATCATCGAGGTCAGCTCGACGCGCGACAGCCGCGACAGCTGCTCGATGGCGGCCTTCTTGGCGGCCTCGATCTGCGCCGGGTCGACCTCGTCGGCCCAGCCGTCGGCGCCCGACAGCTCGATGTAGTCCTCGCCCTTCTGCTGCGGCTCGAGGTGCAGGTCGTCGTCCGCCTGACTGACAATGCGTCCGCGCCCGCGCGCCGGCGGATCTTCGTGCTCGTGCACCTGGCTGTGGTCGTCATCACCGCCATGCTCGTTGTCTGGCAGCACCGCGGTGGCGCGCCTGAACTGGCCGCTGTCGTGGCTCGACGACTGGCTCAACGACTCCTCGACGTTGAAGCCCTCGGTGCGCTCGCTGCGCATGCGCTCGTCGGCCTTGACCTCGGTCGAGCGCCAGTCCTCGACGTGCTCGCCGCAGACCTCGCGCAGGTGCATGGCCAGCTCGGGGCCCGACATCAGGAGCTTGTGCTTGTGCGCCACGCGCAGGATGGCGTCGGCCAGCTCGGCGGCGTTCTGGAAGCGCCCGGCTGGCTTGGCGTCGAGCGCCCGCCACATCAGGGCATCCAGATCCTCGGGCAGCCCGGGCCGCTTCTTGGACACCCGCGGGATGGGCTGGCCATACAGCTCCTCGGGGGTGGTGGTCAGGGTGGCGGCCACGAACAGGCGCTCGCCGGTGACCAGCTCGTACAGGCACACCGCCAGCGAGTACAGGTCCGAGCGGTGATCCAGCGGCTCGCCGCGCGCCTGCTCGGGCGACATGTAGCCGACCTTGCCGCGCACCTTGTAGAACACCGAGCGGTGCGTCGACGCCTTGGCGATGCCGAAGTCGGTCAGCTTGACCTCGCCGGCGCCGCTGATGAGGATGTTCGACGGCGACACGTCGCGGTGGATCAGCCCCAGCGACTTGCCGTCCGGCCCCAGCTTGGCGTGCGCGTAGGACAGCGCCGAGCAGATCTCGCGGGCGACATACAGCGCGGCCGCGGCGGCCAGCCAGCGCCGGCGTCGCTTGGCGCGCTTGGCCAGGGTGCGCAGATCGCCGCCGCGCACGTACTCCATCACGATGAAGAAGGCGTCATCGGCGGCGACCAGGTCGATGGTGCGCACGATGTTGGCGTGGTCCAGCGTGGCCGACAGCTTGGCCTCGCGCAGGAACAGGTCGATGAACTCGGGCTGCTGGGTGAACTCGGGCAGCAGCTGCTTGAGCACGACCTCCTTCTCGAAGCCGCCCGCGCCCAGCTTCTTGCCGCGGTAGATCGCACCCATGCCGCCCTCGGCCAGGTACTCGAGGACGACATAGCGGTCGTGCGGCGAGCCACCCTGCTGCGGGCCCAGCGGCCCGCCGTGCCCTCGTGCATCAGGTGCGGCCATCGGCCACGTCAGTGTATCATCGGGAATGGCCGGTCGGGACGGGGGCGAGGCCAGCGCGCTGCAAACGTTGGTGCGCCTGGAGCAGGCCTCGGAGGACCAGGCCGAGCTGGCCTTGGCGCAGGCGGTGGCCGCGGCCACGGCGGCCGAGGCGCTGCGCCTGGGCGCCGCAAGTGCCGAAAAAGATGCCAGGTCGCTCCTCGCGGCCGCTCGCGAAGAGCGGGTTCGCACGGTACCCCGCGCCGCGCGCGAGCTGGTGTCGCTGCGGGCCCGCGAGGAGCGGCTGGCGGAGATCTGGGTCAAGCGCAGCGCCGAGCTGCGCGGCGCCGAGGAGCAAGTGGTGCGCGCCGCCGCCCGGGTTACCGCCGCGCGCGAGGCGCTGGCGGCGGTGTCACGCGAGCGCGAGGCGCATCAGCGTCAGCTCGACCGGCGCGAGGTCGCCGCAGCACGCCAGCGCGAGCGTCGCGCCGAGGCGGCCAGGGATGATCAACCGGTGGCTGGGAAGGTCGAGGACGACGAGTGAGGCAGGTGGCCCGGGCTACTCGAAGCGCTCCGTGGACTTGAGCAGCTTGTCGTAGAAGGTGGTGCGCACCAGCTTGAAACCCTCGAACTTCTCGCTGCCAGGGGCGGTGCCCATGAGGCCATCGGGGCCGCCGATGGTGCCCTGCATCTCCAGGGGGTCGAAGGTCATGTTCTGCACCTTCGCCTTGGTGGTCTTTGTGGTGGCAGCCTTGGCAGGCGTCGCCTTGGCACCGCTCCGCTGGGCCATGGCCGGCACGGCGATGGCGGTGGTCAGCGCGAGGGCGATCATGGCGGCGAGCTTCTTCATGTCAGTCGTCTCCTTGGTCTTGCTTGGTGGTTGTCGTCGCGCCGTTGTCTGTTGCGACCGACGATGGAGAGATATACGCGCCCTGACTCCTTTCGTTCTGTAGGGGAAAAGTGCTAGGGTTGCCGCAGCTTGCGGAGGAGTCAGCGATGCGAATGTGGGTCCTTGTCAGCCTGTTTGCCACCGCCGCGCTGACGTCCGGCTGCAAGAAGAAGAGCGAGTGCGTGCGCCGGGTCGAGCGCTATCTGGCCTGTGACGAGGCCAAACCGAACCCCGAGCGCGCCTGCCGCGACATGCCGCCCGAGGCCAAGAACGAGATGGAGCGCTGTGACGAGATCGCCAAGGGCGACTGCGAACAGTTCCTCATCTGCACCGGCGTGAAGAGCAAGCCGCACGACGCGACCGCTCCCGCGCCTGGCGGCGACGGCGACGGCGGCGCCGCGCGGACCGCGCCGTCGCCCGAGCCGAGCGCCGCGGGCGACGCCAGCGTCGACTAGCCCAGAGTGCGTAGCACGGTGCCGTCGGCGTCCCGGATCTCGAATGGGACGACCTCGAAGGTCAGCTCAGGCAACGCCGGTAGCTGGTAGCGCCCACGGAGCGGCTGCAGAGCGCCAGCCAGCGCGCCGAGATCGTCGGGCCCGAGTTCGAGCACGACCCCATCGGGCTGCAGCTGCACGGCGGTCGCCACCGCGGGCCGCAGCACGACCAGGGCGCCGCGACCGCCGACCAGCATGACCTGCTGACCGCGCGGCAGCGCCGCCTGCGCGGTGCGCAGCAGCGCGGGCACCACCTGGGCGCCCAGGCTGATCTCGATGGCCCGGCGCGCCCCGGTGCCGGTGCGGCGCAGCCCGAGGTGTGGATCGACCAGGGCACCGACTGGCAGCGCCGCGCCGGTCGCACGCGCCAGCGCCTCGGCCTGCCCAGGCTCGCTCAGCAGCGAGGTGCGACGCAGGTCGGTGATGAGGAGCGGGCTGCGCCCTTGCAGCGCGCTCAGCATCGGCGCCACCGCCGCCGGGCTGTCGAGCAGCGCACTCTCGTCGCTCGTGATGCCGACCACCTGCAGGAGCGTGACTTCGCCCAGCGCGGGCAGCTCGGGATCAGGGACCAGCAGGAAGGCGCGGATCTCGGTCGGCTCGGCGCCGGGCAGATCGCGCCAGCGCGGCGCCAGATGCTCGCCCGCCGCCAGCGCGCGCCCCGACTCGGCGACGTAGCGCGACAGCTCGAGCAGCACGGCGGCGCCCCAGCGCGGCGGCTCGCGCTCGGTGGCGGTCCGCGTCAGGCGCAGGGTCAGCTCGAAGTCGCGGCCCGACTCGCTGAGACCGTAGCTGACATGGTGCCAGTGCGGCGCACCCTGGCCGCTGGCGTAGACGCGGATGAGATCGATGGGGTAGTCGTGCGCGCCCGCGGGGGCGACGTCGTGCGGGGGCTGCCCAGGATACAGCTCGCCGAGGCGCCGCTCCAGGTCGGGCAACACGGGGGCACGGCGATCGCGATCGCTGGAGTCGGCCATGTCAGGCCTGCTGGGCCTGCTGGGCCTGCTGGGCCGCGGCGCGCACGGCGTCCAGCACGGCGTCCAGATCAGCGTCGGTGGTCAGCGGATTGATGATGGTGGTGCGCAGGAAGACGCCGGCGGGCAGGCGTGTCTTGACCAGGTAGGCGTGGCCGGCCTGGACGACGTGATCGCGCACGCGCGCCTGCAGCGCGTCGAGGTCGGCGGCCGAGGCACCAGCGGGGCGATGGCGGAAGCACACGATGTTCTGCGCCGGCGGCAGCGCCAGCTCGAAGTCGGGCGACGCCGCCAGGCGCGCGGCGAAGCGGCGCGACAGCGCGAACACGTGATCGACATAGTCGCCGAAGAAGGCCTCGCCATGGACGCGCAGCGCGACATAGACCTTCAGCGCCATCATCAGCTTGGTGCACTCGAGGGTGCGCAGGCCGACGTCCCACCACGGCGGTTCGGCGGCGCCGTCGAACAGGTAGCTGGCCTCCTGCGCGAAGGCCTGGTGGCCCCGCGCACCGTCGCGGAACACCACGGCGGTGACCAGCGACGGCACCAGCATCATCTTGTGCGCGTCCCACACCACCGAATCGGCGCGCTCGATGCCGCTGAGGCGCGTGCGCTCGCTGGGCGAGGTCAGCGCGCTGCCGCCGTGCGCGGCGTCCACGTGCAGCCACAGGCCGTGCGCCGTGGCGAAGTCTGCGATGGCCGCCAGGGGATCGATGGCGCCGGTCGCGGTCGACCCCGCGCTGGCGATGACCGCGATGGTGCGCCGCCCGGCGCGCTCGGCTGCGGCCAGCGCCGCCGGCAGGGCAGAGGCCCGCAGCTGGAAGGCTGCATCGACCGGGACCGGGATGACGCCGTCCTTGCCGAGCCCCATGATCTCGGCCGCGCGCGCCACCGAGTAGTGCGTGCTCTCCGCCGCCAGCAGCGCCAGTGGCGGCCCCGCTGCGACGCCATGCTGCCAGACGTCGAAGCCGGCGCGCGCCTGCCGTGCCGCCAGCAGCGCGGTCAGGTTGCCCGCCGAGCCGCCCGAGGTCAGCACCCCGCCGGCGCCGCCCGGGCCGACTGCAAAGCCGATGCGCCCGGCCATCCACTCGATGACCGCGCGCTCCATCGCGGTGGCCACCGGGCCCATCTCGTACACCGCCATGCCGTTGTTGAGATAGGCGCTGACCAGATCGCACAGGGCCGCCAGCGGCAGCGGCGCGGTGACCTGGTGGCCGACATAGCGCGGGTGGTGCAGGTGGTGCGACTCGGCGATCACGCGCGCCAGCAGCGCACGCGCGCCGCCAGCCTCGGCCTCGGCGAAGTCATGCGCCCACGCCCGCGCCGCCGCCTCGGGCGCCGCCCACGGCAGCACCGCACCCTCGCGCCGCTGCGCGCGCGCCAGCGCCTCGGCCAGCAGCGCGACCACCGCCTCGCCATCGGCGCGAAAGCGCGCCGGGTCGTACGCCGCCGCGATGCGCGCCGCGCGCGCGGCCTCGTCCCCAGCCTGCTCGCTCATCCCACCTTGCGCGTCTGCGGATCCAGCGCGTCGCGCAACCCATCACCCAGGAAGTTCAGTGCCAGGATCGTGATGGCCAGGATGACGCCCGGGAAGACCAACATCCACGGGAAGCTCAGCTGCTGCTTGGCGCCGTCGCTGATGAGGACGCCCCAGCTCGACCGCGGCGGCTGCACACCCAGACCCAGGAACGACAGGAAAGCCTCGGTCAGCATGATGCCGGGGATCGACGCGGTGGCGTAGACGATGACCGGTCCCAGCGTGTTGGGGATGAGGTGCTTGAACAGGATACGGCGCGGGGTGGCGCCGACCGCGCGCGCCGCCTCGACGAACTCGCGGTTCTTCAGCGACAGCACCTGGCCGCGCACGATGCGCGCGATGGTCATCCAGCTCAGGCAGCCGATCAGCACGAACATCAGCGTCAGGCGCTGGTCAGGATCCTTGAAGCGCTCCGACAGCGCCGACTGGATGCCGATGATGATGACGATGAGCGGCAGCGAGTACAGCACGTCGACCACGCGCATGATGGCGTTGTCGATGGCGCCCCCGACGTAACCCGCGATGCCTCCGAGGACGACGCCGATGACGGTGGCGATGGCGGTCGCGACGATGCCGATGCCGAGCGCGATCTTGCCGCCATACATCACGCGCACCATCAGGTCGCGTCCCAGCATGTCGGTGCCGAACCAGTGCCTCAGGCTGGGGCCCTTCGAGCCGTGGGCCATGTCCCGGCTGTCGTAGGTGTAGCCCCAGATGGCCTTGACCAGGATGGGGCCGAGGATCGAAAACACCACGACGCCGATGACGAGGATGCCGCAGATCACCGCGACGCGGTTGCGGCGCATGCGCAGCCAGGCCTCGAGCCAGGGGCTGCGCGCGGGCACCGCGGTGGCGACACCTGTCAGCACGGGTGCGGCGCTCATGAGCGGGCATCCCGGACGCGCGGGTCGATCCAGCCATAGGCGATGTCGACGATGAGGTTCATGAACATCAGCAAGGCCGCATAGAACACCATCAGTGCGGTCACCACGGTGGCGTCCTTGTCCTTGACGGCGGTGATCATGTACGTCCCCAGGCCGGGCAACTGGAAGATGGTCTCGACCACGAAGCCGCCGGTCAAGATGCTGGCGGTGGCCGGTCCGAGATAGGTGACCACCGGCTGCAGCCCGGCGCGCAGCGCGTGCTTCCACACCACCTTGCGCTCCGACAGCCCCTTGGCGCGGGCGGTGCGCACATAGTCCTGCCGGATGGTGTCGAGCACCGAGGCGCGGGTCAGGCGCGCGATCGACGCTGCATAGATCAGCCCCAGCGTGAGCACTGGCATGATGTAGCTCGACGGCCCGTCGAGGCGTGCCGGTGGCAGCCAGCCCAGCCACATCGAGAACATCATCACCAGCATCGGCCCCAGCACGAACGAGGGTGTCGAGATGGCCACGATGGACAGGAACATCGAGCCGCCGTCGAACACCGAGTTCTGCCGCGACCCTGCCAGCACGCCGAGCGAGATCCCGATCGAGATCGCGAACAGCAGCGCGATGGCGCCGACGGCCGCCGAGACCGGGAAGGCGGTGGCGATGATCTCGTTGATCGACTGCTCACGCTTGAGCGACTTGCCGAGATCTCCGCGCAGGTAGCCGCTGAGCTCGCGCCAGTACTGCTTGGTCCAGTGATCGTCGAGGTGGTAGCGCTTGCGCAGGTTCTTCTCGACCTCGGGCGGCGGGCGCTTCTCGGCGTCGAACGGCCCGCCCGGCGTCTTCTTCATCAGGAGAAAGCCCAGCGAGAACACCACCAGGAGGACGACCACCGCGCTGACCAGGCGTCCGAGGATGAGCCGCCTCATGGCTGAACTCCTGGTTGTCCGGCCGGGGCCGGGGCCGGTGCCAGTTCGAGCGTCGGCCGCGGCGCGGCGCCCTCACACTTGAAGGTGAAGTCGATCCAGACGTAGCGCAGCGCGATCTGGTCGAGGATGTTGTGCGGCGCGTTGCACACGTAGGGTTTGACCAGGTGGTGCTGCACGTAGGTGTACAGCGGGATGTTGACGCTCTCCTCCAGCACCAGCTTCTCCATCTCGTAGATGTACTGGTTGCGCTTGCCGCGGTCGGACTCGTTCTGCTGCTTCTCCAGCAGTGCCATGTACTCGTCGGAACTCCAGCCGGGTTGGTTGTTCGGGCTGCCCATGCGGTAGTTGTCGCCGACGAAGTCTTCGGGCTCCGGCATGCTGGCGATGCCGCCCATGCGCATGATGTCGAAGTCGTGCGTGCGCAGCGACTTGAGCATGGTCTTCCACTCCTGCGACTCCAGGCCGATGTCGAGCCCGAGGTTCCGCTTCCACTGATCCTGCACCCACTCGGCGATGATCTGGTGCTGCTCGACGCCGGTGTTGATGCGGATGGTGATGCGCGGGATCTTGCCGCCCAGCTCGCGCCTGGCCTGCTCCAGCTCGCGCTTGGCGGCGACCAGATCGAAGCCGAGGCCAGGTGGGCTCTTGTAGCCGGTGAACGGCTCCATGCCGAGCGGCACCTTGGCGGTCCAGGGGATGACGCCGCTCTTGAGCAGGCCGGGCAGCTCTTCGCGGTCGAGGGCATACGACAGCGCGCGCCTGAGCGCGCGGTTCTTGAGCACCGGCGGCCCGGTCTTGGGGTCGACGTTGACGACATAGAAGTAGGTCCCGAGATAAGGCAGCTTGATGTAGTCCGCCTTGGGCTTGCCATCGAGGCTGCCGTTGAGCTTGGGCAACATCGAGCCCGGGACGTGGTTCGAGGTCAGCATGTCGACGCGGCCGTCGAAGTAGACCGCGGCGGCGGTGGCCTGATCGTCCAGCGACAGCACCACGATCTTGTCGAGCCGGGTCCGCGCGGCGTCCCAGTGGTACGGGTTCTTGAGCAGCGTGAGCGAGTCGCGCAGCTTCCACTCCTTCAAGCAGAAGGCGCCCGAGCACACGAACTGACCGGCCTTGCGGTGCCAGGCCGCCCCCATGCGATCGATGCTGTAGCGATCGACCACGCGGAAGGTGGCGTTGGCGACCTGCAGGATCCAGAACAGGGTCGGCTTGGCGAGGTCGATCTGCAGGGTGCGCGCATCGGGGGCGCGCACCGCGAGCAGCCGCGGGTGCACCGCGAGGTCTTTGCCGCGGGCGAAGGCGCGCACGCCCTTCTGATCGCCGTCGAGGCCCTGGACCACGAAGACGACCTCGGCCGAAGGATTGACGACGTCGTCGGCGCGCACCCAGCCGCCAGCCAGCGTGACCGACTCCCAGACGTGCAGCCAGCTGCCGTCGGCGCTCTGATCGAACACCATGAGCTCGTCGCCGGGGCCCCAGCGGTGCAGGACCTTGGCCTCGGCCTGCGGATCGGTGCGGGCCTCGAGACGCGCGCGCGGCTTGCGCAGCGAGCTGTCGATGGGCTCGGCCGCGGGTGGCGAGGCCTGCGAGTGGATGACGACGCGACCAGGCTTGAGCTTGCCGCTGGCGACGCGCAGCTCGCGCAGCTTGCCGCCGTTGTACTCCTCGCCGCCGTCGATCTTGTACATCTCCTCGGCGTCGCGCGCGGCCCAGGCCGGGTGCAGGACGCGGGCCCAGCTATAGATGACGTCCTGGGCCTCGAGCGCGCGGCCGTCGGAGAACTTGAGGCCCGGGCGCAGGTGGAAGGTGAAGTGCATCCAGTCGGGCGAGACCTCCCAGCGCTCGGCCAGCGCGGGGATGGGCAGCGCGGTCTGCGGATCCAGCTCGGTCAGGCCGTCGAAGCACTGGTCGGCGACCTTGCCGTCGTTGACCGCGGTCAGGCGCGCGGGATCCATGAACTCGGGCTCCGCGGAGTTGCCGAAGTACAGGGTGCGCGTGTCGGCGCGCTGCCGGATGCGGCCGAAATACTTGCCCTTGGTGACGTCGCAACCCGCCACCAGCAGCAGGCCGAGCACGACGGGAAGCCCTCGCATGAACGGCGTTATACCCCGAGGTTCGCGGGACATCAGGGTGTTTTGTTGCCCGCTCGCGGGCCCCGCCACAAGGTGGAGGCGTGAGCTCGGCACCTGCCCCCGGCGCCCCGCAGGCGCCCGCGATCCCCGCCAGCGCAACCGTGGCCTCCAGCGACGGCGACGTCCTGGTGGTCGGTCAGGAGACCACGGTGCTGCGCGACCTCTACCACGCCGTGCTGCGCGCACGCTGGTCGGTGGCGCTGCTCGGACTGACCGCGGTGTTTCTGGCGCTCAACCTGTGCTTCGCGGTGCTGTACATGGAGCTCGGCGGGGTCGCGCACGCGCGGCCCCACTCCCTGGCCGACGCCTTCTTCTTCAGCGTGCAGACCATGGGCACCATCGGCTACGGGGCGATGTACCCGGAGTCGGCGGCGGCCAACGTGGTGGTGGTGTTCGAGGCGGTGACCTCGCTGGTGGTGACCGCGATGGCGACCGGCCTGGTGTTCGCCAAGTTCTCGCGCTCCAACGCCCGCGTGGCCTTCACCAGCAAGCTGGTCATCAGCCCGATGCACGGCGTGCCCACGCTGTCGTTCCGCGCCGGCAATCGCCGCGGCAACCTGGTGGTCGAGGCCCAGCTGCGCCTGGCCCTGGTGCGCACCGAGCAGCTGCCCGAGGGCGGGACGTTCTATCGCATGGTCGACCTCGAGCTGACCCGCGATCGCTCGCCGGCCTTCTCGCGCTCGTGGACGGTGATGCACCAGATCAAGCCGGGCAGCCCGCTGTGGGGCATGACGCCCGCGAAGATGCGGGTCGAGGAGGTCGAGATCATGGCCTCGCTGAGCGGCCTCGACGAGACCTCGATGCAGCCGCTGCACGCGCGCCACCGCTGGCTCGCCGCCGACGTGGTCTGGGGCGCGCGCCATGTCGACGTGCTGAGCGAGCTACCCGATGGGCGCTTGCTGCTGGATCTGAGGAAGTTCGACGTGGTGGAGCCGACCAAGGCGACGGAGAGCTTCCCGTACCCGGCGCCACCTCAGTTGACCGCGGCGCCCTGACGCACGCGGCCGGCGGGGCCGATGCGGCTCGCCTCGGCGGCAGCCAGCGCCCCCAGCGTGGCCACCGCGGCCTCCAGGCGCGGCGACCAGGGGAAGCCGCACGACAGGCGCAGGCAGCTGCCGAAGCGGCCGCGTGCCGAGAAGATCGGCCCGGGCGCCACCGCGACGCCGCGCTCCAGCGCGCGCGCCTGGATGGCCAGCGCGTCGCAGCCGGCGGGCAGCTCCAGCCACAGCACGAAGCCGCCGGCAGGGGCGCTGACGCGGGTGCCGGGCGGGAAGCTGTGCGCCACCGCCTCGCGCATGCGCGCGACCTGTGCGCTGAGCTGGCGGCGCAGCCGGCGCAGGTGGCGATCATAGCCGCCCGAGGCCAGGAACTCGGCGACCGCCATCTGCGGCAGCGTCGGGGTCGCCACCGACTGCGAGAACTTGAGGCGCTCGGCGGCGTCCTGGTAGCGGCCGGCGGCCAGCCAGCCGACGCGGTAGCCCGGCGCCAGGGTCTTGGACACCGAGCCGCACAGCAGCACACGGCCGTCGCGATCGAAGGCCTTGAGCGGGCGTGGCCGGGTGCCGTCGTGCATCAGGTCGCCGTGGATGTCGTCCTCGATGATGGGCACGTCGTGGCGCTGGGCCAGGCGCCACAGGCGCTGCTTGGCGTCGTCGGACATCACGGTGGCCAGCGGGTTGTGCAGGTTGGGCACGCACAGGATGGTGCGTGGGCGCTGGGTGCGCAGCGCCTCGTCGAGCGCGTCGAGATCGAGGCCGCTCGTCGGGTGCACCGGGATCTCGATGGCGCGCAGCCCCATCTCCTCGATCAGCTGCAGCACGCCGAAGTAGGTCGGGCTCTCGACCGCGATGGCGTCGCCGGGGCGCGTGGTGGCGCGCAGCGCGATGTGCAGCGCCTCCATGGCGCCCACGGTGGTGATGAAGTCGGCCTCGCCCAGCTCGGCGCCCCAGGTCACCGCGCGGCGGGCCAGCTGGCGGCGCAGCGTGGGCAGGCCGGGTGGCGCGTCGTAGCTGGCGCCCGCGGTCGACATCTCCTTGCAGATGGCGGCCATCATGCGGTTGAGCGCCGCGATGGGCAAGAGCTCGGGCGACAGCGTGGCGGCGCCCAGCGGCACGATGGCGGGATCGCGCATGGCCGCCAGCAGCGCGGCGACGCCGGTGCCCACGGTGACGCGCGCGGGGGCGCCGACGCGTGAGCGCGGCTCGGTCGGGCCGAGCAGCGCGGTGGCGCGCCGCACGCGCACGAAGTGGCCCGACTTGGGGCGGGTCTCGATGAGGCCCTCGTTCTCCAGCGACAGGTAGGCGGTCAGCACGGTGGCGACGCTGACACCGCGCTGCTCGGACAGGCGGCGCACCGAGGGCAGGCGCTCGCCGGCGCGCAGGGTGCCGCGGGTGATGGCGCCTGCAATATCGGCGGCCAGCTGTTCGTAGAGGTGGGGTGCGTCGGCCATGTGGGTCATTGTACTGGTCGCTATTCCGACGTGACCAGCACAGATTGTGGCCGGTTTTGTTGGCACAGCGGCCGTCTGTACCGGTCTGTGCTCGTCGCTGTTGCATCTGTGCTGGTGAGGCGGCGCGGCCCACAGTCAGGCCATGACTCCGTCCTCGTCGGGCTCCTTGCCAGCCACCCCCCTCGCGCTGGTGCCCGCGGCGCTGCCGGTCCTCGATGAACGCCGCAAGCTCGGGCTCGCGCTGGCCGGCGTCTACATCATCTGGAGCTCGACCTACCTGGCCATGCGCTGGGCGGTGGCCGGGCTGCCGCCGCTCCTCATGGGCGGCGTGCGCTTCATCACGGCGGGCGTCGTGCTGCTGGCCATCCTGCGTGCGCGTGGGCTGCCGCTGCCGCCGCGCCGGGTCTGGCTGTGGTCGCTGCCGGCCGGCGCGCTGCTGTTCCTGGTCGGCAACGGCTTCGTCGCGCTGGCCGAGCGCAAGCTGTCGTCGGGGCTGGCCGCGGTGGTGTGCGCGACCATGCCGCTGTGGGCGGCGGCGCTGGGCCTCTGCACCGGCGCACGCGCCAGCCGGCGCGAGCTCTTCGGCATGCTGCTCGGGCTCGGCGGCGTCGCGCTGCTGGGCGGCGGCGATCTCGGCGCCGGCGGCCTGGAGGCGGTGCTGCTGGTGCTGGCGCCGGTGGGCTGGGCGCTGGGCTCGCTGCTGGGGCGCAAGCTGGCCGGCCACGGCATGATGGCGGCGGCGACGCAGATGCTGTGCGGCGGCGTGCTGACGCTGTTGACCGGCCTCATCCTGGGCGAGCGCGCGCCGGCGTCACCCTCGGCGGCCGCGCTGGGTGCGCTGGCCTACCTCATCGTGTTCGGCTCGCTGCTGGGCTTCTCGGCCTACACGTACCTCCTGCAGCATGCGCGCCCCGCGCTGGCCATGAGCTACGCCTACGTCAACCCGGCGCTGGCGGTCGTGCTGGGCGCCGCGCTGGGCGAACATGTCGGCCCCGAGGCCATCGCGGCCACCGGCCTGATCGCCGCCGCGGTCGCCGTGATGGTGACGCGCCGGCGTCCCGCGCTGGCGCCGGCTCAGGGCAGCGGCGCGGCGGACAGCACCCACAGGGTCAGCGCGCCCGAGGCCTCGCGCTCGGCCAGGTAGAGCCAGTCGCGGCTGCTGCGCAGCTGGCCCGCCGGCAGGATGAAGTAAGCGCCCGTGGGGCTCAGCTTGCGTGCGGGCTGCTCGGGCAGCGTGGCCTGCGCGGCGACCAGCCAGGCGGTCACCGCGGCGTCGGGCTGGGCGCCCAGCAGCGCCTCGTTGACCGCGGCGCCCAGGGTGGCGTCCTCGGCGACCACGCTGCGCAGGCTCGGCGGCGGCCCCTGTTGCAGCGACACCACCACCGGGCGCGCCTCGGCGATGGCCAGCGCCCAGGTCGTGCCCGGTGCGATCACCAGGCGCAGCCCGAGGTGGCGCGCATCGAGGGCATCGAGCGTGGGCCGCGTCGCCACCGGCCACTCGTCGGCCAGCGTGCACCACAGCGGCAGGTCGGCCCCGGTGCCGCAGGCGGCGGCCAGGCGCAGCTGCTCGCGGACCTTGGTCGACAGCGGATCGACCTGCACCTGCGGGCGCGCCTGCGCGATGCGGCCGCGAGTGACGATGCGGGCCAGCAGCACGTCATCCCACAGGCCATAGCGCGGGATGCTGGCCAGGTGGCTCCGGCCCAGCTCGGGCAGGCCGGCGGGATAGCGCGCGAACTTGCGGAACTGCCTGCCGGTGTCCTTGGGCCCCATGTCGAGCCGCGCGGCCGAGGCCTCCGAGCCCGAGGCCACGGCGCCCGCGATGCCCCACATCGGCACCGTGAGCAGCAGGAAGCCGCCATGGGTGATGGTGCTCAGCGCGCCCAGGGTGGCCCCGGCGTTGACCCTGCCGGGCTGGCTCTTCCAGCCGTGCAGCTTGGCGCTGACCAGGCGATCGATGGGCACCGCGATCAGGGACGGCACGTCGGTCAGCACCACCAGGCTGCCCCGGTCGACCGCGAGCAGCTCGCCCTCGATGTGGGCGCGGCGCTGGTTGCCCCGGTAGACGAGCTGGATGTGGCCGCCGCGCACGCTGGCGCCGGCGTTGTCGACGCTGGGCAGGCTGGCGGGGCCCTCGGCGCCGAACAGACAGCCGGCCTGGGTCAGCGCCAGCAGCAGGACGGCAACGCCGCCGGTGGCGCACCCGCGCCCGCGATGGCCGGTCATGGCCGCACCCCCAGCGTGGGCGCCGCGGCCGGCACGCCGCTGCCGCTGGGCAGACGCGCGCTGTCCTGACGACGGAAGCGGCTGGCCCAGAACAGGCGCTCCATCTCGGGCTCGACACGCTTGAACGCAGGCGCCAGCTCGCGCAGGGCGTCGGCCGGCGCGAGCAGCAGCCGGGCCGCCTTCAGCGGAGCCTGCTCGCGCAGCCACTCGTCGCGCATCCACTCCAGATAATAGCCGCGCGTGTCGAGGAACAGCTCGTGGTCGCCGGGCGGCAGCTGGTACTCGAAGCGCACCCGGTCGCCGGGCAGCGTGACCAGGCCGCGGCGCGGGTCCGGGGTCTGGCCGACCACACGGGTCGGGCGCACGCGCACCGGCGTGACCGCGTCCCCCAGGGTCGCCAGCGCGGCCCAGTCGAGGCGGAAGTGGCCGCGCGCGACGCGCAGCCGCAGCTTCGGGCCGGTGCCCGCGGGCAGCTCCAGCAGCTTGACGTCGGTGGCCAGCGGGCCGGTCTCGCCGAGCTGGCCGATGGTGCGGAAGCCGCCGGCGCCATCGGGCACCTGGACCTCGATGAAGCCGAGCAGCGCGTGCACGTCGCTGGCGTCGGGGCCGGGGCCCCGCTTGCCGGCGCGCGTGCCGGCGCCGGCCGCGTCGCTGCGCCGCTCCAGCGCGGCCAGCACGGCGCCGATGTCGCCGCCGACCCAGGCCAGCGCCTGGTACAGCACATAGGTCGACAGCAGGGTCTGCCGCGACGCCAGCACCAGGCCGCGCGGCGCGAGGTCACCCGGGGCCAGCGCGGGGAACTCGAGCTCGATGGTCTCGCGGGTGGCCAGGTCGATGCCGTCGGTCTGGCTGACCCGCTCGACGCCGTCGAGCCCACGCAGCGCAGCTGCGCAGTCGGCGCCCGCGCTGTCCTGGCACGAGGCCAGCGTCGCCAGCGCAGGCGCGCGGCGCAGCACCGCCGCTGGGGTCGCGAACACGCGCTCGCCGGGCGCCCGTGTGGCGGCCAGCACGTCGACATGGCGCACCACGTGGGTCTCCAGCGCCTCGTTGGTCATGGTGATGACCAGGCGGCCGTCCTGCGGGTGCGCCGCCGGCAGGGCGTCGAGGTCGTCGGCCTCCAGGCTGGGCGCGATGCTGTCGGAGAAGCCCTCGGCCATCAGCACGGGACGTCGCCCGTCGTCGATGTAGAAGGTCGGACAGGAGCCGAAACAGGCCTTGGGATTGGCCAGACAGGCGACGGTGACCGCGGCCGAGATGCCGGTCACGATGGCCATCCCGGCCACGCTGCGCGAGTTTCTGGCCACGTTGGTCTCGAAGATGGCGACGTCGTCGATCCGGATCGTGGTCAGGCGCGGCGCCATCGGCTCGCGATCGACGTCATAGCGTCGCGCCGGGCCGGTGACCTCGCGGCGCACCTCGTTGACCTGCCAGCGCCCGAACACGATGACGTCGCCGTTCTTCATGTGCGCCTTGAGGAAGCGCGAGTCACGGTCGAGATACGCGGCGTCGCCGGGGGCGACCAGCTGGCGCTCCAGCTTCTTGGGGCAGCCGGTGGCGAGTAGGGCGGCGGCGAACACGCTCGCCAGGCGAGCCAGGGCGGACATGCCCCATGCTACCCGAAGCACGCCGGCACCGCGTGGCAAGCGCCGGCACGGCGATCTCGGGCGACCCTGCCTCGTGGGCAGCAGTCGCGCGTCGCCTCAGTCGATGTTGCGCAGGAAGTTGGCAACCTCGGCGAAGCGCGCATCCAGATAGCGGCGCACGTCGCCGGTGATGCCGGCGCCGTCCAGGGCCAGCGTCATCGAGCGCAGCCAGGCGTCGCGCATGTCGGCGTCGACCGGGACCTCGCGGTGGCGCATGCGCAGCCGGGGCGGGCCGTGCTGCGCGGTGTAGTCCTGCGGTCCGCCCAGCCAGCCGGCCAGGAACAGCGCGAAGCGCTCGCGCGCGGCGCGGCTGATCTTGCCCGGCGCCTCGCACTCGTGCAGCGCGGTCAGCGCCGGCTCGTGCGCCTCCATGGCGTCATAGAAGCGCATCGCCAGATCGTGCACCACGGCGGCGCCGCCCAGATCCAGGAACGGCGTGCGCTGCGGCCCCAGCGTCAGCACCAGCTCGGCCCAGCGCGCGAAGACGTCCCGGCCGACGTGCTCCAGGGTGGCGCAGTGGTCGCTGGCCGCGGCCACGATGGCGGCGCCATCGAGCTGCTCGGCCGCCAGCTCGGCCGCGAAGACGCGCGTGAAGGTCTGCACCGCGGCGTGCGAGACCTCGAGGTGAAACAGGAGCCCCCAGGCGCGCCCGTGGCGGAACGCCTGCACCGCGGTGCGCTGCGAGTGCGCCAGCGCCATGGCGCCGGCGGGCAGCTCGAAGATGTCGCCGTGCCAGTGGAAGCCGACGAACTGCTTCGGCGCCGCGCCGAACAGGGCGTCACCCTGCGCGGCCGGCTCCAGCGTCACCGGGTGCCAGCCGATCTCCTTGGCCGGCCCGGCGCTGACCCGCGCGCCCAGCGCCGCGGCCAGCAGCTGGCTGCCCAGACAGACGCCGAGGATGGGTTTGCCCTGGGCCAGGGCGTCGCGCAGCAGCGTGATCTCCTGCCCCAGGTGGGGCAGTCGTGCCGTGTCAGCCACGCCCATCGGGCCGCCCATGATGACCAGGCCGTCGGAGGCCAGCGTGGTCGGCACCGGGTCGCCGCGGTCGACGCGCATGATGTCGACCGAGATCCCCTTCGCCGCCAGCACGTCAGCGATGGCGAGCGGGGGCTCGTCGGCGACGTGCTGGATGACGAGGACGCGGCGCATTCAGCGTGCGGCGCCCGGCAGCATCAGGTTGGTCTTCTGGGCGGCGAGGAAGCGCTGGTTGACGTCGTTCCAGTCCCACAGGTTCCACACCGCCTTGAAGAACTCGGCCTTGCGGTTCTGGTACTGCAGGTAATAGGCGTGCTCCCAGGCGTCGAGCACCAGCAGCGGCACGCCAGCCTGCCCGACGTTGGACTGGTGATCGTAGATCTGGGTCACCAGCAGGCGGCGCGCCACCGGCTCCCACACCAGCGCGGCCCAGCCGGAGCCCATCACGGTCTCGGCGGCCTTGCTGAACTGCTCGCGAAACGGCTCGAAACCGCCGAAATCGCGCGTCACGGCGCTGGCCAGGTCACCCTGCGGCTCGCCACCGCCGGTGGGGCTGAGGTTGCGCCAGAACAGCGCGTGCAGCACGTGGCCCGACAGGTGGAAGGCCAGCGCGCGCTCCAGCGCGGGCAGGCGCGCGAAGTCGCGCTTGCTGCGCGCCTCGTCGAGCTGGGCCAGGGTCTCGTTGGCGCCCTTGACGTAGGCGGCGTGGTGCTTGCCGTGGTGCAGCTCGAGGATCTTGCCCGAGATGTGTGGCTCGAGCGCGCCGTAGTCGTAGCCCAGCTCGGGGAGCGTGTATTCCATGGCTGTCTCCTTTGGTAGCGGGTTGGATGCCGGAAGTCCACCGTGTAGGCTCGTGGCAGCTGCTGGCGCAGGAATTGCGCAACCTCGTCGAGGCCAAGGTGAACATCCAGATCTTCGGAACCAAGAAGTGTGCCGACACCCGCAAGGCCGAGCGCTGGTTCAAGGAGCGCGGCGTGCGCGTGCAGTCGATCGATCTGGCGCAGAAGGGCCTGTCGCCCGGCGAGCTGCGCAGCGTGGCCGCGCGCGTCGGCGGAGTGGAGGCGCTGATCGATCGTGACGGCAAGCGCTATGTCGACAAGGGGCTGAAGTACGCCGCGCCGACCGGGCCGCGCATCGAGCAGGCGCTGCTCGACGACCCGCTGCTGCTGCGCACGCCGATCGTACGCGACGGCTCGCGGGCGACGCTGGGGTTTCAGCCCGAGGTCTGGGAGGAGTGGCGCAAGGGCTGACCCGGTCAGCGCCGGCGGGTGTGTGGCGCGGGCGGCGACGCGGTCAGCGGATCCTCGGGCCAGGAGTGGCGCGGGTAGCGGCGGCCGAGTTCGCGGCGCAGGGCAGGGTAGTGACGCTGCCAGAAGCCGGCCAGATCTGTGGTGACCTGGACCGCGCGCTGGTTGGGCGCCAGCAGGTGGAGCACGACGGGGGTGCGACCGCCGCCGATGCGCGGTCCCTCGGCGAGGCCGAAGAAGTCCTGCAGGCGGGACTCGATCCAGGGCGGCTGGCCCTCGGCATAGTTGACGCGCACGCGGCGTCCGCCGGGCAGCTCGAGCGACTCGGGCGCAAGGCGCGCCAGCGCGCGGGTATCGAGCTGCGCCTGCAGCGCCGCCATCACGGCGCGGGCGTCGAGCCCCGACAGGCTCAGGGTGTCAGCCGCCAGCTCGGCCAGCGCGGTCTCCACCGCGGCGTCGTCCACCGCGCCGAGGCCGGCCTCCGGCGCCGCCGCGCGCGCGAAGTCGACCCGCGCCCGCAGCGCCGCCAGCTGCGCCGGCAGCTCGGGGTCCAGCGCGCCCAGCCCCTTGGTCAGCGCATGCCGCACCAGCAGCCGCGCGCTGTCGGCGGTCGCCTCGGCCGGCGTGCGCGACTCCTCCAGCACCAGCGCGTCGTACATCAGCCGCGACACCTTGACCACGCGGCCGCCCTCCAGCTCCAGTGCCTCGCTGGTCGTCATCGCCTCGGGCTGCAGGTCGAGCAGCCACTCGGCCTCGATCGCGCTCGCCATCCTGACCAGCACGCCGCGGCCCTGCTGCTCGGCCTCCAGCGCCAGCATCAGCATCGGCTCGCGCACCACGCTGCTCGGCGCCAGCTCGCCGGCGCCG
>Ga0154020_10003502_pt1 | contig 18860 bp, 13 predicted proteins | sample Klosneuvirus_201_FD_109709 | JGI IMG/M metagenome (GOLD analysis project Ga0154020, IMG submission 109709) | Active sludge microbial communities from wastewater, Klosterneuburg, Austria - Klosneuvirus_20160825_MG | ecosystem: Engineered > WWTP > Aerobic digester > Activated sludge | place... | reverse complement strand
GTATCAGAGCGCAGAGGCGGGGCGCACGGTGGCGTTCCCGGGGAAGAACATCGACAAGTTCGTGCCGGCGGTGGCGAAGGGGACCTGGAGGCCCTGATCGGTCACTGGCGCGGCGTGGGGACGATGGCGCCTACGCGTCAGCGGCTCCACGGTACACGAGCAACCGCAGCGCGTTGCCGATGACGACGAGCGTGCTCCCTTCGTGCATCACTACCGCCGGGCCGATCCCGATGCTGCCGGTCGTCGTCGCGACGATCAGCAGCGCGATCACGCCCAGCGACAGGTACAGGTTCTGCCGTATGATCGCTCGCGCCCGCCGGCTGAGCCCGATCGCGAACGGCAGTCGACCGAGGTCGTCGCCCATCAGCGCCACATCCGCCGTCTCGAGCGCGGCCGCCGTGCCGGCGCCACCCATCGCGATGCCCACGGTGGCATGCGCGAGCGCCGGCGCGTCGTTCACGCCGTCGCCGACCATCGCGACCGGTCCCTGCTCCGCGAGCTCCTTGATCGCCGCGACCTTGTCCTCCGGGAGCAGACCGGCACGCACCTCGTCGATGCCGACGGCCTGCCCGATCGCATTCCCGACGCCGGCGTTGTCTCCGGTGAGCATGACGATGCGGCGGATACCGGTCTGCCGCAGTCGATCGAGCGTTTGCCGCACATCGGGGCGCGGTTCGTCGGCGATACCGATCACGCCGAGCCATCCGCTGGCTGCCTCCGATCCCGTCGGCGTCCCGGCCGTCGTACCGGGCGCGCGGAACACGACCACGGTGCTCCGCCCCGCCTTCTCCAGTTCGGCGACCGCGTTCCGCACCTCGGCGGGCACTTCCGCACCGCGTTCCTCGAACATCAACAGCCGCCCCACCTCGACGACCGCCCCGTCGATCGTGGAGCGGATGCCGCGGCCCGTCACCGACTGCAGGTCACCGGCCTCGGGCACCGTGAGGCTGGCACGAGTCGCCGCGCCGACGATCGCGCGCGCGAGCGGGTGCTGCGAGCGCCGCTCGACCGCAGCCGCCGTCGCCAGCAGCGCATCCTCGGTGGCACCGGTCGCAGGACGCAGATCGGTCACCGAGGGTTCGCCGAGCGTGATCGTGCCCGTCTTGTCCAGCGCCAGCGTGTGGATCGCGCCGAGTGCCTCGAGGTGCGCGCCCCCCTTGATCAGCACGCCCTTCCGCGCGGCCTGTGCGATGCCGGACAGCACCGCCGCCGGGGTGCCGAGCGCGAGCGCGCACGGCGATGCCGCGACGAGCAGCGCCATCGCCCGGTAGAAGGACTGCTCAAGCGTCCACACGCCGAGCAGCGGCGGGATGAAGATGAGCAGCACGTCCGCGACGAGCACGATGGGCACGAAGACCCGCTCGAAGCGGTCGGTGAAGCGCTGCGTCGGCGCCTTCTGCGTCTGCGCCTCGGCCACGAGCCGGATCACGCGGTCGAGGGTGCGGTCCCCGATCGCCGCCGTGACCTCGATGACGAGCGCGCCCTCGCCGTTGATGGTGCCGGCAAAGACCTGCTCGCCCGGCGCCTTGTCCACCGGCACGCTCTCACCCGTGATCGGCGCCTGATTCACCGCCGAGCTTCCCTCACGCACTGCGCCATCCACCGGAATGCGCTCAGCCGGTTTGACCACCACGCGGTCGCCGGGCCTGACGTCCGCGATCGGCACCGACGACTCGCGTCCGTCGCGGATCACGATCGCGGTCTGCGGCGCGAGCTCAGCGAGCGCTGCGATCGCGTGTCGTGCACGGCCGAGCGCGTAGTGTTCGAGCGCATGACCGAGGCTGAAGAGGAAGAGGAGGAGCGCGCCCTCGAGCCAGGCGCCCAGCACCGCAGCGCCCGCAGCGGCCACGACCATCAGCAGGTCGATGTTGAAGTGGAACTTCCCGCGGCGCAGATCGGCGAGGAAATGTCCGACGTTGTCGCGCGCACCGAAGAAGTACGCGATGCCATACAAGCCGACCGACAGCGCCGCGGGTGCACCGGCGAATCGTCCGGATGCCCAGCCGACCGTGAGCAGCATGCCGGACGTGAGACTCCATACGAGTTCGCGGTTGCGCGCATACCGGCTCTCGCTCGGCACCGCCATCGGTGTCGCGACCGCCTGTGAGATGGCGACGCCTTCCTGACCTGCGGTCTCGGACTGCGGCACGGCGCCGATCTCGCGCAATCGCGTCTCGATCGCCGCGCGATCGACGCGACGGCGATCGAACTCGACCCGCGCGACCTGGCCCGCGAAGTTGACCGCCGCCGCCGAGACGCCCGGGAGCGAGCGCAGCGCGTCTTCGAGGCGCCGCCCCTCGTCCTCGGTGCCGACGGCGTGGAAGGGCACCACCACATGCGCGTAGCGATCCGTCACCCCTGCGCCCGCCGTGTGCGCGAGCGCCGTCACCTGCTGAAGAGTGAGCCGCTCGGGATCGTAGTGCAGGCAGAGTTGCGGCCCGTCCGCCGCCGCCGCTGGCGATCCGTCGTGATTCGGCGGCTCGTCGGCCGGCAGCTCGCCCGGTTCGACCACGTGCACGCTCTGCACGCCGTCGCGGCGCTCGAGCAACCTGACGAGCCGGGCGACGCAGGCATCGCGCCGGTCCTTCACGTCGGGCAGAAGCAGGGGCAGGTCGAGCCTGACTGTGCGTTGCATCGGATCTCCGTGTGGTGAAGCTGGTGTGACTTGCGTGGCGGTGCGGACGGGCCGAGGGGCGCGCTCAGATCGCCGTTTCGCCCTCTTCGCCCGTGGCGATCCGCACGGCTCGCGACACCGGGAGCACGAAGACCTTCCCGTCCCCCCGGTTGCCGGTGCGCGCGGCGTCCCGGATCGCGAGCACGACCGCTCGCTCGAGCGCGTCGGGTACGATCACCTCGACGCGCACCTTGGGGGACGTGCCTAGGAGGACCTCCGATCCGGGCACATCGGACGCACGGCCGCGACCGAAGCCCTTCACGTCGGTGAACGTGGCACCGCTGAGTCCGGTGATCCCGTGCAGGGCTTCCTCGACCCGGTCGGTCATGAACGGCTGGACGAACGCGATGACCATCCTCATGTGGACGCTCCTGGCTGACGTCGTTCGAAGAGCAGATAGAGCAACGGCAACACGAGCAGCGTGAGCAACGTGGCCGTGATGAGCCCGCCGATCACGACCGTCGCGAGTGGGCGCTGGACCTCCGCGCCGGCACTGCTCGAGATCGCCATGGGAAGGAACCCGAGGCTCGCCACCAGTGCCGTCATGAGCACGGGCCGCAGTCGGGTCATGCCCCCTTCGCGCACCGCCTCGTCGAGCGGTCGTCCGTGCTGCCGCAGTTCGTTGATGTACGAGACCATCACGACGCCGTTCAGCACCGCGATGCCGAAGAGCGCGATGAAGCCGACACCGGCCGAGATGCTGAACGGCATCCCGCGGGCGAAGAGGGCGAGCACGCCACCGACCGTCGCCAGCGGAATGCCCGTGAACACGAGCGCGGCCTGGCGCAGCGAGTTGAACGTCGCGAAGAGCAGCAGGAAGATCAGGAGGAGCGAGACCGGCACCACGAGCAGCAGGCGCTTGCTCGCCCGCTCCAGGTTCTCGAACTGCCCGCCGAACTCCGGCCGGTAGCCGGGCGGGAGCTCGATCGCGCCCGTATCGAAGAGCGCACGCACGTCGGCGACGAAGCTGCCGATGTCGCGCCCGCGCACGTTCCCTTCGACGATCACCAGACGCGATCCGTTCTCGTGGCTCACCTCGGCGGGACCGCCCACCTCCTCCACCCGTGCGAGCGTGCCGAGCGGCACGCGCTCGCCGTTGGGTGCGCTCACGAGGATGTTGCTGATCGATGCCGCGTCGCCGCGTACCGCCTCCGGGAACCGGACCGTGAGTGCGAAACGCCGTTGCCCCTCGAGCACCTGCGACACCTGCACGCCACCCAGCGCCTCGACCACCTGCATCACGTCCGCGGAGTTGATCCCGTAGCGCGCGAGCTGCTCCGGAAGGACCGACACCTGCAGCTGCGGCAGCCCTTCGAGCTGCTGCGCCTTGAAGCCCGTGGCGCCCGGCAACACCGCCACCGCCGCCACGATCTGCTCCGCGGTCCGGCTGAGCTGGCCGAGGTCGTCGCCGTAGATCTTGATGGCGAGGTCGCTCCGCACGCCGGCGATCAGCTCGTTCACGCGGAGCTCGATCGGCTGGCTGAAGCTCACGACGAGTCCGGGGATCTTGCCGAGCACGGCGGTCATCGCGACCTCGAGCTCCGCCTTGTTCGTGGCTTTCCTCCAGTCGTCGGTCGGCGTGAGCCGCACGAGGATGTCGCTGATGTTCACCCCCATCGGATCGGTCGCGATCTCCGCGCGCCCTGTCTTGGCGACCACGTCGACCACCTCGTCGGGGAACTCCTCGAGCAGGATCTGCTCGAGTTGCGTCGTCTGCCGCACCGACTCCTCGAGCGAGATGCTCGGCAGTCGCAGCACCTGCAGTGCGAACGAGCCCTCGTCGAGCCGCGGGATGAACTCCGAGCCCAGGAAGGGCACGGCCGCGAGCGCCAGCACGACCGACGCGCCGGCGCCGACGAGCACGCGCCGGCTGTTGGCGAGCGTCCACGCGAGCGCCGGCGCGTACATGGCCTTCGCGCGCCGCACGAGCCAGACATCCTGCTCCTTCACCTTGGCCTTGAGGAAGAGCGAGATGAGCACCGGCGTGAGGAGGAAGGTGAGCAACAGCGAGCCGGCGAGTGCGAACACCACCGTCAGCGCCATCGGACGGAACATCTTGCCCTCGACGCCCTGGAGCGTGAGGATCGGAAGATAGACGACGATGATGATGCCGATCCCGAAGAGGATCGGCCGCCCGACCTCGGCGCACGACTCGAGAACGGTGTGGAGGAAGTTGTCTCCCGGTTTGCGGTGCCCGAGCCGACGCATCGAGTTCTCGACCATCACCACTGAGCCGTCGACGACGAGGCCGAAATCGATCGCGCCGAGGCTCATGAGGCTGCCCGCGATCCCGGCCTTCACCATCATGCCGAGCGCGAAGAACATCGAGAGCGGGATCGCCGCCGCGACGATCAGTGCCGCGCGGAAGTTGCCGAGCAGGATGAAGAGCACCACCACGACGAGTACGGCGCCCTCGACGAGATTCCTCTCGACCGTGGCGATCGTGCGGCCGATGAGGTCGGTCCGGTCGTAGAAGGCCGCGAGACGGACGCCCGCCGGCAGCGTGCGCTCGGCGACGGCGAACTTCTCCTTCACCGCGTTGACGACGGTGCGGGAGTTCTCGCCCATGCGCATCATCACGATGCCCGTGACGACCTCGCCCGTCCCGTCCTTGGTGACGGCACCCTGCCGGATCGTCGAGCCGATCACGACTTCGGCGAGGTCACCCACGCGCACCGGCGTGCCGCCGCGGCTCGCGACCACGATGTTGCGGATCTGGTCGAGATCCTGCACCTGTCCCACGCCGCGGATCACGAGCTGCTCGACGCCGCGCGTGATGTAGCCGCCGCCCGCGTTCTGGTTGTTCGCCGCGATCGCCTCGAGCACCCGCGGCAACGTCAGGTCGTACTGCACGAGCGCTTCGGGCCGCACGAGCACCTGGTACTGCTTCTCGAATCCGCCGAATGCATTGACCTCGGCGACGCCCGACACGGCACGCAACTGCGGTGCCACGACCCAGTCCTGCAGCGTGCGCAGTTCGGTGGCATCGATCCCGGAGCCGGAGTCCGCCGTGACGGTGTATTGGAAGATCTCGCCGAGTCCGGTCGAGATCGGACCCATCTCGGGAGTGCCGTAGCCTGGCGGGATCTCCTCACGCGCGAGTTGCAGCCGTTCCTGCACCTGTTGCCGCGCGAAGTAGATGTCGGTGCCCTCTTCGAACACGACGGTGACCTGCGAGAGGCCGAACTTGGAGATCGAGCGGATCTCCTCGAGGTCGGGGAGTCCGAACATCGCGAGCTCGACCGGGAGCGTGACCTGTCGCTCCACTTCCGAGGGCGGCAGTGCCGCCGCGTTGGTGTTGATCTGGACCTGCACGTTCGTCACGTCGGGGACCGCGTCGATCGGGAGCTGGAGCGCGCTCCAGATCCCCCAGCCGACCAGGAGCATGGTCATCGCGAGGACGAGGAGCCGTTGATTCAGTACGAAGCCGATGATGGATCGCATTGGGATTCCCTGTCGCGGTCAGTCGCCGTGCTCGCCGATCTCGCCCTTGGCGAGCTCGGAGCGGAGCGCGAAGGCGCCGGTCACGACGAAGCGACTGCCGGGCCGGAGCCCGCTGAGGATGATCACGCGCCCCCCGTCGACGGCCTCGCCGACCTCGACGGGCACCGGTCGGAACTCACCGGGCGCGTCGCCGGGCACGAACACGACCTGCCGTCCGTCCACTTCCTGCACCGCCGCTTGCGGCACGACCGCCATCGCCGGACCGCCGCCGCCGACCTGGATGCTCGCCGTGGCGAACATCCCCGGCTTGAGGGCGGTGTTCGCGTTCGGCACCTCGACGCGCGCACGCACCGTCCGTTTCGTCGTGTCGAGGATCTCGCCGACGTAGGCCACGCGTCCCGGGAAGCGGCGGCCCGGGTACGCCGTGACCGTCACGACGACCGACTGTCCCGCGCGCACACGCGAAAGATCCCGTTCGAAGATGTCGAGTTCGATCCAGACGACCGAGAGATCCGCGACCGTGAAGAGCACGTCGGCCGGACCGACGACCTCACCGAGGCTCGCATTGCGCGCGACGACCGTGCCGGCGAAGGGCGCGACGAGACTGTACTCCGCGCCGGCTCCGTGATCGTGCGCGGCGCCGAGCACCGCCAGCCGCTCCTCCGTGCTGCGCAACGCCGCCTCGCTGCGGCGCAGCTCGGCCTCGGCCAGCAGCAGTTCCTTCCGGCTCGAGATCCCTTGCGCCTCGAGGCGCTGCTCGCGCGCGAAGTTCTCGCGCGCGATCGCCACCAACTCCTCGCCCTGGCGCTCCTCGGCGCGGAGCTGACCCACATCGGCGCTCTCGAGGATCGCGAGCGCGGCACCGCTGGCCACGCGGCTCCCGAGATCGGCGCGCACCGTGAGCACGCGCGAGTCCGTCCGCGATCCGACGTGGCTCACGCGATTCGCGTCATAGGTGATCGAGCCCGTCACCTGGAGCCCGCTCGTCGTGATCGAATCGACGGTCGCAACGCGGATGCCGCCGAGGCGGATCGACGTCGTGTCGAGGACGACGACGTCGGACTCGGCGGTGGAGTCGGCGGCGGCCGTCGCGCCGGCCGCCGCGGAGGGCTCGCCGGATCCTTCGGCCGCCGGTTCCCCGCAGGCGAGCGAGGTGAAGACAAGGAGGTAAGCAAGGAGCAGCGCGACCGACGTCGGCCGCAGGGTGTTCGACAGACGGGTCACGGCGTGATCCTGGCAGGAGAAGTGGTCGAATCCCGCATGCGGACCGCCGCGGGATCGAGGGGCTGGAGGAGGGCGGCGGGCGGCGTGAGCACGCCGGTCGCGGCCTCGAGTCGCACGAGCGCCTCGCGCTGCGCGAGCCAGGCGTCCCAGAAGCCGAGCTCGGCGTCGAGGAGTTGATTGCGGAGGAGCAGCAGGGTCGAGAGTCCGATCTTGCCCGCGCCGTATGCGATCTCGAGGAGCGCGACATTCTCGTGCGCGCGCTGCAGCACCGAGGTCTCGTACTCGAGCGCCTCCTCGGAGGCGGCCCGGAACGCGCGTTCCGCGGTCGCGACGTCCATGCGCACACGGAGCAGCGTGGCACGTCGCTCGAGGTGCGCCTGGTCGAGTTGCGCCCGGCGCTGGTCGCCGACGCCCTGGTTCCGATTGAAGAACGGCAGCGTGAGCCCGATGGCGGGTCCGAGATCCAGCCGGGCATCGCCCGGCGCGCTCGTCGCGGCGGCACCGACGCGCAGATTGGGGAATGCCTCGCGGCGCGAGAGCGCCCGCAATGTCTCGGCCTCCCGCACTGCCTCTGCACTTGCCGCGAGATCGGGACGTCGCACAATGGCGAGCGCGACGAGCGAATCGACGGCGGGATCGCCGAACCGCGTGCTTCGGACGACCGTCGAGTCGCCGACGAGCCGCACCGGCGTCTCCGGCGTGAGCCCGACCAGCAGCTTCAGTTCCAGCTCCGCGTTCGTCGCGGCGCGGCGGGCGCTGAGCACTCGACCGCGCGCACGCCCCGATTCGATCTCGGCGAGATTCGCTTCGAGCTTGCTGATCTCCCCCTCGCGCACCTGGATGCGGACCGCCGAAAGCAGACGTTCGACGAGCGAGAGCGCCTCCTCCGCCACCGCGAGCCGTCGCTCGGCGGCGAAGGCGCGATGGAAGCTCACGCTCGCGTCCGAGATCGTGAGCCGACCCGCGTCCCGCACGCCGAACACCGCACGATCGAAGCCGGTCCGGGCGGCGCTCGCGCGCAATCCGCGCTGACCCGCCCATTCGATCTCCTGCGTCAGCGTCAGCTGGAGCTGGCCGCGCGCGCTGCCGCGGGCGCCGCCGGTGGACTGCAGCGCGAGGTCGGGATTCGAGCGGAAGAGGCGCGCTTGTCGGAGGGCACCGCGCGCGATCGCCGTCTCCTGCCGGGTTCCGAGGAGCGTCGGACTTCCCTCGACGACGAGCCGCTGCACGTCGTCGAGCGTGAGTGTGAGCGTATCGGCGCGCACACGTGAGGCAGCTTGCGCCGCCGCCGGCTGAGGCGCGACGCATGCGAAGAGAAGCGCGACGACGAGCGTGATGCGGAACGCGACGCGCGCGGCGACGGACGACTTGATCGGAAGCAGTTGGAGCACGAGCGACCCTCTCCGAAGGTCCTCGTTCCCGACGCATCACCTGGTCCGATGCGACGACGGGCCTGCTCCCGCGAAGCGCGGAGCAGCACCGTCGCGGCACTGCGCGACATCAGCGTGGTCTGGAGACGGGACGTGTGGGACCCGCCGCGGAGGGCGGGTACGCGGCGCAGGTTCGAACGCGTCGGCCGTGATGGCCGCGCGTCAGCGCCGGGAGGGACTCAGGCGATCGGCGGCCGGAGCTGCGGTTCGGCGTCGCGGCTCGACGGCGCGCGGTCACCGGCGGCGACCGGCGACTGATGGCGCGGTGCGACGGTGACGGTGCGCGCATCATCCGTCCGGAACCAGCCGCCGTGCACGTGTCCGTGGTGGCACGCGTGCTGGTCGTGGCCGGACTGGTCGGGGGAGCGCTCGCCGGGGTGCTCGCCCGCAGGAGACCCGATGGGGCTCTCCTCGGAATGTGCGCCACCCGGCTCATCGCCGTGCGCGACATGCGATGCGGCATGCCGGTCGGTCCCGTCGACCTGCACCAGCTCCTCGTGGGTCGCGTCGTCGTCATGCACGTCGGCGAGCACTGATTCGGCGGTGAAGAAGCCGAAGCAGAGCGCGAGGACGAGCGTCGTCAGCGGACGCAGGAAGCGGGAGCGGTGGCGGAGCATCAGGGCGCAATCTAGCGGGCGGGCGCAGCCGGGGCGCAAGTGGCTCGCGGAACCGCCCGAGGCGCCCATGCCACTATTCAAGCGTCCACTTGAATACTAGATTCACGGTCCGTACCTTCCCACGCCCGACCCATGGACGATCGCATCTTCCCGCCGCACACACCCACCAAGACCTCCCTGCGAACGCGAGCCTCGTACGCAGCGCGCACCTTGGCGCTCTGCCTCGCCGCCGCGCCGCTCGCCGCGCCGCTCGCGGCCCAAGCGGCACCGACCGCGGCCCCTGCAACACCGACCGCGACCATCACCCCGATCCTGACCGCACGCATCCGCGCCGAGTCGTGGAACTGGTTCGGCGATGCGCCCGGCGACGACTACGCGTACCCGCACCTCTTGCTCCGTTTCGGCCTCGAGCAACAGCGCCGCACACTCGGCTGGCGCGTGGAGTTCGCCGCTCCGGTGGTCTTCCGCGCCCCCGATGACGCGACGCAGGGACACGGCGCCGCCTACTACCGCGCGAACGGCGACCGTCGGTCGATCGCGCAGCTCTTCCCCAAACAGGTCTACCTCACCCTCGGCCGCCCCGCGGCCGGGCATCGCGCGCGACTCGGCCGGTTCGAGTTCTCGGAGGGCGGCGAGGTCATTCCCCGCGACGCGACACTCGCCGCGCTCAAGCGGCGCAGCGTGGTCCAGCGGCTCATCGGCCCGTTCAACTTCACGCAGGGCGCCCGCAGCCTCGACGGCGTCGAATACGGATGGAGCGGCAACGGCCTCACCGTCTCGCTGCTCGGCGCCCTGCCGGGCGTCGGCGTCTTCGATCTCGACGGATGGGATCACGTCACCGAGATGCCGATCGCGTACGCGGCCGTGACCGGTGCGGCGCCCTGGTCGCACACGGCGAGTGAATGGCGCCTGTTCGCCGTCGCCATGCGCGACGCGCGTGGCTTGGTGAAGCCGGACAACCGACCGCTCGCGGTGCGCGCTGCCGATCGCAGCGCGATCGAGGTCATGAGCGTCGGCGGGCACCTCCTGCAGCTGATGCCGTCCCGCAGCGGTCCGTTCGACTTCGCCGCGTGGGGAGCGGCTCAAGTCGGACACTGGGGAACGCAGCCGCACCGTGCGTGGGCCGCGGACCTCGAAGCCGGATGGCAGCCCCGCGGTCTGCCGTGGCGCCCCTGGCTGCGGCTCGGACTCTTCGCGAGCAGCGGCGACGACGACCCGTCCGACGACACGCACGGCACGTTCTTCCAGACGCTCGCGACCCCCCGCCTCTACGCGCGCTTCCCGTTCTACAACCTCACCAACGTGCGCGATCTCTCGGCGAGCGTGAGTGTGCGCCCCGCACCGCGACTCATCCTGCGCGCGGATGTGCGGTCGGTCGGCGTCGGGAATACCGCCGACGGATGGTACCAGGGCAGCGGCCCCTACGACCGTGCGAGCTTCGGCATCGCATACCGGCCCTCGGCGGGGGAGCGGACGATCGCCACCCTGCTCGACCTGAGCGCGGATCTACAACTTTCCCGTCGCTGGAGCATCGCGGCCTACGGCAGCGTCGCGCCCGCGGGGCCGGTGATCGGCGACCTCTCCGCGGGACGGTTCGGCTTCCTCGAGATCGGATACGCACTCCCATGACCACACCCGCCCGACGCTTCAAGGACACGATCTACGAACAGTTCGCGCGCATCGGAAAGGCGGTCTCCGCCCCGAAGCGGCTCGAGCTGCTCGACCTGCTCTGCCAAGGCCCGCGCACCGTGGAATCGCTCGCCGGACAGGCGGCGCTCTCCGTCGCCAACGCCTCGCAGCATCTCCGCATCCTGCGCACCGCGCGGCTCGTCGACGCGGAGAAGAAAGGACTCTACGTCGAGTACCGACTCGCGGACGAGGCGGTGGAGACGTTCTACGTCGCGTTGCGCGGACTCGCCGAAGCGCGCCTCGGCGAGGTGGAACGGGTCACGCGGGAGTATCTCGACGCACGCGGCGCGATGGAGCCCGTGGAGAGCGAAGAGCTGCTCCGCCGCGTGCGCAAAGGCGAGGTCACGGTACTGGATGTCCGCCCGGTCGAGGAGTACCGCGCCGGTCACATCCCCGGCGCGCTCTCGGTGCCGGTGGGCGACCTCAAGGCACGCATCAAGGAGCTCCCGCGCGGCCGTGAGGTTGTCGCCTACTGCCGCGGCCCCTACTGCGTGATGGCGGTCGAGGCCGTCACGATCCTGCGCGCGCGCGGCTTCACCGCCCATCGCATGGAGCAGGGCGTCCCCGATTGGCGCGCACGAGGCTGGCGCGTGGCGCGCGCGCGATGAGCGACGTCCGCCTCGGCCTCCGCGCGAACGCCGGTCAGTTCTCGCTGCTCGTCGTCGTCAACGCATTCGTGGGCGCGATGATCGGCATGGAGCGCAGCATCCTGCCCGCGATCGCCGAGCAGGAGTTCGCGCTCGCGGCGCGCACGGCCGTGCTCTCGTTCATCGTCGTGTTCGGCATCACCAAGGCGTTCACCAACTATCTCGCCGGTCGCCTCTCCGACCGCTTCGGGCGCAAGCACGTGCTCGTGGGCGGCTGGCTGGTGGCGATCCCGGTCCCCTTTCTATTGATGTGGGCGCCGAGCTGGAGCTGGGTACTCGTCGCGAACGCCTTCCTCGGCGTGAGCCAGGGTCTGACCTGGTCGACGACCGTGATCATGAAGATCGATCTCGCCGGGCCGAAGGATCGCGGGCTCGCAATGGGGCTCAACGAATTCGCCGGCTACTTCGCGGTCGCGATCAGCGCGATCGCCACCGGCTTCATCGCCGCGCGCTACGGGCTGCGACCCGAGCCGTTCTATCTGGGCGTCGCGTTCGTCGCGATCGGCCTGCTGCTCTCGGTCGTCGCGGTGCGCGAGACGGCGCATCACGTGACCGCCGAGGCGACGCGCCATGGCGCGCTCCCCGCCGGCGCGATGCCCAGCCAGCGCGAGATCTTCTGGCGCACGTCGTTGCGCGACAAGGATCTCTCGAGCGTCAGCCAGGCCGGTCTCGTGAACAACCTCAACGACGGCATGGCGTGGGGGATCTTCCCGCTCTTCTTCGCGGCGGCGCAGATGGACCTCGCGCGGATCGGCACGCTCGCGGCGATCTATCCGGCGACGTGGGGTGTCTGCCAGCTCTTCACGGGCGCGTGGTCGGATCGCGTGGGTCGGAAGTGGCTGATCGCGTGGGGCATGTGGGTGCAGGCGATCGGGATTGCGGTCGTCGTGCTCTCCACCGGTTTCGCCGGCTTCGCGACCGGCGCGGCGCTCCTCGGCGTCGGCACCGCGATGGTCTACCCCACCCTGCTCGCCGCCATCGGCGACGTCGCGCATCCATCATGGCGCGCATCGTCGGTCGGCGTATACCGCCTCTGGCGCGACCTCGGTTATGCGGTCGGCGCGCTGCTCGCAGGACTCACGGCCGATGCGCTCGGCCTGCCGGCGGCGATGTGGCTCATCGCCGCCCTCACGTTCGCCTCGGGCGCCGTGGTGGCGATCCGCATGTCCGAGACACTCGGTCGATCGCCGGCGACGCATTGATCGCACTCATCCAGCAAGGAGACGGAGATGGCCCGCACACTGTTCATCCTCAACGACCCACCCTACGGCACCGAACGGAGCTACAACGGGCTCCGACTCGCCGGCGCGCTCGCGAAGCGTGAGCAGGAGGAGATCCGGATCTTCCTCATGGGGGACGCGGCCTCGTGCGCCAAGGCGAATCAGAAGGTCCCGCAGGGCTACTACAACCTCGAACTGATGCTGAAGTCGCCCGCGCGCCGCGGCGCCGTGATCGGCGTCTGCGGCACTTGCATGGATGCGCGTGGGATCGCCGACGGCGAGTTGACCGACGTTGCGCGGCGGAGCACGCTCGAGGAGCTCACCGACTGGACGCAGTGGGCCGAGCGCACGTTGGTGTTCTGATGAGCGATCACCGGACGGTCCTCGTGCTGGGCGGCGGCGTCGGCGGCCTCGTCGCGGCGACGGAGCTGCGCAAGCGCCTCGGTCGGCGGCATCGCGTGATCCTGATCGAACGCGAGCGCGAACATCTCTTCGCGCCATCGCTCCTCTGGTTGATGGTCGGGCTCCGCGAGTCCGGCGCCATCAAGCGCCCGCTCGACCGGTTGCGTCGCCGCGGCATCGACGTGCGACAGGGTGAGATCGAGCGGATCGATCCGGTCCGTCGCGCCGTGAGGGTCTCCGGCGAGGAGATCGTGGGCGACTATCTCGTCGTATCGCTCGGCGCCGAGCTCGCGCCGGAAACGGTGCCCGGGCTCACGGAGTCAGGCCACGACTTCTACACGCTGCCGGGCGCCGAGTCGCTGCGCGCCGCGCTGGCGTCGCGGTCGAGCGGCCGCATCGTCGTGCTCACCGCGGCACCGGCGTACAAGTGTCCCGCCGCGCCATATGAGGCGGCGTTGCTGATCGACGCCTTCTATAGGAAGCGCGGGCTGCGCGACGCGGTGAGCGTCGAGGTGTACGCGGCCGAGCCGGGTCCGATGGGTGTGGCGGGACCCGAGATGTCCGGCGCGGTGAAGCAGATGCTCGCCGACCGGGGCATCCCGTACCATCCCGCGCAGCAGGTCACGTCGGTCGACGCGGCGGCGCGGCGGCTCAAGTTCGCGGACGGCACCGAGGCCGACTTCGACGTGCTCGCGCATGTGTCGCCGCATCGTGCGCCACGCGTGATCCGGGAGAGTCCGCTCGCCGGCGCGAACGGATGGATCACCGTCGACAAGCACACGCTCGAGACAACGCACCCGGGTGTCTTCGCGATCGGCGACGTGGTGTCGATCCCGCTCATGCTGGGCAAACCGCTGCCCAAGGCCGGCGTCTTCGCGCATGGAGAGGCCGTGGTCGTCGCGAAGAACATCGCGTCGGCGATCGACGGCCGCGCGGCGACGGCGCGCTTTACCGGCGAGGGCGAGTGCTTCATCGAGATCGGTGACGGCCGGGCGGGCTTCGGTGGCGGGGATTTCTACGCCGAGCCGACGCCGCGGATCGCACTGCACGCGCCGAGCCGGCGATGGCATCTCGGGAAGGTGTTGTTCGAGAAGACGTGGCTCCATCTGATGTTGCGACGGTAGCGGCGAGAGCCCTGACGCTCGTCGGCCGCCGCCGGGGGATTGCGAATCCCGGGTTGCGCCGATAGCGTTCGCCTCCAATGCAGCGTTCCGTGCCCGCGCGACTCTTGATTGCAGCAGTTGGTCTCCTCGCGTCGCTCTCGACGCCGGGATATGCGCTGTCGCACGGGTATGCGCACAGCGAGCTGGCTGAGCACTCCGCCCCCGCAGCGCCACACGCGTCCGTCGTGCCGGTCGCCTCGGCGGCCGAGGATGACGCTGAGCACCCGCACCTCAGAGTGCAGGCGGGGGTCACGGCGCGCTGGAATGCGCTGTCACCCGCGGTGCTCTCCGTCATCGTCTCCGTTCCGCTCGAGCCGACCGAATCTTCGAGCGAGTGGACTCGCGCACCACAGGCGGAAGTCGCGCCTTCCTCGGCTGAGCCACCGCCGACCTCTCCTCGAGCACCGCCAGCCGGCCTCTGAGCGCACTCGGCGATCCGCCGAGCAGTCCGCTCGCGCTGTCGTCCGCCGTCGTGCGGAGACACCGCGCTCGCCGCACGAGTTGATGCACGAACGACCGAATGAACCGCCCGGCACGGGTCGGTTCATTCGGACAGGCTCCACATCCTCATCTTTCGAGATACCTCTATGCCTCGTCGTCTCCCGTCCCGGAGCGATCGGTCTGCTGCGGGTCCGCATCGCGTCATCCTGAGTTGTGTCATCGTCGTACTGACGGCCTGCGCCACGGGATCACGGGTCCCGGAGACCGCGTCGCCACGTCCGCTCGGACGGGACGTACCGGTCTACCTGCCGACGGCGAGCGACAGCGGTCGTCCCCTCGGCCCTGTGTTCGAGGATCCGTCGGACACCGTCTCGTTGCGGGACGCGATCGCGCTCGTGCTGCTGCACAGCCCCGACTTGGCGGCGTTCGCCTGGGAGACGAGAGCGCGCGACGCTCGGGTACTGCAGGCCGGGCGCCTTCCGAATCCCGTCCTCGAAGTGACGTCGGAGGACTTCGGCGCGACGAGCCGCTCGCCCGGCGGAAGCGCGGCGCAGGTCGTCCAGCCGCAGACGACGCTGCAACTCAGCCAACTGATCGAGCTCGCCGGAAAGCGCATGGCGCGCAAAGGCCTTGCCGCGCGCGATCGCGACTTGGCGGCTTGGGACTATGAGGCGACCCGCATGGACGTTCTCACGCGAGCGACCCACGCGTTCATCGACGTCCTGTACGCGCAGGAGATGGCGGCCCTCACCCGCCAGTCGGCTCAACTCGTACGTGAAGTCCAGGAGGGCGTCGTCGCTCGCGTCGCCGCGGGCTTGGTGTCGCCGATCGAGGCGACGAAGGCCGAAGTCGCGGTCGCCGCAGCCGATGTCGAATCCCAGCGCTCGCAGCGGCTGCTCGCCGCCAGTCGTGCGCGGCTGGCGGCGCAGTGGGGCCGATCCGAAGCGACGTTCCCCGGGGCGGTCGGCTACCTGAGCGACGTGAGCGACCCACCGTCGATCGCGGCGCTCCGCACGCGCCTGTCCCAGAATCCCGAGCTTGCCCGATGGGCTGTCGAGCTTTCACAGCGCGAGGCGGCGCTCGCGGTCGAGCGGGCGAAGCGCACGCCCGATCTGACGCTGTCCGCGGGCTACCGGCGGTTCGGCCTCGTGGGCATCGATGCCTACGTTGTGGGCGTGACGCTGCCGTTGCCGGTGTTCGACCGCAACGGCGGAGGCACGGCCGAGGCGACCAGTCGCGTGCACAAGGCGTACGAGGAGCGGCGGGCAGCGGAGGCGCGCGTGTCGGCGGCGCTCGCGTCGGCGTATCACGCGCTGTCGAGCGCTCACCAGGAACTGACCGCGTTGCGTGAGACGGTCTTACCCAGGTCAGAGCAGATCTTCGCGGCCACCAATGAAGGCTATCGGCTCGGCAGGTTCGCGTACCTCGACGTACTCGACGCGCAGCGCACGTTGATCGCCGCCCGTGGACAGTACCTGCGAGCCGTGTCGGACCACCACAAGGCCGTCGCGGACGTGGAGCGCCTCATCGGTGCGCCGCTCGCCGAGATCCCACAATGAACAGGAGATTCGTCGTGCCGAACAGGATTCAGGCGGGTGCCGGGAGTCTCCTCTCCGGCTGGAAGCGCATCGAGGCGGCGGCGAGCGCGCGTCTGCCCGCGCGGTTGCAGGCGTGGCCTTTCCCGGTCGCCTCCGCGCTGGTGGTCGCCGCGGCACTCATCTTCGCGGTCACGAAGTGGTCGTCAGGCGGCGGTGCGGCGGACCCGGCGAGCGCGAGTCTGGTTGAGGCGGGGTCGCTCTCCTATCCACGCGGACCGAACGGAGCGCGGCTGCTGTCCGATGGCGCGCTCCAACTCGAGGTCACGATCTACGAGACGGGCGTCCCGCCGCAGTTCCGCGTCTATCCGTTCGACGCCGACCTGAAGCCGATCGCGCCGAAGGACGTCGAGCTCACGATCGCACTGCATCGGCTCGGCGGCCGCGTGGACCGCGTCGGGTTCCGGCCGGAGGCGGACTACCTGCAGGGCGACGCCGTCATCGAGGAGCCGCACTCGTTCGAAGTGAAAGTGACCGCGCTGATGGGCGGTCAGCGGCACGAGTGGTCGTATTCGCAGATTGAGGGGAAGGTCGAGCTGGGAGCGGATCAGGTCGCGAGCGCTGGCATCGTCATCGACACCGCGGGTCCTCGGCGCATGGTCACGACGCTCGAGTTGCCCGGTCAGGTCAAGGCCAATGAGACGCGACTCGCGCACGTCGTGCCGCGTCTCAAGGGGGTCGTGACCGAGGTGCTCAAGCAGGAGGGCGACCCGGTGCGCCGAGGGGAGTTGATGATCGTGCTCAACAGCCGTGAACTCGCGGATGCGAAGGGCGCGTACATCGCCGCCACGCGGCACGTCGAGTTCATGGGAGTCGCACTCGCGCGCGAGGAGGAGCTGTGGAAGAAGAAGATCTCCGCAGAGCGCGAGCTGCTCGAGGCACGGCGCGCATTCCAGCAAGCCGAGCTCGATCAGAGGCTTGCCGCACAGACGCTCATTGTACTCGGCGTGTCCGGCGAATCGCTGTCGGACCTGTCCTCGGCCCCGGCCGAGAGCATGGCACGGTACGAGATCCGCGCGCCGCTGGACGGCCGCGTGATCGAACGGAACGTCGCCGTGGGCGAAGCGGTGACGGCCGAGGAGGACATCTTCACGGTGGCCGACCTCTCTTCGGTGTGGGTCGACATCATGGTGTACGCCAAGGACCTCGCGCTCGTGCGGGAAGGACAGGAGGCGACCGTGCGGTCCGCCGATCTCGGGATCGAGGTCGCCGGACGCGTGAGTTATGTCGGCCCGCTCGTGGGTGAGGAGAGTCGTGCCGCCGTGGCGCGGATCGTGCTCGCGAATCCACGGGGGGACTGGCGCCCGGGGTTGTTCGTCACGGTCAGCCTCGTACGTGAAGCCGCGATGGTGCCGGTGGTCGTCTCCGTCGACGCGATCCAGACGTTCCGGGATTGGCAGGTCGTCTTCGTGCGCTACGGGGACTACTTCGAGGCGCGTCCGTTGGAGTTGGGCCGCAGCGACGGCGAGTGGGTGGAGGTCAAGCAGGGCCTCGCACGCGGGGAGCGATACGCTGCCCTCAACAGCTTCGCCGTGAAAGCCGAGATCGGCAAGCTCGGCGCCACGCACGACCACTGAGGCGCCGCTACCCATGCTCGAACGCATCCTTCGTTTCTCGATCCAGCAGCGCTGGATGGTCCTCATCGCGGCGCTCGCGATGGCCATCCTGGGCATCTTCAGCTTCACGCGCCTGCCGATCGACGCCGTACCGGACATCACCAACGTCCAGGTACAGGTCAACACCGAAGCACCGGGCTACTCCCCGCTCGAATCGGAACAGCGCGTGACGTACCTCGTGGAGACCGCGATGGCGGGTCTCCCGCGGATGCAGGAGACGCGCTCGATCTCGCGGTACGGCCTTTCGCAGGTCACGGTGATCTTCGAGGATGGCACCGACATCTTCTGGGCACGCCAACTCATCGCGGAGCGGGTCCAGGAGGTCAAGAGCCAACTGCCGCCGGGCATCGAGCCGAAGATGGGGCCGATCGCCACGGGCCTCGGGGAGATCTTCCTCTGGACGGTGGAAGCGCAGCCCGGGGCGGTCACCGCCGAGGGCCTGCCCTACACGGGCATGGACCTCCGCACCATCCAGGACTGGATCGTGCGGCCGCAACTGAAGACCGTGCCAGGGGTGGCCGATGTCAACAGCATCGGCGGCTACACCAAGCAGTTCCATGTCACACCGTACCCTAACAAGCTGATCGCGTACGGACTGACGTTCAGTGACGTCCTCGAAGCCCTGGCCAGCAACAACAGCAACGTCGGCGCGGGCTACATCGAGCGCAGTGGCGAGCAGTACCTGATCCGTGCACCCG
>Ga0154020_10003501_pt1 | contig 18862 bp, 9 predicted proteins | sample Klosneuvirus_201_FD_109709 | JGI IMG/M metagenome (GOLD analysis project Ga0154020, IMG submission 109709) | Active sludge microbial communities from wastewater, Klosterneuburg, Austria - Klosneuvirus_20160825_MG | ecosystem: Engineered > WWTP > Aerobic digester > Activated sludge | place... | reverse complement strand
CGAACAAGACTGTCACTTTGGTCCGTTCAACGCCTGTCACTTTAGTCCGATCAGAGGGGGTATTTTAGAGCGTTCCATCCACACAGTATGCGTTATAGGTTCCGGTGACAATGACACCCTTGTCGGCACATGTTGCCCCCCCTCTTGGTCAACTGGCATTTTTCAGGCATTGACAATGTATCACGAAACTTCCGTTTCTTCCTCAAGGAGTCCCCATTGAACTCAATCTGGTGTCATGTGTGAACGTGACGATCAAGGATTGCATCGGCGATCTCGCTTTCACCGGCAGCCTCAAACAAACCGGCACCCTTAAACTGACAGCAGATGATCATGGCGACTCTTCCATGCCTGCTTGCGATTATGGCCGCAAGGCACGAGGAGCAGAGTCAATAAAGAGCACACAAGAAGTCGTCGATGATCAATCGATCCCTGCACCGGTTCTTTGTTTACGAGCAACGTAGGTTAGTCATCCATCTGCTCGCACTTTTGCTTTCTTTTGAGAAGTAGCGTAGCCGTCATCATCAGACTTAACAGCCTGTCATCAGAGTTGCCGTGGCGAAAAGATCCAGCCCTCGCTCCTCACTCTTTCATAGTCCATTGTGAATCTGGGGCTTGGTAACCCATCAGCAGGTGGTCCAGCAATAGAGTCCCCATCTCCAGTGCTATCACCATCCGGAAGGTCGTACACGCGATCCGGGTCATCAGACCCTATACACACAGCATTTTGTAGATCTTCTGCTATGAGAGCGCAGCATACGGCATCTGCCTCGTCGCCTGTCAGCGCCCGTTGTCGTTTGACCTTTAATTCCGCTTCAACCTGAGCCAACTCCGCATCTACCCTATCTCTGAACGTGCCATGTTCACCTATAGATGCCGGATAGACTTCAACCACTGTAAGCTGACTTTCGCAGAAACTGTCACGCGACCACGGATCAAAAGGGGGCATATAGGCCCCGAATTCCCCACGTATGCGCAGTGCTGTTGCCTGCGCCTTTGTAGATGGGTTGCCGAACATGTCGCCAACGGCAGTGAGCGGATGCGTGTTTGTGCGGTGGAAAATGAACCGCTCAGTTTCGCGATAGAGCACTTTGTTTTCGATGCTCTTGCTCTCTATCGATGGCAGCGGATTAGGAACTTCGCCATTGATGAGATCTCTGAATTCAGTGGGCCACCCAAGCGCAGCATCAATCGCGATGATCGTTTGGACTGCATCGCACGTAACGCAAAGTTCCCTGATAAGCTTAGATGAGTTGTCTGGGTGTAGTATGTTCTTTCGCCTGTGTCCCTTATCGTCTCTGGAGAGAATATCCCACTTCCGTTCATGGCCGCTAATCATCAACCGAGCAACTGCGTCATGACTTGACCGCACCAGCCATCCGCCTACGTCAAATCCGACGTATTGTCTTTGCTTCATCCGTCTACCCCCGTTGATGGTTTACACAATTCGATTCAGCTAACTCTCATGTCGAGCAATATAGATTCAGGTGATCATGCCCCCCCGTACCGGCTCATGTTGACCCCCGACTATCTGGAATTAGACTGGTTCTGATAGCGTATGATAAACTTCCACTTTATTCTTCAGGAGTTGACCGTAAAGCTCCCGATGTTTGCCCATTGGGCCGCTGCTGTAACAGACACAATATAGTGGATAGTCAAGATCAGCTTCACGGATTCGTTCGTCACAATTGACTTGACTAACGTATGGCCACCATGAATTGTGAGTCCAATATAGAGTCAATTGTCCGACAGGGACCGCATTTGGGAGGCAGTATCTACCAGAATGTCATGAAACAACTCACCCAAGGGGGGGGCTACATTCTCCAGTATGGGGAAGGGGGGGGGGGCAAGATCACCGGCATTTATTCCAGCACTCTAATGCAAATCATGAGAGCGCATCAACAGCCGTTTTATCAATGTAGTCAGCGAAGTCTCGGTGGCCATGACCTCTAAAATACTCCCCTATGCATGCAGGCGCTTTAAGCGTAGATAGGTATTGGACTCCCCTAAATTCAAGACATTTTACCTGCGACCCTTCAACGAATATTATTCTGTCGTTGACCATCAGGTAAAGCCGCACACCATGCTCTTCAGCACTCGAGTGCATAGAGATCATTTTAGATTCGACTACTGTTTCTGCTTGCACAGCATTATTAGTCCCTATGTATAGATATGCTGATGTGGCTCCAATAGAGAGCGCATCCATCACGAGTTTGCCAGCAGCCCCTTCAATCTCCTTCGCATCTGGAGGCTCTCTGCGATCTTTGCACTCGACAAGCGCGAACTCATCATCGGTGAACCGGAAAGCATCAACCTCGAGACTCACTCCGTCTTTTGTTAGGTTACCACCAACCGCCATAACGTTAGCAGTGTGATTGCTTCGGAATACTCCAAGAGCCTGTGCAACGGCACGACCACCGGTACTTAGTAAGCGAATACCCATGTCAGTCAGTTTGTAGTGCACAGCGTCGTGGATTGGAACCAGTATCTGCTTGTTGCATCCTGTGCAATTCGCGAATTCACCACTGTTCTCGATGGCATACCAATCAGTCATACCGCAACCTGGACACTCGATTTCATTGCCTCGTTGTATCATTCCTACAAATATAAGATTCGCCAATTGTGCCTGCAGTTGGTTCTCGTGGCTTGTCGAATAATCAGACTGCTTCCCTTTCGATATTTGGGATTCTTTGTTCAACATAGCATGGTCTGCTACTTTTCTCTTCCGCCCTATCTCAGCAGACAATTGCGTGTAGGTCCGATGCAACTTGCTATTGTGGCCTCCACGCAATAGAAACAAGACATCCAGTTCAGGTAGGTACTTGTTTGCTAGGCCCTGATTCTCAAGACGCTTTACCAACACATTAGCGAACTGAGAAGGTGGATTCTTGCTCAGTTGGAAACCTTTCATACTCAGATAGGACTCAACGAGCTCTTCTCCAGTTGGAGCTGAAATCTCAACAACCCTCTGATGACCGTCGACTCGTTTGTGCGACGTGATAAACGAGACGCCTCGCCTATCTGGCAGAACTTGCGTTCGAGATGTCATCTTCTCAATTTGATCCACACGATACTTATACTGTCTTAGGATTGCTGGCCCATATGTCAAAACGCTCCGGCTCTCCGTTGTGTATGGTACTGCATAGTTTCTTCCATTCTCACGAATATCAACATCAACGGCAAAGGCAGACGTGCTTCCTTGCGCCCACTCAGGAATCGGAAACGGAACAGTTATATACGAGTTTTCGGATCTTATATCATCATAGACTTCTTTTCCGTAGGATAGTTTGTATTGCCCTTTCATATATGCAAAGTCATCATAGATTATGTCGACCTCGAAAGGCTGTTCCAACTGCTTAACAACTTTCTTCAATTCTTCCTGCAGTTCAAAGGCCTCGTCCCTCGTGGCTGAGACTATAATTCTGAGATACTTGAAGTTTGGACAACACTTGCGAAGGTCCTCTAAAGTGCCCGAAGAGTCTCTTCGCAATGCATCCCATGAAAGTATCAACCTGTTTTTCGTAGAATGAAGACTATCGTTCCAGTATGATGAAAGTACATTGAGATCACTTGGTTTCTGTCGGAAGAGATATAGAAACTGGAAATCGTATCCGTCTACAACAATGTCATTGAAGGAATGAGTGTAACTCAAATCCTTTCCGTAAATGTTCAAGTTATTGTCCAAGGCATATCGCAAGCCCTCCTTTAACTCAATGGTCATCAGATTAGACTGGAAGGATTCAGTCGCTTCTGTTCTTGATTCTACATAACGATTCAGAGTGAGCATCCTTACAACAGGATGCTCATTGACCGCTTTAGTCACCTCAGCAGCTCGATCGCGGAACTCCGGGACGTCACGTATCAAGTTTGGAATCACCGCATCATTGATTCTCAATCTTCCTACCCCACTAATCAGCGTCTCAATACGCTCGTGACTTCCGGCGTCAACCCTAAACGTGGGAACAGTTGAAATCAGCTTTTGACCCATTACTGAAATGGAGCTGCTGTCATAAAGTACCGCATCTGGTCGGAATCTCTCGAACAGGTCGATACACATTCTATAATCATGTTCCGTCTGTGGTGAGGGAACAATTAGATTTCCACGGCCTCCCCAGGTGTTCAGGTTAAACCGAATGTAGTCGACCAGATTCTCCTCAGTGTCAGCAAGGCACATCCACCGTATTGGTCGATATCTCATTCGAAGTGAGAATGTTCTCATGGTTTTCATCCACAAAGACTTAAGTCAAGGTTCACTATAGTGTACGTTCGTTTGGAGCCACGCATTGCGAGGTTGCAGGCCGCTATATAGAATCCGGTGATCTGCACCCCACGTACCGGCGGATGTGGACTCCCTCGGTCAACTGGCTTCCTTCAGGCAGTTGTAAAGTATGACAATATTATTGCTTCTTCCTCAGGGAGTCGCCCTTAAGTTCGATCAGATTTGATGTGTGAACAAGCTGATCAAGGATAGCATCGGTGATGGTTACTCTACGCTGACCTCAAACCAATTGGCAACGGGCAACTGACTGGCGATGATGGTTGCCGCGCGTACGTACCAGTCTTCGCTGAACAAGAGATCTCTGCGCCGAGTGCTTTCTCAGAACTTATTGGCCTGCCCCTCGACACGCGATACATCAACAATCGAAGAGCTTTTACATTTTGAAGTACGTCACTGGATGCCCACAGAAACAAGCGCTATTATAGAGCGTACAGCCAGTAGGTACTTTCCGCAACCGGTGGCACCGTTGATGAGAACAGTCAGTTCGCGTCCGATACAGTAGGCCTTGGCAATTTCCCCAAAACAATCCTGAGGGTCGTTACATGTCGGGATGTCATGAATCAACACACTCAAGACGGGGGTCAGCATGCACGGGTAAAGGGAGAAACATGCTCCGGAATTCACACAACCATATGGTCTCAATGAATTGAAACGCCAATGAGCATGTTTGTTGTCGCTTAACTAAATCAAGGGGTTGAACATCCAATCGAATCTACAATCAATCACTTCACCACTGCAACCCGCACCCTGCAGTTAGATCCGACCAGATGAGCATTGTACATTCCAGATGCACAGTCAGACAAGTCGATGGTGACATGCTGAAGCACGTTGCTTTCAAGATCTACCCTTCGGACAATCGTTCCATCTGTTGCGACCACGACCAATGCAGGTGATACCACATCGGCATGTGTCTGAACCAAGAAGCCGAATTCACCATGAGATGGGTTGTCAGAAACTGACACCATAGAGCAACTGGTGTCGGTTGACCTCTCACTAATGCGAAAGGTCATTTGCTGTAGGTCGACAATAGGGAGTGGTTCTTTGAGGGATTTGGTGAACACCGTAGCAGGCTCGAGCTCAACATCTAAAACCTCGGAGAATCCATCCTTTACGGTACTGATGTTGTAACGAAACTCCTCACCAGGCTCAGCGATAAACTGCCATTCCCTTCTTTCTGTCTTCTTGAAAGTACCAGATCCTGCGATTTTGTTTGACATGACATTGAACGGGAGCTTGAGCCCATCACTCTTTCTTTCAATTGTTACCACGATATCCTCGGTTGACTCAAGTTCCGAAACCGCATCAATCACAATTGTCCCCGTTGATGAAAGCTCAAGCCAGTCAGAAACATACTTCTTCTGACCCTTCCGAGCGGCCGTTGGAGAATCGTCAACAACAACGTGCATGGGAATCGCATCATCACCACCTATGGCTACAGATCCATGCCCCCCGTCTCCACGAAATCCATAATAAAACTTCGATGTTCGGTTTCTTTGTTTGTCTTTTGTGTGTTTGAAGAAACCCTCTGCGGTTCGAGATATCCAAGGGGCACGGACGTAATTGACGCGGTTTCCGGCTGAAGAATAGCGTTCGAAGAACATTCGATTCAGCTGAAGTGATTTCGATGAAATGACAGAATTGCGAGCTGTTCCATGTGGTTGTAAGCCTCCAATCGTATGAAGTCTGCGCACATCAGAAACTGTTTCAAGAGCTGAGGAAGAAACCTCGTATTGATTGGGTGACTCAAAAAGGTTCCAACCAAAAGAAATTTGCCAGATTTTGTTCTCAGGAATCAGCTCTGAGAACAATAGAATAGCAGTCGTGTCATCAAACTCCCATGACAAGGGTGTGTGCCACGGATCCGCGCTCCAGGTGTTGTTTATCCCTTGGCTAAAGTTTCCTTGTAGGATCTCAGGTTGACCGAGAGGAACATTTTCCTTGAAGATGGAACCTTCACCACTTGCGAATAGATGAGTAGATCTGGCGGATTGATTGCAGCGATCTGTGTAGTCGATTGCCCTATACCGCAATTCAGACGGTTGCCCTCCAGGTGCACCACCTTGCGGGTTGTTTTTGAATTGCCAGACAATTCGGTCAGCCTTATGGTTGGCATACCCGAAGTTGTATAGTCCGGAGAGGGGGCTTAGTGCGGCATCGTTATACTCTGACTGATTGCGATAGATTGTCGGTCGTGAGGCCATGTCTTCTTGCCCGTCAAGTACGTTTACTTGGGCAATTTTCGCAGCGGCAAGTTCAATATTTGGCGGAACAATGAGTTGAATCCCTGCATTGTCCCATTGCTTGAGCCCATGCTGAAGATTAGCACCATCCCAATGTAGACGCGTTGTCATGATGTAACGTCCGGTCTCACAGCCTCCTAACGGTCCCTGCTGCCAAACCAGAGATGCATCCTGCTCTCCAAGAAGCAACTTAGAGTATGAGTGCATAGATGGAAACTGAGCCTGCATTTCAGTCTCTGCGCCGGCGCGGATCAATGTTGTACCACCCAACGGCACTCCAAATGGTCCTTGCTGATTGAATCTTCGAGCATGGGGTAACTTGAACCCACTCATTATGCCCCGATTTCCTAATTGATAGGTACTCCAGGCGTAATAGTTGCCACTATATGATGCGTTGATTACTGGTGTACCCCATTTTTCTAACCTGTCAGCTGTACACAGTGGATTTGAAACAGACTCACCGATCACTTCAGCTGGGAATGTGGCCAGATAAGTCAATTGATCGATCTGAAATGCTTCTGCAGGAATAACGGCTTCGCAGATCAAGATGTCTCTGGGTGTTGCAGTCAAGTCTTCTTCGCAAGAAAAGACAGCATAAACATTTGTTCGCTTAGAAACGTCGTCATAACGGACAACTAACGATGGGTATCCGCAAGAAAGATGACCGTACTCAACGTACTGAGCACCAACGCGTTCACGCACGTTTATTGAGAGAGCGATCGGTGCCTCCCATTGAATATCCGGATTGTTAACACCGCCAGGATTGGCGTTGACGCTCGAAAGTGGCTGACTCCGGCGATACCACACAGTCAAGGGCCCAGTGTCGAGATCACCATCGGGTCCGAGGTTGTACCGGTGGTGATAGACTTGATGGTATCGATAAGAATCGCTGTAGCCCTCAATCTTGTAAGTCCTCATCACAGGTGTCTCCATATCGCAGTATGATCGCACCTCTGTGTGGTCAGTAAGGACAGGCGTTCCATTGCCGTTAGTTGTCATTAGATCTGGATAGACAATGGCCTTCCTCTGAGTGTTGTGCTCAAGAAAACCCTTCACATCCGTCATTACCTCAGCCTGAAGTACATCGACGCGGAACATTGCCCCTTCACCAGGAAGTAGCGTCAAAGCAAACTCACGGTCTTGACCTATGATTGTATCAATCCCGCCACCTAACTGCCTCAACCGCAGAAGTCTGTATCTACCATCGGAGTGCTGATAGTTAAACGGAATGTGTACCTCTCGAGTACCGCGCTGCTGGTATCGAGCGCTGGCATCATTGGTTATCCGAGCTATCCAATCGTCGTACGTTACAGGTTGCCATGATGTGCCGCCGGGCCCACTATACGTCATATTGAATGGTGTACCAATGGGCAGCATGCGCGGATCTGTTCGTCTGTTAATGACTCCCATAATCCACGAATTCGACATCTGCGGATCCGAGAAATCAGAAAGTATCGATAGATCTATGAATGTTGAATCTTCATCATCAAAGTCAAAGTGACCTGGTGTTAGAGTTGAGCTCGATCTGTCTAACCATCGCATCGGATGTCGCGTGCGAATCTTCGAACCGACGGTGCCTATCCGATCAGCAATGCACCCGATAAAGTCGGGATGTTCGAGAGCGAACGTTTCGAAGCCTCTACCATACCACCCCCTCAGTTTATAATCGAACAGAGGATTTGGCGGGTTTCCGGGATAAACAAACTTTCCGAGATAACGACCATACCGTGAAACTGTTTGTAGAACTTCGTTCGCAGTCTGGAGAACCGTCTTCTCTCCAGAATAGAAAACCACTGTCGTTGGATTGACACGTTCAAAAACGTCTTCATATCCGCCTCGAAAATAGAACACCATTTCGGTGGGGTCATTTTCGTCGATGAAATCTCGAGCCACATCGTTTCCGGCGATGAGATTCTCCGGGGTATCATTATTCCAGATGCCAGGGTCAACATTAGCTCCGATAAGACCCGTCTCAGCTACAGCTTTGTAAGGAGGATAACTGAGAACACTACCGAGTGTTTGTCCACCCTCAAGGCCAGTTACCCCCTTGTACAGCATCAATCCCTTGGCACCAAGAATTAGAGGCAGCCACAGCGACAATCTTGCCTCGCTCATTGAACGAGGTCTTTGATTATAGTAAGCAACAGAGGGGTTTGCTCCTCCTTCCACTCTCGCATAAGATTGCAGCCATACTTGTCCCAACCATGGCTCCTCTCCAAACAACAAGAAAGGGTTGCATCGCAGACTCTTGTTGATGTTGAATTCGTAGCTGGCAAGAATACCGCCCGGATAGGAGGTGATATAAGATGCTATGAAGTCTACTGGAATTGGAAGAGGCTGAGAGAAGTATTCATGATCTCTACTGCCTAAGTATGTATCTGGGTCGTCGAACAACTGAACTGCAGGATAATACCAGTCATCGGTGCCAGCCCTAAGTCCTGCGAATAACTTCTGATCTTCTTCTAGTACTGGGTTTTGAGATAATGACTCCCAGCCATGTTCAAACATGTATGACGAGATCTGATTGTGCGTTGTGAATCCTGAACCTTGCCACGGAAGGTCGATCTCCGTTACGAACTTCATAAGATCATAGTCGTCATGCAGTCCCGTCTCCGTCGTTAACTTGCCATCGAGTTTTTTATTCATCACTCTAAAACTCAACCAATGCATAGGCAAGATTTCATCGAGCCCGTAAAAGCGGAGTATCGTTGCTCGATCTGAGAAGGTCTCAACGGGAGAATCATAATAAGGTCTTCCGTCTAGAACCGGCGCTTGGTCTGTATTCAATTCTGCCACATCTTCAATGAATTCATTGGCCGACTCTTGAATCTGTTGATCAAACTGACCGAGAAGAAGTTTCCATGTATTCTCCGTTACAAAACAGATGCTCGATATCTCAATCGCAGTAGAATGGGTAGGGTTTGTTTCATAATCTGCAACGATATCATACGATACAACTCGGTTTTCTGGAAGATCGTGCAAATGCTCTGGCGGAACATTGTCCAATCGACTCAACGGCATTATACGTGGGTTATTATCAGCTGCGTTCCGATTAGGTGCACTGTTATCGGTGAACTCAGCATAGTCAAAATGAACCGGCGCCCAGATCGTTACTTCATCACCATTGTTTGGTAGATGCTTCCTACGAATCTCAATGAAATCAAGAGTGTTTGCAGGATTTGTTGGGGTTAACTGGCTGTAGAGTCCAACGGACTCGCCCAGGATAGAGAAGGTCTCTACGATTGGCAGTGAATTGCTAGGCAACCGGAAAAAGACTGCGTCCCTAACGGAGTTATCTCCAAGAGTCAATGGAATTCTCAGCTTAAGTATCACGTCTTCAGGATCTGCTCCGACAGGATCAGGCTCGACCTTTCTGAGCTTAACCGCCAAGATCATGTTCATCGTGTTAGTTGACGCGTGGTCATCACCAATATGTGGATTCCACATTCGCAGTTTGTCATTGGGATGTACAGCGCTTAAAACTGTCGAGGCCCCCTGCCAAGTATTACTTGGCGTTAATCTCCAACGATAGAGGTCATCGGATGCGTCCTTGAAGACACCCCCCTCAGCCGAACGGATTTTGAATCCAAACACTGAGTGAGCATTGTCATCTTGTAGCAAACTTGGTCTGCCGCTAACCTGATCCAATTCGAGGTATGGAGCATAGGAAAATCCGCAACTCATAGAAGGATTCGAATTTTGCCAGGTATAACCCACCCCAGGTCTGAGAAAGTCACTCAGCCCTCTAACAGCAGGAATCAATCTCATCTTGGGCACGTACGACTCTGCAAACTCTTCCCGCATTTCGTCTTGATTCGTCAATGGGAGATTGTCTGTGAAGTCGGCGCAATGCCAAAGCTTAGCACCAAGATGTTGTCCGAGCCCGCCGTGAGGGGCTGTCCAATTCCAACCGATCACAAACTCGAACAGACTCCAATTGCACTGCTGGCTTAATGACAGGGAGTACGATGGGGATGACGACTTCCAGCAAAGATCCGGGAGTGTCTGGTGTACTACGGGCTGAGCTGTCGAGTAATGCGTTAGACAGCATAGTGCAATCGTCGCAAACACGAAGCACCGTGTTGTAAGTGAGTTCATGGTATTCATGGTCTATCGTGAAACATGAATACGCCGAGTCAACAACGGTTCTTGCCCATCGGTTACAGTGAGGAAGTAGTACCCAATTGCTACGCCGGTTGAAATCGTGATTGTGTTTTGCCCGTCGTCGAACTTTGTCTTTCCACTGCTCACAATGGTCCCACGTGCATCTACAAGTTTCCACTCTACATTCTTTGCATAGATGCTCTTTGTCCCTGAATAACGTACTGAAAGAGATCCATCGGTAGGATTGGGATAGACAGACCATCCGTCCGGTTTGCCAATGAGTGGTTCGTTGACCGTTGTTGGAATGTGGCTCGCTAATGTGTCACAATACACAAGCAATGATTGTGGCGTACGACGTTGGAACACATAGAAGTGGGTCAGATCACTCGATACCAAATGAGTTGCCAAAGGAATCTGAAAAGCCGGAACGCTATCGTTCCTGTCGTAGAAGGTGGAGTATTTGGCTGACAATGGGCCGCCCAGATTGACAACAAGCCATCGGCCATCTGTAGAAATACACTTTGCATCCCAGTTGTAGACTCTTGTGTCAACGGATCTACTTTTCACCCCCGTTGCTACCTCCCACGTTCCGCATGCTGGCCACACAGGGTTCCCAACCAATCGACGGCCATTTCCGGCATAGTACAGCTCAGTACCATCAGCGGAGACTCCGAACGAAGCGGTTGACCGGGTCTCCCCTACGTCAAATACGTGGATTTCACGAAAGATCGAATCCGGATCGCTTGGATCAATGATCTTGAAATAGGCACTATCCGCGCTAAGAACGTCCGCTGTCATATATACGGCTGTTGCTTCCGCTGTGTCAAAACAAACAGGCATATACGAATTGCCCAAAATCACGAAGGGGCTATTCGATGTCGTCAGATCATGAAGAAACATGCCACCAAGAGCAGTCTCTATGCACGCTAGGTAAGTTCCCTTAGGAGAGACTGTGATTGGATACGATCCCCATTCGATCTGTTTGTACGCGGGTTGTGAATCGCCCAACACATGTTCCCGAATGAGTTCGAGACTGGGATAGCGGAAGACTACGATATCGGCAGAGTCTTCCTGTGTGCTCATCCACGCAACAGCAACCACACCACCATCTCGAGAACACGAGATCTCGTAGATGGTAACCTCGCTTCTTCCAAACACATCAACCAAATCAATCGTATCGGCGCGCACTCCCGTTAGCATATCGTAGACAAGGATGTACCGCATCGCATGTGGAATGAAGAGGAGATTGGCATCCTCTGCATTGGCAAATCTAAAATCATTCGGTGTTTGCCAAACAAGAGAATCAGCCCACTTCTGGGCCCTCGGAATCGTAGTCGGCTGGGCAAGTGTGGCGTAGGTGCTACATAGTAACAGGGCTATCACGAATTGTATCATATTCGGCCTCGCGAGTTGTTTGCTAGATTCAATGCGGGAATCTACATATTATACTTTGTTTTCAGTGATAACAATTACAGGCCAGTATCATCAGGACACATCAACGAGAATCATACCAAAACACCTCACCACCACCGTCAGCAATACCGTCAGCACCGTTTTCTGGTAGCTCCGTAACTACTTGTAGCTACGCACCTTAGCAACTTCGCACCGATTCCTCTCGAGGCCGCCAGGGCTTGTGCAAGCGACTTGTTCAAGCGACTTGTGCAAGCGACTTGTTCAAGCGACTTGTTCAAGCGACTTCTTTAAGAGCCTTCTGCAAGCGCCTTCTGCAAGCGACCTATCTTCGCGGATGGACTCTTCAAAAGAAACCGCTCCACCTTCTGGTGGACTCCATCACGTAGAACTCTACGTTTCTGACCTCAAAGCCTCAATACGATTCTGGGAGCCCCTTCTCAAGAAATTGGGATATGCTGAGTTTCAGAAGTGGGACCAGGGGGTGAGCTACCTGCATTCCACAACGTACATCGTGTTTGTTCAGGCAGAAGATGGGTATGGCGATGCTGGATACCATCGGAAAAGGGTTGGGCTGAATCATCTTGCGTTTCATGCTGCATCGCGAGGACAAGTAGATGAGCTCACGGACTGGGTTCGCACAAATGGGTACCGGGTGCTGTACGAAGACCGACATCCCTTTGCCGGTGGTGATGATTGTTATGCGCTCTTCTGTGAGGATCCGGATCGTATCAAGGTAGAGATCGTCGCACCGTAACAATTCCGTAGTGATCAACGAAACCCGAGGTTGCTTGGATCGTTAGTGCGCGTTCGATCTTCTCTTCACATTCGGATGATCTACATGAACGTGCTTCTTTGGTCGGCTCGCATTCTCTCCCTCCTCAGCTCAGCGCTTCTGTTGATGTTCATGTTCGGCCCAGAGGAACAACTCAACCCAACACTAAGCGAGTTCATTGCACTTCTCTTCTTCCCTATCGGACTCATCATCGGCTTCGCCATCTCGTGGTTTCGAGTACGGATCGGTGCCATTGTCTCCCTCGTCTCTCTTACATGCTTCTATGCGTGGATGCTTATCTCATCCGGCACCTTCCTCGGCGGACAGTACTTCATCGGCTTTGCTTCCCCTGCCTTCCTCTATGCTCTGTATTGGACCCTAGAACGCAAGAAAACAACGGCCCTCTAACACTCTAGCACACTAGCACATTGTTTAAGGATTACTTGTTATGTCTTGTCGATTGAAAACTCAGGTCCAACGGTAACACATGTCCACATCAAGGGCGGTGGCGAAGATGTTTGGATAGACTCACTGGCCGCCGGTGACTCTGAGACACGATACCTCTGGTTTGGCGGTGCTGACAGCCCTCTTATATTGCATTTTCGACGCCAAGAACAGATACACACAGTTGAGCTAGAGTATTACGTCACAAGCAGTATGGGTGGTTACAAGCGATTTGATGTGGCGAAGGCGAAGTAGACCTTTGGTGAGTGTGTATTCGGCGATTGAGGGGGCTCACCTGCCGAGTAAACAGAATCGATAACTCTCGTCAGCATCCGTGTTCATCAATCATGGAGCTGAGTGATCGGCAAGACCAATGATCTCTTGCCTTGCAACTGTCTGATTAACAACATCACTCGCTATGGTTGAATCAACTTCACACTCCGTATATCTTATTCTAGTGCTGAACGATGATAGGAAGACGAACTGAATGTTGCTCACCGACGAATTCGAGGGCATAAACGCCAGAACTGAGGTTTGATGTTGAAACCTGGACGATCTGTGTGATTGACGTGATGGTTCCTATGTCACGTGAGGAAACGACTCTTCCTTGTCCATCAGTGATTCGCAACGAAAGGTGAACAGGATTCGAAGGACTCAGTGCAACGGAGATCACGTCAGACGCCGGAATTGGTCCAAGAAGTTGGACCCAACGAACTTGTGAGGCTGGGTCCTCTTCAACACCAGTGGTGGGTGTAACGTCAACCACTATCTCATCACTCGTTACTGTACCGCACCCTCCCGTTACCTCGCAACGATATTTTCCGGCATCGGAAAGCGCTGCAGCGAGAACGGAGTACTCACTGCGGGTTGCACCTGGGATAGGATCACCGTTCTTCTGCCACTGATACGTGAGACCCCCTCCTGTTGCTTGGACCGACAGACGCAATGTTGTGTTCTGCACAACAACTCGAGATACTGGTTGGGTGGTGATCGTTGTTGAAGGGGCTATTGTGACAACTGCCGCTTGTGAGGTCACGTTGGGAGAACACTTACCGTTGACAACACAAACATATTGACCAACAGTCTGTGGGGAAAGTGCCGGGATCGTGTAATCAGGGCCTATCGCGTCCTTGATGTCAACTCCATTACGTCTCCACTGATACGTCAACTCTTGACCTGTTGCAGCAACGCTTAGTGTCAAAGGCCTGCCTTCACAAGCACTTGAACTCATCGGCTGTTGGGTAAGCGCGGGAGGACCTGCTATGATAAGAGGGGTAACGAGTTGAGACACGTGGCCTCGACTCGAAGTGAGTCTCAAGACATAGGATCCGGAAGGCATCGAAGGTATGGTCCAACGATAACCATTACCCTTCACTGAATGTGCTACCGTGGTCCAATCCTCTAAACCTGCTCGCGACACTTCTATCTGGTAGCGCACTGAATCTTCTATTCCTTGCTTTGACCAGGAGACGGTTTGACTCGAACCGATACACCATGTTGCGCCTCCCGAAGGCTGTGTGAGATCGACAATGCCAAACGCATACTTGGCTACGTAGTTTGTCCGACCCGCCGCATAGTCTGCATACGAAGAGTCCTGAGTGGCTAAGTCCAGGGAGGTTGTTGTTGCAGCGTAATACAGATCACCATAAGGATCCTCAAGTACAGATATCACGGTATCAACTCCGCTTCCAGGGAGGAGTGTGGTGAATTTGTTTGTCGAAGACCCAAGTATCGCAATAAAGCCGTCAGTAGCTCCTGAACGATCATCTACTGTTGCGTCGCCAAACACTGGGAAGTCCGATGACGAGGTCGAACCCACGATCACGGCAGATGCACCACCTTGATACTGTTTGGCACATGCTACGTGATCTTGCCCGCTACCTCCGAAATACATTCCACTTAGTAGTTCACGACCGCTGACGGAGAACACTGTGTAGAAGATGTCCTTCTGACCAATTGGTTGAATGTTCACAAGGCCGGTGGTAGGAATATTGGTAGATGTAGTATTTCCTATCACATAAGCCTTCCCTGTTCCATCAACAAACACCGATTTGCCTTCATCGTCGCCGTTGCCGCCATAGAAGGTAGAATATGTACCATCATCAGTTCTAACAAGCCCAAGTTCGCTTGTAAGTTTTACGATGAACGCATCAGTCTTGCCACCATTGAAGGTTGCATCGAATGGTGAGAGTTTTGGCTCGAAATACTCGTTCTTGTGCGGCGCTGTTTCGAAGTTCGAAGACGTTGTACTTCCAGTGAGATAGACGTTGCCGGAGGCGTCCAACGCCATTGAGGTAAATGACTCAACACCATCTCCTCCATAGAACCGCGAGTGACGTATTGAGCCTGTTGCCGTGAACACCGAGACAAATCCGTCAACCTGTCCAACATTTCCTCCGCCACCGGGCATTTCGAGATACTGCTTGGGGAACGTCCACGGAATCTCATACTTCACGATCAAGGGAAAGGTGACCGGGAAATTCGCAGTAGAGGTGGTGCCCCCTGATATATAGATCATGTTGTTCTGGTCTACGATGATCGACCTTGGTTGATCGTCATTATTCCCACCATGATAGAACCCAACCAACAACTTTGATAACGTTGAATCGAACTTCGCTACAAATGCATCGATCCCGGCCTTGAATTGTTTGCCGGTTACGCCCGATGTAGTTGGGAGATCCGTTGATGTTGTCTCACCGGTGACCACGATGTTATTCGCCACGTCTTTGGTGACGGCCGTGATGCGATCTTCACCCGTACCGCCATAATAGGTGTAGGAGATCACGCGCCGCAACTTTCTGTCAAAGAGTGCTACAAACCCATCCGTGGCCCCCTTTATCACCGTACTGTATCCTCCGGTAGCGTTTGGGAAGGTCATACTCGATGTTTGACCAACAACGACTACTTCGCCCTTGGGTAGATACTCGATGTTAGCAATTGCATCCGACGATGCACCACCAAGGTAGGTACCGTATACTGTTGAGGTGGATGGGGTAATGTTAGCAGTCACCGGGCGTTCACCCCCAAAAACCTCATAGGAGATCTGGCTCAGATCAGCCCCATCACCCGCAACGATTGTACGGATAACGTTTCCGTTCGGCTCGTGACGGAAGGTGAACATCACGCCGGGGTAATACTCCATCAATGCTACCGACGAATACACGGGAGCTGAGTACCATTCGGAGCCGGAGTACCCCTGTATGAAATGAACCTTGGCTGTAGGCGTACTTGCTGAGAGCCTGAACCGGCTGTTCACTCCGTTGAATGCCTCGCGTACAATTGTTCCTCTGCGAATTCCTTCGGCCGATGAAATGCTGTAGCTATCATGCACAACACCGGTACGCGTGATCCAAACATCACTCCCATTATTGCGAGAAGCAAACAAGACCTCTGCCGGCCATTGCCCAACATTCGCAACGAAGCCCTCCACGGATACTCTTGGCAGGGATTGGGCGCTCAGCTCACCGGCACTCACGATAAACGCCACAAGAATGGACGTTTTTAATGATTTCCACATCGGGCGCAAAGAATTCATACGGCCCCTATCAAGGAGTTGGTACTACGGCATTCTCGCAACCGAGCACAGTGTTTGCAGAACGTTACAATTCGAAGACAAAATGCGTATATCTACACATTATGTCAAGAAGCAGAACATTAGCAGATTAACTCCCTAGCGCCAGATCGTGGCCCACGTAAACACCACCAAAAGGATGATTGCGATAACGATCAGAACATAGACCGGAGGCTTTTGAATCCGCCTTCGTTCTTGGTTCGAGGACTGAACAACTGGGCCGTCAAAGGACATAACTGACTCCACGTAGATTTAGGTGTTGCGCACGCTGCACAACACCTTCTCTACCCCCCCTCGACCTAGGATGTTCCCCTCTCTCACTCGAACACATTAGCACATTAGCACATTAGCACGTTAGCACGTTAGCACGTTAACGCTCTCGGGAACATCTCACACTCGCCCGCAGTACCATGGCAGGCAAAGCCCCTTGGCTATAGATACTGCCACACAACCACGAAGTGACGTTTCACTTCACCCCGAGATCGCGTTCCCTATGAATCACTCAACATCAGTTGCGTTAGCGGCTGCGTCTGCCGTATTGCTCATCATTGGCACTAGTGGATGTGCCGATAGTAAACAGCAGGACACCAAGGAAGTGGCCGAAGAGTTGAATGCACTCAAGTTTGAAGACAATGGTCGAGAGAACGACGCGAAGTTCCTTGTAGAAGCAGCCGAATTGAGTCGCGAAGAGATCAGCCTTGGGAATCTGGCGCAAAAGAGAAGCAAGGTCCGTCACGTACGCAACCTGGGCAACGAGATGGTCACTGAACATACGATCTCTCTTGCTGCACTCACGGTCCTTGCCACTGCTAAGAGCGTTTCACTGCCAACGGCACAGACCGATGACAGCAGAGATGCGTTCAGGAAGCTGTCGGATATCGCTTCTTCGAGCTTTGATAAAGAGTATGCTGATATGACCGTCGCAGAACATACGAATGCCATCACTGTGTTTGAAAAGGCCGCTTCAGAGTCGAAAGATGCTGAGATCAAGGCATATGCAACCGCCGCTCTGCCTACGATGCGCCGTCATCTCGAACATTCGCTGGAATGTCAAAAGATGTGCGAGGGTAAGTGAATGAACACAACCACGCACGGATTTGACAGAAACATCTCTGTTGGAAACCTAAACCTGTCCTACGATGACGTTGGACAGGGAGATGTTCCGGTCATCTTCCTCCATGGCTTTCCGTTCAGTAAGGGCATGTGGAGAGGACAACTGGCATACTTGGGTTCTACGTGCAGAGCTATTGCCTGCGATATCAGAGGATTCGGCAGGTCTACAGACGAATCCTCGGCGCTGAGCATTGACCTGTTTGCCGATGACCTCATTGCCTTCATGGATACACTTGCCATCGACAAAGCCATCATCTGTGGACTGTCAATGGGAGGGTTTATAGCTCTCAATGCATTATCTAAGCACCCGGAACGATTCACTGCATTGATCCTCGCCAACACACAATGTATAGCCGATACTCCTGAAGTAAAGGCGAAGCGATACGCAACGATCAAGGGGATAGAGATCGACGGCGCTGCTGAATTCAACGAGAAATTCGTTACGAGCGTGTTCCACCCGTACTCGCTCGCCCAAAAGGTGCAGCTGGTTGATCATTTGCGAAGTGTTGTGTTCGCTAACTCAGATCACATCATCAATCAAGGTCTCACGGCTCTTGCAGAACGATCAGAAACGTGTTCCTCCCTGGCGGATATCTCGATCCCCACTCTGATCATCTCGGGACGAGCTGACGTTGTAACGCCCCTTATCCAGTCGGAGTCCATGCACCGAGATATCAAAGGTTCCATCCTCCATGTGATCGAAGATGCCGGTCACGTCTCGAACCTTGAACAGCCCGAAGAATTCAACCAACAGCTGCTAACTTTCATCTCTGCTAGATTAGCACATTAGCACACTAGCACACTAGCACATTAGCACATTAGCCGGCTAACTCCCGATACCACGTCTCCACCTTCTGCCTAGCCCACGGCGTCTTACGAAGGAAGGTCAGGCTGGACTTGATCGTTGGGCTCGTTTGGAAGCACTTGAT
>Ga0154020_10003500_pt1 | contig 18863 bp, 11 predicted proteins | sample Klosneuvirus_201_FD_109709 | JGI IMG/M metagenome (GOLD analysis project Ga0154020, IMG submission 109709) | Active sludge microbial communities from wastewater, Klosterneuburg, Austria - Klosneuvirus_20160825_MG | ecosystem: Engineered > WWTP > Aerobic digester > Activated sludge | place... | reverse complement strand
CCATCTGTGCGTAATTCGATAGCTCTACCTTCGAGTTGAATTGCGGATACTGCGGGACCTCGATGAGAAAATCGACCGCGTTCGTGCCGAATCCGACCGCGTCATATCTTTTGTCCGATGCAAATTGAAATAATGCCATCTCTTGAAAAGAAAGTGCTCGAAGCTGCCGAAAATGCGCCGATGTTATCGCGTGTCTTGCAAAAGATATATCGAGCGCGATAGATTGTTTAGCATACCAATTTTCGCTGCGCGTTACGCGGACGAAAAGCTATCATTTTTTTTGAGGTTGAATAATAATGCCGACTGCAGTTTGCCCAGAGTGCCATGAAGAAGTTTACGTTGACGCCGATTCCGAACAGGGCGACGTCGTTTCCTGTGAAGAATGCGGTTCCGACCTTGTCGTCGTCGGCCTCGACCCGATCGAGGTCGATCTGCGATCTGATGAGGATGACGATCTGGAACGCGACGACGACGGCTATGACGACGGCATGGGGTACGACGGCGACTCTTATTGATCACCCGACGGTCATCAACTCTCGCCAAATTGACCGACAACACATTTCAAATTGACCGATTCTTGTCGCGGCCGCACTTCGTTTGTGTCGGCAGCGGATCGGGCTAGCCTTGAAAAATTCTGCACTTAGCCCGCTATTTGTATCGTGGCACGCGTCTTGAATTAAGAAGCATTCGGCGCCGAGGAGACGGCCCCCGGCCCCGAGTGCCATGCAAGACGCCGAGAAACTATTTAATGGCTCGACACTGAGCCTTACTGCCTGTGCTGTAATTGCCTTTGCGGCGATCGCGGCAGGCTTTCTCGTGTTCGGGGTCACGTTCCTCTTGATACTATTCCCCGTGGCCGCCTGCGTCGCTGCCGCATATAAGATCCACAATACAGGCCTGCAGAAAAGGAGTGAGCTGATCGAGAAGGCGAATCTTCTGAACCAGACGACCGTCGAGGTTCTGGCAACGGCGATCGACGCCCGCGACCAGATCGGCACGGGCCACGTACGGCGTACGCAGATCTACGCTCTCGGCCTCGGACGCGCAATGGGAATGACCGGCGAGCGGCTCGACGCGCTTCGGCTAGGTTCGCTCCTGCACGACATCGGAAAGCTTGCCGTTCCCGACCACATCCTCAGCAAGCCCGATCAGCTGACGCATGCCGAACTCGAGAAAGCGAAGACGCACTGTACGATCGGAGCTTCGATCCTAGAGGAGATAGACTTTCCATATCCCGTCGTGCCGATCGTGCGTTATCACCATGAATCCTGGGACGGAGCGGGCTATCCGAGCGGCTTAAAAGGCAACCGCATCCCGCTCGGTGCACGCATCCTTGCGATAGCCGACACCTATGACGCGCTCCGCAGCGAACGGCCGTATCGTAAGCCGATGTCACGCGATGAGGCACGCACGCACATTGCGAATGCCGCCGGCACGCGATTCGATCCGGAGATCGTCCACATCTTTTTGAAGAATCTGACGAAGTTCGAGGTCGAGATCGCCGCCGCCGATGTTGACTATCCGAAAGAGGAGATCACGCATCGGGCGACGATCGAGGGCAAAAGCTACGTCGAGCGGATACAATCCGCAAATCGCGAGGTCTTCGCTCTGTTCGAACTCGTTCGCGAATTCGGCGAATCGAACAGCCTCGGGGCGATGCTCGAACTTTTCGCAAAGAAGGTCAGCCAACTTGTGCCGACGGATACCTGTGCGGTGTTCCTGCTGAACGAGGGCCGTGAATTCGCCTCGGCCGCAGAGGTCACAGGGCAGAATGCGGACGTATTTCTCTCAAAGCGCGTACGCGTCGGCGAAGGTGCGACAGGCTTCGTGCTCAAGAATCTCGAACCGGTCGTCAACGTCAATCCCGACCTCGATTTCTCGCTGTCGCAGCTCGATCTGATACAGGAATATCGCACGATGGCGAGCATTCCGCTGGTCTCGGAGAGCGGCCTGGTCGGCGCTCTTTCGATCTACACGTCGGCGATCGATGCTTATGAGGATGAACATATACGCGTGCTGACGACCGTCGGTGAGATCGCCGCACGTGCGATCGAGAAGCTGCAGGCGCACGCCCGCACGCGTGCACATGCCATGACCGATCCGATGACGGGCTTGCCGAACGCCCGAAGTCTGCAGATGCAGTTCGAACGCGAAGTCGCACGCGCCGACCGCGGCAATTCGACCTTCCAACTGATAATGCTCGACCTCGACGGATTCAAGGGCGTGAACGACAGCTTCGGGCACAAGGTCGGCGATCAGATGCTCCGCGAGGCCGGCGAAGTGATCTACTCGCAGCTTAGAGAATACGATTTCCTTGCCCGATACGGCGGTGACGAATTCATAGCGATCGTCCCTGAGATGACGGACAATGAGGTCGCGGAACTCTCCGAGCGAATTGAGAATGCAGTTCGTGCATTCCGGCTTGAGGTGAAAGGCAGCGACGAATATGCGTCGGTCGGCGTGAGCGTCGGGGCCGCGGCGTTTCCGCAAAAAGGCGAATCGCTCGATCAGCTTGTCGTCGCCGCCGACCGTGCGATGTATCGGAGAAAGAGCGATAGGAAGAATCGGGAGCTGATGCGTGAGACACAGGCGCCGGCGTTCGACCACCTTCGCTCGACGCTATCGAAACTCCCGACGGCCGCTCCCGGCGGCTTGATCGTCGAGTTGGACGAATCGGCGGTCCTGATCGATTCGGTCAACTAGAACGCCTGCGAGAATCTGAAATGGATCTGGCCCTGACGCAAACGATAGTAGGCGTCGGGGCCGCTCGCTTGCGGGATGCGGAATTGCGGCGGATTCAGCAGATATCCGTAATCAACGCCGAATTCGCCGCCGATCGGCGTCTTTAAGCGAAGCCCAAGACCGACCGTATTCGTCCAAAGTGCCCGCAGGTTCGCTTCGAACGCCGTCGAACCAACGGTCTTCGGCGGATTGAAGATATCGCCGACACGTCTGAAAACATTGCCGCCGTCATAGAAAGGCACGGCACGCAGTGACTTCGAGAGTGGTATCCGAGCCTCGATGTTGACGACGGCGAGGCCGTTGCCGCCGAACGGCAGCGTGAACGGATCGAGATATACCTGTTTGCCTTCGCTGTTGCGGAAAGTGCCTTGCGGAACGACGACGGCACGCGGCCCGGCCTCTTCGAAATCGAATCCGCGCAAGGTCGTCGAACCGCCCGCGAAAAAGCGTTCGCTGATCGGCAGAATTCCATCGAGTCCCGGAAATTGTGAGTTCGAGAAACGGTTGCCGTTCGCAAATACGTGTGCGAGCCCGATGACCGCTCGTGCCGCGATCGTCATACGGCGGATCTTCGGGATCGAATAATAGAAATTATAGCTCGCCTGAAATTTCTGAAAGCCGATGTTCGCTCCGAGCAGCGGCGCCGAGAGATCGTATTGCGCCGTGATGTAGCTGCCGTTGGTCGGATCGCTCGCATTGTAGCGGCAGCGGTCGCCGGGTTCGCCCTTTGCGATCGTTTCTAGAAGCGAATACTTTATCTGGCAATTCTTGCGCGTATCGCGAACGTATGTGAAGGAGAATCCCGACGTTCGAATTCGAGAATCCGGCCGCAAAAGGTCGCGCACGAGCAGACTCTCGAAATTCATCAGACGCACGTCCTCGAACTTGAACCGTACGAAGAGAAGGCTGCGGTTCTTGACGCTCAGGGTCTTGTTCGTCTCGACTGTGAACGTGAGGCGGTTCAGCGTCGGGCTGCCGGTTACGTTGCCGAATTCATCTATCGGATCGCCATTCGCATCGAGGCGTTGAACGATGCCGAATGTTCCTTTATCAAAGGCCGAGCGGAAGAATCTCGTTACGGTCGAATCCCGCTGATACTGAGCCGTGATCGTGAGAGGACTGAATCGCCCGTCGCGGTCGTGAAGAAAACGCGGGTGTACGAAATCGAGCTGCACGAGCTGCTGCCGTCGGCTCATCCTCAAGCGTGCTCCGCCCTGCCAAAGCCTGCCGAATAGATTTACGTGGCGAATATCGACGAAGCCGTTCACGCCGAGATCGGTCGAAAAGCCTCCGCCGTATTTAAGGACACGCGGCGGAGCCTCGCTCACATTTACGATGACGTCGGTGCTGCGGGACTTGTCAGCGTTGCGTCCCGCACGCTGCAATTTGACATTCACGCTGTCGAAGGCATCCGTGCCGAAAAGATTCTGCTCGCTCGTGTAGATGTCGGAAGCTTTCAGCAATTTGCCCGGTTCGAGAGCGATCGCACGCCGGATCGCACGCTCTTTCGTCTTGTGATTGCCGGTGATGAGTACGCGGTCGATGACAACGGGCCGGCCTTCCTTCTCGATCTGAAACTCGACCTTTATGTTCTCGACATCGGGCGAAGCGGGCGTCTTCGGCTCGACGATCGATGAGGTGACGCGGGCGTCATAAAAGCCTTTGTCCGCATAATATGCCTGAAGAGCGCGCACGGCATTGCGCACGCGTGCACGCGAATAGTTCCTGCCGATGAGCTCGGGCAATTGCTTTTCCAATTCGGCGGTCGGGATCGCCGTATTTCCCGATATCGATACAGCATCAACGACCGTCGGCGGGCCTTCATCGACCTGAAAGGTGATGATCAGATCGTCGCTGTTCGGCGCAACGCCCTGCCGCACGCTCACCGTCGCATCCCGATATCCGATTTCGTTCATCAAAGAACGTATCGTCGAAGCATCCTGTTCGAGCGTGTCGGCGCTTGTTACGCCGCGGCCATAGCCGAAGAGCGGGATGATGCCGAGAATATTCGCTTCCTGCGAGTTCAGGACCGTACTCACATCCTCGTAGGTGAGCTTGTTCGTTCCGCGGATCCTGATCGAGCTGAGACGCAGTTTGCGGCTCAACGCGACGCTGTATTTGACCTCGATCTCGCGGCCCAGGAGTTCGTTGGTCGCAAGCGACGAGCAGACGAATTCGGTGCCATTCGCAAGTTTCGAACCGTCGGCCTCGACGATCTCAGGCTCGACCGAGCACATCGGCGTAACGTCCACAAAGAAATATCCGTGTTCCTGATAATAGTTCTCAAGACGACGCTCGCCCTCGACGATCGCAGCAAAATCGAGCGTCCCTTCCCTTTTCACCGGCAGGATCTTGTTCAAGACGCGCGAACTCGGCTTGTCCGTTTCGGGATCGATCACTATTTTGACCTTCGGTCCCTTCGAGCCTGTCAGTTCGATATCGACCTTGTTCGCCTGCGGGTCGTAAACCACACGCGGTTCGTTAAGGCGTGGGGCGATGAAGTCGCCCTCGCGAAGGATGGAGCGAACCTTTTCGACATCCTTGCGGAGCCGATCCCGCGAGAATTCTTCGCCAGGTTTGAGCGACAATTCCTTGAGGCCGATCGGCGTTGTCAGGCCTTCGATCTTGATCGAGAACGTATTGACCACGGCCTGCGGATTCAAGGTTACGTGAAAGACGACGTTCACCTCGTCGATGCCCGCAACCTTCTGCTGCTCGAACACGACCTCGGCTTTGTAGTAGCCCTGATCGCGGAGGTAATCAAGCATAATGTCGGCGTTGTTGCGTAGGATCTGGTCAGTGATGGCCGTTCCCGTCGAGAGAATGTTCAGTTTGAAGAGAAGTTCCTGCTCGGTAACTTTGGCGCCGTTCCCGTTCGAGCCTGTTACGTCGATCAGAACTTTGTTAAGGACGGCCTTTCGCTTTACGCGGAACTCGAGGTCAACGAGATCGCCGCGTAAGGTTGCCGCCACCTCGACCGAGACGACCGGCCGATTGTTGTAGATCTGCAGGATATTGTCGTGAACGCGGACCGAATTATACGGCTTGCCCGACATTCCCTCGACTAGAGGTAGGATATCGTCCTCGACGCCGTTCGAGATCGGCGGGTCTGCGATGACCTTTACGCTGCCGATCGTCTTGCCTTCGAATTGCGAGGATTGTGCCGTCGATACGGCGGCGAAAATGCAGACACAAAGAATTACCGCGGCCAAGATATGCGGCGGCAAATATTTGTTTGCAGTAAGCGATCGTCTCAAAAAAGCGTTCTAAAACCGTCTCTTAAATCTAATTTCAAAACTAAAATTATCCCTATTCCTCGTAACGTTCGTAAGCGAACGCTGTTCGTACTGCGCAACGAACGAGAGCTTGTTCGACACGCGGTATTCGAGAGCGAGCACCTGATTCTGATCCTGCGAAAGATTCGTTGCGTACGTTACGCGCAGGTTGTTATTTATCTGACGGCCGACCGTGAGTCGAGCGCCCGGATTAAGCTGTTCGCCCGCGAGGATCGGATCGATCTCGAATACATTCAGTCCGAAGAGTTTGTCGGTCGCCCGCCGTGCAGGATTATTTATCACAGCGTCGGTCAAGATCTCGGCTGCGGTTCGAATACCCGTTTGGGCGAGAGTCGGGATGCCGCCCGCCGCATTCGTGAGCGAACCTGTCGTGATGAGCGAAACGATGTCGGCCTGCGGCAATGCCGGACTCGAACGCACCGACGCCGTCACCTGTTCGGTATCGTTCAGCGGCCCATTCAGCGAAACGAATATCTGATAGCCGTTGATCTCGGTCTCTGCCTGCAGATTTACGACCGGATCGATGAATGTATCGGGCGGAAATTCGAGCACGCCCCGTTGGATCTCGTAACGATCGCGGCGGTAGAGCAGCGTTCCGCCATTCGCGACGATCCTGCCCGAGAGTATCGGATTGTCGGTATCGCCTGTAAGATTCAGCGAAACTGACGCCGTAAGGTCGGCGATATTGTTGCGGACGACGAGTGCGTTGCGGCCTTCGATCACGAGGTCGAATCGTGGTGCGGTCATCGAACTCGTTCCGGCAGAAAGTGCACGGGCTCGTCTTGCGCCGACGACGTTCGCAAGGTCGATGTCCTTTGTGTACAGGCTGCGGCTCGCATAGACGCGGCCGGAGATCGTCGTCTGAAGCGGATCGGAAGATGTGCGGCGGAGCCCGATGATCTCGAGGCGTGCGTCACCCGTCGTCAGGAAGTCCTCAGGGAACGGCACGGTAACATTCTCGCCGTTCAGCGTCGCGGTAAAATTGCGTATCGACAGGCCATCGAGCAATGCACCGCCGGCGGCCGTGAATTTCCCGCCTCCGAGATAACCCGACGCCTGCTCGATCTCCGCCTGATCGGACGTGAACAGGATACGCGTCTTCACACGGCTGAATGTCAGCCGGTCGTTGCCGACAAAGGCTGCAAAGGCCGCATTTTCCGTTGCGACCGAACCGGTCAGATTCGCCTGCGGATTGAGCCCGACCAGACGGACCGACACGTCCGCACTGCCGGCGAAGAAAAGGTCTTTCGTTGCGAGATTCAAGAGGGCGAGGTTCATCTTGCCCTCGACGGCGAGCCTGTTCTCGACCGTATCGGAGATCGCCTTCGTGCCCGTTATGCGAATGTCGGAGCCTGCTCCGGTAAAATGCGCGCTCTCGAACGTGACCGCGTTCGCACTCAATTTTGCGACGATCGGCTCGGCCGCGTTCAGCGGCGTGTCCTGTATCTGAAGCGAGAGTGCCTCGAACTTCGCAGTTCCCGAGAGGTTCTCAGCCGTGATGGCACGCGTTCCGTCGGCGCGGAGAACGCTCAGATTCCCGCCGAAATCGACGCGGCCGCGGGCGGTTCCTGTGATGCCGAAATCGCGAAGTTTCGGAATGAATGCGAGGAAAGGTTCGAGCGGATTGTCGCGAAATTCGGTCGAGGCCGTAAGCGGCAGGTCGTCGCTCGTAAGGTTCAAGGTCGCGTTCAGCGTCTGCGGATGCCCGCTGAAATCCGCGGTCAGATTCGCCGTTAGTATGCCGCTCGCGGTCTTCGCGTCAAAGCTGACATTTCCGATGCTGCTATCGCCGACGACAACGTCCGTCGCGGTGCCGGTTCCGGTTACATTCACTGTCGAGAATCTGTCCGCGTTGCCGCTTGCCGCGAGCGAAACGTCGGCGCTGCCGGTGATCGCGGGAATCGAATCGTTCGGCGGCAGGAATGCGAGTATCAGCGGAACCGGAATGTCCTTGCCGGCGATGTTCGCATCGAAATCCTTCGATCCGCGATCGTATTTCCCGACCGCGGTCAGACGGCCTGCACCGATATTCATCTCGACGTTGTGCACATCGATCTGCGTTCCCGAAAAGACGGCCTTCGCCTTCAAAGAATCGAAGTTCTGCCCCGCAACGAGACCGTTGTCGGCGGAAAGATCTATGCTCCCGGCCGCAGCATTCGGCAGGCCGGAGATATTTACGCTGCCGGACGTGTTCCCGCTCAGATCCTTGATGCGTGCGGGCAGATCGATCGGCAAAGCGGCTAGGAGATTGCCGGCATTGATGTTCGTGAGCTTGGCATTGACGGTCGTATTATTGCTGCCGTATGACGGGATCGTGATGTCGAAATTCGCGAATCCGCCGCCGGGTTCAGCCAGCCTGCCGTTCTCAAGCTTGAAGCCGTCGGTTGAAACGGCAAGGTCGGAAGAGACGCTGCCAAGGGCACGTCCACGCAGCGAGACGCTCCCGATCGACGCTTTGCCGTTCACATCCGGATCGAGAAGATTTCCGGTCAACGTGCCGTTGAATGCGAGATCACCGCCGATCTCCGCCTGCATATCATCCAGCTGACGTTCGAGTTCCGGCAAAGCACCGGTAATGCGGACAAGTTTTGTGATCTCGGACGCATCGGTCGATGCGAGCTTCACGCTAAGTGCCGAATCATCCGCCGAGAGATCGAATTGCCCCGTCGCATCGAGTCGGCTCTTGTCCGTGTGCAATTCGGCTTCGTTGATACGGAACAATCCGTTGGCCGTCGCAAGATCGATGCGGCCGCTGACCGGAAGCGAGCCGTTCTGAGCGGATCCGGCAGTTGCCGCGATCGTCGCCCGTACAGTTCCGCTCACCGCACGGAAATTCGTGCCCGGAAACGTCAGGTGCGCGTTGCCGTCGGTGCTGCCGCCGAGCGTGATCACGCGTCCGCTCTGTATCGCCGCGAGCTTCGAGAGATCAAGGTTCGAGAAATTAGTATCGATGACGGACTCACCGGCCTTGTCGAGTGCGATCGAGACGTGTCCGTCGAGACTGCCGTTCATGACCGAAGCGCGCAGATCGGTGAGATCCGCACGATCGTTCGTTACGACGACCTTCGCCGTGCCGTTGCCGAGTGCGATGCTGCCCAACGCACCGCCGCCGATGCTCATATCAGCCGACGCGCGATAGCGTCCGGAAGGTTCGAGAATAAAGACCGGCCGGGCGAGCTTTACGTCGTTGAGGTTTCCGCCGCCTGCAAGAGCCTCGCTGTTCTTAAGCTCCACATCGCCGGCATCAATGTCCTCCGAACGGCTCTCGACCCTTCCCTTTTTGATCGTCAGGCGAACGCCCGCGATGTTGAGGCTTCCAAGTGTCGCGGCATCGCTGTCTAGCTTTGCGATGCGTGTTGTATCCGAATAGACGACGGTCGTGCCGTCGGCGGTCCGCGTCTCAAGGAGCGGAGATTCGAGTCCCGTAACCTGCATTCCCGCGATCGCGACATTCTCGCCGCGAACATTATGCAGCTTGACGCGCGTCTCGGCCGGGACATCCGTCAGCTCGAATTTCTTCGCCGTAAGGTTCTTGACCTTCGCATCGCCGAGCGTCGCATCCGAGGCACGGACGTCGTTCACGGTAACATCGGTCACGCCTTTGCGATGGCGAACATCGACCGCACCGCTTCTTACGCCGCCGATCGCGAAGTCCTCCGTTGAGAATTTCTTCGTCGTCGCGGCGTTCGAATTGACCGTAACATCTCCGTCCTTGTAGCCAACTCGGAGATCGCGCGCATGCAGATCGTCGAACTCGGTATCGCCGATCGCAAAACGCTGAACGCGGCCGTCAACCGCCGAAGCCTTTAGCTGCTCGTCGCGATATTCCGCAACGGCGTCCGCGAGAAAGAGCTTTCCGATCGTCATCGACGGCGTCTTGGCGGCTATCGCCTGGAGTTCGCCGACCCAGCGGAAATCTGTTCCTGTGCCGCGAACATTGCCGGCAAGTTTTAGGAAATCAATGCGGAAATCGTCAAAAGTGAGCAATTCCGCGATCGCCGTACCGTTGGCCGTGTAGTTCGAATTCGTGCCTTCGACCGTGGCCGCGATATTCGCACCTTTCAAGTAAACGCCGGCGGCACGAAATGCTTCGCTCGAGGCGGTTCCTTCGACGCGGTAATTCTCGCCTTCGCCCGATATTTTGCCTTTGAAATTACCGACGCCGCGGAGCGCAGTTCCTGTCGAGAACGCCTGCGAAAGCTGTGTGAGATCGAGCGAAGATTCTGCATTCAGATCATATCGCGGATGCGCCCAATCGGTAATCGTGCCCGAGATGAATGTATCGCCGAACGGTGACGAGATCTGCAGATCCGAAACTTCGGCGTGCGTGTCGTCCGCGATGCCTTTCGCGAGGATCGAGATGTTCTCGGCACGGCCTTCGCCGTACGCGAAATTCGAGTTTCGCGCATTGATGTCGAACTTGAAACGGAGAGCGTTCGACGACGCGTCAATTTTGTCAGGCGTGAGGGCGACGGAAAGCTCGTTCGCATTCGCCTCGATCTTTCGCGAAAGATCGCCGAAATGCACAACGGAATCCTTTAGAGAGACGACGACCGACTCATAGCGAAAATTCACCGCCGAACCTTCCTTGTCCTCGACGAGATGAAGACCTGCGAAGTTCGAGCGGCCTTCCTTGTCGAACGTGACCCAAACCTCGGCGCCGCTGATATCGGTCGTGTCGATTCGAACGTCGCGGCTCGTGCTCCACGAGAGAAGATCGAGGACCGTGAGCCCGAGCCTCGCCTCGCGGATAAAGAAGAGTTTGTCGCCGGTCGCCGTATTGTTGAAGGTCGCGTTCTGCAGTTCGACCGTCAAGGGCGACGCCGCAACTCGGAACCTATCCGCAGAGAAGGTGATGCCGATCTCTGCCATCTTCGCCGTGAACTTATCCTTGATATAGGAATCAAAAACGCCCGTGCGGTACATCACCGTAACCGCGAGAAAGATCACGATGGCCGCAACTGCAGTTATGCCGACGGCAAACAGCAGCCGCCGACGCGTAAAGAATGGACGTGCGTCGGGAGCAGGTTCCGGATCATCCGGCGGCAAAGATCTTTCTAGCTCGTCGTCCATTAAAAATGCCTTAGACTTTCACGGTTTCCACGATTTCCAGATCGAAGGCGTCCACGACGGAACGCGGCGGCGGATTCTTTGACAGCAAACGGAACCGTTTCAGGCCCAATTCCTTGAGTATCTGTGCCCCCACGCCGTAATCGTGTGTCTTTCCGTAACCGGTTATGGCCTTTGCAGCCGAGAAGTCGAGATCGTTCTCGTACATCAGCTTATATGTTTTTAGCTGATCTACGAGGTCAAGATTGTTCTCTCGCTGACGTAAATAGAGAATAACGCCGCGTCCTTCGTCGGTGATCGCCTTGATCGAGGACCGCATTGCCGCAGAAGCCTCGCCGAGATGCGAACCGAACATAGCGAACGTTACGTTCTCGGTTTGGACGCGCACAAGCGGCGGAACCGTTGTATCGGAAACGTCCCCGAGCACGAACGCGATGTGCGTTTCGCCGTTCATCACGTTCTCAAAGACAGCAACGTGCCAAAGCCCGTCCTCGGTCGGAAGGTCGGTCTCGATCATTCGGTGGACAAGGCTCTCTTTTGCGATGCGGTAACGGACGAGATCGGCAACGGAGACGATCTTTAAGCTGTGCTTGGCGGCAAAGATCTCGAGATCCGGCATTCGAGCCATCGTCCCGTCGTCATTCATTATCTCGCAAATGACCGCCGAAGGATCGAGCCCCGCGATACGCGACATATCGACGCTCGCTTCCGTCTGGCCGATCCGCACGAGCACACCGCCGCGTTTTGCGCGAAGCGGAAAGACGTGGCCCGGCCGTGCAAGATCTGCGGCTCGAGTGCTCTTGTTGACGGCGGTGAGGATCGTATGTGCCCGGTCGGCGGCCGAGATGCCGGTCGTCACGCCTTCGCGGGCCTCGATCGAGACTGTGAACGCGGTCCCGAGATTCGACGTATTCTCGGCCGTCTGCGGGAATAGCTGAAGCTCTTCGCAACGCTCTTCCGTCAGCGGCAGACAGATCAGGCCGCGGCCGTGAACCGCCATAAAGCTGATGATCTCAGGCGTGACCTTTTCGGCCGCACAGACGAGATCGCCCTCGTTCTCGCGGTCTTCGTCATCGACAATGATGATCATTTTGCCGTCGCGAATGTCCTCGACGGCCTCTTCGATCGTTGAAAGCGGCATTTTTACCTTATATTCGGCCTAAATTTGCTCGACATGCGATAAGCGCAAGGTGAATTTTATCGAAATAATACGTCTTTGGCGAACATCTGCACTGCGGACGTCGTTCCTTTCCGACGGGCAATGCTATCCTTTGAAGAGAGGTCCGAAAGAGAGAATGGAAAGTTATGCTTGGCTTTTGTGGGTGCTTGTCGGAGCGGCCTTCGTCGTTGCGGAGATATTCACGCTCGGCTTCGTGCTTTTTTGGTTCGGTCTCGGAGCATTCGCGGCAGCGATCGCATCGTTCTTCGGCGCACCTTTCGTCGTCCAGATCCTCATCTTTCTGTTCTCGTCGGTAGTGATGGTCGTGATGTCGCGGCGGATCTTCTCGGAGTATTTCTCGCACGGCGACAAAGACTTCGTCAGGACCGGCATGGATTCGCTTCCGGGTCAGATCGGAACCGTCGTCGAGATGAGCGACGGACCGCTCAATGAGGCCGCCGTAAAGGTCTTCGGCTCAACGTGGACCGCATTTCCGATAGACGAAGAAACTTCGTTCAAGGAAGGTGAAAAGGTCGAAGTGGTCGAGGTTCGCGGCTCTTCGCTTTACGTTCGCCGAAAGACGGATGCACTTCCGGATTGGCGCGAAGGCTAAAGGATCTCTGCCGTATCCTCTTGATCCGCGGTGTCGTGAATGCCGCCGAGGTCAAGAAGCTCAAGTTTCAATTCCTCGCCGGCCGCATCGGGCAGATTCTCGCCCGTGAACTTCGTCAAGATAACCGTGATGTTGTCCTCGCCGCCGTTGTTATTCGCCTCGCGAATGAGTTCGGCGCAGGCCTGTTCGAGAGAATCGATATTCTCATCGACGATCCGCTGCATATTCGCGGCCGAGACCTTATTGGACAATCCGTCGCTGCAGAGCAGGAACACGTCGTTCCGATGCGGTTCGACGCGGGCGGAGATCGGATAGATCTCGCTCTGAGCGCCAAGCGCCTGAAGGATTACATTCTTTAGGTTGTGCGATTCCGCCTCTTCGGGCGAGATCTGCTGCGTATCGATAAGCTGCTGAACAAGCGACTGATCCTTCGTTACCTGGTAGATCTTGCCGTTCCGGACCAGATACGCACGGCTGTCCCCGACCTGAATGATGTCCGCGAACTTCGGCGAGACGGCAACTCCCGTAAATGTCGCGCCCATCCCCTGGTATTGCGGATCGGTACGGCCCTGGTTGTGGATAAGATAATTCGCGTAAACCGTGGCGTTATAGAGCTTGGAGACAAGGAAGTAATCGTGTTCCTCGGGCGTCAGCGTCTTGTCAGAATCGTCTTCCATTAGCTGTTCGCTCACGGTCTCGACGGCCAGAGTGCTTGCGACCTCGCCGGCAAGGGCACCGCCCATTCCGTCCGAAACGGCAACGATCACGCCGTTGTCGTCAACGGCAAGCTTTTGCGATTCGATGACGAATTCGCTGTCGTCCTGCGAGCCGGTCCAGCGTTTGCTGTCCGAAACGGAGAGAACAAGGAAATTGTCCTCATTTCCCTTGCGGACACGTCCAATATGCGATGTCGCATGAACCTCAACAATGAACATAGTTAGCTACAATGCCTGATCGAGATCGTTCAGGATATCTTCAATATCTTCTATACCAACCGAAATGCGAACAAGCCCGTCTGTGATGCCCAATGCGGAACGACGTTCTGCGGGCACGGATGCGTGGGTCATCGACGCCGGGTGAGAGATCAAACTCTCAACGCCGCCCAGGCTTTCGCCGAGAGTACAAAGCTTGACGCTATCCAGGACCTTTTTTGCGTTATCAAGCGATCCGGTCTCAAAAGCGACCATTCCGCCGAATCCGCTTTGCTGACGCTTTGCGACCTCGTGCTGCGGATGTGATACAAGTCCCGGATAATGCACCGTCTGGACGCGCGGATGCTCGGCAAGGAAGTTCGCAACCGTTCGGCCGTTCTTGTCGTGAGCCTCCATACGGACGGCAAGTGTCTTAGTGCCCCGCAGAACAAGGAACGAATCAAAAGGCGACAGGATCGCACCGGCACTGTTCTGCACAAAACCGATCCATTCGGCGTCCTTATCGTCATTTAGAGCAACAAAACCGCCGACGCTATCCGAATGGCCGTTCAGGTATTTCGTCGTCGAGTGTACGACGATATCAACGCCGTGCTCGATCGGACGCTGAAAATACGGCGAAAGGAACGTATTGTCGCAAACGACCTTCGCCCCGTGAGCGTGAGCGATATTCGAGACGGCGGCAAGATCCGTCACGGTCATCACGGGATTCGTCGGCGTTTCGACGAACACCATCTTTGTATTCGGTTTGAAGGCAGATTCGAGGTTTGACGCGTCCGACGTGTTCACTAGATCGAACTCGATACCGTAGTTCGACAATATACGGTCAAAAAGCCGAAATGTCCCGCCGTATGTGTTATCGCCGAGAATGACGTGGTCGCCGCTCTTCAGCAGCCTTAAGGTGGTGTCGATCGCCGCCATCCCGGAGGCGAAAGCAAATCCGTACTTTGCACCTTCGAGAGCTGCTAGATTCGTCTCAAGGGCCGTCCGCGTCGGGTTCTTCGTACGCGCGTACTCATATCCCTTATTAACGCCAAGAGCCTCTTGCGCAAAGGTCGATGTTTGATAGATCGGGACGCTGACCGCACCGGTGGACGGATCAGGTTCGTTGCCCGCATGAATTGCCGTAGTCGAAAATCCCATAGACCGAGTAGCTCGCTAAACGCATTATTTTAACCTATTTCGTGTTTAGTGAGCTAATGGCTAGGGGTCAGTGACCAGCCTTTGCTTCGAAAGCCGTGATCTTGTCCTCGTTCTGGAGTGTAAGGCCGATGTCGTCGAGTCCGTTCAAGAGGCAATACCGCCGAAAATCGTCGATCTCGAAGTCCGCGATCTTCCCGCTTTCATCGGCTACGGACCGCTCGGAAAGATCGACCGTAAGGTAGATCCCTGCTCCATCTGCGGCACGCTCGGCCAGGGCTGATACTAACGCCTCATCGAGGCGGATCGGAAGAAGGCCGTTCTTTAGGCCGTTGTTATAGAAGATATCGCCAAAGCTCGGCGCGATCACCACTTTGAACCCGTGATCGAGCAGCGACCATGCAGCGTGCTCGCGCGAGGAACCGCAGCCGAAATTGGGGCCTGCAATGAGGATCGACGCATCCGAAAAGCGTTCGTCGTTCAGAACAAAGGCCGTCTTTTTTGTTCCGTCCTGCTCAAAACGCCAGTCGTTGAAAAGGAAAGCTCCGTATCCCGTTCGCTCGATCCTTGTGAGGAACTGCTTGGGAATTATCTGGTCCGTGTCGATATTCGAACGGAACAGCGGGGCGGCCTTACCTGTGAATGTTACGAATTTTTCCACTAGTTCTTGAATTTCCAGTCGCGGACATCGACGAAATGCCCCGCGATCGCGGCAGCGGCCGCCATTGTAGGCGAGACCAGGTGCGTTCGTCCGCCTCTGCCCTGCCGTCCCTCGAAATTTCGGTTACTCGTTGAGGCGCAACGCTCACCTGGGGCGAGCACGTCGTCGTTCATCGCCAAACACATCGAACAACCGGCATCACGCCATTCGAATCCCGCATCGAGCAAGGTCTGCGCAATTCCCTCTTCTTCGGCCTGATTTTTGATCTGCATCGAGCCCGGCACAACGAGCGCATTGACGCCGGAACGCACGTGATAGCCTTTTGCGACCTTTGCCGCCGCACGCAGATCCTCGATACGGGCGTTAGTGCACGAACCGATGAATGCACGATCGATCTCGATCTTCTCGATCGGTGTTGCCGGTTCGAGCCCCATATATTCGTACATTCGCTCGAAAGAATCGGCCTCGCTGCGATCCTTTGCCTCGGATATCTCCGGAACGCTGCCTGTGATCTTGACAGACATATCGGGCGAAGTTCCCCAAGTGACGAACGGTTCCAAACGGTTCGCATCGATCTCGTGCGTCCTATCAAAATAGGCGTCCTCGTCCGTCGAGAGCTGTTTCCAGTCCTCAACTGCCCTTTCCCATGCTTCACCCTTTGGGGCAAAAGGACGCCCATTCAGATACTCGAAGGTCGTCTCGTCCGGAGCGATAAGTCCCGCACGCGCACCACCTTCGATACTCATATTGCAGACCGTCATTCGGCCTTCCATCGACAGAGATCGGATCGTCGAACCGGTGTATTCGACAACGTGGCCGGTCGCTCCGCCCATACCGATCTCATTTATGATCCCGAGGATCACATCTTTCGCCGACACCCCGAACGGCAATTCTCCCTCGACGTTTATCCTGAAATTCTTTGATCTCGTCTGCTGCAGACATTGCGTTGCGAAGACGTGTTCGACCTCGCTCGTGCCGATACCAAACGCGAGAGCGCCGAACGCACCGTGTGTGGACGTATGAGAATCTCCGCAAACGATCGTCATCCCGGGATGCGTCAGGCCTTGTTCGGGCCCAAAGACGTGAATAATGCCTTGTTCGATCCGATCGAGGTCATAGAGTTTGACCCCGAATTCCCGACAGTTCTCACGAAGCGTTGCAACTTGCTGCGCAGCGATCGGATCCTTGAATGGCCGGTCGCGATGGAGCGTCGGGATCGCATGGTCGATCGTTGCAAAGGTGCGTTCGGGCCTACGCATCTGCCTCCCGGCAAGACGAAGTCCCTCAAACGCCTGCGGACTCGTGACCTCATGGATCAGATGAAGATCAATGTATATCAGTGCCGGTTTGCCTTCCTCCGTGTGGACGAGATGGCGTTCCCAGATCTTATCGTAGAGTGTACTCATTTATGCTGCACTCGATGCCGTGTTTGTCTTGATCGCCGACAAGGCACGCTCAGCGACGAGGCGGCCCATCTCGTTCGTACCAACGATCTTGGAATCGGATGAACCCGCGATGTCGGCCGTCCGGTAGCCTTCATCAAGGACCTGGCTGATCGCGGCCTCGACCGCCGATGCCGCCGGCTCATTCTGAGCGGAATATCTAAGAAGCATCGCGGCCGATGCGATCGCACCGAGCGGATTTGCAATATTCTTCCCTGCGATGTCGGGCGCAGAACCGTGAACCGGCTCGTAAAGATCGACGCTGCCGCCGATCGTCGCGGATGCGAGCATCCCGAGCGACCCCGTGAGCACCGCAGCTTCATCGCTGAGGATGTCGCCGAAAAGATTTTCGGTCAGGATCACGTCGAAGCGTTTTGGATCCGTTACGAGATGCATTGCGCAGGCATCGACGAAGAGATGGTCGAGTTCGACGTCCGGGTATTCCCGTCCTACGTTCTCAACGGCCTTTCGCCAGAGCTGTGACGTCTCAAGAACATTCGCCTTATCGACCGATGTGAGCTTTTTCCGACGCCTTCTTGCAGCATCAAATGCGACACGGGCAACGCGTTCGACCTCCGCTGCCGTATAGCGCATCGTGTTGAATGCCTCGTCGCTCCCGACGACGAAGCCCCTCGGCTGCCCAAAATACAAACCGCCTAGAAGTTCACGTACGATCAGCAGGTCAGTTCCCTCGAATATCTCGCGACGCAGCGGCGACGAATCAATGAGTGCAGGGACGGCCGCCGCGGGACGAAGATTCGCGAAACCGCCGAGAGCCTTTCGCAGGCCGAGCAGCCCGATCTCAGGACGTTCGCTCGGCTGCAAATGGTCAAACACAGGATCGCCGACCGCACCAAGCAGCACAGCGTCGCTTGATTCGCACGAGAGCTTGGTCGCTGATGGAAACGGTGAGCCCGTCTCCTTGATCGCCGCTCCGCCGATCAGCTGAACTTCAGTATCCATTTGGATCCCAAAAGCGGCGGCGATCTCATTGAGGACGTAAACTGCCTGTCCGCAAACTTCCGGACCGACTCCGTCACCCGGCAAAATAGTGATGCGCATCGTGTCTCCTAAGCTGCGATCGAGGTGATCCGGCTCGACGGCGCAATTGCGAGCAGGTCCTGATCGTAAACATTCTTCTTGTGGTCAGCGAGCGAGACGAACCGCTCATAGACCTCGGCGATATCATCGGTATGAAGGTGGATCCCAAGATCCTCATATCGTGCGATAAGTGCGTGGCGGCCTGAGTGTTTGCCGAGAACGATGCTGTTCCGCGGAACGCCCACAGATTCCGGCGTCATTATCTCGTAGCAGAGCGGATTGCTCAGAACGCCGTGCTGATGGATCCCGGCCTCGTGTGCGAACGCATTCCGTCCGACGATCGCCTTATTCGGCTGAACGCCGAAGCTGACTATCGACGACAGCAGCTGGCTCGATGGATACAGCTGAGTAGTGTCGATATTGTGCCGGTACGGCAGCTGATCGCCGCGAACGGCAAGGATCATCACGAGCTCTTCGAGCGAGGCATTCCCGGCGCGTTCACCGATCCCGTTGATCGTACATTCGACCTGCGAGGCGCCTGCCTCGACCGCCGCAATACTGTTGGCGACGGCAAGGCCGAGGTCGTTGTGGCAATGAACGCTGATGGTGATGTCGCGGTCGCGAACAACGCACTCCTTCACCATCCTGACAAGATCTGCAAACTCGGCGGGAAGCGTGTAGCCGACGGTATCAGGAACGTTTAGCGTTGTCGCACCGCATTCGACCGCCGTCTCAAAGACCTGACATAGAAAATCAACGTCGCTGCGAGT
>Ga0154020_10003499_pt1 | contig 18868 bp, 9 predicted proteins | sample Klosneuvirus_201_FD_109709 | JGI IMG/M metagenome (GOLD analysis project Ga0154020, IMG submission 109709) | Active sludge microbial communities from wastewater, Klosterneuburg, Austria - Klosneuvirus_20160825_MG | ecosystem: Engineered > WWTP > Aerobic digester > Activated sludge | place... | reverse complement strand
CCCGTGCAGGGATTGTCCGTTCCTGCACAGTTTGTATGGATTCGAAAAAATAGTGTGGCGCCCCCGAGTTTAACTCAACCTACAAGTAGTGATTTTGCCTCTGCGCAGGCGAGCTTACAAATTGTTGGGAGTTGCGAATCGGGATCGTTGATCTCGCTATCAGGTGATGGTGTTGGTTACACCACCTGTTTGAATTCTAGTTTTACCTTGAGTTTGCCGAAAGCGGTGGATGGCGATTATCAGATCACTATAAATCAAACTGATTTAGCTGGAAATGAGGCGAGTACAAATTTAATTTGGCGAAAGCACGCTTTGGCACTCACACCTGGCAATGCCACGGTGGTGGTGAATACAAATTATAATTTCACAGTGAGTGGCGGATCGGGGAGTTACACGGTTACTTTAACTCAAAATAATTCCGGGGGAAACTTTGATAGTTTAACAAACACTTACACTTCTGGTACGGTGTCTGGTGTTATCGATGTAATACGAGTCTTGGACTCCTTGGGTTCGGTATTGGACTTTCAACTAACGACTGTAGCGAGTATGCCTGATCACATCATGTTGGTGTCTAACTCGAATCCTCCGGCAGAGCGGCCAGGTACGACTCCGTCTGAAAAAGTTCAAGTGCGTTTAGTGGATGCTTACGGAAATGGAATAGCAAACTACCCTTTAGTTTTTAAATTATTAAATGGCTCAGTGGAAATTATAGGATTCCCATTGCAAGTGACGGACCTCAATGGGCAAGCGGAGGTGTCAATTCGCCACGGCTTTTCATCCACTTCTTCAACAATTTCCATTGGACCCACAGTAGGTGTTTTACCTGATTTGGCGAATACAGGAAATGCTGTTGCTAAAGTCACATTGCTGACAGAGCCAAGCAATGGCGGCAATTGGGGAGCCATTTATTCTCTCGGAAATAGCCCAGGGAAAATGGTCAGTGGAGATTTTAATGGGGATGGTTTTAATGATGTAGCGGTCTTGAATGTGGGAGATAAGACCGTTGGTATTTTAAATGGAAATGCGAGTGGCATGCTTAGTGAGATGACTCCTATGGCGACGGCTAATTGTGAAGGGGCTAGTTCTATTGCAACAGGAAACTTAAACTCTGATTCTATCTTAGACCTTGTTATCACATGTAGTGGAAATGATAAGTTTGTGGTTTTAATTGGGAATGGCAATGGCACCTTTGCAACGCCGATGGAGATCTTTACTCCACCAACGCAAGGGACTCCAGTGGCGGTGGTGGTGGTGGATTGGAATAATGATGCAGATCAAGATCTGGTTCTTTTATCTCGTCAAGGTGATGTCGCTGCGGTTTGGTTAGGTGATGGTACGGGGAACTTTACTTCGACAATTGAGATAGCCGTGGGAGCGAGCCCAAATGCCTTAGAAGTGGTAGATATAAATAAGGATGGTTTATTAGATATTGTAGTTTTAAATTCTGGCATTAACCCTTTAACTGATGGAAACGTAGGAGTTATTCGTCAAACAAGTCCGAACGTCTTTTCACCAATGACCACTTACCCTGTTGATGCGACACCCGTAGATTTAAAAATGGCGGATTTAGATCAAGATGGATATAAGGATGTCGTTGTTTGTAATAATGGGGGTAACAATTTAACTCTTTGGATGAATGATCAAAGTGGAGGTCTCACGAACTCTTCCAACTTAATAGTAGGGTCGGCGCCATCAGGTTTATTTATTGGAGATGTTGATGACGATGGTAAACAAGATTTATTAATTGTTAACAGTGATGATAATTCGCTTTCGGTGATTTTAAATCAAGGTGGTGGAAATTGGGATACCTCTGTCTCTCCAATGAGTGTTATTGCTACTCCAATCAATATTGTTGGTGGAGATTTTAACGGAGACCATATTGCCGATCTCATTATTAATTCCGGGAATCAATTATTACAAATGATTCCCGGTAAGCATTTGGCAGGTTTGGGTTATACTGCACCCACAGGCCTAACTCCCACCAAGCTTGTCACTGGGGATTGGGATGGAGATGGTACTATGGGGCTTGCAGTACTTTCCACAGGAGGTAACGGTGAGATTAGTATTTTACGCGGAAATGGCAGAGGATTGTTTACGGCGGGAACGCCTATAAGTAATGTTTTAAATCCCAAAGATATTATCAGTGGGGATTGGAATTTCGATGGAAAGGCCGATCTGGCGGTCGTTCTTGGCGGTTCATCGATCGTGCGAATTTATTTAGGCAAAGGAGATGGGACCTTTGAGTCTCCGTTGGAATATCCCGTGGGGTCAGGGCCGATTAGCATCGTATCGGCAGATCTCAATGATGATGGCAATAAAGATCTCGTTGTAGTCAATCAAACTAGTAACTCTATTACGATTCTTTTAGGAGTCGGTGATGGTACCTTTGGATCGCGCAGCGATATTCCTATCGGGAATGGCCCTATGGCTGTTGCTTTTGGTGATATTAATAAAGACAATAAAATTGATTTAGTTGTAGCCCAGGAGTCGAGTGCAAGCGTCGCTGTGCTTTTAGGTAATGGTGGCGGAAGTTTTCAAACGCCATCCACGGTGACTGTTGGAAATGGTCCCAACAGTTTACTTCTTCAGGATTTTAATGGGGACGGATCACTCGATCTTGCCACTTTAAATGGTTTTGATGGAACCGTGAGCGTGTTGCTAGGGACAGGAGATGGATCTTTTCAAGCTAAAAATGATTTTACTTGCGGCATAACTCCAGTAGGTCTTGTTGCGGGAGATTTTGATGGCAACGGAAGACTAGATGTAGCTGTTACCAATAGCTCAGATCAAAAACTTACTATTTTATATAATATGGGCGGAGGCAATCTCACGAATCAATACGTGATAGAAACAAATGCTGCGCTTGGAGGGCTAGGGCTTTCAGATTTGAATGGAGACGGTGCTTTGGATTTTATTTTAACAGAAGTCAACAATAACCAAATTCAAGTTTGGGTGGGTTACTAATGTTGAAAGAAAAATTTAAATATAAACTAAAATTACTTATCACAGCATCTGCTGTGGTTGCTACGCAATTTATGGTGGGATGTAGTTTGGGAGGGTCTTCACCGAGCTCTGTCTCACCATTTACGAATGATAAAATCAAGCTCTCCAGTCAAACCTTAATTTCGTATAATGCCAATAGTGCTCGTTTGAAGTTAATTGGGTTTATCGACTTAACTGAAATTACTGACTTAACTCAAATTGAATTTTATGGAGATGCCAATTGTCTTAGTGGTGTGGTGGGAAGTGGTATTCACAGTGATTTTAAATCCACTGGAATTAGTATTGAGATAGGAAGTGGCACACCATCTTCAGTTTATTTAAAAACCAACACCATAGATAAATGTTTCTTTGTTATGGAGTTTCAACCTCAATACTCTGCACCGGCACTTCCACAAAACTTTCAAACCCAACCACTGTCTCCTTCAAGAGAAACCGCAACGCCTCTCATCATGGCTACACCCAGTTTGTTTATGTCAAAAATTGATTTCTATGACGATGTTCAGTGTTCCCATGGGGTTGGTTCGGGTCTTGCTGAGGTCTTGAAATTGAGTGGGGTTTTGTTAAATCTACAACCTAACACAACAAGTTCAATTTATGCCATTGCCGAAGAATCCTTTGGCCATCGATCCGCTTGTGAATTAGTCTATCAGTACAAACACTCGACCCGTGGACCGAGCGCTCCTAGTTTTACAAGCATCTCTCCGCTATCGCCGAGCAAAAGTTCAACGACACCTTTATTAAAAGGTGGTGTTGATAATACGGTGGTTAGTGTAAAAATTTTTAAAGATCCCAATTGTGCCACTTCTATTGCAGAAGATACAGCAACGGCCTTTATTGGAGAGGGCATAACCCTTCATGTGGACGCAAATACAATCAATGATTTGTATGTTATTGGTTATGATGTTGATCAAAACCCTTCTCCTTGCACTTTTTTAACTCGCTATATCCATGATACGGTCTCGCCATTGGCAACACCGCAATTTGATAGCGCCGCTCCCGCAAGTCCGACACGATTAACGACCTACCCCAAAATAAAGGGCTTAGTTGGGGGTAGTGATGTGGCATTAGTGAAATTTTATAATGGAGTGAGTTGCACGAAACTGATTGGGAGTGGAACTAAGAGTGAGTTTGAGAGTGCAGGGATTTCTGTTGGCGTTGATTCAAATTCAACAACATTTATTTATGCAACAAATGTTGATTTAGCTGGAAATGAATCCAGTTGTGTTTATTTAACCAATTATAGACATAATACAATTCCGCCAGACCCTCCCGTTTTTAATACCACTATCCCTCTCTCACCCACCAATAAAACATCGGACCCTGTTATTTTAGGGAGTGCGGGGTCTACGGCCGTTACTATCAATATCTACAAAGATGAAGCTTGCACGCAAATGATTGGGACGGGGGCTGCGCAGGATTTTCTCAATACGGGGTTAGTCATTAATGCAACTCCAAATGCCACCACCACAGTCTATGCCACAGCCCTTGATTTAGAGGGGAATGTGTCCAGTTGCAGCTCTTTGACAAACTTTGCTCATTCCACTGTAGCGGCGCCACCACCCATTTTTAGCTATACGATTCCGACGTCTCCCTCAAGGATCACCTCAACGCCTTATGTGGTTGGAACGGGGTCGGTCACATTATCTTCAGTTTTTTTATTTTCCGATTCATCTTGTAGTAATTCCATTGGGTCTGGAAGTCGTTCCACATTTGTGACGATGGGGATTTTAGTTTCAGTTCCTAAAAATGCGCAGTCATCCATTTATGCCATTTCAATGGATGTTTACGGAAATTCCTCGCCGTGCACTTTGCTATCTCAGTATATTCACGATGATCGACCTCCGCTTAATCCTGGTTTTGTGAGCGTGAGTCCCGCCTCTCCCAATAATGTTTCGGCCACGCCACTCATTGTAGGTTCGTTGACGGCAGATCCTCTTAAGGTTCTTCCTGTGACTCAAGTTGGAATTTTTGATAGCTCTCTCTGTATTAATCGTGTGGGAGTGGGCACTCCAGTTGAGTTTACAGGCATTGGTATCAATAGTATTTTAGCACCAAACACTATAAATTATGTTTATGTCCAAGCCTTTGATGATGCCGGAAATAGCAGTGCTTGTACGTCTTTGCTCACCTACATGCACAGTACAATTCCTCCAGGGAAACCGCAATTTGTTAGTATTACTCCTAATACCCCCAGTTTTGTGAGTGAAGTGAAGTTAAAGGGAACGCTTGGTCCTTCTACTGATTTTCTGGCTGTTGCGGCTGTTGATATTTATAAGGATTCGCTCTGCACACAAACTTTAACCAGCGCCACTTTATCTGATTTTACGGGAGCCAGTGGAGTTGATTTAAGTTTACCAAAAAATTCAATAACTCCTATTTATGCGCAATCACGCGATGTTGTCGGCAACAAATCTACCTGTCAGTTGATGATCAATTTTCGCCATAGCGATGTGGCACCGACAGGCTTTACTGCAAATCCTAAACCTGATGGCAGCATTGATTTAAGTTGGTTGCCAGATATGGTGGCCTCCCCCACGGCAGTTTATCGCATTAAGCGCTCGCTGACTTCGGGAGGACCCTACACGCTGATTCAATCGAGTGTAAACGGAAATAGTTTTAATGATGGAGTTGTTTCGGCCAATACCACTTATTATTATCTGGTTTCAGCGGCAAATAATACGGGACACAGCCTAGATTCCATTGAGATCAGCGCGATGTCGTCACCGGTTGGATCAATCACCCCTACGAGCTTAATACTAACACCGGAATCAGGGCAAATTGTGCTCAGCTGGACTGGTTTTGGTGCCAATGTTAAATATCGAGTGTATCGGTCTCTTCAATCAGGTGGCCCCTATCAGGCGTTGGCAAAAGATACTGTATCAACGAGTTTTGTTGATACCACCGTTACCAATGGCGTTGTTTATTATTACGTTGTGACAGGAATTAATAATTCAGGTGAAAGTTTTCAATCCGATGAGGCCAGTGCCGTTCCTCTTGATATTCCGCCAGCACCGACACAATTAACGTATGTATTAGAGTCTTCATCCACGGCATGTTCTGGTGGACGTGGTGTTCATTTGAGTTGGAATCCAAGCGCTTATCACAACGGATACGCCGTTTTTCGAGGTAATGCCAGCAATAATGAAACCTTCTATGCCGCCACGGCTGGGACAGAATATGTCGATTGCAATCCGCTCACTAATTCAGGTGATTACAATTATAATAGAAATTATTATAAGGTAGCTGCAAAATGGGGTGCTAATTATTCTGATCTGTCGAATGAAGTAATAATGACAAATATAACAGGAGTGAATGCTGCTATCGACGCAGGACTTAATCATAATTTTATTTATTGGAGTGGTTTAACAGGAGCCACATCCTATGTTGTGGAGCGTGCAGATCATTACGCTGGACCTTTCACCATTTATCAAACAGGATTAACGACAACCCAATTATTAGACTCAGCATTAACTAACGACCACACATATTATTATCGAATCTCTGGAGACTATGGTGGGGGTGGTCAATTAGGTTGGCCGTCAGCAATCGTCAACGGCACTCCTCATGCGGCCCCATCGGCGGCATCTCAGTTGACCTTATTTGTGAATAATAAAAAACCAGTTTTAAATTGGATTGCTCCAACGCACTTTGATGGATTTAATATTTATCGTGCAGCGAACGTTGGTGGCCCCTATTCCTTCTTAACACGAGTTCCAACTCCGACCTATACAGACACCTCGTCGTTAAACAGTATGAACTATTACTACGTTAAGACGGTTTGGGGCACAAGCGAAACGACGGCGACCAATATCGTGAGTTTTCGTGGTGGTACAGTGAGTGGTGTAACTGCCGTTGCGGGAGCCAGTTCAATCACCGTGAGTTGGAATTTTTTAAGTGGAATATCAAGTTATTCTGTTTACCGTTCGACAACCTCAGGTGGTCCGTATTCTTTAGTTTACACGGGTGCCGCTTTAAGCTTTATTGATAGTACTGTTGCCAGCAGTACCGGCTATTATTATGTTGTGGCTGGAAACTTTAGTGATGCGACTCAAACTCAGTACTCAAGTGAAGTGAGTGGCATGCTGACAGGCTCTAATATTCCAAGTGGTCTAACCGTAATAACTACAACGGGATCTTCTGTTCAATTGGCTTGGGCAAAAGTAAACTCTGCAACGTCCTATAAAGTTTATAAAGGAACAAGTCTCACCGGGCCCTTTACGACTCCGCAAAGCACGACTAACACAACTTTGAGTTATGCTGGCTTGAACGGGCAAACTAAATATTATTTTGTGGTGACTGCAACAGTTTCAGGGGCAGAGTCTGGTCATTCAAGTGCTATTAGTGCAACAACATACATTGCTCCTGCAGCGCCAACTTTGATACCTGGTAATAATACGATGGATCTGCAATGGGGTTCTGTAATGGGAGTTACCTCTTACACCTTAGAGCGTTCTACAGATGGAGTGAATTTTAGCACTATAGCCAGTGGAATCCCATTGGTGAGTTACTCTGATGCGGGAGTTACAAATGGAACACTATATTTTTACCGCATCATTGCCGTTTTCCCAGGTGGTATTAACTTAGTTTCGCCCATCAGTATGGGTAGCTCTCCTGGTATCACACCTTTGGTGCCCCAGGGTTTGTCCTTGGATCAAAACATTTCAGGAAATGATGTAACAATCAGTTGGAATACGGTGTCTGGTGCCACTACTTATAAAGTTTATTTATCTACAGTTTCTGGTGGACCTTGGGGCAGCGCTGTTCTCACTACAGCATCCTCTCTGGGTAATATAATTACGGGATTAACTGCTGGGACTGAATATTTTATTGCAGTCAGTGCACTTCGGGGAAAGATGGAATCAGCGCTTTCATCGGAACTGGCATTTGTTGCAGAGGCGACACCTCCGGCGCCTACCGTCGCAGTTGTTGCGACAAATACAGTTCAGTTAAGTTGGAGTGCTGTTGCTGGTGCTACGACCTACGAGGTTCAGCGTTCTAGCAATCGAGTTGATTTTAGTACCATTGCTACGGGCGTCGTCGGAGTGACTTATGACGACACAACGGTGGTCAGTGGCGTTTCCTATGTGTATCGCTATCTTCCTCGAAAGGCCAATGCTAGCCCACTTGCTATTTCTAATGTCAGTGTTGACATTGAGTATTCTGCCTTACCGCTCACGCCGATGGGGCTACGGGCACAAATTAGTAGTGGGGGAACAGCGATTGATTTAAATTGGACGTCGACATCGGGAGCTTCAAGTTATAATCTCTATCGATCGACGGCATTGGGAGGACCTTACAGTTTAGTTCAAAATATAATTGCACCTAATAATTTATATCACGATGCAACGGCTCTGTTAGGAAATGAATATTTTTATTATCTGCGCAGTGTGAATGCGGTCAGTGTTGAATCAATTTCAACACCTGCTATTGCTATTAATTTTGTCGCTTCTCCTACGGGTTTGAATGCGAATGTAGTGAACTCTACTATCAGTATTTCTTGGGATAGTGTGATAGGTGCCACCGGCTATCATTTGCGCCGATCAAAAGTTTCAGGGGGTCCATACGGAATCATAGCCAATAACATTAAGACAACCAGTTTTATTGATACTGATATAGAAAACGGTGTGACTTACTACTATGTAGTGCAAAGCCTCGCTGCCTCAGGAGCTGAGTCGATGCTCTCCAGCGAAGTCTCTCAAACGGGGAGTGTGCAGATGAATTTAGAGCTACCCGTTGAATTAATTGATGCCCCCCTTTCATCAAAAACTTCAAATCAAACCTTTGAGCGTTCGCGAACGTCACTCGATACCAATGATTATGATGGAACCGTAACCTATACCTTAGAAGTACACACTCGAAATCAAGATGGGGCGCCTCAGACCATCCAATTGCTGGATAATTCGGATGTGATTGTAGCAAGCATTGTCGTGCCAGCGAATACGTCTTTAATTAAGAGAATGACAACAGGATTTGTACCAACCCCTAACTTCAATAATTATCGTTTATTGTTGCCTGGAACTACTAGTGCTGGTTTGCTCGAAGTTCTTTCAGCGCGCATCATAGTTAAACAAGTTAATGGTACTAAAACAAAAATTTACTATCCTCTCACCAATACTGTATCTGATTCAAACTCTGAGGATCTTTTGGGACCGATTGGATCTACAAGTCTAACAAATTTTGTTTCTTTAGACTATGGAAGTCTATGGATCAAACGCAGTCAAAATTTATCGTTGATTAAAGAGGATAATGGTTGGGAGCTCGAAACCTTAGTCGCAGCGACAAACGGTGCTGAAGGGTCAGTGGTTTTGTATAACCGAAGCAAGGATTTGTATATTAGTAATACACAAGGGTTGATTAGTTCTAGTGGGACTATTAGTTTAGTTCGATCTCCCTTCAGCGAAGGCGCTGATGGGTTTACTACTGCGAATAATGGAGATTCCTATGAGTTGCGTTTGAGATGTGATGCTTTGTGTACAGCAGGGCAAGTATCAGTTTATAAATCGGGTTTGTGGGTCACTTTACGTTCACTGAAACAAGTAGAAATTTATTATCGTGCCTCTCGAGCTTTTATGGGCTCCATCAACTCCTCCATCAGTGATACGGAACGGGTTTTTATTGATTTGACGTCTTTTTCTAATCCACAGGCCTTATTTCAAGTTACGGGATTTTCACCGTCTGGGGACACAATACCTTTTGCATTACTGGATATTTTCAATTTAGACACAGACACCTCACCTTCGAGTTCAGTGAGTGGATCGGTATTAAATATAAACTCTAACGTAAAAATGCAAGCGCGAACCAGCGCTCCTCTGACTCTGACAACGGGCCATCGTTTTGTTGTTGAAAGTCAATCGTCTCCTGGAAGTTATATTTTTCTTGATGGTGGAGTTGTGATCCAGGCTCACCCATAGCTCAATACCGTTCACTTTTGCCATGCCTTCGTTCTCGCCCCACTCTCTGGTCCAGCGATTTACATCGTGCAGGCTTATCCCTATCTGTGAAGGGATGCCCGGAAATCTCGGTCAGATCGGGGGCTGCGGCCTCGCCTGACAAAAACTAACGGTATTGATATTTCACAGGTAAATAAAATGCGGAAGAATTTTTAGAGAACTTGTGTTAGTAATAGTAAAAGATTCCGATTCGCAATGAAAACTCGGCTAAAATCGTTGTTGGTTTTTCGCTGTAGGAAAATGTAAAAGACAAGGAGCCTTCGCTTCGGACTCCAAAGCCAGGTTCCATAGTGTAATCAAATCCTGCTCGTCCACCAAAGTAAATTCCAGAACCCGAAACCGATCCAACTTTATCATTTCCACGCTTGATAGTTCCTTCGGCAAGGCCCGCCGCAACACCAACAAAAGGTGAGAGTTGTTGTATAAATAATGTTGATTGATTGTCGGAGGTTTCTGGAAAAGCAGGGGCTGGGTTCCAAAAGTACCATTTTGTACCAACTCCCGTAAAAGAAATCCCCGAGCTAAAGGGGCCAAATCGAAAACCTCGTATATGCTCAAAAGATGTTGTCCAATGATCATTAATAGTGCGATCAGCAAAGAGCGAAAATGCGCCAGGACTTTCACTTCGTTCAACTTTGGTAGAAGTCCCTTCCACCTCTGCCGATGTACTTATTCCAGTTCCTCCTAGGCCCAGTGAGGCACCATAGGTCCACTGTCCACTTTTAGCCGCAAGAATTTGCGACCAAATAATGATGATCAAAAAAAAATTTGATTTCCTTAAAAAAATGAGATTTGTATTAGGAAGCTTGACGGAGTTCATTTTTTTTATCCTGCTCAGGTGGAAAGATATCATCTAATACGAATTCTTTTAATTCAAACGATTGATTTAATTTATTTTTCAAAGCCTGCAGCCACTGTGTTTTATCCTCATCAGTGGTTTTATCTTTACCCTCCAGTTCTTCTACTAAAATATCCGAAGTGAACTTTGGTAGTAAATCTAAGTATCGCTTTTTATTATTGGGTTTTAGTCTTAAATAAGGAAGTATCTCATCGGAGGTGAGTTTGGATAAAAATAATTTAAGTTTATCATCAGGCCATTCATCGAGGAAGGCAATAGAAGGAACACTTCTCTTGAAAGATTCCACAACGGGACCTTTGAGTGAAGGTAGGAGTGCAAGTTCTTCTTGTGGCTTAAGCGCTTCGACTAACTTTTGGAGTGATCGATCAAGGATCACAATTTCCTTTGTGGAACTAGGTTGCGCTGAAGTTTTAAAGTTTCGGTCTAGATCTTGAAGTTCATTAGCGGGGATCTCATTCATTTCAGTGGCTGTTTTCAAGAGTTCTAGTTTTGTTTGAGAGTTTAGACCTTTAAAATAACGGGCGCGCATATCCGAGGGCATATAGAGAGATACTAAAGTTTTTAACTTAGGATTTTTATCAATAAGCATTTGATTAACAACATTTGTGCTGAGTCCACCGATATAGCCAAAAGGTTGATTGAGAATCTCCGGGCCAAGATTAATCACGCTGAGTAAATCCCAATAGGCTTTTTGGAGAGTAGAATATTTTTCTGTCAGAGAAAGTTCAGCTACTTTTGGAAATATTTTTCCAACTTCGGAGAGCGCATCAATAGGTATGGGCAATCGACCCACTTCCTTTCCAACTGTTTCGGCAAAAACAGCCAATTTAAAACGACCAGTTTCTCCCATTTGACACCATGATCGAATGACGGATTCAAAATGAGGAGTTAAATGTGGGAGCAATTCGAGAATTTTTTGTGCCGTAGTGGCAATACCTTCTTGTGCTAAGAGTTTTTCTTTCTCTGCTTTTTGTTGCACAATAATTTCGGCCTCTTGCAAACCTTTATTGACTTCAGTGTTCTGAGAGGAGTTTTGTGCTGGTGGGGCGGGATTCGATGTTGCTGATGGTGTTGGATTTTGCGAAAGAGCGGCTTTGTTATTGCCACCCAGAAGTCTCCAAAGAATAACACCTAAAATTAAAGCAATAGCGAGAGCAAGTTGACCGGCCAGATTTTGAAATTGATTTAAGATGTCGAGAGGCTCTTTGGAAACAATGGGTGGAGGTGGGGTAATTACTTGCTGAAGCGTTGTCACAGAACCTGTCCCATTTTTTCCAAACTCATTGTTGATTCGATCTTGGAGCCATTTCGTAACGAGTTCTTTTGTTTCTTTGGGAAGTCCGTCCTTTAGTCCGATCGAAAAAGCGACTGTTTTAATTCTATAGTTAGTTAAAAATTGTTTAGTAATTTCGGCTTGCTCAGGGGGAGAGTATTTATTCAGTAAATCCTCGGGGTCTAGGGTTCCGAGCATAAGGTCTGTTATGATGGGGATTTCCTTTGGAGACTCTTTCGGTGGAGGATTCTTGATTACAGCATCAGTTTTGTTGAGGATTAATTCGAGACGAACGCTAAGATAATATTGGTTATTATCAACTAAAGTTGAAAGTTCTTGACGATAGCGCTTAGCAATGAGGTCTTCAATTAAAGCTTTAGCTCCTTGGGTTTCTGGCAATAGATCAGAGTCGTCAACAGCCCAACTGGCTATTGTAACCACCAATAAAAATACGAGGGGAATCAAGGCGCGTAGCTTTAGCTTCATGGCCCCCCTTTATTTGCTGGTAGTCTATCTACATTAGGTTGTTTTTCATTTTTGATTTTAGCTAATATTTTTATTACATCCTCCATATGAGGTTCAATTTTTAGAGCTTCCTCATACCATTTGATACTTTCCTGGATGTTATTTTGGGCAAAATAAATAGCTGCACGCATGGTCATCGCACGAGAAAATTTGGGATGATCAGCAATGATTTTGTCGATCTCAATTTGTGCTCGCTCAAATTCTTTGAGTTGTGCAAGTCGTTGCGCCGAGAAGAGACGATCAATAAGAGTTCTAGCTTGTTCTTCTTCTTGAGCTGATGATTCCTTAACTTCTGGGAGGGTTACATTTAATTTAGTGGCCAAAGTCCCAAATCGACTCACAGGTATATGATATTCTTCCGTTTGAAACCCTTTTTTTTCAAATTTAAGCTTATAAAATTCTCCTGGTTGCAAATCTTCACCAATTTTACTCTTAAAATCGAGCATGGGCATTTGAATTGGAGTTACACCGATTGATTTTTTTTCTCCAGACTTTTGATTAACATAAAAGACTTCTGTTTGAGGTGGCTTTGAATCAATGGTGAGGTTCGAAGCGCAACCACTTAATACTAAAACAAAAGAAATAAAATAAGCCATCTTATAGAATGAAAGTGCTTTTATCATATGATTTGAACATCGTCTTATTATAAGAAAATCTTAAGGTTTCGGTTGAAATTGAAGGAGACTTTATATCAAAGTCTTGAGACCGAAGTAGAGAGTTGATAGTTATTTAAAAATTTTTCCATAATTAAATTTGATGTACACTACAGACTAAAGTTGAAATTAAAAAATTGCGCGTTACAGCTTTTTTTAAATGGAATATTCTATGTAGTAGGTTCCGTTTAATTATTTTACGTCTAGGATGGACAATGAATTTTTCTTCAATAACAGGGATTATAGCAGCTTTAGCTGTTGTTGTAATCGGAATAGTGACTTCGTCCAAATCAGCAGTAGTCTTTCTTGATGTGCATGGAATTCTAATTGTGATTGGGGGTACAGCTGCTGCCGGTTTAATGTGTTTTCCGGCGCGCTCTTTTGTACGGATAGGTAAAGTTTTTATCAATAAGTTTATTGGAAACTATTCCACTAGAAATGAAGTGGTCATCAACGAAATTGTTGATTTATCAAAGGGCCTTAGAGAAAACCCAAACTACCTCGCTGATAAAGTGAAATCACTTAAAACTCCCTTTTTAGCTGATGCGGTTCAGCTGTTAGTGCTTGGTGGAATTCCCGATGAAGCCTTGGATGAAATTTTAGTCAAGCGCGCACTCACTCACTCAAAGAGATACGATTACGATGCCGGAGTTTTTAAAACGCTCGCAAAATTTCCACCAGCCTTTGGTCTTCTTGGAACTACGCTGGGAATGATTTCTTTATTACAACAACTTGGAGGCAAAGACGCGCAAAAATTATTAGGCCCAGCCATGGCTGTAGGTCTGGTTGCCACATTTTATGGGCTGACATTGGCTAATTTAATTTTGATTCCAATCGCAGAAAATCTTTCTGTGATTAATCGCGACGATGAAACAATCAGAATGATGGTGATTGATGGATTAAGAATGATTCGAAGAAAAGAGCATCCTAAGATTGTAGAGGAGCATTTAAAAAGTTATTTATTGCCACATGAGAGAGAAGAACTCGTGAAATCTAAACGAGGTAATTCTTGAGTAATACTCATGATCCTTTGTCATCGCTTGGAGGGCGCCATGCTGAGCACCAAGAAGAGGGTGAAGGAAATTGGTTAGTCTCCTACGCCGACATGATGACTTTGCTTGTTGGGTTCTTTGTAATCCTTTTGAGTTTTTCGACGGTCGATCAAGAAAAATTTGAAGCAGCTAAACTCTCGGTAGTAAAAGAGTTTGGTGGACTTTATGAAAAACCATACGAAGAAATGGGAAAACGAATTCAGGCTGAAATTACTAAACATGGTTTAGGTAGTGAAGTTTTGATTAAAGTTCTTCCTGATGGAGTGGAAATTTCATTTATGGGAACAGTATTTTTTCAATCAGGGTCTGCTGACTTAAAGCCTGAAGGCTCCTCTATTTTGAATTCCATTTTTCCAGTTATAAAAAATGAAAAAGCAGAATTTGATATTACAATTGAAGGACACACAGACGATAACCCTATAATTGGTGGATTATTTAAAGACAATTTTGAACTATCCAGTATTAGGGCCTGTCGCGTATTGGATCGTTTTCTTAAGGAAGGTTTTAAGAAAGAACGCATGACGGCAGTCGGTTTCGGTGATGCTCGACCAGTACTGAGAAATCGCGACGAGCAGGGGAATCCAATTCCAGAAAACCAAAGTCAAAATCGGCGTGTTGTGATTAAATTAAAACAAAAAAAGGAATCAAGTTTAGAACGAAATTCGCCTGATCAAAAATTAGAGAAGCGCATTGAGAGTGGGGAAAAAAAGGATACCTAAAGCGATATGAAAGCAAAAATATTTGAGGTAAAGCAATGGATCCTATTAAAGAACAGGTTATTATAAACAAGAAATGGTTTCTTCATTGGAATGGAAACCACCATGGACCCTTCTCTGCGCTAGAGGTGTATGCCTGGACTCAAAAAAAAAGGAGCTTACAAGATATCTATATTTGGTCTGGTGGGATGGAGAACTGGGTTCTCTTTGATGATTCGGAGCTCCAAAAAGATTTTAAAAAATTTCCTGCTTTTTACAATCAATTGTGTAACGAAAATGATCTTCCCATTTTATGGCGAGATTGGGATCAAGTTAAAAGTGAGATTAATAATTTTTCAAATCCAGCAATTCCAAGAGATAGCTCTGTGTTAGGTATTCCTTGGAATCAGCCTACACAGGATTTTTCGGGTTTAAGTCATGAGGAAAAGGGTAGAGAAATTCCTAGTAAAAGTTTGGTAGGATTCAATTTAACCCGAGACAAATTCAAAAAAGGAAAGTTTTTATGGGTGTTAGCAGCTCTCAGTCTTGGTTTAATGGTGGGAGCTCTATATTTAAATTATAGTTGGAATTTAATTTCAAAACCCAATGGAGTGACGGAATTAGAATATAAAGAGTTATTAAGAGCAAGAGAGGAGATTTCGGAGATAAATAAAGAACAGGTCGCAATCGCTTTAGATATGAATACCTTAGAATCTCCTCAGTTTTATTTAACGTCTAACTTGCCTGAAAAAGAAGAACTACTTTTGGAAATTAGAGGAGTTAATGAAAGTTTGATAGGGGCATTTCAGTATGCACAACGGATAATTTTAAAAAATAAAAATGGTTTATTAGTGCCCCCGCAATTGTATTATTCTAAGGCTGAAAAAATCATGGCCATACCAAAGGGTTATTACCAAGTAATGGTGAGTTATAAAAAACAGGTTTTGCTTCAGAAAAGTTATTTTCTAGGTGGTGTGCATGATGCAAATTATCAGCTTGAACTTGCTCAGTACCATATCCATCTCAAAAAGAAATTTGAAGATGAACTTAATGAAATTAATCAAATACTAAAAACATTGGATGGGCAAGTTGATGCTATGAACGATAGCTTTGAACGATTATTATTGCAATCTCAGAAATTATCTACTGAAAACTCAGTTGAGTGGCAGAGTGAAAGACGCCAATGGATTAACTATCAAAAGCAAATCGCATCAGTTTTAGAGAATTATAGATTTAATTCAAAAAGTAAGATCTACTTTCTAAATGCCACTTATTCCTCTATAATTGACATCGGAGACCAAGCCATTGAATCTTATAAAAAAATAGAGCAGTTAATGATTTCAAAGAGAATAGAATCTGACGATGAAATTGGGGTGAGTCTAGATTTAGCGAAGCTGAAAAATCATATAGGAAAGCTGAAAGAGCGATTACTTCATTTGGAAGCCAAGTACAAAAAATCAAACGAGCTTCCCTGGACAGAAGTTATATAAACTTTTGATGGTTAGTGCCGATATAAGATGGAGGTTTCCATTGAAACCATCTTATGATGAAGGTGCTAACTTATGAATAATAATGTAATTGATGAAAAAAAGGACGAGTTGGATTCTTCGGATAAGTCCACTACCAAAGCAAACAATCGAGAGAATGTTTTGTTTTCATCAGCTTTAACAACTTCAGAACAATTAAGGCCATCAACCGCTGATTTTATTTCAGAACAAGAAACAACTTTTATAGAGGGTAGTAATTTAACAAAGAGTTTAAATTTACGAGAGGAAGAAAGCGTTGATTCGGTTATGCTTTCCCAGAGAGTTAAAAGTGAATACGAAATTGAAAGAAAGCGGTTTCAAAAAAAAATAGTGACTTTGGAAAATGATATAAAGGTGTTAAACTTAGTTCTTAAGGAGTATTCGAGTAAAAATGCTGACTCAAAAAAAGAAAAAGATCTCAACTTATCTAATGAAAATAGTGAATTAAAGCGTCAAATTGAATTTTTTAAAAATGAAAATCAAAAGATAAAATCAGAATTTTTGGAAAAACAGAAACTTCATAATTATCAACAAGGTCTGGAAGTTCAATTAGAGGAATTAAGAAAAGAAAATTCGCGGTTGAATGTAGAAAATCATGCTCAACGACTTCAAATTGAATACAAGTCATTAGAAATTAAACAAAAGATAAGTAATTTAGAGATAGAAAACTTTGATTTAAATAATTTGTATCTGCGGGAACAAGAGAAAGTCATGCAATTAGAAAAAAGGATGGATTTGGTTCTATTAGAAAAAGAAAAAAGTAAAGAAGAACTGAATTTACTCAAGAATAATCTACTTTTAAAAGAACACGAGGTTTTAGAAAAAAACAAGGAAATTGAATTATTAAGAAATGATGTGCTCAAGTATATGTCTCAAATTGACAAAGTTCTTTTAGAAAAGAGGGATCTTTATAATACATGCAAAGACTATCGCGAACGTCTATGTGTTTACGCAAAATTTCTTAATCGAAAGAAGTTTGAAATAACAACGGAATTTGAATTTTTGCTTAAAGAATACCAAACGGCAGAAATATCACACCCAGTTCAAGATTATCTCGACTTTACAAACCTCGAAATTTTACGTTTGGAGAAACAGTTGCGTGCAACCCCAACAGTTTCAATCGATCGGGTACAATTAGAACAGTCTTTAAATAAACTTACGGAACAAAGAGAATTATTAGAAACTGTCATCAATAAGCGTAAAGCAGATTTAGAGATTAGAATAGCCAAGTTAAAAGACACAATTGGTAGAACTCTTTTTGATTTGGTACCGCCCCCGCCCCCCAAAAACTTTAATTTGAAGACAACGCAAAAACCGTAGAACCCAGAAATGCTTGTTCTTAAATTGAAATTTTAAAGTTGCAACAGTTGTGTGAGAAGAGCCCGAAGAACTAGAACTGAATAAGCCAGATTTTTAAGAAGTGAAAGTGGTCGGGGAGACAGGATTCGAACCTGCGACCCTCTGGTCCCAAACCAGATGCGCTACCAGACTGCGCTACTCCCCGAATTACAAATAATTAGTTCTCGAAATTAAATCCGAGCGATGAAGCTATGAAAGCTTTTTGATCTTGTCAATTTTAATTCGTGTTGAATTAATAAAAACTTCCTTTTAACCCGTATTTTCATAATAAAAAAGTATTTTAGACTCCACAGAAGAGGCGAGCTCATGCATGATTGAGATATATGCTGGATAAGCTCAATGTAATTCCAAAACCTATTTTAATAGCCGTCGTATTGATAGTTGGCGTTCTTGTTATCATACTGAGTGATCCGCCAAAAGATGCTTGTGATGCTCAGCTCGCTTTATTTTTCAAATCACAGGCGGGAAAGATAAGTTCCCTCAAGGGATCTGTCGGTAGTTTGTTGGCTCGAACGGCAAAGTATTGTAGTGAAACAAAATCCTATGGAGGCTGTGTTGAGTTTCATAATACTTTGAGAGGGATTATTAAGGAGCTGCAGAACGTTTCATCGGAATGCTCCGGCAAGGTAATAGCAAATGCTAGTATTCAGTCTGTGTTGAAGGAATCCATGGCTTTGATGGTCAAATCGGCTTGGGGAGAAAATATCCCTGAGCCAGGTCCGAATGTTTATGGTTGGATGGGAGTGAGTGAGTTCTCTTTATTTTGTATTGTAAAGCGTTTTGTTCAGGAACACATGGATGGTGAGGCTTGGGAAAGCTACGTGCGATCAATTGTTGCAAAGCAATCACATGCGAGCGAGCTCCAGTTTAATGAGAGTTTTCACCGAAGCCTATTTTCTTTGCGCTGTGAGGTTATTCCTGGGTTTTAATCAAGAATCCATTCGATCATACGAATTTTATTATTTGCTCTTAT